>Ga0180434_10001393_pt1 | contig 34543 bp, 32 predicted proteins | sample SS_ome_7_FD_132453 | JGI IMG/M metagenome (GOLD analysis project Ga0180434, IMG submission 132453) | Hypersaline lake sediment archaeal communities from the Salton Sea, California, USA - SS_1_D_2 metaG | ecosystem: Environmental > Aquatic > Non-marine Saline and Alkaline > Hypersaline >... | reverse complement strand
TCTCAGGTATTCCTCGGGTTGTAGTGCGTAGGTGTTGTGGCCGCAGGAGGGTAGAACGGCCAGTTCCCCTTTGGGCAGCGAGCGGTACATTTGAATGGCCTGCTCTACTTCGAATAGCCCGCTCCTATCGGGATATAGAACGAGTGCCGGACATTGGACATTCTTTAGAGTGTCCCTCAAATCAAATACCTCGAAGCCGTAGGCACCTCCACCCACGCAGGCAAGCGAATAAAGGTCCCGCGCGTAGTCTTTTCCATGCCAGTAGAAGAATTTGTGCTGGAATTCTGAGTCGGTCTCTTCAAAAGAGGAAAATAGCTTGCGGTTAAGTTCATACATGGTAATTCTGCTATAGCATAACGTGCTCGATATTGCTATAGCTTTGACTCTGTGGGGGTACCGTGCTGCGTAGTGGAATCCTATGGCCCCACCCTCGCACTGACCCAGGAGGCGCATTTCACCCTTGATGTCCAGGTATTCCAGCAGGATTGATAATTCTTCAAGGCTATTCTGGATGTATTGGTCGCTCCGATAGTAGTCGGGGAAGTTCTCGCCTCTGTCTGACTCGCCGAAGCCCCTGCGGTCGTATGAAATGACTCGGTATCTGGTAGCAAATGCGGGAATCAAGTCCTCCCACATCTTGGTGCAGCCGAAGCCATGATGCAGCAGTATGAGAGGCTCGCCCTGACCATGGACCTCGTAATAGATGTTGACCCCCTTGATACTTACTTGAGCCATCGTGTTTTGCGCTCCATTCTACAATCATTCCACGATCAGGTTCAAGAGCTTTCTGTTCTTCATGTCGGCGAAGCCGTGAAGGGTAATCCTGAAGAACGGCAGAAAGGTGCCGGGTATCGTCTGCAAAGTGAGAAACGGGTTGGCGAGGGATGCCCCCATGTCGTTCAGTGATTTCCTTACTTTGGCAAAAGCGGCAGCGGTTTGGGCTACAGGACCTGCACTCATGAAGCTGCCTACGGGCATAGGCACTTCGGCCGCTATTTCTGCGTTTCTCGATACTACCAGGCCTCCCTGCAACTCGACCAGACGGTTTGCTGCTGCGGCCATATCCGTTTCATTGGCGCCGACCACGACCATGGGGCTACCCAGATCCCAGCTATAGCTGCAAGCGCAGGCACCCGAATTGAGGCCGGTTCCTTGAAGAAAGCCGGATACGACCTTGCCCGTATTCTTTTTCCGTTCGATGATCGACACCGTTAGGGCATCCTGCTGCAGGTCCCGTATGATCGCGTCATTTTCAACTGGTAGTCTAATCTGGTTTTCCTCGGTTATTACTTCAGTCAGCAACTTTATGGCACGGACTTTGACCTCGCCCTTGCGTCCCCCCGCAGAAACGGCGAAGTCCGCTGTGTGAATTTGCGAGGTACGCGGATGGTTCTGGTTATGGTCTCGGGGTAATTGAGTTTGTCAGGCTGCAACACAAGATTGTTGTCCTGGACGACGACCTCGCCTTTGCTTATGACCCACTGGCACTCAATTTGTGCGAGGCTAGGCAGGATCAGAATGTCAGCATATCTCCCGGGCGCAATGCCTCCGATGAGGTTGTCCAGGTCAAAATGCTCGGCCGCATTCAGTGTTGCCATGCGAATGGCCTCTACCGGGGGAAAACCCAGTTCTATCGCTTTTTGTACTAGATGGGCCATATGACCGTACCGATGCATAAACTCGGCATCCACACCGTCTGTAACCAGAACGAGCCGGCGATAGTCAATATTCTTGCTTACCAGGCCGGAGAGATTCTCCAGGTCTTGCCTTATGCAGCCTTCCCGAATCATAACGTGCATGCCCAATCTGAGTTTATCCAGCGCTTCCTGGACCCGGATGGACTCGTGACATGAAGACATTCCTGAAGCGACGAAGGCAACCAGCTTGTTGCCTTTGGCCCCGGAGCCATGTCCCTCCAGTTTCTTCTTCCTGCTTGTTGCCCTGCGAATATTACTTATGACGCTATCATCTTCGTCGATGATGCCAGTCCACAGTGTTTCTCCGAGCCCGGCGACGTCTTCCCTGGCCAGGATTTTGTCGATTTCTGGTCCGGAGATGTGATCTTCTTCAGGCTTGACGGGTACTGGCGAAGAATATGGAGATGGAGCCAGGCCGAAAAACTTGACCGGCTGTTCCTTGATGGCATCCAGTAGTGCTACTATCCCTTCATGCCCTGTCACCGAAGCCAAATCAGTGAGCTCCATGAATATGGTGGTTGTCCCCTGGGGTAGGGAATGTTTCATTTGTTCATCCAGCGAAATGTAAGCATGAAAATGAGCATCGATGAATCCCGGAGCCAAGATCTTCCCAGAAGCATCGATAACCCGTGTGCTGTCACCGATGGTGTGGTCGGCATCTTCACCTACAAAAGCAATCCTGTTGCCCTTCACAGAAACAGAATAGTCATCAAGGAGTTCCCCTGTATAGACATTAACGAGCGTGCCTGCTTTGATTACCAGGTCTGCCTTTTCTTTGCCCAGGGCTACACGGACCAGCGTATTGGTATCTTCCACAGTACAGTCTCCTTTCATCGGTGTAGCCGAACCTCAAATACTCGGTTTCGCTTAAGTGTACCATCTTCAGCCGATATACCCGTGCCTTGATTTGCGGCGTCAATCGACGGTACGGGTGAGACTGCTCTCTCGGGCACCGGAGTCTGCTTTCTCACTCTGCCCGTTGTCGGCCGCACACTAATACGAAGTGTCGTTGAATGTCAGCAACCGGGGTCCGTAATCCTGAATTTCCAGGATGCTTACTCCACCGGGGTCCACTTTGAATTTGGTAAAACAGTCTAGAGGCAAATCCAAAGCCTTGAGAACGATGGCAAGGATAACGAAATAGTGGCTGACTATCACCACTTTGGGTTCTACACCGTGTCCGGGATTGGCTGTGACAAGAGGGGGCTTTTCCAGTAGATCTGCAATGACCTGCCAGGCCCTCTGCTGTAATTGAACAAGAGTCTCTCCGTTAGGAGATTTGCCTGCCCCACCCCGCTGCCACCACTCGACCAAGAACTGGCTAAACGTAGTAGTAAGATTTGCAACGGATACACCCTCCAGTTCGCCGACCCTAATCTCCCTGAGTCCTTCAGCAACTTCCACCGTTAGCTGGTGCTGCCTGGCTATGGCTTCAGCCGTAGCCGTAGCTCGCTGTAAAGGGCTGGAGACTACGGCAGCGATGTTCTCGTCCTTGAGGAAGACTGCCAGCCTCTTGGCTTGCTCCAACCCGGTATCGTCCAGTGCGATATCGCTATCGCCCCCTTGGACACGCCTCTCCGCATTCCAAGAGGTCTCGCCATGCCTGACCAAAATAAGCTTCAAATGGCCTCCTTAAGTTAGTTCGTCCCTGTAGACCGGGGTTGTCCAATGCGAGAACTTACGACATGTGGGATGAGCTGGTTCTGCTCAGTCATCGTTGGCGGCATGGGACAGACTTATGCTGGCGCAGTATCCTTCTCCTTGCTCACCATGACCTTGGCTATCTTCATCCCACGCATTTCGGTGATAACGAACTTCAGGTTCTGGTATCTGAATTGTTCCCCCTGCTCCGGTATGCGACCCAGGTGGCTGAGAATGAAGCCGGCCACAGTCTCGTAGTCACCGCTGGGCAGACTCAGCTCCAATTCCTCGTTGGCTTCCTCGATTCTGAACCCTCCGTCCAGTTGAAAGGTACTGTCGCCGGTTACGACGAAGTCCTTTTCATTGCCCGTTAGTTCGTCGCGAATATCGCCGACAATCTCTTCGGTCAGCTGTCCCAGCGTAACCATTCCCGCCATACCTCCAAACTCATCTACGACGATCGCTGCGTGATGGCCTCCGTCTCGCATCTCAGTCAGGAGCTCTCCCAGGCGCTTGCTTTCGGGCACAAAATAGGTGGGCCGCACCAAATCATCGATGACGTTTTCTCTGTCAGCGGACCCATCGGTTAACTTCATCAGCACATCCTTGGCGTGTAGTATGCCTACCACGTTGTCCGTATTTTCCCTATACACTGGGAAACGACTGTACCGTCCTTGGGTGTAGAGATCAAGGAAATCACTCAGCTTCATTCCCTGGGGTACCCAGGTGATTTCCGTTCTAGGGACCATTATCTTGCTGACCGGGCGGTCGGTGAATTCAAATACCTTCTGCAGTATTTTTGCCTCATCTTGCTCCACCACGCCCTCGCTTTCCCCGGCACTTATGGCGGAGCGTATCTCGCCCTCGCTGACTAACCTCTTGTCTTCCTCGGATACGTTTACCATCCTGGTGAAGCTTAGCCCTATTCGATCCAGCGCCAGGACGAAGGGATAAAGGCACAATTCTACCACTACTAGCGGCTTGACGTAGGCCAGAGAGAGCCGCTGGGCATGATGCACCGCCAGGGTCTTAGGAATAACCTCCCCGAAGACCAGGATCAGCGCAGTCACTCCAAGAGTGGCAACGATGGGGCCCCTCACCTGACCTAAGGCGGCCACAGCCATGATAGTGCCCAAGGTTGCGGCAGCTACGTTGACCAGGTTATTACCAAGTAGGACGGTAGCCAGTACCCTCTCGGGCTTTTCTGCAACCCTGGCCAGCCTTTCCGCTCCTTTAACGCCGCTCTCCACCAGATATCTCAGGCGGAGTTTGGGCAATGAGATAAAGGCAGACTCGGCACTAGAAAAGAAAGCTGAAAGGGCCAAGCAAACCAGAAAGGCTGCTAGGAGCCAGCTATAGGCGGCATCCATCCGTTACCACCCCCTACGTCCCCTCCGCACCAGGTCTCTTCTCGTTGCAATGGACTGTGGTTTCAATCTAGTGTGTATGTCTATAGACAGTATCATAGCAGCAACTAGCAAACCTGTCAAAACCCACGGCTCGTTCATCTGGCTGATGACGCCTCTCCTTCATTAGCTGGGGGAGCATTGCTGAATCGAGCTTTGTTGGGGCGACGAAACACCCTCGATGGCTGCATTGTTACGAACGGCGTGAACCCCCTTTGAGGATGACTTGTTGAGGGCAGAAATTGTCTCGCCCAGCGAAACTGACGATAGCAGCCCTTGTTGTCGGTGAGTGATAAGCTGCAGGTTTTCGGTTATACTTACGGCCATGGACAAAATGCTGCTGGTGGACAAGCCGAAAGGGCTCACCTCTTCTCGTGTAGTGGAGCGGATAAGGAAGAAGTTCAAGGTGAAGGTTGGGCATACGGGGACATTGGACCCCTTAGCCACGGGGCTTCTTGTGGTTCTCACTGGCAGGCGTACCAAGAATGCGTCTTTGTTTCTGAAACTGGACAAGGCCTATGAGGTTAAGGCTGTCCTGGGCATCAAGACGGACACCTTCGACTCCGAAGGGCAGGTTGTGTGGCGTAGCGACGATGAAGTAACCAGAGAAGAATTGGAGCTGGCCTTGAAGGAATTTCACGGTGAAATCTGGCAGACTCCTCCCCCATTTTCGGCTAAAAAGATAGAGGGCCGCAAGGCTTACCAGCTGGCTAGGAAAGGCATCAGCGTAGAAATACCGCCCAAAAAGGTAGACATCTATTCACTGGAGCTCAAGGAGTTCGAGTTTCCTTATTTTGTTTTCGCTTGCGAGGTATCTTCAGGATTCTATGTTAGGAGCCTCGCCCACGATATCGGAGAAAAGCTTGGGGTGGGGGCTACTGTACTGGAAGTGCGCCGCACCAGAGTAGGCCCCTATCATGTGGAACAAGCCAGGGGCTTGGATGAACTCTTAGGTTCCAGCTAGGTTCCTTCAGTTGATTCTCTGATTGATTGGGTTATAGGGCCCTGATATAATATCCAGACAATGGCTAACGAGAAAGGCAGGGCAGTAGAAATAGCCATCGAGCAAATCGAAAAGCAATATGGCAAAGGCTCCATTATGAAGTTGGGCGAAGTCCCGCCCAGAGTAGCTGGAGACGCCATCCCTACAGGGGCATTGGCCCTTGACCTGGCTCTAGGTATAGGTGGTATACCTAGAGGACGGGTCACCGAGATATTTGGTTCTGAGGCTTCGGGCAAAACTACACTTGCCCAGCATATAATCGCTGAAACTCAAAAAGGCGGTGGTATTGCCGCGTATATCGATGCTGAACATGCTCTTGACCCTAACTATGCCGCCAACTGCGGCGTCAAGCTAAATGATTTGCTCATCTCTCAACCTGATACCGGCGAGCAGGCCCTGGAGATTGCGGAAACCTTGGTGAGAAGTGGCGGTGTAGATGTGATAGTGGTCGATAGCGTAGCTGCTCTGGTGCCCAGAGCAGAGATAGAGGGTGACATGGGCGACGCTCATGTGGGTCTACAGGCAAGACTGATGTCGCAGGCACTGAGAAAACTGAGCGCTGCCATCATCAAGTCCAAGACAGCAGTTATTTTCATAAACCAGTTGCGAGAGAAGGTCGGTATCATTTTCGGCAATCCGGAGGTAACCCCCGGAGGACGAGCACTCAAGTTCTACAGTTCTGTGAGGATAGATTTGCGGCGGGGCGATTCCATCAAACAGGGCACGGAAATGGTGGGTGCGAGGGTAAAGGCCAGGGTGGTTAAGAACAAGGTGGCTCCTCCCTTTCGCAGCGCTGAGTTTGATATCATGTTCAATCACGGGATAAGCAAAGAGGGGAACCTGGTTGACCTCGGTGTGGTAACAGGAGCAGTGAAGAAAACTGGCGCTTTCTTCACTTATGGTGACAGCAAGTTGGGACAGGGTAGGGAGAATGCCAAGGACTATTTGAGACAGCACCCGGAAGTAGCGTCACAGCTGGAAAGCACGATAAGGGCTTCAGCCGCTATTCCCAGAATATCTCTGGGAGAAGGTCTGGAAACCCCCGCATAACCAAGACGATAGTATTCAGGACGAAGGCAGTTGGCAGATACTAATTCTTTGCAGGACTGCCTCAACGCAGCCTACCGTTACCTCAGTTATCGCCCCCGTAGCGAAGGTGAAATGAGGGATTGGCTTCGCCGGCGCGGCTTCGCCAAGGGAGTGGTAGAGCAGGCGATCGTCAGACTCAGGGAACAGAATCTGACCGATGATTTCGCCTTCGCCCAATTCTGGAAAGATAACCGCTTATCCTTCAGGCCCAAGAGCAAAAGACTACTAGCAAAGGAACTAAGAGGTAAGAAAGTAGCCGCCGAGATCATCGAACGGGTGACAGGTGACATAGAGGATGAGGCGACCGCTTATCAGTTGGGCCGCAATCGAATGCCGGCCCTGACCCGTTTGGATTACCCGGATTTCTATCGGCGTCTGTCGGGCTATCTTGCCTATCGTGGGTTCAGTTATCAGGTTATCCGTGATACTGCGGCTCGCCTATGGCGCGAGAAAGAAGAGGACGCATGATCAGCCTACCAAAGACAGGAAAACTCCCGCTGCAGCAGCGGTGCCGATAACACCGGCAGCGTTCGGGCCCATGGCGTGCATCAGAAGAAAGTTCTTCGGGTTCGCTTGCTGTCCTAGCCTCTGTACAACCCTGGATGCCATGGGAACTGCCGAAACACCGGCCGCCCCAATCATGGGGTTTATCTTCGGTTTCAAGAACAGATTCATTAGCTTGGCAAAAAGCACGCCACCCATGGTAGCGAAGGCAAAGGCAATTATACCCAGGCCAAACACCAGTAGCGGCTGCGGCTGCAAAAACGCCGGAGCCGCTACATACGCACCCACACAAACGCCAAGAAAGATGGTGACTATGTCTATGAAAGCCCCGGACATAGTAATGCCCAACCTGTCGGTAACACCGCTTACGCGGAGGAGATTGCCGAGCATGAAAGAACCCATGATGGGCAACGCCTCGGGAATCAGGAGGCCAACAACAAGAGTAACAATGACCGGGAACAGTATCTCTTCCGTCTTGGAAACTTCTCGCAACGCAGGCGCCATGTATGTTTTTCGTTCCTCTTTGGTAGTCATCGCCCTGATTATCGGAGGCTGGATTAACGGCACCATAGCCATATAGGTGTAGGCCGCTATGGCGGTGGCCCCCAAAAGCGCCGGTGCTAGGTTTACGGTAAGGTACACCGTAGTGGGGCCGTCTGCACCGCCTATGATGCCCACACTACAAGCTTCCGGAATGTTGAATCCTAAGGCTATAGCTATGAAGAAAGCAGCATACACTCCGAACTGCGCTGCAGCCCCTAGGAGAAAGTAAACAGGCCGGGCAATAAGCGGAGTGAAGTCGGTCATTGCTCCTAAGCCTATGAACATGAATAACGGGATTAGCTCCCAACCAAAGCCGTATTGGAAGATACGGGACAGGAATCCAATCGGCCTACCCCCTTGTTCTATGAGTTGCGGCCAGGTAGGCGGCAAGTAGTCCAGCAGAGTCCCGTCAGGCATCTGGAAACCCATGACGTGATACCCCAGCGGTATATTGACCAGCAGGATGCCAAAGCCAATGGGAACCAGAAGCAGCGGTTCCCATTTCTTGGATATGCCTAGGTAGATCAGGACCCCACCGATAACCCACATGATCAGCCGCTGCGGCTCAGCGGCTAAGGCAGCGAATCCCACTCCTATGTCAAGCATGGTCGTACCTCCAGTTCAACCTTAAGTAGCATCTCGAAATAGCCTGCCTCTCCATCTAGTCCTTCGTCTCAGCTGCCTCGGCTTCAGCTGCTGCCTTGGCTTTATCCTGTCCTCTCTTGATTCTCTGAAATACAAGCCCTATCAGCCAGGTTACTACGGCAAGAATGATCAATACGAGAAAGACGGTGCCAAAGCCTCTTCCGGCCAGTAAACCTGCCGCACCCCAATCTGCCGCCATTGGTTCCATGATGCTGTACCTCCTCAGAACCTCAAAATATCGCTAATTGTAACACAGGTCGGGTAGTTTTGTACTGGATTAAATACCGCAGAAAAGAATTCTTGCAAAATTTGTCGTGTCTTTCTAAAATAGTCTCTTATTCGGTTTTGAAGCCGCCCAAACAAGGGGCCATTAGCTCAGTTGGTTAGAGCACGGTCCTGATAAGGCCGGGGTCGATGGTTCGAATCCATCATGGCCCACCATAGTTATCTGGTTGATATTGCCCGAGTCTGGTTTCGACCTGTTCGGTCTTCTCATATCCGGTGGATTTGCCACGCTTCGTCCGGGATAGTTAAGCTACGTACCGAGGTATCAACATCCACTTTTCTACAGCGTCGTGCTGTCAAATTGACGTACGGGGTTATTTCTGATTCAGTCTCTATTCCTAGCTGCAAATACAGGTGATTTCGGGAGTGACGTAAGTGATACTTGACAAATAGTAAAGTATATGATACTATATGTCATGAATAAGATACTAAAGTAACTTATAGCAGCTAAGGAGGTAAGGAATCATGGCACCGCTACAGAAGAGGGCACTGTACAGCTTTGTTATCGGACTTGTTCTTACGATAGCGCTCATAATAGTCTTGGTTCTACAGGGTGACATCACTGCTTTTGAGAGAGACCTAAGCCTGAGACTATTTATGTACGCTGTGTTGATTGGAGTGCCGCTCATCTACCTGGTTCTGGTGAGCCTCACTCTTCGAAAACCAACCCAGTTTGATGAGCGTGACAGGCTTATTATTGAAAAATCCAGCCGGGCTCAGTGGCTGGCAGTGATATTCTCTCTGGTTGTCTGGACAATAGCGCTAACCGAAATCTACCGGGACCAGGGACAGGTTCCAGTTGTATTCCTCAATCTGATATTCATGTCTGCTCTGATTATCAGCGCGTTAGCGCAATCACTCGGTATCCTGGTGGGTTACTGGGACATGAACCGCAATGGGTAGAATAGAGAATCGGATTAGAAGGCTGCGTTTCGACCATGACGAGATGACGCAGGAAGAGCTGGCCAGCAGGGCAGGCTGCACCCGACAGACTATTATCGCGCTTGAACAGGGAAAATACGTGCCTTCCATCGAGCTGGCATTCAGGATTGCCAGGGCATTGGGCGCTTCTCTGGAAGAAGTGTTCCAATACGAACATCGGTAAGGAGTCCAGACATGGACAGAATCCTCTTCTATGCTACAGTATCTTTCACCCTTTGATTACGCCTAAGGGTCTGGTCCGGGCAACCATCCTGGAAATGCCTGCGTCATGGGCTACCTGGACCACAGAGGACACATCTTTGTAGGCTTCCGAAGCCTCTTCAGCAAGGCCGGACATACTGCCTGCTCGCACTGTAATGCCCCGGGCTTCCAGTGCTTGCAGTACGCTACTTCCCTTGAGGTGCTTCTTGGCCGCTGCCCGACTCTGAACTCTGCCGGCACCGTGGCACGTGGAGCCGAAAGTCTCCTGCATTGCCCGCTCGGTCCCCACCAGGACATATGAGACCCGGCCCATGTCCCCCGGAATGAGCACCGGTTGCCCTGTACTTGCGTATTTTCGTGGAATATCGGGGTGGCCGGCTGGGAAGGCCCTGGTTGCTCCTTTTCGGTGGACGCAGAGGCGCTGCCTGTTACCATTGATGGTGTGCTCCTCTATTTTGGCGATATTGTGAGCGACATCATAGACCAGTTCCAGGCCCATTTGTTCTTCAGATTTTCCCATTGCCTGGCAGAAGCCTTCTCTTGCCCAGTGGGTGATGCACTGCCGGTTGGTCCAGGCATAGTTAGCGGCACACTTCATGGCTGAGAGGTAGGCCTTACCTTCAGGCGAGCCTATGGGGCTGCAGGCAAGTTGCCTGTCCGGGACTTCGATGTTGTATTTTTTCATGGCGGCCACCATCTTCTTGATGTAATCATCGGCAGTCTGGTGCCCCAATCCACGAGACCCGGTGTGAATGAGCAGCACTATCTGCCCCTTATGTTCAATCCCCATCACTGCCGCGGCCTCCGGCTCGTATATTTCGTCTACCACGGCAACTTCGAGGAAATGGTTGCCTGAACCCAAGGTTCCCAACTGAGGTGCGCCTCGTTCCTTGGCCCTATCGCTGACCTGGCTCGGGTCTGCACCTTCCATCTCGCCTCCTTCTTCAGTGGTGTCCAGGTCTTCCGGCCGTCCGTATCCATTCTCTACGGCCCAGCGTGACCCCTTGGCCAGAACCTGGTCAATCTGGCCAGAGTGAAGCCTGATTTTCCCCTTCGAGCCTAGTCCTGACGGTACCTCCCGGTATAAGGCATCGACAAGCTGTTTTATCCTGGGTCTCACCTCGTCTTCACTGAGGTTCGTTCTTAGGAGGCGAACGCCGCAATTTATGTCAAAACCCACACCACCGGGAGAGACCACCCCATCCTTCACTTTCATGGCGGCTACCCCGCCTATGGGAAATCCATATCCCCAATGAATATCGGGCATGGCCAAAGAGCTGCCAACGATGCCGGGGAGAAAGGCTACATTGGCTACCTGCTCGGGTGTCTGCTCCTCCTTTATTTGCCTTATCATGTCCTGATCGGCATAGATCAGCCCCGGCACCCGCATACCCTTTTTGTAGGTGGTTGGAATCCGCCAGCGATACTCATCGATTTTCTCTAGAGACTCGTACCAGGATGCCACCTTTTCACCCCCTCAAATGTCCAGAATAACCTGCACACAATTCTGCTCCTTGTCCACTTCCAGCATATGGTAAGTAGCAGACTTCACCTCAGTCTTCAACTGATGACGAAATGGGTCATATCTTTCGCCATAACATACCGCCTTTAGCTTACCGTCTTCAAAGTGATTGATTTCGAATCTGTTGAACAAAATGGTCTCAGTGTCGAATAGATATATAAGGCTGTTAAGCCACTCAAAGAGCAGTGCTTCAAGATTATCCTCCTGTAAGTCCAGCTTTCGAGATTCAACCCCTTCTACGGTCTCAGGCTCGGTAATGATGGAGAACAGGGCATAGCCGGCATTGGCGTAGGCTTCAGCCAGCGTGTTACCATAAGCCCTGAAGCCGATATCAGCAGTATGTTCTATGAACTCAAATCTTTTCACTTTGTCCCCTAACCTTCACTAGCCTACCCTATATATTCTAATCGAATTCCAGCTTTTCTATCATCCTGGCCTGTGTCTCGTCGAGCTCCTCTTTTGTTGTTACCCGGGCACTCTGTCTGAGCAAATGATACAACTATCGGCAACCAAGGAATATCCGTATATTTACCCAATTGCTGCTATCAATGCTCTCATTAATCGTTTGGCGTGTGGCTGGTTTCTCCAAAAATCAGCAGGCGAGCTGCACCAAATGAGTAGGATTACGGATTAACTGCCGAGGCAGTATAATGCTAGTCTTCATCCCTAAGTGTAATGATGGCGAAAAAGGAATATCCGTCTCTGTATGAGACCGACGCAGTCCTCAAGGATGGCTCAAGAATTCTACTGAGACCGATCAAGAAGGAAGACGTCGACAGGTGGCTGAGCTTCATGTCCCGCGTGGGCGAGTACGCGAAGTATCTCCGCTTTCACGGCGCGCCCAAGGAGCTGACTGAAGAAGAGGCCTCCAAGTACTGTGACGTCGACTATCATAGGTCCTTCGCCTTTGTAGCTGAGGCTGTGAGAAACCACCACAAAAACATCGTGGCAGTGGGACGATACCATAGGCTGCCGTCGAAGAGTTCCGCCGAAGTAGCCTTTCTGGTTGAAGAACCATTTCAGAACAAGGGCATCGGCACCAAGCTCATGGAGCAACTCGTTCACGCCGCCCGGGAGAATGGCATTACCTCTTTTGAGGCTCATGTGCTGGCTGAAAACGAAGAAATGATGGAGGTATTTACCAATTATGGTTTCCATGTGGATCGGGAGTTTGAATATGGCGGATACCGGGTCACGTTTCCCATTACCCGCACGCCCGAAATCGTAGAAAAGGAAATGGAGCGGGAACGGCAGGCCACAAAAGCCTCTCTCCGAGCGCTGCTGTCACCCCGCTCAGTGGCTGTAATCGGTGCGTCCCGGCGAGAGGGTAGCATCGGTCAGCTCCTTCTGCAGTGCATTATGGAGAGCCGGTTCACGGGCGTAGTATACCCCGTTAACCCCGCGGCTGAGTCGGTACTGACGGTAAAGGCTCATTCCTCGGTCCTGAGTATTGACGATGACATAGACCTGGCCATCATTGCCGTGCCTGCATCGACTGTTCCTAAAATAGTTGAGGAGTGTGGTCGAAAGGGTGTCCGCGCAATTGTGATTGTTTCCGCCGGATTCAAAGAAACGGGCGATGAGGGGATCGAACGTGAGCAAAAGGTGCGCGATATTGCCCTTGGCTACGGTATGCGTGTTGTGGGACCCAACTGCATGGGAGTAATCAACACGGACCGCGAAGTGAGGTTGAATGGCACCTTTTCTCGTACCTATCCGTCATCCGGCAATATTGCCTTTCTGTCTCAGAGCGGGGCACTCGGCCTGGCCATGTTGGAGTACGCGGGTAGGATGAATATGGGGCTTTCCAACTTCGTAAGCATCGGAAACAGGGCAGATATCTCTTCCAATGATCTTCTGGAGTACTGGCAAGACGACGAGGCAACCAGGGTCATCTTGCTCTACCTGGAGTCTTTCGGAAACCCTCGCAAGTTTGGCCGTATCGCCCAGAAGGTATCTGCACGGACACCGATTGTGGCCATCAAGGGAGGGCGAACTTCTGTTGGCTCGCGGGCCGCTGCCACCCACACTGGAGCTATGGCAGCGTCGACCACCGCAATAGAAGCCCTCTTTCGTCAGTCCGGGATCATCCCGGTCGATACTCTGGAAGAGTCTTTCCAGGTTGTTAGCCTGCTGGCCAAGCAGCCGGTTCCGAGGGGGAACAGGATAGCTATAGTGACCAACGGCGGCGGGCCCGGCATAATGGCTGCCGATGCTTGTGCCAGTCAGGGGCTGACTCTCCCTGGATTCTCTTCGGAGGTAGCAAAGCAGCTTCGACCGGTGAGTGAGCGGGATATCAGCATAAACAATCCCCTTGATCTCACCGCATCGGCCACAGAGAAAGAATTTGAAGAGGCTCTCCACATACTCGCAAACGACCAGGGAAACGATGCGGTTGTACTGATATCGATTCCCCCCGTAATGGTCGGATCCCGGGCCATAAGAGATGTCGTACAGCAGGCGGCGTCATCGTTCTGGGAACAGGGCAAGCCTTTGATTGCCTGTTTCGTGGGACAGCCGGAGGTTCGCAGTAGTGAGGAAGAACTGGGAATACCGGTATACACCTTCCCGGAGGAAGCGGTATCAGCCTTGGCCCATGCTGTGAACTATGGCACCTGGCTTAACAAGCCGAAAGGTAACATTCCGCGGTTTTCAGGTATCCGGCGGAGGAAAGCCCATAAGCTTGTTGAAAAGGCAATGACCGGCACTTCCCAGAGACCGTTCTGGCTTTCTGTCACAGCAGCGGCGGAACTGCTGGGCTACTATGGCATAAGGGTGGTGAACACAAAATTTGCCAGTAGCGCTGACGAGGCCGCGGATAGAGCAGCGGAGATGGGATTTCCCGTGGCGGTTAAGCTTGCCTCCGCCACCATTGCCCACAAGACCGAGGTGGATGGGATAGTGTTGAATCTGAAAACTAAGAGAGCCGTGAAACAGGCTTTTCGCAGCATCAAGGAAGGGCTTTCCGCCGAGGACCGCCAAAATGAAATGGATGGGGTGGTCGTCCAGAGTATGGTAGAAAAAGCGGTAGAAGTTATAGCCGGTATGACCGAAGATCCGACCTTCGGGCCGTTGCTCATGTTCGGGCTAGGCGGAATATATACTGAGCTGCTGCAGGACGTCTCCGTAAGGCTGCATCCGCTAACCGACGTGGAAGCCACGGATATGATGGACTCGCTGCGGATGTCGGCGTTGCTCAAGGGGTGGCGAAACACGCCAGTCCGCGACATCAACGCGCTACAGGATATGCTGCTCCGGCTTTCGGCCCTGGTTGAAGACATAAAGGAAATTACCGAGGTCGACCTTAACCCAGTGATGGCCATGCCTGAAGGTAAAGGCTATTTTGTGGTCGATGCTAAGGTAAGGATGAAATAATCATCCAAATGAAGCAGTTATTTATATTTATCAGTGACAACTGCTACCAACCTTCGGATGGACTGGGGGAGCGGGTGGAGTCGGTGGGGCATACTGAGCTAGCCTTTGTTGGAAATCGTCTTCTTATATTTCGTCTTCAGTAGCCTCATGTCTGCTTCAAATCTCTTTCTGGCTTTGGGGAATCTCATAGCGGCCGCAGGATGGTAAGTCTCAATGTATTCGATTCCCTGGAAACGAGGAGCTCGCCAGGCGACGCGGCCCATAAGGACTATTATCTCGGGCTCGATGCGTTTGATTTCAGATACTAGAGAAGGCATCCATCGCTTGATTTCATCAGCCTTCGGTTTTCGGTTTCCCGGTGTCGGCTCCTTGACAACCCCTGTAAGGTACAGCTTTCTCCTGTCGATGCCATTCTTGTGCAGAACCTCGTTCAAGTATTGTCCTGACCTGCCTACAAAAGGCCTGCCCTGCTTCACCTCCTCTTTGCCAGGATTCTGACCTACAAGCACTATGTCTGCGTCTTCCGGGCCTTCGCCAAAGCGAGTGACATCTCGACTTGAGTCATTCATTTGCAGGTCAGACTCCATTCATCGACGTCACGCTGTGTGGATACCTTACGCCGATATTCCATATCTGAGTTGGTGCAAAATAGAAATTGGTTAGGCGGCGATAGCTCGCTTGTGGACTGGCGAGCCGACGCCATTAGTTCCTATCCTCAATGCTCTTTCACCTCACCGCGTTGGCGCTCCACCAGTTCCTTAAGCTGACGCCGCATAGCGTCAAAGGCCCGGCGTACAACTGTGGGAAGCGGTTCCTCTCGCTCTCCCTCGGTGGAAATGGGCTTGGCAACCAGTTCGTGTCCCGGTGGGACATTAACATCTATGCGTACACGGTAAGGGTTACCGGTCTGCTGGTGCTGGTGTGGCCTTTCAATGGCCACACGGCAGCTGGTCATGTAGTCGCATACCTGCTCAAGCTTCGCTATCTTTTCGGCAATTAGATTCTCAATATCTTCGGTTTTCTCAACATTTCGGTAGGTAATCTCTGGCGGCGTTTGCATGGACGAACCTCCTTTGGTTTATTTCACAAGACCTGACCGGGAGAGTCACTTGTTTTCGCTTTTCCTATTCCTCTCTTGCCACGCTCGGAGACATTCACTGACCTCTTCGTCAGTGAGGTCATGCCAGCGCTGATAGAAGCTGGCCACAGCGAAAGGGTAGGAATAACTCACCGCGATGCAGACCAGGGCGTGACATATGGGCTTGATCAGTTCGTAGGCGTTTCCTGAAGCCGCCGGGCTGGCCACCACGATTCTGGCCGCCTTCTGTCGCTCCACTGATTTAACCGCCGCGACCATGGTGAAGCCTGAAGCCAGACCATCGTCTATCACAATGGCGGTCTTGTCCACTAACGTAGGACGGGACAGGTTCTTCCGGTAGAGGACGCTCCTGCGCTCGATCTCAGCCAGTACTTCCTCTGCTTGATACTCTATCTGACGCTGGCTCAAGCCCAGCTGGCTAATCAGTACGTGGTTCAGAAAGATGGTGCCGTCTTCGGCAACGGCGCCATAGCCAGCCTCGGGGTTGTGGGGAATGGGAATTTTGCGGGTAACTACGACGTCAAGAGGAGCTTCAAAACTCTTTGCGACTTCAACAGCAACCGGTACGCCTCCCCGGGGGACCGCCAGGACAACTGTCTGGTCAGAGCGATACGGCTCCAACTTCTGCGCAAGCTGCCTCCCGGCGTCAACCCTATTACGAAAACGAGGCCTTTGTTCATCCATCGTCTTGGGCCTTCTATTGAGACAAGCGCTGGCTGTCACGCTCAGCGAAACCAAGTTGCTGCTTTTGCAGAGCTTGATACAATGCCGCTGAAAACTCGGGCAAAACAGAAGAGATGACCAGGGGCCTGCGCGGCATCGCCTTGTCGTATTTTGTCATGTTGCCGCCTTCATCCAGAACGGCTCCGCCGACTTCCTCGATAATCAGGGAGGTAACGGCGGTATCCCATCCACGAAAGTGACGGGCAACCATCGCTCCCACGCTGCCTTCCGCTACCCTGATGTGAGCATAGGCGGCCGATCCATTCGCTGTAGTGTCCAGCCAAAAACCGGCCTTCTTGAAAGCCGCATAGTCCTGCTCCGTCAGACGTTTGATCTGGCCACAGCTCTTGGGTGGTTCTGCTGGTTCCAGCTTCCTGGCTTCTCCGAATAGCCCTTTCACTACAAAACTTCCGGTGCCCCTGATTGCATAGTATAGGCTGGACAGTTCTGGGAAATATACAAGTCCACAGGTCATCCGTGCACTCTCTTGATCCAGTATTCCAACCATATGGGCATATTGGTTCCCGCCCTCAAGGTAACAGTCGGTGCCATCAACCGGATCAATCACCAGTACGTAGCGATTGGAATTCGTGCTGAACAGCTCTTTCAGGTCCGGCGGCAAGTCCGCTATCTCTTCACTGCAAACCTCGATTTGTGGCAGCATATGCAGGGCCTTTAGTAGTATGATTTCTTGGCACAGGCGGTCAACATCGGAGATAGCGGTGCTGAGTTGATACTCTTCGGGCTCCTTATCCTCTCTGGTAACTTTTCCTTTGAGTCTTTGAGCGATGTGCCCACATTGGTAGAGACAGGTCATCATCTCTGCACAGAAAACTGTCCAATCCATGGTGATAACCTCTGCTAGCAGGGTGAGAGTGGTTTCGTTGATTCGACTTCTTCCACTAGTCTATCAACAGGCAGTGAAGTATCCACCATGACGTGCTGGTGATCTGGCACCTCAGCCACGGGTTCGAACACATCTTTTTGTGGTTCGACCAAAGCCTGGCGCGCATCCGATATTGAGCGCCGTTCTTGCCTGCTGGCTAGCCGCCTTCTAAGTGTTTCCTCATTGAGCGTGCATTCAATGATCAAGAAATCGGCGCCAATGGTTTCTGCCAGTTCTTTTGCTTTCAGTCGTCTCTCGGCCTTTCCGAAGGAGGCGTCCAGGATTACCGAGTCACCAGTACCCAGAATGTCTTTCGCCCGTGCAAACATTTCGTCGTAGGTCTTGCGAGTGAACTCAGGAGAATAGATGCCGGTGCCGAATTCTTCGAACCGATGCTCCGTCAAAGGGATGCCTGCCAGTTGTTTCCGCGTGACATCGGATACTATGAGCACCAGACCCAGTTTTCTAGCCAGCGCACGGGCCAACGTGCTCTTACCAGTGCCCACCAGGCCACATGTGATGACCACAAGGGGTTTTGCCCTTGTGTAGAACCAAGAAAGGTCGAAGTAGTCCTTCGCCTCCTTCGCTGTCTGCTCCTTTTCATCCATACCAATGCCGGCGTCGTCCAGTTTGAAACTGTTTACCTTACCGCGGACGTAGGCCCGGTAGGATTTGTAGAATTTGAGGACTTCCAGCAATCGTTGATCGCGGCTAGCCTCTACATAGGCGCTAACAAAGTGGCGGGAGAGGTCAGCTCGTCCGAAGTGGTCGAGGTCCATAGCCAGAAAGGCAACCTCAGAAGCGACATCGCCGTACCTGAATCTGTCGTTGAATTCAATACAGTCGTATATGGAGATACCGTTGGTGAAACAAATATGGGCGGCATGCAGGTCACCATGACAGTCTCGTATCCTCCCTTCATCTACGCGGAGACGAAACAGTTCGGCTTTGTCACGGATGAATTCCGAGGTATAGCGTTTGGCACAAGCATATTTCTCTGGCGAGATCGTTTTTCCGACATATTTCTCGGTTTGACTGAAGTTCTCCCGCGTGTTTTCTCTGATAACTTGGAGACTACCGAACTTGCTGACGGTCGGGTTTGTCTGTGCTCGACTGTGAAAATCCATCAATTTCTCGGCCACCCTGGCTACCATTTCCGGCGATACTCCGTTCTGCTGGAGTAGCACATCCATCATGCTCTCCTGCGGAAGGCGCCGCATCTTTACTGCGTATTCAATAGCCTTCCCCTTTCCCTCTACCACTATTTGACCGTCGTCATGGCTTACTGGTACTACCCCCAGATACACTTCCGGGGAAAGCCGGCGATTAAGCTTAACCTCCTTGTGGCAGAAGAGGCGCCTGTTCTCCAGGGTGGTGTAGTCCAGGTACCCCAGGTTGACCTCCTTCTTTACTTTGTAGACGTACTCATTGGTGAGGAAAAGGAAAGACATCTGGGTTTGTACCAGTTCAATGTTTCCCGGCGGCTCGGGATAGGCGGTGGGACTAAGCAGTGCTTTCGCTACTTCAGATAGTTGCGTTCCTGATTCCGCGGCCATGTATCTTCATTCCCTCTTTTGTGTACTTCCTGTTATCGACCAAGCTGGTTGTTCAAATATGAGTGTGACTGAGAGTACTGCTATCGGTGCGCACAGCAACTTTCCTCTCATCACTTCATGATCTCATTGTGGGGCAACTTTTCAAGATTTGTCAATTGAGTTTGGCATAGGTTGGGATTGTCCAGTGGAGCTGACTTTTCAAATACAAAACTCGACAAATGACAGCCCGAATCGCACCAGGCTATTGACAAATCAGCAGGCGGGATTTATATTTTAGGCAATTGAATATGGGAAAAGGCTGAGAACAGGACTAGTACAGTCTAAGGCGGGGTTCAGAGAATCGGATAAGGTGTGAACCGATATCTGCGCGAGGCTGGAATGGACCTGGGAGCCGCAAACCGAAATCTCGACGTGCCGGGAGAGTAGGCTTTGTCGCAGGGGTAGCGTTATCAAAACCCAGGGTATCGCCAGATGGGCCGTACCTGAGAAGAGATGGCCGAAAAGGCCGAAAAAGGGTGGCACCGCGAAGTGTAGACCTCTCGCCCCTTGGTGAGAGGTTTTTTGTTTGGAGTAGTAAAGTGACTATCTTAGAACGTAGATGGTGGCCCCACGGGGGCCAGATAGTAAGTCGAATATCAAGCAAGACCGATCAAGATCCAAATCTGAGAAGGAATCTTGAAGTCTTCCTCCAGAAGGAGAAGCAATTACGCGAGTTATCTGATCCGAAACCATTGCTCAGCAACAAATCGAAAGGAGGCAAAAATGGAACAAACTAAATTCGTGTTATCGGAAAAGGAAATGCCCACTCGCTGGTACAACATTCAGGCCGATTTGCCCGAACCTTTGCCACCGCTGCGGCATCCGGTGACCAAGGAGCCGACGCGTCTTCCTCCTCCTCTATTCCCCGAGGCTCTGAACGAACAGGAGTTCAGCAAAGAAAGATGGATCGAAATTCCTGAGGAAATCCAAGCCGTCTACCGAACATGGCGGCCCACTGCACTGCATCGGGCGTTTAGGCTGGAGAAAGCCTTGGATACGCCGGCCAAGATCTTTTTCAAGTATGAAGGAACCAGCCAGGCAGGGAGCCATAAGCCCAACACCGCTGTAGCCCAGGCCTACTACAACAAAAAGGAGGGCGTCAAGCGACTGACCACCGAGACCGGCGCCGGACAGTGGGGCAGTGCCCTATCTATGGGCTGCATGTTCTTCGGTCTGGAACTGAAGGTCTATATGGTCAAGATCAGTTATAACCAGAAGCCCTATCGGCGTATCTTGATGGAGACCTGGGGAGCTAAGTGTGTCCCCAGCCCCAGCGAGGAAACTGAGATCGGTAGAAAGATCCTCAAAGACGATCCTGATTGCCCGGGAAGCCTGGGAATCGCGATCAGCGAAGCAGTGGAGGAGGCACTTGCCCGTGATGATACGAAGTATTCCCTGGGTAGCGTTCTCAATCATGTCTTGTTACATCAGACCATCATAGGGGAAGAGACCAGGAAACAGATGGAAATGGCAGATGCCTATCCTGATATTATCGTTGGCAATATCGGCGGCGGCTCCAACTTCGCTGGCCAATTTCTGCCCTGGGTCAGGGATAAGATTAGCGGGAAGAGCCCCAACATGCGCATCATCTGTGTTGAGCCTGCGGCCTGCCCCACCATGACTAAAGGTCCTTACGCCTGGGACTATGGCGACGTGGCCGGGATGGCGCCAATTGCCCTGATGTATACCCTGGGGCACTCTTTCGTTCCACCGCCGGTCCATGCCGGCGGGCTGCGCTATCATGGGATGGCGCCGATCATATGCCATCTCCACAAGCTGGGTTTTGTTGAGGCCAGAGCTGAACACCAGGTTGCCACATTCGAGGCCGGTGTGAGATTTGCCCGCACCGAAGGCATCATAAGCGCCCCGGAGCCTTGCCACAACATCAAGGCGGCTATCGATGAGGCAATCCGCTGCAAAGAGGCCGGTGAATCGAAGACTATCCTGATAGCTCACAGCGGGCACGGACACTTCGACCTGGGTGCCTACGAGGAGTACTTGTCGGGCAGGCTCAAGGACTACGAGTATCCCAAGGAACTGGTGGAGAAGGCATTGGCCGACCTGCCAAAAGTAGCCTGAACAAAACTACTGGCGCCGTGGTAAGGGAGGTGGCCATGGCGCCAGTTTTGACGCACGCGCCATCACGGCTGGTGAATTTACCGGTAACGGAGGATAGCTGCCGTGAGCGGGTGGTAATTACAGGGTGATTTTCATGTCTTCGCAACCCAGGCTTATATCCGCTTCCAGTTCCCGGGCCACCTGCGCTACTTCCTCTTTGATCCTTTGCTCAAAGACATTCCCGATATGAATAATAACCACTCGGGGCAAATATCCTTTGAGTCGGCGAAATTGCGTTAGTTCATCCTTCAGAAACGCTGCACAGAGGTGACCCACTTTCTTGAGCCAGTCTCCATACTCGTTTGGCCCGGCGACTTCGGTGATAAGCAACTGAGGAGAAATATGCTGCCAGCAATCGGATATTCCCACCGTGGTATCGCCGGTGTAAAACATGCTTTTGCCGTCCGCCGAGGCGATTTGATAGCCAACAGCGGGCACGGAATGCTTTGCCGGTAGCGCCAGAACATCATAGCCGGCGATGGTTTGTCTGCCGAAAGGCTCAATAGCTTCACATATGAGGGTCGGTTTCTCTTTGCTGGGGTATTCAAGGAAATTCATATACATGGTGCCATCAACAAGGTATTTAGTAACAATATCAAGCGTGTAGCGCGGTGCATGAACCGCCAGCTGCCCTTGCCAGTAATAACCGGTGTTCGCGGCCAGAGTAACCAGATCGCGAGTATGGTCGAAGTGGTGATGGGTAAGCAGAACGGCTCTTATTTTTTTCTGTTCGGCCAGAGAAAGCGCAGATGTAACCCCGCCGGCATCTACAACCAGAGCACTGTCAATCAGAAGGGAAGTCAGACGCGCTCCCTTCAACTCAGATAGATGGGCACCCAGGACTTGAATTTCCACGTCATTGGCTGTCTATGACTTTGTCGGTGGCGCCAAGAAACTTTTGCCATTGAGCCACTTCTTCAGCCAGAATTTGACGGCCCTTGTCAGTCAACTCGTAGTATCGGCGTTTTTGCCTGGCAACTAGCTGCCAGGAGCTTGATACAAGTCCTCTGTGTTCTAAACGGCGTAGTGCGGAGTAGAGAGTGCTTGCTGTAAGATCAAAATAGCCTTCGCTCCTGCGCTCCAGTTCTCTCGCGATCTCGTAGCCATGCACAGGCAACTCGGCGATGATGAAGAGCAACAAAGGCTCCACAACACCCCGCAGTAACTGGCAAACGTAAGACTGAGGCATGGTGAAACTAGTATATCATGTTTGCGGTAATAAAGACAGTACCGGTCGCGCTAGCTACGTAGACAATCGCGGGCCAAACATTTTCTGCAGTCTTTTCGATATGGGCTATGGAGGCAAGACGCGTGGCGAATTGGTGCCAAGGATTGTAATCATGGCCAGTGGTTCGGAGGGCGACTCTTCCTTGACGATGCTATTGTAGTGGAGTAAATTTAGCAGGGTAAACTCACAATACGGGTGGGACTCACCGGCCTATGCCTACTCTTCTATTAGACAGAAACGCCGTCAAGACTCTGATGAAGATGTCAGATGTTATCAATGTGGTCGAAGAAGCCCTGAGGATGTGGGGGGAGGGCATGGGTAAGATGCCAGCCAAAGTGTATCTGCCTGTCGGCCATGGTGATTTCAGGGCAATGCCCGCTGCACTACCAGGATGCGCTGGGATGAAATGGGTGAGCACAAATCCTCAGAATGCGTCTCGTAGTCTACCCTCCGTAATGGCCATCATCATCTACAACGACTCGGAGTCAGGATATCCATTAGCAGTGATGGACGCTACTGAAATCACGGCCTACCGAACCGGTGCCACAGCGGCTATCGCCTCCAAGTATCTGGCGCGGCAAGACTCTCGTACGGCTGGAATTATTGGAGCGGGTCGTCAGGCATATACACAGATACTGGCGCATGCCGAGTTACTTGGCCCTATCTCGATAAACGCCTATGATATTTCTCTGGAGGCGGTAGATAGACTGGTCAATTCCTTTCCACAGTTATCAATCAGGAAATGTTCTATACGGGAGGCAGCCGGATCAGATATTGTATGCACTTTGACCCCTTCACGTAGTCCCGTTGTCAGAAGAGAGTGGATAGGGGCTGGCACTCACATAAACGCAGTCGGTGCTGATGCGGCAGGCAAGGAAGAACTGGATCCCTTGATACTTAAGGAAGCAATTGTAATCGTTGATGACCTGGAACAGGCAAGTACGAGTGGAGAGATCAATGTCCCTGTGCACAAAGGCATCTACACTACGGACGAAGTCTACGGAACACTTGGCGAACTGGTCACGGGCAAGAAGAGAGGGAGGACAGACAGTGAGCTTGTTACTGTATTCGATTCCACTGGCATTGGTATTGAGGACATAGCAGTGGCGAAGCTTCTCTTTGAGAAGGCTCAGCAAACCGGTGGTTATCCTTTGGTTGATTTAATAGGGGTGTAGGACAGAAATGCGTCTCTTGGCTGTGGACATCGGCGGTTTGACCCAGGATATACTCCTTTTCGACACTTCCCGTGCCGTCGAGAATTGCGTAAAGATGGTCATGCCGTCACCCACTGCAATACTGGCCGGTAAGATCACGGCGGCAACAAAGGCAAATCGAAACATCTTTCTTACCGGTGTGAATATGGGGGGTGGACCTTCGAAAAAGGTGCTGATCAATCATATTAGAGCTGGCCTCGCTGCTTATGCAACTGCAGAAGCGGCAGCCACCTTCGACGACGACATCGGCAAGGTAAGGGAATGGGGGGTGAGGATTGTCGAAAAAGGGGAAATGTCTCGGAGTGAGGACGTACAAAGAATTGAGACGAGAGACCTCGATTTCTCCGCCATAGAGAGAGCGCTGACAGGTTTTGATGTTGACCCCCATCTGGACGGCATAGCGGCGGCCGTGCTGGACCATGGGGCAGCACCCGACGGGATTAGCGACCGCATTTTTCGCTTTCAACACCTGGAGCAGGTATTGAAGCTCCGGAGGGAGTTGATTGCTTTTGCCTATCTGGCCGATGAGATTCCGTCATACCTTACCAGGATGAAAGCACTGGCAAAGAGCCTTGAAAAGCCTATCCCTCTGCTGGTGATGGATACACCCGTTGCTGCGGCCCTTGGATCACTCGAAGACAAGGAAGTAAGAATCCGTGCGCACAAAGTGATCATCAACGTGGGCAATTTCCATACGCTGGCATTCCACCTGGAGCACGACGTTGTCCTGGGGTTCTGGGAACACCATACCAACCAACTCACCAGAGACAGAGTGGAAAATCTGGTGGTGAGACTGGTCAGGGGAGAGCTCGCCCACGAAGACATATACAATGACGGTGGCCACGGCTGCCTCATACTGGAGGGCAGGAAAGAAGTACCTTTCGTCTCCGTAACCGGGCCTCAGAGAGCCTTGATGTCCGGCTCAAATCTGGGGCCTTATTTTGCTGCACCTCACGGGGACATGATGCTGACTGGGTGTTTCGGCCTGGTGCGAGCCTTTGCTCTGCGTGTGGAGACCTGGAGCAACCAGATGCATGCGGCTCTCAATAAGAGCCTCTCTTGATCTTGATTGCCCGTTGGTCAGCCGACGCACAACCCACAGCGAGTGCCACACAATGCCTGTATTGCTATATGGACCTCGGATCAAAACTGCCGATTGTTCATGAAATGCGCACTAGAAGTCACCGAGGCGGGTTTCCTGGAGAGGCTTCAAGAAGGAAGTATCGTTATGCCTGACAAGCACAAATTCACTCTTTTCATAAGCGAAAGTTGTTATGCCACAAGTGTCCAGCCTGATATTCCAGAAATGGGAATTGTCCAGTCCCAGCAGGGCGCAAATGAGGACCTTGTGTACCACCCGGTGCGATACTAGGACGACGGCACCTGTGTGTTGCGCTATGATCTGATCTGCTAAACGGGTGACTCTCTTTCTCACATCGTCCAGTGTTTCCCCCTGGGGGAGTTTCGTTAGGTGGGGGTTATTCAGCCACTCAGAGTACACTGCTCCGTATATTTGCTTGACGGTGTCGTGAGAGAGGCCCTGCCATTTCCCAAAATCGCAGTCGATAAGTTCCTGGCATGGCACAGTATCTATATGATGTGGGGCGGCAACTATCTCCGCGGTCTCAAAGGCTCGCTTCAATGGACTTGAATATACCGCCTTCATCGCCACAGGCTCAAGGTATTTTGCCAGGAAATTCGCCTGTTTTGTGCCCGTTTTGTTAAGCGGAATGTCAGCCCGTCCCCTGAATATCTCCTGTACGTTCCAATCGGTATTGCCATGTCTTACCAGCATAATCGTGGTCATTTGCTCGCTCTCTCTTGTCCCTGTTTTGTATGCGGAGAGACAAAGTCGGGACTCTGCAAGGCGACACCGCTGTCGATCGATATCCGAGGCAGACCTCCGCCGTGGCCGCGGTAATCTGCACGGGACAACACAGCGTATGCGTTAACAACTATTCTACACTATGATGACGACGTAACGCCTTACTTGAAGCAATCAGCTACGACCAGCGAATTCCTATTTTCGAGTTTCAAGGCTGGTGCGAAGACTGTCTTGACCCTATACCAAAGTACCGTTACTAACTGGTGATTTACAGGGGATTGGGCAGGTATTAAGCTATATTCAAATAATATCAAGGGTTGTTGCATATGACTGTAGAAATAAATGGCAAGACATACTATAGGACTGCTGAAGTCTGTCAGATAGTTGGCATAGGGAAGAGCACTCTGTTTCGATGGGTAAGGCAGAATATTGTAAATGACGCGGAGTATAGAGACAGGAAGGGCTGGAGGCTATTCACAGAGGCCGAGCTCGAGAACATTATAGCGGAGACCAGCAGAATCCAGAAAAACCATGTGGCGAAGACAGGCAAAATATCACCGGCTTTGAGATAAGCGAGAAAAGGAGAATTGAGATTCATATATGAGGCGACAGGATTTTTGAAGCGATGAGCGTACGCCATGGAGGTGAATATTGCCACATCCGACATGGTAATCACTCAGGCTTTGGATATTTTCGTTTCAGCGACCAAGGAAACTGAAGGAGGTACACTATGGCAACTACCATGACCAAAAACCAGCAAGCCAGGAAGGCGGTAACCAGGGATGAGAAACAAACGGCCGAACTTGCCTCTGAAATGCCTGAGGAGGTCCAGGATCCTCTGAATGAGCTGATGAGTCAAGCTCAAGCGGCCTATGTGTCTTATCTGCAGGCTCAAAGGAAGGTAGCCGCAGCCTATCAGGAACGGCAACGCGAAGCAGAGAAGACCTTCAAAGAAATCGAAGAGCAAGCTGCCAACACTTGTGCCGAAACACTACAGAAAGCTGCACAAGCTCTGGAAAAAGCCGAACGGGACGCCGAGGAAGCGTACAAGGAAGCCAAGAAGAGAGCTGAGCAGGTTCACCAGGAGAGCGTGAGTGAAGCTTTGAGAGTGCGCAAGGAAACCGTCGAGCGAGCCTGGCAAGAAACCAAAGGCAACTCAGAGAGGATCTGGAAGATCTTTCAGGGTGAAATGGAGATCTAGAAAGAAGCAATCAGTCATGAAATGCGACGAGACTGGCGTGATTTGTTTCCAGTCTTGCCATTATCGAATAGTGCATGAAAGGGGGTGACACTATGGGAGATACCGGTAAAGATGGTGTCGTTACACTGGGTGGGCGTGAGTTCAAGCGAGCGAAAAACGGAGTAGACGAATCTGAGATAGGGGCTTTCGTTGACGAGCTTATCAAGGAGCGAGATGAACTGGCCAAGTCTCAACATCACATCGCCTCTCTCACAAAACTTGCAGAGACAACAATTGTGGAGGCCGATAGGATGGCCAATAAGATCAAGGCGGACGCCTCGGAGCAAGCCAAAGCTGAGACTGCTGCTATCGTAGAGAAAGCTAAAGAGGAAGCGCAACAGATGGCAGAACAGAAACAAGCCGAAGCGCTGGAAGCCGCCAATAGGGACGCCAACAATATCCGGTCCGAAGCCAGAAGGGAAGCCGCGACGCTGCTGGGGGAGGAGAAGAAGAAAGTCTGGGATGAACTACACAAGGTTGTAAATGAACAGTTTGACTATCTGATAGAGAAACTGGAAAGCCTGAAGCAGCAAGCGGCGACGGCACAGGCAGATTTCAAGAACAACATGTCGCAGCCAACGCAGGAGAGCAGTACTGCAACTCGCGAATCGGAGGAGGAAAAGGACGCCGCACCCGTTGCAGTCAAGGAAGAAAGTGCCGCTGCAACAATGACAAAGGAAGAGGCAAGCGATTCTGCGACTCCAGGGAAGAAAGAGGAGAGCGATTCTGGCACGACGGAACCGCGGAATACCTTTTACGAATCGCTAGCTCCAACACAAGTTTCAGACCAGTCTACGGAAGGTTTCGATCTTTCCAGGTTTTTCGAGATGGAGGATCGGCAGGAACAGGGCGAGGCACAATTCGAGGTGGAAATCTTGCCTCCGGTTAATATGGCCAAGATCATGGAAGTCGTGGCCTCCCTTGACCAGTTGCCCGAGGTTGGAAACACGGAGATTATACCCCGAATGGACACACCTTCAATCCTGGTCTTCCTTCACAAGGAACTGAACCTGATTGATGTACTGCGGACAATGCCGGCCGTGGCCCATGTGGAGGAAGCCACAACCGACACAGATGCTACCAATGGCGAACCGGCAAGAGCACCAAAGAAAATTCGGATAGGCCTCTCCGGAAACACCATGTCGCAGGAAAGGAAATAGAGAGCCCGCATCTCATTCCGATTCGATAGTGACTCGGACCGATGACATCAGGATGCCAGTATTCCCGTAGTACCTAGCCCTTCAGCCAGGGCATCATGCTCCTGAGTTTGTTACCAACCACTTCGATCGGGTGTTCTGCCTCTTTACGTTTCATGGCATTGAAGCTGGGGCGGCCGGTCTGGTTCTCGCAAATCCACTCCGTAGCAAAGCTGCCGTTCTGTATTTCTGCCAGGATTTGCCTCATTTCCTCCTTGACCAGATCATCAATCACTCGTGGGCCCCGCGAATAGTCGCCGTACTCCGCCGTATCACTTACGGAATAGCGCATGTAACTCAACCCGCCTTGATAGATGAGGTCAACTATGAGCTTCAGTTCGTGGCAAACCTCGAAATAAGCTATCTCCGGTTGATAGCCAGCCTCCACCAGTGTCTCAAACCCAGCCTTTATGAGGGAGGAGACGCCTCCGCAAAGGACCGTCTGTTCGCCAAACAGGTCGGTCTCAGTTTCTTCAGCGAAAGTAGTTTCTAGTACCCCGGCTCTGGCGCAGCCAATGCCCTTGGCATAGGCTAGAGCCGTGTCTCTTGCTTCACCCGAGGCATTTTGGTGAACAGCTACCAGGGCTGGGGCCCCTGAACCTTCCACGTAGAGTCTTCTGAGCATATGTCCCGGGGATTTTGGCGCTATCATGCTGACATCCACCCCAACCGGAGGCACGATCTGAGTGAAGTGGATGCTGAAACCATGAGCAAACATGAGTGTCTTCCCCTGGGACATCTCCTTTTCAATCGACTCACAATAGATTTTGGGCTGAATAGTATCGGGAGCCAGCATGACAATTATGTTTGCCTGTTTGGCTACCGCGTTGGCAGTGGCTACTTCAAAACCGGCTTTCTTTGCCGCCTCCCAGACTTCAGTGCCCGGCAACTCCGCAACCATCACCTGGCAGCCGCTGTCCCTCAGATTCTGAGCATGGGCATGCCCCTGACTGCCAAAGCCAACAATGCCGATTGTCTTTCCTTTGAGCAGGTCCAGGTTGGCGTCCTTGTCATAGTAAACCTTAGCCATAATCCCTCCTTTGAAAGGCTTCCCATCCTATCCGTGTCTTTGGTTCAGTTCTAGACTTAGATGCAAGTATTATCAGTGATTCTTTCTAGGCGCTGGTTCCGCGAGTCAAGGCTATTCTGCCAGTCCGTGCAAGTTCCTTAACACCAAAGTCGCGAAGGAGTTTGAGCAGAGAATTCAGCTTGTCTTCGTCGCCGGTCACCTCCACCGTCAGTGAATTTGGAGCCACATCGACTATGTTAGCGCGGAAAATGTCCACAATCTGAATAATCTCGCTTCTTGTCGAGGCGGTAGCCTTCACCTTAACGAGAGCTAGTTCTCTGGTCACCACATCTTCTTCAGTTATGTCAGAGACCTTTACCACGTTGACCAGCTTCTCCAGCTGCTTTCTGACCTGCTCTATCTGGGCATCATCGCCCCAGGTGACAATAGTCATTCGAGACAAGCCAGGATGTTCGCTACCGCCCACAGCAAGGCTCTGGATATTGAAAGCGCGCCTGCGGAATAGACTGGCTATCCGGTTAAGTACGCCCGGTTTGTCCTCGACCAAGGCTACCAAAGTGTGTTTCGTGTCAGTCAATTTGTCCTCCGATAGATAGAGCGCGAATCACGATATTGACCTGAGAATCTCGTCTTGCAGGTGGAGATCCCCTTCCTGAACGTTTGGCATTGTGCAATTGACGCTCACATTCTGTCCTGGATCATTTCAGGCCTTGACGGCTCGAGGAATCCGGCCAGGTTTTCCCCGGGCGGTACTATGGGATAGATGTTCTCTTCAGGCTCGATGAGAAAGTCAAGGAGGAAAGGTCCGGGGTAATCCATTGCCTTCTGTATAGCCGGGATGACTTCTTCTCTGCGTGTAACCCTGAGGCCAGGAATGTCATAAGCTTCGGCAATCTTGACAAAATCGGGATTCCAAAGCTTGGTCCCCACGTAGCGCCGTCCGTAGAATAGCTCCTGCCACTGTCTTACCATGCCCAGGTAGCCGTTGTTCATGATGGCAATCTTTACGGCAATGTCTTCCTGTGTGAGGGTAGCCAATTCCTGGATAGTCATCTGGAAGCCGCCGTCTCCGGCGATGCACCATACCGTCTCCTCCGGTCGACCCACTTTCACTCCCATGGCCGCGGGCAGTTCGAAGCCCATGGGCCCGAGCCCTCCCGCGGAAATGAGGCTGTTTGGCTTGGTGTACGCAAAATATCGTGCCGCCCACATCTGGTTCTGGCCCACTCCGGTGACTACCAGAGCGTCACCTTGTGTGGCCTCGTAGATCCGGTGAACGATGTATTGAGGCAAAAGTTCATCGGTTTGCCTGATTTCTAACGATGGGTACTCATACCTCCACTTTTCTATTTGCGAGAGCCAATCCACGTGCTCTCTTCTCTCGATCTGCTCATTCAGGGCTGTGAGCACGCTTTTTACGTCTCCGACTACCGGAACCTCGGTGACGATATTCTTCCCAATCTCTGCGGGGTCGATATCAATGTGAATGACACGGGCACGGGAAGCAAATTCCCTGGTATTTCCTGTAGCTCGGTCATCGAATCTCATACCAACAGAGATGAGAAGGTCGGCGTTCTGGACTGCCAGGTTGGCCCAGGGTGTGCCATGCATTCCTAACATGCCGAGGTCAAGTATATGATTTCCGGGGAAGGAGCCCAGTCCGAGAAGAGTGTGAGCCACCGGTAACTGTGCTTTCTGAGCAAATTCCTTAAACTCATCGTAGGCCTGAGAAATGATTATTCCCCTGCCGGCGATAACAACGGGCTGCTCGGCTTCGTTGATTAATCTCGCCGCTTTCTTGATTTGGGCTGGGTGCCCGCGAGAAATAACCTTGTAGCCGGGCAGGTCAAGCTTGTCGGGATAGGCGAAATCCGTCTGCTCTTGCTGGACATCGCGTGGTATGTCGATAAGCACAGGTCCCGGCCTTCCTGTCTGGGCAATGTGAAAGGCCTCTTTAACCGTTTCAGCCAGCTCCTTAACATCGGTAACAAGATAGTTGTGTTTGGTAATAGGAATAGTAATGCCCGTAATGTCCGTCTCTTGAAAGGCGTCTCTGCCGATAACGGATCTGGCTACCTGCCCCGTTATCGCTATCAAGGGAGCAGAATCCATATAGGCGTTGGCAATTCCAGTGACCAGATTAGTAGCTCCGGGGCCCGATGTAGCAATACACACCCCTGCCCTGTGTGTAACTCGAGCATAGCCATCGGCGGCATGAGCTGCCCCCTGCTCGTGACGGACCAATATGTGTCGGAGTTGAGGATACTGAGGGAAGGTATCATATATGGGCAAAACAGCGCCCCCAAGAATGCCGAAGATGACCTCGACCCCTTCCTTGGTCAGGCTCTCACACAAAATCTGAGCACCGGTCTTCTTCATAGAGTAGCTCCTTACCCGACAAACACCGCACCAGTGCTGGCCGAGCTTACTTTGTCGCTGTACCTCTTGAGATAGCCAGTTCTAATCTTGGGTTCAAACGGACGCAGTGAGGTCAATCGTTGTTCCAGCTCGTTTCCGCTAAGTTCCACTTCCAGTTTGTGGCCAGGTATGTCTATGTTAACAAGATCGCCGTTCCTCAAAGCAGCTATGGGACCTTTTTCTGCCGCCTCGGGAGATACATGACCAATGGCTGCTCCCCGCGTGCCTCCGGAGAAGCGCCCGTCCGTAATAAGAGCCACCTCCTTGTCCATGCCCATGCCGCTGAGTAGCGAAGTGGCGGCCAGCATTTCCCGCATTCCCGGCCCTCCCCTGGGGCCTTCGTAGCGGATGACGATTACCTCGCCGGACTCAAATTCACCTTTCATTATCGCCGCCGTAGCTTCCTCTTCACTGTCGAACACTCTCGCCGGGCCTCGATGGGTTAGCATCTCGGGAGCCACCGCAGCGCTCTTCACCACGCTGCCTTCAGGCGCCAAATTGCCGAACAATATGCTGATGCCGCCGGTGCGGGCATACGGTTGCGATAGAGGGCGGATTACCTCTGGATTCTTGACTTCCGCCCCCGCAATTGTTTCCCCTAAGGGCTTGCCCAGAATCGTGTTTGCTTCCAGCTTCAGCAACCCCGATATTTCGTGCATTATCGCGGGGATACCACCAGCTAGGTCTAGGTCCTCAATATGATAATCGCTGGCCGGGCTCAATTTGCAGATATGAGGTACTGAGTCGCTGATCTGGTTAATCAGGGATAGAGGAAAGTCTACCCCGGCCTCGTGGGCTATGGCTGTGAGATGCAACACGGAATTTGTGCTGCCGCCCAGGGCCATGTCCACGGCAAAGGCATTGTAGAGGGAATCCCTGGTGATAATATCTTTTGGTCGGGTATTCTTAGCCAGCACCTCCATGATTTGCTGCCCGGCTTTGTAAGCTCGTTCTACCCTCCGTGCCTCCACTGCCGGTATGGTGCCATTGCCGGGCAAGGCTATACCCAGAGCTTCGCTGAGACAATTCATCGTGTTGGCGGTGAACATCCCGGCGCAGCTCCCGCAGCCCGGACAGGCAACCGCCTCCAGTTCCTGTAACTCAGCCTCGGTCATCTTGCCTCTGGCTACTTCGCCTACACCTTGAAAGACCGTGATCAAGTCCACCGAGCTGGCACCGTTTCCCCGTACAAACTTACCGGCCAGCATAGGACCACCACTCACAAAGACAGACGGTAGATTAAGCCTTACCGCCGCCATCAGCATTCCGGGAATGACCTTATCGCAATTGGGGATAAAAACCAGGCTATCGAAGGCGTGAGCCTGAGCCACGATTTCAACCGAGTCGGCAATAAGCTCCCGGCTGGGCAGGCTGTATTTCATCCCCGGGTGGTTCATAGCGATACCGTCACAGACAGCTATGGTATTGGCTTCAAACGGTACACCACCCCGACTGCGTATGCCATGTTTCACCGCCTTGGCGATTGTTTGCAGATGGATGTGGCCGGGGACAACTTCGGTGAAGCTGTTGATTACCCCGACAAATGGCTTGTCCCAGTCATCTGAAGAGCAACCTACAGCCCTGAGCAATGAGCGGTGAGGCGCCCGCTCGATCCCTTTCTTCACCATGTCGCTTCGCATCTGAACGGTACTTCCGCTAATGAAGTATGCTGCGTAAAATAGCACAATGATTAGCTAGGGTCAATGGCAATGCAGTCAGCCTTATCTCTCAGAACTTCCTTGGCTGGCACGACTCGGAAGCAGACAGAAGCAACTCTCTTTTCCTAACCGGTTTGCTCTAAGGCCCGGGCATTGGTCCGGCATTGACTGAGAAACGTAGGCTCTCCGCCACGACTCTTTGCAGAATTTCGAGTTTGTATTATGCACCGACCTGGGCTAAAATACAGCGGCCATGTGTTTAGCTGTGCCGGTAAAGGTTGTTTCCGTAGACGGAGACCAGGCAGAGACGGAGATCGCTGGGGTGAGGCGGCGGGTTAGCATTGCCCTGACTCCAGAGGCCAAGGTGGGGGATTACGTTCTGCTTCATACGGGATATGCCATAGGTGTGGTGGAGGAAGCTGAAGCTCAGGAAACCTTGAAGCTGCTGGAAGAGATAGCAAACCTAAGTGAAGTTTATTGACGAGTACCAAGATAATAAGCTAGTCGCAGGGCTAGCAAAAAGAATCGCTCGGCGCTCCACCAAGACCATAAGGCTAATGGAATTTTGTGGTGGGCACACGCATGCCATACTGCGATACGGAATTCGCCAACTAGTCCCCAAGACGGTGGAAATGAGATCGGGTCCGGGCTGTCCTGTCTGTGTCACGGCAACGGCTGACCTGGACAAAGCAATAGCTCTGGCACACCTGCCCGACGTTACCCTCACAACTTTTGGGGACATGATAAGAGTGCCCAGTAGCTACTCCAGCTTGCAGGGGGCAAAGGCGGAGGGGGCAGACGTACGGATAGTTTATTCCACCATAGATGCCGTGGAGATAGCAAAAGCGAACCCGGAGAAGTCGATTATCTTCATCGGCATTGGCTTTGAGACCACTGCTCCCACCATAGCCGCATCTTTACTCAAGGCCCAGAGGGAGAAAATAGAGAACTTCTACGTTTTGTCCCTCAGCAAGCTGACTCCTCCGGTGATGAAGGCGTTGCTCGACTCAGGCGAGGTAGGGCTGGACGGTATCGTCTGCCCCGGACATGTCAGCGTCATAATCGGTTCTCATCCTTATGAATTTATCCCCAGAGATTATGGAGTGGCCTGTGTCGTCTCGGGATTTGAACCATTGGATATCCTGCTATGCATAGATAGGCTGGTGGAACAAATTGAAAAGAGTGAGCCCACGGTGGAGATAGCTTACCCGCGAGGAGTCAAGCCGGAAGGAAACGAAGAGGCCCGGCGACTGATGGCCAAGGTCTTTGAAGTTGGGGAAGCTAACTGGCGGGGGATCGGAATAGTCCCTGGAAGCGGTCTGAAAATAAGAGAGGAATACGAGCGATTCGACGCCGGCAAGGCTTTTTCGGTGAGCCCCAGACCACCGAGGGAGCCCGAAGGATGCCGGTGCGGGGACGTAATCCGTGGGGCAGCTACGCCGCTTGAGTGCAAACTTTTT
>Ga0180434_10001386_pt1 | contig 34578 bp, 49 predicted proteins | sample SS_ome_7_FD_132453 | JGI IMG/M metagenome (GOLD analysis project Ga0180434, IMG submission 132453) | Hypersaline lake sediment archaeal communities from the Salton Sea, California, USA - SS_1_D_2 metaG | ecosystem: Environmental > Aquatic > Non-marine Saline and Alkaline > Hypersaline >... | reverse complement strand
TTCAAATTCTCTAAATGCCTGGTTGAATGAACCCACTTTGTCCAGAGCAAAGGATGCTAGTAAGACACCTCCCGAGACCGTCGTTCCAGCAACATCAAAATCGACCACTGATGTATTGGTGCTGATATCCGTATAACTCGGAGAGCCTCCTAAGGTGGCATTCGCATAGATTCTAATGGTGGCGTTTTTTGTTCCATCCACAGCCGCAGTGACAAAGTCGGGCTGAACCACAACTCTATTGGGGACAGATTGATAAGTCGCCTTATTTCTGATAGTGAGGATATTTGTTTCGGTGCTAACAGCCGTTTTAGTGTTATCCTTTGCTTGTCTGGTCTCACCTGCCGAGGAATCCTTACCTTCGATGTATAGGCCAATACTGGATATCTGGATGGTTACGTTAGTGTTGTTGGTGGTGTTGGCGCTTTGAGCGTAAAACGGGAATGAGGGGTTGTTGACTGATACTAATGTATTAGCATTGGCGTACTGAATGGTATGGACTAACTCAAGAGACCCTCTAACCTGGTCTTCTATATAGAAACGAATGGCTCCAAAACCTAGCCACTGATATCGAATTTGAAAGACGTTTCCTACGGTGGGGTCGAGAGTTTGAAGATATCTCTCATTGCCCAACATTCTGTTTCCATTCCATTTTGTCTGCGGAATCCAGGTATCTGAACTTGCTGCTCGATGAAGAATTCCGAACTCGGTTCCATTGAAACCAAAGAAGAAACCGTCTGTGGTAGAACCAATACCCGCTATTTGGGAGTTGCCTGCCACACCGTCAGTAAATACTGCAGTAAATCTAGCCAATCCGCCGGTGCCAGGATTATATTCCAGGAGGCGATTGGTTTCCATGGATGCATTACTGCTTGTAGCGGCCCCGGCCCCTATCACCGCAAACTGTCCACTATGCGTAACGGTTCCGCTGGCAGCCACCGTAGTCGAAATGATATCCGTATTGATGTTGTACGGGAAATGGACCAAAACACGCGGAGACGGTTGAGCTACGCTCAATTCCCCAAATGCCGTCACTGACGGCTCTACATCCGCCTTTTTTATATTTTGCTTAACCATTTGTTCCTCCAAAAAAGGGGGGGCCGAAGCCCCCACCTATTAAAGTTCTACTACGCGGTAGACCACGCTGACTTCGAGGGTAGCGTCGTTAGAGGCATTGCCCGTGAAGTTACTTCCCAGGTTGTCTAGCACTAGGGCCTGGTTCTCCGCTGCTGTAGCGGCTACAATGGCGTCGTTTGCCGCGATGCCTGTTGTATATGTGTTTGCGGCTTGGTCGATGAATCCAGTCGACTCAATAGTAGCGGATACCTGTACGCCAGAGGCATCGGTAAACTTAATGCCGAGATTGTCTCCGGATTCTGCAAGCACTTCTGAACCGGCTACAAGCTTAAGCTCTGCACCCATGAACTGAATCACTTTTCCTGCGCCCGGAGCAGCTACGAGTTCGATAGGAGTGGTTGCCAACGCTTTGATTTCCGCTGCCGTCATAGAGACTGCTACGGAGCGAGGTACGCCCTCGTCAAGCGTAAAGGTGATTGTGTTGCCGGTGCCCGACGTGCTCATTTCGCCGGTTGCACCTGATAGGGCAACTAGACCGGCTGCCGGAGTAACCGACCCGCTTTGTGGCGTGAGGTTTTCAATGTTTCCGGTACCACCTAGCGAGACCACGCCGTTGACGACGCTAAAGTCGCTGGCATCGAATTGTATGTCGCCTTGACGGCTAGTGCTAGCTGCTACCATTCCGGTGTAAGCAGCGGGGTTTCTGTTTGACATGTCGCTCTCCTGTTTAAGGTTTTGGCCAAACCGTTAACTACTTGACCTGTATGGTCTTAGGCGATATACTGCTTACGCCTTCAAACATAAAGGTATACTAAATCTTAACTTATAGATAAACGGAGTTATCTATGTCTCTTCTTGTCCCTGCCGGAATAGCGTGGCTTCTATTCACGTGGTTATACGACAATCTGTCCTAGTCCTCTTTCCCAGCATCAATAAATGCTCTGACCTCTTCCCAGTCTATTGAACGCAACTGACGCGCGGCTTCCGGATGGTCCTTTGCTATTTCGTTGATGTAATTTTCAGTCAGCTTTTGCATAGCGTTGATTCTTCCGGTATTCATCGACGTGACCATTTTTCGAGATATATTCTGCAAACGGGGATTGGTCAGCATTGCACTTGCTAATCTTCGTCCGGCTCCCTCTGCCAGTGCCTCCATTAAAATGCCATTCATCCCGGTAGTGAGGCCAATAAGAACTCGGTAGGGTTCTGATTTAGAGATAAACGTATCTATCATGGATGGACGTAGCTTACGCGAAATGTCACTATAGCGTTGATACAGCTTGTTGGTGAGATTGAAATCCCTGCCAAGCTCCGGATTGATGGTAGAAAGCGCCTCTTTTAGGGGCTCCTTAAGACGGGTCAGCTGCTTTGTCTTTGGGCCTACGTTGTAGTTAACGTCTTGGTAGAATTTAATGATGTCGTCGCCGCTCATCATCGAGCTCTCGAACTGCCTGAGGTCATCTGCGATGGTGCCTCTGACTTTTGCCGGCATGTCCTGAAGAAGTGACTCCATTTTCGAAACAAGGGCGTTGCGCTGAGGCGTAGCTAGGACAGTCTCTGCCGCAGGCATTCTTCTTAGGGTATCGTATGCTCCCGAAAGGGCTTCACGCGTCGTCTTTAGCTGCCTTTCGGTTTTTCCTGTCTTTTTAGCTATGTTAGCCAAAAGTTTTTGCTTAGCTTCCCCTTGAACCAGAGGGGCGATTTCTGCCTCTTTCATTCCCATTTTGCGGGCAAATTCTACGAGTTGCTTATTCTTGGCGCCCGGCTGAAGTACAGCTTTGGTAGGAGTCATGGAGCCAAGGATGTCGGCCAGAAGCTGGACATTTTCACCAGCTCCCATCGCCTTAGCAGCCTCTTTAGCGGCCAGCCCTTTGGCTTCCATTCCGACCATTCCTGCCATAGCTCCAGGGCCGGCTACAAGAGCCGGAGCAGAGCGAGTAACCCTCCTAACGCTTTCCTGGAGAATTCCTTCTTCTGGAATTTGTTCAAGCGCTTCGTCTAAGGCCTTTCTTCCTGCAGGCACTCTCATCATCGGCATAAGGTCATCGTCTTCGTCTAGAAGTGCCATTTTCTGCCAAAATGACATATTTTGGTCGTCTGCGGCCGTATACCTTGCCTCCTGACCGGGAGATACGGGAGGGCCTTCAGTGAGGTCGAGTCCCATAGCTTTGCTCATTGGATACTGAACTGCCGCTTCCAGCATACCCATTAACTGAGCTACATCGCCGGCGCCTTGTGCTACTCCCAAACCAACTTCTCTGACCGCCTGAGCTCCCTGACCCCTTTGAGGCTCTTGTGGAGCTTCGTCTCTCTGGTCTTTAGGTACATAAAGGTCAAAAATTGTCCTATCTGCCACGGCTGTACCTCATATATTGTTCTTCGGATGGAATGGTATACCCAAGCTGCTTTGCCCTCTTCTGTCCTTCCTGAATTCCATATTGGTCAGCGAATACTGTCATCATTTCAAACGTTAGCGGTGTTCCGCGTGGAACTTTTTTCTTCATGAGTTCAGTGAGGTCACCCGCCTGTTCTTTAATCTCTCGCAGGCGATAGGCGAGTCGGTCCTGAGATTCCTTGGCAAGCGGTTCCACAGCCTGGTCAACTAGCGCTCCGATGTTGTCTGGCACATATCCGAGCTCTGTGCGGTAGTAATCGGCTATGCGGTCCGTTTCCTGCTGATAGAGTTTTTCTACCTCCGTTTCATGGCGAAGCGCCTCTACAACAGAAAGGTTAGCCTCATCAGAGCGACCAATTTTGGTAAGCATCTGGCTAATTTGTTGTTCTATCCATTGGTTAGGTCTGCTTCCGGCCCTCTGAATGTTGCTGAGAAGGAATTCCTTTGTGGCATTCAAAAGCAGAGCCCCTTCCGGAGAACGAAGCCCTTCGCCGTAGCGCCCCAAGAAGTTGGCGAAGTTGTCTTTGCTGAAAAACTCTAGGTTGCCCTGTTCGATAGCGTCCGCCATTAGCTCTACAGCCATGCTTTTGCTGCGGTTTGACTGGCGCATCTCGTCAATTTTCTTGAGCCAAGGCCGCGCACCCTCTGAGTGGTATTTACGGTCCGACTCGTACCGCTTTTCGGCTCTACCTCTTCGCTCGTTCTCGGCCTCTGCCATGTTTTGTAGGCGCTTATCTCCTGAGGCCGCCGCCTCTACAAGAGCGGAATCAGGCAACTGCGAAAATAGGTTAACCTGTTGCTCCTCGAAGTCCACCACATTGCCCCGTCCAGGCATGGGGTATTGTTGAATTTCAGCAACAGTCTCTTCTAGCACACCTCCCGCAGGGGCTATTTGTCCAAGTTGAGGATTACCCATCTCCCGCCCTCTTGGTCCCACTTGCGGTCCAGCGTATTTATTGAGAAACGCGTCTACAGGGTCGGGCGAATACTGGTCAATGATGGCGAGAGCATCCTTAACAGGTACCTTTTTGGCTATCAGGTCTCTTAATATCGACTTTTTTCCCTCTGGCGTGGAAAAGTCTGCGGAAGCAAGAGCTTGGTCTAAGGCGCTTAACTTACCCTGTTCGGCTTGCGCCATTTGTCGCTGTTGCAGAGCTTGCGCTAATGCGCCGCCAGCCTGCTGGATTCCCTGCCCTATTCCGGAAAGGTCTTGAAGTACAATCGCCATTAATTTCTCCTTATCCGAACAGTCTTCCGAGCCAGTTTCCTGCCATTCCGCCGGCTGCCGCGCCCGCGGGACCTCCAAGCGCTGCTCCGCCAATTGTCCCCGCGGCACCGATAAGGGGTCCTGCTAGTCCTTGACGCTGCTGAATCACGGGTTCAAACGTGCGCTGTCCTAATAGCTGAGCAATCATTTGACCTGCGTTGAGCTGGTTGGCCTGTTGTTGCTGGTAGAACTGACCGGCCTGGGAACCAATCATCGTTGAAAGGTCAGCAGCACTTTGCGCAAGGGCTTGGTTTAAGGCGGAGGAACTTCCTGCGTTGGCATCTACAAAGCGCTGCTGAATGGCTGGTAGGGCCTGTTGTTCGTAGGCCATCATAGCCGGGTCGACGACCGCCTGCTGAAAAATGTCTTCAAATCCACCGGGCTGTAGGAAGCCCATCATGGACTGAACAAATTCAGGCCCCGCAGACTGCAGGACTTGGTTCAGTAGGTCTTGCTGCTGCTGAGTCTGAAGGGGGATGTTCTGCGTGTGTTTCGCACTCCCCATCATTGTCTTTCCCATCGTTTTCCTCCGTATACTCCATTAGCACCGACCTAGACCGCTTGAAGCCATACCACTCGGAATGCTTTGGATAATTAGTTACCCAGAATATTTTCTTTAGTTTACACTCTTTGGCGATTTCCTTCGCCTTCTTTGCCAGCAATGAGACAGCTTTTCCGCGATTCCAGTACTGCTTGTCCATGCTGAAAGTCTGCACCACCAAAGCATTGCCCAGCATGTCAATCTCGCACCATAGCATCCCAATAACTTTGAGATTCTCATCGCTAATAACATACAGCATCGACATAGGATTGAGCTGCGCTTGCCCATTCCTTTGAATCGTACAAATTTGCTGTTGGTGTCTGTACCAATCATCAACGCTGTAATCCCTGTCCTTTATCTGCTCTATCAGGTGCTTTGGCACATGGATAGGCGTAAACACCCTGATAAACTGTAAATCCTCAAACTCAACTTCTTTCGATTGCTTGGCCGACATACCTTATGTGTCCCATAATTTGCGCCGAAGTGTCCATAGCCACATTCGCTGTGGCTGCGCCCGCTGAGCAAACCCAAATCTCTCCACGGCGTGTGTTAGGAATTGCGTTCATAACACAATAATCGCCAGTGTAGGTTAAGTTGCTGACCTGCAGAACGCCAACAAACGGCTTTTCTAAAGAGTTGGCTACCAAATATGGCAGCTCCAAATATAAATTCCCTGTGCCCGTATGGGCTGTCCACGTAACGTCGAACCACACGTCTACCATCAGGCCCTGTCTTAGGACCCATCCAATCTGTTTGTCGGCCGCGTAGGTTCCTGCTCCAGCAGATGAGACACCGAACACCGCCGGCAAATATTGCCGGTTCCCTATATCATCGTTTGTTCTGATGTCGCCATTGATGCCCTGTGCCACGTCCTCATACATTCTCTGCAGAGTAAATATCATCTCGCGGATGTATTGCTGAAACCTAGCTGGTTCCTCAAGCACTCGGTCAGGCGGGTTAGGAAAGATTAGGCTCTCAGGGATGGTCATGAGACGCGCCTCCCTGTTTTAGCAAAGTGCGGCATAAACGCATGTATACGCATAGGCTCATCAATGCCCGTGGCTATGATACGCACACGGTGCTGATAGCCTGTTCCACCAGCATGTACCCTCTTCCAGGTCTTAGTACGCTCAAACGGTAGTTCGGTGATGACTCCTCCAGTCGCATAGGCTGTAAAGGATGAGGTGTCGACTCCAATGGTGAAGTTGTTGGCATCGACTACCGTCACTGTGTAGGGTCCGCCGTTAACCTCGGCCATTCCTTCGACCTTGTAGATATAGATTTCGTCGCCATCGGACAGACCGTGCTGGTTAGCGGTAACTGAACCTGGATTCGCCTGCGAAATGGAGCCAATCTCGGCTTTTTCCACTAGATTGGGGAGAAAATCACCGGTTCGAGTCGCATAAGGCGTCTGGTCATTGTTTTTGTAGAACTCGTAGATGACGTCGGTGTTTTGGTTAGAGTCTACGAAGACGTCCATGTATCCGAACCGACACTGCGCACCTTCTTTAATCCAGGGGTTCCATGCCGCTGAGTAAAGCTCGAAGCTGATAGAAGCACCGTCGTCGCTTGCGTCGACTTCAAGTGTGTGAATCTGTCCGGACCGGTCTCCTCCCAGGAAGATTTCTCCACCTGCCTGCCAGACGTAATCGTCTAACTGGTCTTCCCCGGCTTCCGATAGAGTCTCCGGCAAGCCCAAATTTGTGGCGTTGGCCGCGGTAAAGTCATCCAGCGCGTAGTCTTTGGCAACACCTCCGTATCCGAGAACGTTCATCGAGATGTCGTAGGTACTAAACGCACCTGACTCGTCGTCGTAGATAAGAGCCGAATCGGCATCCTCAGATTCACAGCAAGGATAGAGCATCCAAAGGCGCCGCTTACCAAACGAGCGCTTCGCAAAGACCTTTTCAAAGCTGTTCGCGTTGACCTCATCTTGGACGAAGTCCTCGATACGAGCATCCCACCGTTTGGTCTCAACGGCGTCTGTAGCTGTGATTCCTCTCAAGCCTGCCGCGGTGACGTAGCGGTCGAAGCCGGCGGTTGTCATCTTTCCGTCACAGGCCCGGAAGTCGTTGATTTTGTCCCACCGAAAGGGGAGCGCAGGGTCTGGGGTTGGCCGCAGAGTCCAGACGCTCTCCGTGAAAAAGACAATGAGCTGGTCTTGAACGAACTGGGCGCTGATGATTTGTTGGCCGGTAGGTGCATCCACAAAGCCACCTCGCCCAGCAACGTTGTCATCCCACTCGTTCGCAAAGCTTCCTGGAGTTCCAGGATTCTGAGCCTGGCACCAACGGGCTCTCTGAGGATAGGTGTTGGTTCCCTCAAACGTGTGAAGCAGCACCAGACGCTGCCTGAATGGAAAGATAAGCTTGCAGCCTCGGATAGCATTACCGCCATTAATGGTCGGAGCAAACTGAGTGGTCGCGGTGGTGCTAATCGATGGGTCATAGATGCGGATACCGTCTGTCGAACCCCCGGCGTTTGACTTGCCGTTCGTGAAGTAAAGCCGAAATAACGTAGATGCCGTGGTGGACGCAGTCGAGGCCCAGTTACCTGCTACAACGTAATCGGTATTTGCTCCCGACATCACATCTGCTGTGTCGAGTGGGTCGAAGAGCTCCGAGACGGTATTGTAAATGGCGGCTCTCTTGGTATCGAAGACAAGAAGCTGCTTCACATTGGAGCTGTCTACAAACCTCCAGATTCCCATGATGCGGTCACCAGGGTAGTAACCTACGCATCCAGACGTAAAGCTCCCGAGTGATGTTCCATCGACGTCTGCTCCCGCTATCGTTTCTAACGTAAAGGTGGTACCCGTTACATTGCGAACGACATATTGGGTGTCATTTAGACTCGTCCAGGTGCCGCCTGTCATGTAGTTTAGTTGTACGGTGTCACCGTTCGTCAGACCAGTGGTGGAAGCTACGGTAAATACTGCCGGGTCGGCGTTAGTTGCCCCCGTAATACTGATGCAATGCGGAAGGTCTCCGAGCTTTTGGTATCCTTCTCTCTTTTCAAGAATTCCGTGATGAATGTGACCATTAGTAATTTCCTCGAACCCATCCTGTGGCAAGAGCCACGGCTCAAGGTCCGTGTCCAGGCCTATGCTAAATGGCGCGATGAGGAAAGGCTGCATTACGCTTGACCTCCGACGGCAATCACGAAGAAGCCACTGTCTTTACTGTCTCCGGCGCTTACATTCCTTGTCTGGATTTTGAACTGGGAGACGGTTTTTGTGGACCCGTCCCAGGAACCGGACACGTTGCCTTCACATAGTATAGCTACCGAATAGTTGGTATTGGCAAACCGGTCTGTGGTCCAGTTAATTGTATAACGCCCGGTAGCCGTCTTAGAGCCGCTGGCAATACCGGACCCATATTGCAGGGTGCCGGCGCTATTGATGTAACCCCATGCCACAACGATGTTATTCTCGTTGTTGACACGCGCCGCATCAGTATCGAAAGCAAAGGAATCCATGTAGAAGGCTGTCGCGCGGTTTCCGAGCTTTCCTGCCTCTGTGAGGGCAATGACATTGCCAGCAGGGTCCTTCACATGGCCTTCAGCGACGCCATTGGCATCTTGCTTGCAGTACATGAAGAACGTCTCGGCTTCTGTCGTCGGGTCGTTGTTGGCTGCACGCCCGTTTCGCTCTATATAGGCCGAGCTGTACTGCTGGAGATAGGAGGCGGTACCAGCCATCGGGTTTGCGTCTTCACCCTGCTCTATCGATTGCCAGTTGGGACGTATTACGACGCCCAGATTGCGAATTTTCTCGTCATTCGCCGGAAGCGAGCTGTCCCATGCCATAGTATTGGTCTCCTTTAAGCGGTCTAAGGTTGAACATTCCCTCGTATTCGGGATGTTCCAACATCATCTTTCTGGCGTAGTAGGGGAAGAAGTTGTGATTTATCTTGAAGGTGTCTTCTTCGGCATTGACCCCTGTTCTCCACCTCATGACACGTATGACGTAGTCCGCGCCTATTTTGCGGTACCCGCGGTCCCACAGGCCCATCGAGATTTCCTTGAACTTGTCGTAAATATTGGGATGTCTTTGGTCATACTCCCTAAACTTACGCCACATATAACTATCGGCCGGGGAGTCCGGCTTTGGCGCGAAGAGGTGACCTTGTCCGTTTTTATCCCAATACATACCTACCTCAAAACATTGGAAGCGCACGGGTCGACTCAAGGTCGATGTGCGTCCTGGTTAGGATGTAGTCCACCTGCTCCTTGTAAAGCGGGGTAAGCATCGCGTACTGGTCCAGCTCACCGAAATCTGAGACGATGCGCCTTGCGGTTCCAAAGGCTATACATGGGCCCCACTCGTCAAGCAGAGGCCTGTCAGTAGCATTAATGAAGGTCTCCTGATTGGCTCCAGAGGCCGGTCGTACAAGTTCCAATGTCCAGGCTTTCAAACGAATCCGATAAGCCCTATCTGGGACCGGATACATTTTGAACTGGTTATTGTACATTAGGATAGCTGTCGGCTTTCCTGTTATCTGCTGCACAAAGCTGGCGTAGATTCCCTGGCCTGATATTGGCGCTGTGTTGAAGGTTACGGAGATGGCGCCCGTCTCATAGTCGACCGTGCCTGTTCCACCCTGGTTGCCTGTCAGCACGCCCAGCCCGTTATCGGTGAAGACCTCTACCGTGTCATCGATGACCACCGACTCCTTCTGAATCGGTACATTGCTGCTAAAGGTATTGGTAAAGCCGGTTGTTGCCCCGTCGCCAGTCCAGGTTGTAAAGCGCTGAACGTTCTGAGGGTTCTCCGCTTCAAACTTGTCAGGGTCCTGGTAAAACAACGTGTTAAGATTGTCTACGTAGGCCTCAGGAACGAAGTTGGTGTAGTTGGTAGGAAAGTCGTAGAGCTGCTGGTGATACAGCGTCGTAAATTCATAGTAGGTGTAATTCCGGTTCAACTTGACTTCAGCAGGAAACTCGTACTGCAAGTACTTGTTGATGTACTCGTCGAGCTGATTATTGTTCAGCTCAGACAGAGACGTTCGGCCGCTTAGCTGCCGCGTCTTCGTACGAATCTCTGATAAATCCCAGTTGGCCATGCTACACCCCTATGTAAACCCGCTTTACATCACTCAAACAGCTGCCGACACTGAAACCGAGACTTGTGTCCGGTCAGTTCCTTTTCCATTCCGCCGATGCCGTTTGGACGGTAATTCCAAATCGGAGTGCGGCGGGACTCGATGTGCTCAATGACGCGCCGAGGAAGCTTGTATTTGCCGCCGTGCATCAGGTGATATTTTTTCGGATTCTTTGTGCTTCCGTAAACGAATAGCTGTGGGACTCCGGGCTCTTCGAGGTTCATGAACTCAATCGAGACCTCCTCGTTAAGCCATTCTTCTTTCCTTTCGGCTTCGCTTTTCATGATTTTTGGTCCTTTGACATCTTTGGTCATTGCTAGCTCCTATTCTTTAGCAAAACGAGAGAGGCCAGGAAAATGGAGGTAAACCTGGCCCCTCCCCGGGGATTAGGTGACTGATTCCTTACCCTTCACAACTGCGACCATGACAGCGCTGTTAGCGCCGACTGGAGTCGTGCCAACGGTGATACCGCGGCGTGCAAAGTTTTCTGTAGGAATTGCGTTACCGTTGGTGTCGCTTACTCGTGTAACGAAACCACCACTTACATAAGCTGAATACCCGCTAGAAGTATCCGTAGCTGTCGTAAGGGCAGTTGCTGTAAGAGACGCGATTGTGTACTCACCGTTCAGGCTGGTACCCGCTCCATCATCAGCAACAGCTGCAACCTTGATGGTATCGCCAGCAGCGAAACCAGCAGGGCCGGAGTCGTCAACTGTGATAACAGCAGGGTTTGCAGCCGAAATAGCGCTGATAGCAGCACCGTAGTTGGCGTTTTCTGAAAGCGGTGTGAAGCCGTTAGTGGTCGCAATTGTACCAGCATCGACGTCCAACACCTCAGCGTCAGCCATTTGGTCATTCCACATCCAAATACCGCCGTTAGTACGGTCAATGGTTGTGATTTCCGCTACCTCGAAGCCAACATCCAGGTCCCTAGCAACTGCAGGGTTCGGGTTAGTCCAGGTAAATGTTTTCATTTGAGCCATGACTTACCTCCTCCTATTAAGTGTGCGTTGCAGTTAGGTTCACCATGAAGTTGTCGTTCAAGATACGAGCGACAAATGGGTGCTGCCAGCCGACAGTACCACGCTGGTGAAGTGGGTCAGCGCTACCAGCAGAACCAAGAGGTTCTACGTAGAACTCACCAGCTTCGCTGCCCAGGTGGACAACAGCGTAAGCTTCCTTACCGATGATGAAGTTGTTGTACACCGCAGGAGACGCAGCAGACACACTGCCAACCGAGCTGTAAAGCCAGCGGACGTTGCCTGTGGTGCCCCATTCCCCGGGCTGTACTTCGTTTTGGTTCGGGTACTGTGCGCTATGGAGGAAGTTAGCAACATTCTCCAGGTCGTCCAGTAGAGCCGTGTCGATGTAACCCCAGAACGCAGGCCGTACAGGAGCGGTACCGAAGGCATCGCGTCCCTGGATGACCTCGGAAATCATCTCAGCGTCGTTGTTCAGCAGTTGAACAACAGCGGCGTCGATGTCTGCCTTGGTAAGTTCTGTGGGGGTGTTACCGTTGACACCGTTAGAGCAAGCAAGCACGGAGCTTGTCGATGCAAGAACGTCGCGGGTAACTTCGTCGATTGTCTGGCCCATGTTCTGAGCAAGCAGACGTGCAGACTCGTTAAGGACTCGGTCCTCAACAGTCAGCTCGACTTGGTTGGTGATGGTAACGAAGTTACCGTAGAAGTCGACGCGAGCCTGGATGTCCGTCGCTGATAGGCTTGCTCCCGGAGGAGTTGTGCCGTCAACGAGGGGTACAGGTACGGTCGCTAGACGCGAATAACGCCTAAATACGATAGTGTCGCCACTCTTCTCCGGAAGTGCTCGCTTCTGGGCGAAACGAGTATGAATCAGCTGCGGGTACGCCGTCATTAGCAAAAGCCGGTCGTAATATTCCCGCACCGCCGGAGGAAGAACGCTAACAGTAGTGATAGCCATTTTGCTCTCCTATTTAGGGCTAAAAGTAGCCCCGGTTTTGGTTGGCAAGCTTCATAAACTCCGCATCAGACATGTTGTTGTATGCGCTTGGCGTCTGTGTTGGCGCGTTGCTGCCCATAGCCGATAGGCTTCCGGGCTGTTGCCCGTTTTGAACTATGCGTTCCGCATCGGCAGACTTTTTCGCCTTGTGATTCTTCTCTCTGTAAGCATCACTATTCTTAGCCAAGAAATACGCCAACTCGTACCGATTAGGGTCGTTTTGAAGCGTTTGCCTTAGTGCTGGATTTACCTTGATTACTTCCGGGAGGTACTCTTTCACCACCTGGTCGTAATCGCGATACTTCTGTTGGACCTTGAGCTCATCTAGTCCCGTCTGATACTGATTCTGGAGCTGGCCAATAAACTTCTTGGCCTCCCCCACAGTCAGCACGTCGTCGTCACTCATGCCTGCATATTCATCCTGCTGCTCAGCAGCTGGCTTGTTTGCCTGCATCAGAGCCACATGGTCTTGAAGCATCTTCATTTGCTCTTGCAACTGCTGACGTTCCTTCCTCTCAGCTTGTAAAGCCGTGACAGGCACCATTTCTGGGGCCTGAGCTTCCGCTTGAGGCTGTTGAGCTTCAGCTGTTGCGGGACCGGCGGCGTCCCCGCTAGTTTCGCCCGTGTTCTGCACTTGGTCTTCCATGTGTTCCCTTCTCGCCCGTAAGCCGGCGGCGCTTTAATTATTAAAGATGTACGAACCCTTGAGTTCCGGTCTCTGCTGGACGTACGGGTTTTCCGTAAGCCCGGCATGTGGTGCGACCTTCTCCCAGTCAATTGGTGCATCGTGCAGGTTAATTTGATGGTCGGTGATTTCTCCGTCCCTGACCTCTAAAACTACGGTCCCCAATAGGGGCTTAGGTCGTTCGTCGTAATCTTTGACCAGACGCATGAGCACCTGCTCACCTGTCTTCATGCGCATCTTGCTTGGCTTGTGGTGTATCACAATCCAGTAGTGACCATTCGGACGTCTGTTGAGGATGTCTTCGACAGCCTGCTGGTCCGTATTCATCATCTCTTGGACTGTTTCACCTAACTCTTGAACCATTTATCAATCTCCTACCAGTTCTTACCGATTTGGTAGTTAGTACTTGTATGCGTACGCTTTGTCGTCGTAGCCACGGTTAGGGCATGGCTTCTTGTCGTACATGTTCATGGGCATAGCCTTCACTGCTTCAGGCTTGCGGTCATGGCCCATCATTCCTTTCGACTCGTGACGACGGTCTTTCATGCTTTGCATCTTTCCGGCTTCTTTGCCGTCACGCATGCCAAGACTTTCGTCCATCCTGTCGTTATATCCTTGTTTCTTCATCGAAAACCTCCGAGGTTTGTTGGATTACAGCCCCAGGAGGCGGACTCTCCGCAACCGAGGCAGAAAGCATCACGTCGTCTTGTTTAATCTGCTCTTCCTCGACCTGATTTTGCTCGCGCATCATCTCGGTGATGAGTAAGGCTTCCTTAACGTTTTGCAACTCCATGGCGTCGAGTTCTTTCATCGCCCGGATTTGGTCGTAGACGGCTTGACTTCTGTCCTTCACGGCTGAACTTGCGCGCTCGTCCTCCAGGCCCATATTGGCGACCGAGCGGGTGAACCGTTCTTTGGCGCCGGCAACCTTCTCGAGCGAGCTCGACTGAGCAAGCTGCATCTGTGCATTGATGAGCTCGTTTTGCACTTGCTGCTGTTGCTGCGCCTGTTGTGCTTGAGCTTGCTGCGCTTCTTGCACCTGTTCCATAAGCTCGGCTTTACCCTGTAGAGGAGCAGCCTTAAGCAGTGCGTCGGGAGGAATGGGAGCACCTAGCTGGGTAAGGTCAACCAGCTGGCGGAAGTAAATTTGACGCTGGGTGTCGGTTAGGACGCCTTCCTGAACCACGCAGTCATATTTAGTAAATTTCTTCTCATAAAATTCAGGTGTCGGCTCGTCATTGATAATTCGCTTGACCTTCTCGGGGGTCCAGGTCTGAATGAGCTTGAGAATCTTCATCGAAAGTGCCTTCTGAGAGAAGCGAAGGTTGTCGAAGACATCCTGAAGGTTGGTGATGGCCGCTCCTTGACGGAGAAGCATCATGATTCCTGATTCATTACCACTTTCCGGCATGCCGAAGGCGGCGTCATTAATGCCGGCAATTTCCTTGATGTCCGCGTCGAACTGCTGCTGAAGCTGGAACATTGAAGGGGGAATCTGAGCGGGCTGAATTTTTTCGATTGCACCGGGTAGAGCGTCCTTCTCGCGCCACACGACCTTGCCCTGTGATGCCTGAAATAAGCTTCGTGGGTTTACAACAGAACCCTCGGTAGCAATCCAGCCCGAATTGATTTGGCTGTCAAGGAGGTCAATCATCTGACTTCGACGGCGGTTGGCCTCGCGCTGCGGGTCAATCATGCAACGGATGAGAGACTGGCATTTCAGCGACCACTGGTCGGATTCCGGCTCGAAAATGCTTACGAAGGGGACAAAGGGGTATTCGTCTAAACCGTAGGGGTTCTCAACCGTGCGCATCACCTGGTCGTTGACGATGATGTGCATCTCAATATACTTGCGCTGCCTGGTAGACAGCTCGAACGCGTCATTGATTTCTTTGAGCCGCTTGAACTGCTCCCGGTCGCCTTCCCAGTCGATGTACTGGCCGGTCTCCTGGTCGATGAGGATATTCTGTGTGGTCCACTTTTGCTCGTAATACTCGTTGTAGGCCATCAGGTCCATACCCGAAGGCTGACGCTGATAGGGTAACCACGTAAACTTGTCGTCCCTTTCCCAACCAATTTTATGCATCTCATAGACCTCTTCCTCCTGACCAGGAAGGAGGGAGGCTACCTGCTGCACGCTGAGATATTTACGCCTTAGAACGTATGAGCAATCCGAAAGGTCAAGTCGCGTAAAGTAAGGGTCAAGGATAAAACCGTTCCAGGGCTCGCGTGCAAAGCGTATGTCACCGTTAACAGGGTCATCACGATAGTCCATCCATACTGAGGCAAGATTCCAGCCGGTCTTGACAGCGCCGCCAAAGCAGTCAGACACCATGCGATAGCCATCTGAGGACTGCATGACATAAAGAAGCAGCTGAGAAAGTTGGTCGGCTGTGGCTTGGTCAGAGTCTTCGATTGGTGTAACAATAGAAGAGAGGCGGTGCTGTCGCTGATAGCCCGTAATCATGTTAATGACAGGGCGAATACGGTTGAAGACGAAGGTATTTCGTCCCTCGTCATGGAGGGCGCGCTTCTCAGACTCGTCCCACTGCGCTCCCAAATAAAACTTCATATCCCTTTCTGCTTCTGGGAAGAAGCTATCCCAAGCTCGGTAGGCTTCGTTATAAGCCGTGTCGAACTGCTGGATAATACCTATATCACGAGCCATCGCACACCTAATCCATTTGCTATCCCCCAGCAAGGATAGGATGCGACGCCCGGATGCTGGTCCGGAACGGGTTAATTACTCCCTGCGTCGCGACCTAAGTCGCATTTCTGTTTGTCCGGCTTTACATCCGGTATTCCTGTGTAGCCTCCCAAAAAAAGGGGTGGTGCGGCTACGTAATTCTTACACTATCTTTAGTTTTAAAATGTACCGTATGTCTGTATTCTTTACTAGTACCTATGTGCATATTGAGCCTGAAGAAGTTCGGCATCCTCCTCCGTCATGCGGTCCCTCTTGGCACGATGGTAAGCAACGGCTAGATAACGGAAGGCGTCACACGAATGAGAGCTCCAATCATGGACAGGTTTGTCGCTGTACACATTAAGCCTTTCGTTGAAGTGCTTGTGGTAGTTCTCGATGCACTTGATAAGGTATTTGCACTGTTTCGAGTCTATCCATAGCCTATGGAAGATGCCCCGCGCAAGCTCTATTCCTTCCTGAATAGGGAGATTTGGCACTACCTCGAAGTTGATGCCTAGTTCGCGTGCCATGTCGATGCGGGTTTTTGCCCCATGCCCCAGCTCGCGAACCTTGATGTCATGCGGCGCATAGTGCGTGCCGTATTGCCAGGTGTTGTTTTCCTCTTTTTTTCGAAGAATCCTGGCGTAATGGTTGAGGCCCTCACCTTGTGCCTCGTAATGGTCGATAATGTGGATTTCCTGGCCTACGGTCTGAGCAAAAATGATAGCTGTCGAATCTGATACGCCAATATCCCAATAAGTATCGACTGGGCAGTAAGGGTCATAAGGAACGCTCGTAATCCGCCCCTGCATCTCAGCCTTGTTAAGGTATTTCGCATAGTAGCTCCCCTCCTGTCCTTGGTCAAAGTTGCAGAAATATTCCTGCTGGATGAGGTGCTCGCTCATACCCTCCATCCGCTCGATTTCCATGTCTTTTTCGGTTAGGACACCGGTGTCATCGATGGTTAATCTTTGACAAAACCAGTCCGGATTATCCTCCGCCATCAGGAACATGTCGTACGCATGGTTGCGGCCGCGTGGTGTGTTGTGGGATATAATTCCGTTCGAAAAGAACGAATGGGTCTCTGGTATAACAAAATCGTAAACCTCTCCCTCGCTCTGCTCAATATCTACGATTTTGTCCCAATAAAAGGCATCTGATAAAAGATTTTGTATATAGAGGTTTGGTCGCATGTCATTGAGACGCCGCAACATCCGATAACTAATTGAGGATGGGTTGGCTAATATAGCCCGCGGGTACCATCCAATTTGTTTTGCATCGGTGGGAACCAGGTCTCCTCTTCCCTGTTTAATTTTTTCCGACAAACCTTCCTTTTTCCGCTGTTTTCGGCTTAACCGAAATCCAATTTCCTCGAAAAACTTCCACGCGAAATATCCCTCTATTTCCAAGTTTGATATTTCACAGGGCACCGTAACTCTTTTGGTCGGCGGAGTTGTTCTGGAGGATAAACGACTGACAATTCCGAATATGAGCAGCAACACCTGAAGCGATTTAAGAAGCTCCTTAGACGAACTAGTTGCCTTTACTTGCCCACTGGTTTTAGAGCTTGCACAGCCATCTCCATCGAAATATCCTTTTAAAAATTCTACTATTTGAGGTTTTGAGCACTCAAACAATTTTAAGGGCAGCCTTTTTTGTTTTGCGGTTCCAGATAGACCAAACCACTCAAACAGGTTTTGCACCTCCCCCCCACTGTAGATATGGTGTATTCCATCCTTTTGGGTTTTGAAGCCCATAGACTGTAAATACTCGACTATTTGTGGGTCGGTGTTGGTTATCGTAATCTGAGCGCCTCTTGCTTTCTTTGGCGACGCCATTGAACCTTCCGCCAGATACAACCCCATAAGATACATAATCTCTAAAGGCAGCCACTCTTTCGGTAGGCTTTTCCACCCTCCCTGTTTACTTTTTGGAATGGGGGGCTTCCATTTAGAAAAGTCGAAATCATTCTTACTAAATATTTGTTGATTTAGCTGAATAGGGAGATGGTCACCGGTCTTCCATGTGGCTGCCTCCTTCCATTCCTGTCCGTCCCACAAAGGATGGTTGGGCGTACACTCTATTTCATAACCTTTTGCGGTCTTCAGTTTTATTAGGTGTTTTTTTCCTCCGGAGTAAAACTGTTCCGCCTTATGAAAACCTCCCAACCCATAAATGTTTTTGTCTATTTCAGTAAATGACCCGGTAGGTTCTGTTATGGACTCTATCGGTCGTAATCCCTGTTCTGTCAGTACCAACGTTCCGCGTTTGACACAAAAGTTAAACACCGCCCATCCCTCGTTCTCCCGAAGGATTGGACGCACAAAGTTCCACGTCTTGGGGTCCTGTAGGCTGTATTCAGAAAAAACGCAGCCTATGGGGTTGATACCGACGTTAATAATCTGGTCCGTACCCATAATCTGGATTACAGAGCCATTCTTCAGCGTCACCCTCATCTCCACCGAATTGGGCTGTCCATCGATTAACTGGCTGGGGATGTAATCGATAAAACGTCTCCCGTCCTTGTTGGAGCCGTCCCACAAAATACGTCGTCCCAATCGACTCGTAGGAAAGAAATAGACGTACGTCCCCGTCCGCCCACAACACGCTTCGCGGATTAAGTAATTCCAGCACGTGACCTCCTTGCCGGCCCGGCGATGCCAGATGAGGACCGCTCGCTTGTAACCTTCGTCCATTGCTTTGAGGAAATCTAGCTGATACGCCCGAGGCTCAAAATCAGGAATCTTTATGACGTTTTTTGGCTTCTTCGGCTGCCATTTCACCATAGTAGGTCGGCTCTATTTTCATATTATGGAACACGTCAACCTCATTCTTGGGTTCACGCTGCCCTAGGTACATTTTGCCTAGCCAGATGAGCATTTTGGTGCATTTTTCCTGCAGCGCTTTCTCTAGCTGGGCTTTTCTAAGGGCCATGCGTATCTCAGCACGGCCGGTGTCGAGCTCTAAGCGAAAGTGTTTTTGAAGGGCTGATTCGGCAATTCGAAGGATGTCGGCGAGCTCCTCGTCAGTCATCCCTAGGCGAGCCATACCCACTACGTCTTCACGCTTAGACTCAATCCACTCATCGGTCATGAACTCGGTCTTGCGCTTTTGCTTGCGCTTTCCTCGAGTCTTGCGCTCGCCCGGGTTTACATCGCTTGGCTCGGTCATCCTCTTACCTTCATCTTCGCCAGAGAATCAGAACTTATCTTCTCTAGTGTGGGCAGATACTCCATCATGGTATCACGGTCCGTAAATTCGATGCTTACCTGCGGTTTCGGCTCCTTCTTGGGCTTTTCCGCTTTACCAAGGCCCAAATCCTCCTCCGAAAAACCCCAGGTTAGAAGGTCTCCTACCTCAAAAGAGTTAGCCAGAAGGTCAAAATCCCACTCGCCATTATTGCGATTATGGCGAATGTTAAGCTCCTCGACCTCCTTCTCCTCGAGCTGACGGTCAGGAATCCAACACTCAATCTCTTGAGCTCCCTTGGCTCGAAGGACCTCGACCCTCTGGTGGCCTCCGATAATGGTTCCGTCGCTATTGACCACGGGCTTATCGATGAAGCCGAACTTGTCAATCGAGTCTGAAAGATGTCGTCGCTGGACTTCACTCAAATTCCTTGGGTTTTTGCTGTACGGGATGAGCTCATCTATCTGCTTTGTCTCTATTTTCCACGTAATCATTGTATTCCTGTGCTTGGCGTGGTTGATTTTGGTGCTCGCCAATTTTTAAGTGATTCAATAAATGCATCAAAACGGCAGCTCTTCATGCTCCTGGTGCATCGGCTGTTCCTGTTGCGGCTCCGCATTGGCTTTACACCACTCATCAATGGCATGTAAAGCGGCTTTACAAAACGCGTCAAGGTGCTCCTTTTCAATGAATCGCATGATGGAAATATACTTTTTCTCACCAGACTCCGGGTCCACATACTCCCTACTTGGCAGACTAAGCCACCGTCTGCCATCTTTCATGAAATAGCTGCATCCAAACAACTCAATGCCCATCTTGGGCACTCGGAAGTTAGCGAAGCCCTTCAAAGCTCCGCTCTCATGACTTCTAAATTGTATACACTCAACGCTCATCGGCTAACTCCTCCAGCATCTTGGTCCATTGTGTTCTGCTCTGCTCGACACTGTGTTGGCCTAAAGTGCGCAGAATTTCTATTACTTTCGATGTCTCTATTCCGTCCTCAAGAGCCTTGTCGATAACGGCCAGCATCGACTCAGAAGTCGACATCATCCCGCTGACAGCGCCCATCTGGTAAATCTTCCTTGTTGCTTCTTCGTTCAGCATGATAGTCCATCTCCGTCCTGTGCTTGTTCGGTCTCAGGTGGACATACAGCTTGTTCCACGCTTCCGCTTCCATCTTCTGAATGAGGAGCTTCCTTTCGTGAATCTCCAGCATTTCCAGATGGTACTCGATTAAGGCCTTGTCCCGGGTCAAGCTCTCTTTCAACCTGGAAATATCGGATTCTGTCGATGGGAATCCACATTCCTTTTCCTGCCTCATCGTCAAAATACACCTCCGATTTGCCAATGGATTCCATAAACCTTTTTACTTCGTTGTCCTTGAGGAACACCGTTAGGTCTTTGCCGTCCATGTAGACGAAATGAACTTTGTGACTCATTTTTTCTTCCTTGCGGGTTTCTTTTTCTTCTTTACTCTCTCCGGGAGCTTGGCTCCTTTGGGAGTGGCAGCCTCAAACTCAGCTGCTACCTTAGGATTCTTCGCATATAGCGCTCTTCTCTGAGCTTTGCTCTTGAATGGCATCTATCTTCCTCCACGCTATGATATCACCCTTTTCGGGCCTAGTCAGGGTCTGTTGCCACAGAGGGCCTGCGTCCACTTCGGTGTATTCCGCGCTGGAGGTCATCAGAACAACAACTTCTACTTCCTGCCCAAGCTCCGGCTTGCCGTCCTTGAGGTAGGTCCAGTCGCCACCTAGCTTCATCTTGATTTCTGTTTGCTTCACTTTGTCTGTCATTTAGCAGTCCCACTTTCTGAGTGCTTTGTTTATGCGACTATCGGGGTCCTTCGCAGTCTTAGCACTCGTGTTTTTCTTCTTCATCCCTTCCATGCGAGCGCAAAACGACTTGCGTCGCTTAGCCGCCTTGGGGCTTTTCTTCGCCTGCTCTTTGCTAACCGGAGCCTTAAGATTCATCCCCTGCTTCTTCGCACTCGCTCGACCCTTCTTGTTTAGGCCGCCTTTGGGGTTCTTGCCCTCTTTCCTCTGCCACGCTGGTGATTTTGCCACAACACGCCTCTCTGTTGACTGGTTGAAGGGTCGCACCATACGGCACGTCTCTATCTGATGCCTCTGTCATATTCTTGGCATCCTGCCTGCATCGGAAACAGGTTGTTCTACCCCCGTTTTCCACTACAACGTGTACCCAGCCACAGGCTGCGCACTTAGCTAAATCCTTGGTGAACGCAGGAGCAAAATGACCACACTCGTCATCATTACAAATGCCACAACAGTCACTAGCCACAGGCAATTCTCTGCCACAGCGCTTGCACCTATGTAAGTTTTTCCAACTGTCCGGCTGGTCATTCACATCAAATGGGCCATTACACTTTAGGCACACACCTGTCGGATTTTGCAACACCGTCTGTTTACACTGAGTGCAGACCATCCACTTGAAGTTATTCATCATCGTCCTCAATAACCCGCTCGTCCTTTATGTCAGGATTAGAGCAATACACCCTGCAATCCATAGGCACATCTGACTTGTCATGGCGGACCTGTATATGTCCCTCCATCGTCGCACCCTGCAGAATGTTGATAACTTCAGAACGTTCCAACTCGATTGTTACGACCTTTCTAGTCTCCACTGTGCCAATCATCGGCCTCTCTCACTCTAATAACCGTCTTTGCTTCTTTATCGTAGCATTTCCGGGCAGTTATTTTCACTATTTGCTTGTCGTCTATCCAAACTACGCCGTTCCCATTATCTAGAACAAACTTTACTAAGTTATCAACGTCCGGCTTTACAGTGTGGAATAGGCGCTTCACCGATTTGGGGCGGGTGAAATGAAAGTCCATCTCCACATGCAGGGGACATTCAAAAGGTTCAAAAGGCATCTTGGCCTTCATGAGCCATCGCGCCGTGTTCTTTTCCTCCGACTGCTGGTCGTACGTTCGCACTCGACCCTTCCATCTGCTAAATCTAGGGCGTAGCTTGGTTTGTGGGTTTCCAAGAAGCTCGATTTTTACCACCATTTGTAAACCTCGTTAGCCTCCGCCACATCACGGCAAGCCTTCTGGTAAAGAGTGCTCACATAGGGAAGCGTAAGGTCGTAGTGCTCCGCCACTTCCTTCCGAGTCATCTTGCCGTGGGTAATCCACCAGAAGATATCAGCATCTCGGACAGCGTTACGCCCCGGCCTGAGCCTCAGAAATCCGTCGATTTCCTCCGTCCTCTCTCGAATCACTAAAACCTCTCGCGGATTTAACGGTATCCCAGACATTCCGGCTCACCTCTTTACGCTCGCTAGATAGTGTTTGTAGAAACTTGTCATGCTTCGCCACAAGCCAGTCATGGTCAAGGCTAAAGAACCTTGACAGGCGAATTAACTCCTCGTCATAAGCTCCGCGTGGCATGTCTCCGCATTCAATCTTTTTGTATCTGTGTCGCTCTAAGCCGAGGTATTCCGCCGCGGCAAACTGCTTGAGCCCCATCATCTCTCTACAGAGGCGAATGACACCGGGGAAGTTGGCTTTGTCCAGCTTAGGTTTTAGCTTCTCTATGTTACGTTTATATATCTCTTCAATCACGTCGTCTGTCTCCTCCGATAAGTTTGATTTGTGTCCCGACCAGGATTCTACTGACCATTGTCTCGCCGTATGCCTCTTTCATCGCCTTGGCATTAAGGTTGGTGGTTATGATGGTCCGCTGGCAATAATCCATGCGCCGGTCAATAAGGCTGATGAGCCATTCGCGGAAGCCTTCGGTGGGCACTTTGACACCCATATCATCAAGTACGAGTAAGTCTGGTTCGAAATATCGCTGTAGAAGCCCATAAACGCTGCCTGAGCGCATTTCGTCGAGCCACTGGTGGTACATCATACCTTGCTTCACGAAACGCGATTCTGGGGCCTTCTGTGGCTTTTTCGCATATTGGGCCTGCATCCAGCTCTTAAGCATGTGGCAAGCGAGGGTGGTCTTCCCAGTGCCGTTATCGCCGCTTAGGATACAGAACGGCTTGTCGCCCACCATCCAGTCCTTGCACTTGGAAAGGACGTCTTGCTCCTGCTGGGGCCGCTTCTCCATCAAAGGCCAAAATGCTGGGGGGATTCCCCACGAGTAGTAGTGGTTAGAAAGCGTCATCGTACTGCCCCTTTGCCTCTTCAGAGAGACATGGATTGCTGTTTGACTTCTTGACCTGACCGCCGTTAGCTAGACGCTCCTTACGCTGTTCGAGCTCCTTGCGTCTCAGTTCATCTTCATCGAGGGCTTTGAACACCCACCGCCTGAGCGTTCGGTTGTCGTCCTTTTTCCACTTCGAGGCTGGGGTATCTTCCTTCCACTGGCTGAGGTGGTCGTATGCCTGCCGGACTCGCTCTGAGCCGAAGTCGCAGACAAGCCTTGCATGCTCAAGGTCCGTTGTCTTGACGTGTGGTGCACGGATGACCTTCTCGCTGCGTTTCCTTTTTGGTTTGGCAAGAGAAGGCACATCTGGCGCGACCGCGGCGACCGGCGCAGCCGTGTCGCTATACTCCCGTAAGGGTTCTTTTTCTTTTGAAAAGTCTTTCTTTTGTATGTCAACTGGTTGTACAAGCCCCCTGTCAACTGGTTGTACAAGCCCTTGTCTATTGACTTGACTAGGGTGTCCACTGAGTTGACCTTCATCATCCTCTTCCTTGGGGACATGGACGATGATTCTATAGCCAGTTGCCTCATATCCATGCTCCTTGGACGCATTGCGCGTCTTCTCGATGAGCCCCTTGGAGATGATTATGTTGATTGCGTTGATGGCTCCCTGCTTGGAGGTCCCTGTCATCTTTACAATTTGGCTTAGGGAGATACCGTCTGAAGTCTTGTGCCATCCGAAGGTCTTTCTTGCTACGCACATCAGCACCTTGAACTCTGCGTGTGACAGCTGAGCCATCCAGTAGTCGAAGAAGCAATTAGGGACCTGGGTGTAATTTGGGGCTTCAATACCCATAGCTCACCCCCAGAGTGACCGTTTTTGCTTGCTGCTGTAGAGTTTGGTGTGGTATAGTGTGTGGCATAATGCAACACCTCTGGTTGTGGTTTTCGTTTCTCATGCGACTCCTCCCAAGGTTGTTGATTTGTTAAAAGCCCACGAATGCTTCCCGGCGTCGGTGGGTTTTTTCTTTTTAGTTGCTCTTTTGTTAGACCGAAATCCTCTACTCATGTTAGTCTCCTCGCAGTGACAGTCAGTTTTTAACGCAAAAGGGCGTTTTTAAGGCTGCCTGTTGCGTATCACGCTCGTTCTGAGCATGGTATTCCTGTGAGGGCCTGGCAGCTGGTGGTGCGGTAGCCAGGTCCGCCCTTTTAATACGCGGTCGACTATAAAAAACTTATTGCATTGTTGGGAAGGACTTTCTTAGGTATTCCCTGACGACGCACACGTCTGCGCCTACCATTGTTACCTAAAGCGCTACCGTCCATGATGCTAGCGGCCGACACTCTGCCATAGGTAAATTCTTCTATGCGCTCAGCCAATATCGGGCTTGGCGGTCTGTGCCCATTCATCACCAGCCCGAAGTGTGTGCGACTTACTCCCACCTCATGAGCGAACTGCCCCTGGGTATATCCATTATCTACTATCCAATCTCTCAAAATCGTCATCTGTGCCTCCAAACCGCGATAGCTTAGCATTTTTTGGTATATTAGTTCCATATTTGCTTTTTCTGTTGTGTTTATGTTTCGTCTATGCTACATTTGGTGTAGATTGAGAGGGAATGCTCAATCTGCGATAATGAAAACACAGGAGCACCACACCATGTTTGAACGAAACGCAAGCTGGTACGAACCAGAATATGAACAAACACCAGAAGACTACGGCTACATACACCAAGATGACCTGCCTGACCTCGAAGGAATGAGAGATTGGCTGCAGGGCGTCGTGGAGGCAATGTATAAGACGGGCGATGTCATGGAAATGGAACGCTGTCTAGATGAACTTTGCCACGCATTAGACGTGCCTATGGTAGCGGCAGACCCGGCCGTTGAAAAAAAGAACCAAAACCGGTTGATGCATTGGTACCTCGGTTACCAACGGGCACAAATCGACCACATGAACCACAGGAGATAACACCATGACCAAAGAACTAAGCGTAATCGACAACTCTCTCATGGAGTTGCAGAACACCCAGAAGCTGTGTCAGATGCTAATGCAGTCGCCCCATTACAAGAAGATTGGGGCTGAGGGCATCTATGCCGTCGTAGAGATGGCAAAGTCGGTGGGCGTTGACCCACTACAAGCCCTGAACGGAGGCATGTACTTCGTTCGCGGCAAGGTGGAGATGTCTGCTCTGATGATGAATACCCTTATTCGCTCAGCAGGTCACTCCATCACCAAGGATAAGCGGTCTGACGAGACGGTATGCATCTTGCATGGCAAGCGCTCGGATACCGGAGACACTTGGGTCGAGAGCTTCTCTCTCAAAGACGCTGAGAACGCCCGGTTGTTAAACAACCCAACTTGGAAGATGTACACAAAGGACATGCTTTTTGCACGTGCTCTGTCACGCTTGGCTAGGCAGCTGTTTCCCGATGTCATCAAGGGCTGCTATGTCCAGGGTGAGATTGAAATGGCGGTACCCCTTAACAACGAACCAGCCGCTGAGAACGCACAGTTGGAGGCTCTACCATGCACCATCGGTGAAGAGGGTGCGGAGCTCCTGCTTGAGGAACTTGGTCATCACCATGAGTACCGGGACCAGGTCTTTGACTATCTAAAGCGCCAGAACATGGAGCCCAAGGACATCCCTGTCGAGCATGCCGAGAAGATTCACGCACGCATTGAGAAGATGCGCGAAGAAGCTTGTGAGGTGGCGCATGGGTAGAGCAAAAAAGTCTTACCAACAGCGGCGGGAGGAGTTTTCCTCCCGCTTTATAAAAAAACCGAGCGGATGCTGGATTTGGAATGGTCCTGTTGCTCCTGATGGATACGGACTATCTGGGAACGGTAAGTTTTTTCGCGCTCATCGTGCATCGTATATTCTCTGGAAAGGCGAAATTCCTAAAGGAATGTGGGTTCTTCACAAGTGCGACGTCCCCTTGTGTGTGAATCCAGACCACTTATATGTGGGGAGTTGCAGACAAAACGTTAAAGACGCCTTGGATAGGGGTCTTTTTCCTGTAGGCCCTAACCCCAAAAAGGGAAATCCCTGTGAAAGAAATGGTAACCATAAGCTTACAGAAAAAGAGGTGAAATCTCTAAGGGCTGAGTATATTCCCTATAAAATGGGCGCACACCGACTAGCTAAGAAATATAACATATCTAAACGTCAGGTTTTAAGAATTATAAAGGGGGAGTCATGGGCAACCATTTAATCCAGGGGACAGAAGAATGGTTGCAAATGCGGCGTAAATTTATAGGCGCAAGCGACGCTCCTATCGTAATGGGTGTATCACCTTGGCGCACTCCTTTCCAATTGTGGCAAGAAAAGCTCGGGATGGCACCAGCACAAGAGGAAACTGCTGCGATGCGCCGCGGGACTGAGCTAGAACCAAAAGCCAGGGCGGCCTTTGAAGCTGAGACGGGCATTGATGTATTTCCTCAAGTCGTCTTCCATCCCGAACACAAATTTATGATGGCATCCATGGACGGCCTTAGTCTTGATGGTCAAGTTGCTGTCGAAATCAAGTGTACCTCTTCTAAATACCATGAAATGGCATTAGCTGGGGAGGTCCCGGAGCATTATATACCACAGCTTCAGCATCAGCTGGCCTGTCTCGGCATACCAATGCTTTACTATTTTAGCTTCGATGGTTATAATGGCGCCGTTGTCGAAGTAAAACGCGACGATTGTTACATAGAGACGCTTATCAAGGAAGAGTCTGGGTTTTGGAAGTGCATCAAAAGCAAAACCGCTCCAGAGCTGACGGATAAGGACTATGTAGAGCGTGAGGATGACTCATGGCTTTGCTATGCCAAGCGCCTACGTGACATTGATGCAGAGCTTAAAACGCTTAAGGAAAAGCGTGAGCAGCTCCGTGAAGGGCTCATAGGACTAGCTGATGGCCAAAGCACACGTGGTGGCGGCCTGACGCTTTCCAAGTCCTTCCCTCCAGGGAGGGTGGACTACTCCAAGGTTCCTGAACTTGAAGGAGTAGATTTGGAGCCATACAGAAAAGAACCACGAGAAACTTGGAGGTTGACATGTACGCACTCTTCCTAGGTGTTGGCGTCGGAGCCTGCGAGTTTCTGGTAGATAAACTTAGGGGGGTCGAAAGACTCCCCACCCAATACCTTAGAGACATGGGACTGGTCTTCCTAGCGATGACTCTACTAAAACTTTTGGAGAGAATGTGAAAGCACTGCCGATTATCGTAACCGCCATTACTGTAACCACAGGTGCTATGGCTGCTCCGGTTGAACTTCCACACATAGAATGTGGTCTTTCTCAACAGCAGCGCGATAAAATATGGAACGAGATTCACTTTTGTGTGCAGCGAATGCACAACAATATGGACAAGGCTGAGCGAGAGGCCCGTCAAATTACGGACATTGATGTTGAAGGCGCTACTAAAGCGGCAATTGTTGGAGCTGTTGGCGGTTTGAGCACTGGAAACCCATATGGCGTGGTTATTACCTCATGCCTAAATACACTCGGAACCATAGCAGGCGATTCCTATTGGCACTTCCGAGAGTCTAAAAAATACGTTCGGGAGGCGGAATACTATGCGTATCGAGCTGATGAATTACAGGAACGACTATGGCGCGACGAGTAAAATGCACAGTCGATAATTACCCGCCATGGACCTGTACAGAATGCGCGTATGAGGCAGGAGGAAACATGCCTGATACGCACATTTGTTGCTGGCATATGGAAATATGCCCAGTGTGTGGAGAACGAAAGTCTGTAACAGAACCTAGGGACTTCGGATACCCTAAATATAAACATGTTATGGAGGACAGTGATGGAGCAGATGAAGTTATTCGAGATGCCAAAGAGCGAGATGAGCGGCCTTTGGGAAGCTCTAATAGACCTGAAGGAAAGCCACCGGAAGGTGCAGAAACGCTTGTTCGCCGAGTTGAACGAGCTAAAAGGAAGACTGACCGAGAGCCAAGCCGAAGTAGAGAGACTGAAAAGCCTTTCCGAAGATACCGAGCCGGTTCCGCTGGTGAAGTGGACAGCCTAGAGGTTGACAGGTCATTCGCCGAAGGGGTTCTTATGGGCCTCCAACGTGCCAAAGAACAGGTAGACGATGCACCTCCTCAATTTCTTGCGGCGTCCATCTTCTTTGGGGGCCAGCTAGAGCTCATGGCCGATTTTGTGCAGGAAGTGCTTAACCAAACGGAAGAGGGGGACAAGGTAGTCCTTTTTGACTATGGAGAAAATGCCTAAAGAGTTCGTTAACTTGGTCGAGCAAATACTGCAACTGGCTGAGATGGACATAGATTTAGCCCTTGACGTCGTAAAGCGGGACCCTGAAGGAGTCGAGATTATCCGTTTATTCGAGCAATACCAGGAATATCTAAATGCCAAATAAATGGGGGTGGGATGACATGGGTACACCAGTAGAAGACACATGGGAAAAGAATGATATTATACAGGTGGACCCTGAACAAGATGAATGCTTTGGCGCCTGCTTTATGGTAGTGACAGAGCCTAAGAGCTGGGGCGCTCAGGGGTATTTCCAGGCTCCTGGTCAGGAAGGTCTCGCCTATTACCGATGCCCGTTTGAAAGAGGTCAGAAGGTAGGTCGGGCTGAATGGGTTGCCCATTATCCAGACGAAACCAACGACGACTAAAGGCCAAAAGAAATACCCCAGTTATAGCAAAATATAGATATAACCCCATATAAGTTGCTATAGCTCCGGGGATTCTGGTGTGAGGTCAATATCGAGCCCTGTCTCGCTTTCTATAAAGCGCTCTGCCATCTCTTCTACGAAATGGTCGTCTTTTACTCCGAGCTTTCGATTAAGATAGCTACAACCGCCAAGAAGACTAGCACACAGCACAATAGAAATAAGACCACGCACAACCCACCTCTTCCAGTTTATTGATTTCTGTTCAGTCATCCCGGAGTGCTCCCGATTCCCAAATCATGTCGCGCATATGCTCCAGATACTTTTGTACAGGCTCAGTTAACCACTCGTCCTCACCATATTTGAGTTTGGCTCGAAGTTCCTGGTCTACCTCAAAGAGGGCTCCCTTCGCGTCGCGTCCATGGATGAGTTCCATGAGCTCCTGGCGCTCTTCGTAGTAGTCAAATTCGTGAGTGACCGTCACCTTACCCATTAAAAGACTCCAACATTAATGCGACATGTGGCTCGCGCTAGAAAAGTATTGCCATCCCCCGTAGTTGTAAAACCTGCTAGAGTTCTAGCTGCGGTTGCTCCGGTTAACCACAGGTCTATTGCGCATTTGCTCAGGGTGTTTTGTGCCAAGCTCCATGTGTGCGTATGAGTTGTGGCACCTGCCGCAATAAATGTACCTGGTAGCTGCCCAGCTATATTGTATGGTGTAGGGATGTATGCCGTTACTGCACCTACGCCCGCCGTGTTGCATGCATTGAAATTAATAAGGAGGTCAATCAGGCCATCCTTGTAAACCGTATAACCCAGATTGTCTGTGTCAAATGCTGGTCCTGTCGTTCCGCCGTTTAGTGCAAAATGGCTACCTGATGCGGCACCGTTTTGGTTGTAGGGCATCAAAAACTGGCGGTTGTCGTTCCATAGGTTTACCCCATCCTGTTCGTCCATTGTGACAAATGTCCAAGCGTCCGATGAGTTTTTTGTGGCTCTGAAGCTCCCAACAACCTGCACATGGTTAGAGTCGTAATCTGTGTAAGCGCTGAGGTTACTCCATGCAAATACAGAGGCTTCAGTGCTGGCCTGCGCTGGAGTGGTTGGGTCCCCAATTTCTGTCGATGTTGTCGGTGTACGGTAGGCATTAGGTACACGGCAAATGCATGCTATAGGTACCGTATCGTCGTCCTTTGCGATAAATCCTACATACAGCGGCATGTTGTTTCCCCATGCCACACTTGCATCCGTCCCAAACGTCGCACCGTTCATGTCAGCAATGGTGAGCGTCTGGTTAGCCGTAATGGCTTGCAACACGATTTGACCCTCAGTGGCATTGGATGGCATCGCAATATATCCGACGTTTGTCGCCGAAAGGGCCGTTCCATCTCTTGAATGCAGTGTCATCGTGGTCCCGTTATGCGTAAATGCCAGGTTGTGCATTTCGCCTGCTGCTACTGAGGGCCCTGCCGCTAGTTGTACAAATCCGTCAGCATCTACGGTAAAATCTGCGCTGTCGAAAGATGCTAGACCAGCGTCGAGCTTATCACCTGGTGCTGACGCAATACCTGTCGCTACCTGGACCTCGACGTTGTAGGTATTTGCCGCCCTAGAGTGCGTATATACAGGCTCTGCGTTCGTGGCATTAGCGACCGTGTTACCATTAACAGTCACTTCACCGGAACCATCCGGTACGACTGGGTTTGTTCCTGGACCGGTATTTGCATCAATGTTGATGGTATCTATGGATGGTCCGGCACCACCAGCCAGCGTCACATAGCCGTTGGCGTCGACCGAGAATGCTGTATCATCGAACGAACAAACTCCAACGTCATTTTTGTCGCCAGGGGCTCCAGTGCGTGCGGCTGCTACCTGTAAATCGAGGGTCAGCGTATTGGCTACGGTGTCATTTACATATAGGGGAGCGGCATGCGTAGCATTAGCCACCGTCGATGCGGCAAGGTCTACATTACCCGAAACATCAGGCGATATAGGTGTACCACCGCTTCCAGTGATGGTGTCTATGCCTGGTGAGCCGGCACCCACTGCTATTTGACACCATTGAGGAACACCCGCAACAAAATCGCAAAGATACCATAGGTCTCCGACGGTTCCAGTCGAGGGACTATCTCCGACTAGCCAAAACTGTCCTAAAGGAAACCGGACATCGCTGGTAGTAGGGGCTCTACTAACCTTAATAATAGGAATTAGGTCCTTTCCGGGTCCTACATATCTTGCGGGATTCTCATAAGGAACCCCCACCATGTTGCGTGCCATAGTGCTCCCCTATAGTTTAGCGATGTCAATCTCGGGCTTTCTAAATTCAGCTCGCACTTTCAGCTTCGCGTCTACGTCCTGCCCATCCAAAATCTGCGCTTTTTCCGCATAGACGTCGTTCAGCTGTTGCTGGCATGCTCTTAACTTTCTGAGTAGTTCCGGATTATCATCGAGTATTATCGCGTTCATTACTTCCTGTTCCTGAAAATAATGTTTCCAGCTCAACGATTCTTTGATAATATTTTTGCACTCTGCACATTCTTTTTCATTCATAGCCTACTCCTTATCTAGTAGTGGCAAGATTATGGAACCCCGAAAATTATCCCCAGAATCAAAGTTGTTGTTTGGGACCACTCCGACCGTCACCAAGGTCGGAATATACAAACTAATTCCGCCGCTATTTCCGTAATACATAATTGTGCGTTCTACTCCTGCTGAACTATCCCTCATCTGACCCACTCCAAAAATTGTTAGGTTAATCGCCGATGAATCATAATGACGATATGGTGGCTTTAGGCTGGCTGCCCCAGTTCCGGACGCTGCTGAACTGGTATTGAACCTCCATGCATATTGGCATCTTCCGTCTTTGGATATCCAATAGTAGACTTCATTAGCCCCACTGAACGACGGTGCAGTTCCTCCCTCATCACCCCAGTATTTACCCGAGGCTGCTCCGTTGTTACCGGTAACCATGGTAAAGGTTCTAGAGTCGTTCCATTTTCCGGCTCCGTCATAGGCGTCTAGTGCTGTGAGCGTCCATGCATCGGTGGTGACAGCCTTTGTGGCTCGCAGGGAGCCAATGATACCCACCTGTTTCGATGTGTAGTTGGTCTCTGTGATGTCGTTCCACGCAAATACCGACCATTCTTCGTCTGCTGTTGCCGATGAAGGGTCTCCAATGTCTCCGGAGGTGGCTGGCGATGTTTTGAGGTGTGGCATTCGGCAGATGACCGGTTCAAGATTGGCGTCTGAGCTATCGGCCATAAACCCGACATACAGTGGCATGTCGTTGCCCCAAGCTATGGAAGACGTGGTACCGAATAAACTGCCGGTCATATCACTGACTGTCAGGGTGTCGTTCGCCGTAATTGTATGCAGCACCATTCGCCCGGTCGTAGCGTTTGATGCCATTACCACAAAACCGGGATTGGTGGATGAAAGCGCCGTCCCGTCTGCACCGGCTAGAGTCAGAGTGCCCGCTGAATGGGTAAAAGATAGATTCCAGAACCAGCAATTGTTTCCTGCCTGCATCCATGATGTCAAATCGTTCGGAGCTGCAGAATTTGCCCCTATCAAAAGGTCACCTAATCCAAGCGCGACTTCACTTACAGCATTTGATGCCCCACCGAGAAGTACCGAATGTTGTGTAACCGCTGAAGCAGTTACCGCGGAGGTGCCGTTACCTGTCAGGACCCCTGTGAGTGTTGTGGCTCCAGTGCCTCCTTTAGATACCGAAAGGGTTCCACCAATGTTATCCAAAGTAAGATTTGCCTCGGTGACATCGATGGAAGGATTCCCGCTAACGCCGTCTCCATTAGTCACAGCAATCTTGGAGCTAGTGGCTGAAATTGTCCTTTCGGCCCAAGTGTTAGAAGCTGTTCTCGCTGCTAGACCTGTGCTCGCCAAACCTTCCAGGGCAGCAAGGTCATCCGACAAGGCGAAGGTGACCGTGTTTGTTCCCCCCGTGATGGTAATACCTGCTGCAGGAGCGGTAAGAGAGGCAGCGGCCGGGTCTGCGCCTGTCGCTCCAATTACCAGCTCTCCGTCGGAAAGAGGGCCAATAGCTTGTACGGTATTTCCTGCATCTCCTGCCACGATTGCTCGGTCGGCAATGCTGTTGGTTGCCCAGGCGCTTGCTCCGGTTCTTGTAACCACTCCGGAGCCTGACAGGCCCTCAACAGCAGCAAGGTCATCAGCAAGAGCCAGGGTAGGGTCGCCAGACACACCGTCACCGTCTGCGACCGTGATTCCAGCAGCTGGCTGTTGTATCGTCCTTCCTGCGAAGGTCCCTGCTCCGTCGTATGATGCGAGTCCGGATGCGTTGAGTGATATTGCATTTTGTGTCGCCATAATTACACCACCGTAAAGTTGCCAGCCGAATCAAGAACGGCCCAATCTGTGTTTGCTGTTATGCATACGAGCTCTATTGCTGCGTACTGCTCGATTGCCGTCAAACTTCCGCCGGTACCCGTTGTAGTGTCCGAGTTTATATAGTGAATTGTTTGGCCCGCATTCTGTCCTATCTTGAAAAGTCCAGCACCCTTACCGACCACCTGCACCACTTCACCTAGGGCCGCTGTAGCAGGAAGCGTCAGCGTCACCAAAGAAGCATTATTGGCGATATATCCGTTCTGGACGGCCATGTTTGCGGCGGTTCCGGTTTCTTCGTTCCACGTAAAACCACCAGCGCTTGCCGAAATAGTGATAGAACCCGCCCCGTTTACAATCGAAACACCTGCTCCGGCTGTTAATGTGGCGGCAGCGGGCGATACGCCTGCGGTATCACCTATCAGTAGCTGCCCATCAGTTAGAGGACCAATTTGCTCTACGGCATTCGTACCGTCACCTACGAGTATAGCGCCATCGGTTAAGCTCGTCCTTCCCGTACCACCATTGTCTACTATGACAGGGTCGTCCAGGTTGATTGTGACCGTACTGGAAGACCCCGACGTGTTTATGCCGGTTCCTCCTGCGACGGTCAGGACCCCTGCACCCGATGGGTTCGCACTACCGGAGTCGGTGGCAAACTCAATACTTGCCGTCCCTGTGCCTGGCCCCATCGTGTAATCTAATTCCCCACTAAAGGGGTTGTACTTCCAAACCATCGCCAGTCTCCTTAAGAGTATGTCAGGTTAACTACGTTGCCATACTCCACGGTGCCACCGGCGCTGTAGGCGGTAAATGCTAAACTATTGATTCCGGATAACTCAAAATCGGTTCCTGCAATATTCGCTACCGTATAGATATTAGAGCCATCGAAGTTCACCTCGGTCATTCCAGTTACACCCTGAATGACAATTTTATCACCATTCTGCAAACTTCCAATCGAGCTAACCGTCACTACAGCTGGATTTGCCTGAGTAATGGCTGTGATGGTTAAATTCGATACAGCGGACCAGACAAACTCGTAGTTGTTGCTGGCGTTCGTTTCATCATTCTGTGGCCATGTGACACTGGTCACGCTATTATTGGAGTCGTATTGGAGCTTGCGAATCTGCCATTTATCCTCTGCATTTAGCACTCCAGGGATTGCTCTGCCAAGAAAGATAGGATTTCCATTGGTGTCATTAATGGCTCTGAGGGCAACTTCACTATCTTGAACAATAAGCTCATGACGGTCTCGTTCGCCGAACTTCATCGGCCTGTTTTCTCTCTGTCTACTTATTGTCATAGTGTTCTCCTATTTAAACCTTTCCGCCCAAGAAATAGCTACCGTGGCATCCGTATTGGCTGTGCTCTCGGCACTGAACGTCATCGTATCTCCAGGATTCAGAAAAAATTCAAATTCTCTAAATGCCTGGTTGAATGAACCCACTTTGTCCAGAGCAAAGGATGCTAGTAAGACACCTCCCGAGACCGTCGTTCCAGCAACATCAAAATCGACCACTGATGTATTGGTGCT
>Ga0180434_10001383_pt1 | contig 34596 bp, 31 predicted proteins | sample SS_ome_7_FD_132453 | JGI IMG/M metagenome (GOLD analysis project Ga0180434, IMG submission 132453) | Hypersaline lake sediment archaeal communities from the Salton Sea, California, USA - SS_1_D_2 metaG | ecosystem: Environmental > Aquatic > Non-marine Saline and Alkaline > Hypersaline >... | reverse complement strand
CTCACGCCGGGATCGATTCGCCGTTGCCACGCTCTGCGGCACTGTTTTTACGAAAAAATAAGACGATATGCCATATTGTCAAGGCGTGAAGCGGATAAAGAGGGCGGAGGGCGGAGGTCGGAAGTCGGAAGTCGGAGGGCGGGGGGCGGGGGGCGGGGGTTAAATTACAAATCTCAAGCACCAAATGACAAACAACAACCAAATTCCAACAACCAAAATTTCAAATGGCTCTCAACCCGGATGTTTGGAATTTTCTTGCGGGCAATGCGGTAAAGATCCATGCACAAGAACCGATGTTCATACCATCGTTCCCGTAACGGCGGCCCCCGCAGGAGATGGCGTGGTTGTGCACCCTCCGTTGAATTCGTTTGAAGCGGTCAAGCCATCTCTGGATCGGGGTCGTTCCGCGACACAGACGGCATCACTTATCGCTGCTTCCTTCCGGACCTGACGAGGTTCATGAGCGTCTGTTGCGCGGCGGCCGGTCCGATGTCTCCACCACCTCTCCTCAAATCCGAAGGAGGGACTTCAGCCCCGCGTAAGCGGATTTCGGGAACAGGGCACCGCTAGCTCCCCGCCTAGCACAACCTTTTTTAATCTATAACAGACGCGTCTTCTGTTCAAGTATAAATCCATTCTTTCTCGATCAATGATTGATGATGCCGCTTGATGATCCATGTCCGTTGGTGTAGGCTCAGCCGAAAAATCCGCCGGCGGCGGCCGCTTACCCACCGCTGTTCGGCACCATGCATGCCGTTTCTTTTATCTTATAATGGAAAGGGCGCCACTCAGCCCGCAATGGACCCGTTGACTCCCATAGCCCCCCCGGCCGCCGACGCTTTGATGGAACGTTTCCAGCGGACGATTGCGCGGCACCGCATGCTGGAAACAGGGGACAAGGTTCTGGTAGGCGTCTCGGGCGGGCCCGATTCGGTTGCGCTGCTGACCCTTCTGACGCGTGTCCGCGCCGGCCTGCGGCTGCGGCTCGCCGTGGCGCATCTCAATCACCGGCTGCGCGGTCTGCGTTCGGACGAAGAAGCCGCATCCGTCCGCCGCCTGGCGGAGGCCATGGGGCTGTCCTTTTTTGGAGCGACACGGGATGTGCACCGCCTGCGGCGACAGCGCCGGATTTCACTGGAAGAAGCCGGCCGGATGGCACGCTATGCACTTTTCCATCGCCTGGCGGCAACGCACGGCTTCGACAAACTGGCTGTCGGTCACACCGCTGACGACAATGCGGAACTGGTGCTGATGAATCTCTTTCGCGGCAGTGGACCCACCGGCCTGGCCGGCATCCCGCCTGTCCGGGACGGCTGGATCATCCGTCCCCTGATCGAGGCCCGGCGCCGCGAAGTCATCACCTTTCTGACCCGAAACAACCTTCCATACGCCGACGACGCCTCCAACAGGGACACCCGGTTTCTGCGCAACCGCATCCGCCGCGACCTGATGCCGGTGCTGCGGTCCGCCTACAACCCTGGTATCGTGGGGGCGCTCAACCGCCTGGCGGCCATCCTGCGCTCGGAAGCCGACTGGATCGACGGCCTGGTGCGCCAACAGATGGAAACCACCGCCCATTCCGTTCACAAATCGCGCATCGTTTTATCCGTCAGCGCCCTGGCGGATCTTCACCCGGCACTTCAACGCCGGCTTCTGCGGCAGGCGATCCAACATGTTCAGGGCGGACTGCGCCGCATCAGCTTCCGCCACATAGACGCCGTCATCCGGCAAAGCGCCGGCGCCGCCCAGCACGACACCATCCTTCATCTGCCCGGCGGCCTGCGTACGGCCAGAAACGGCGACCGCTTGTCCATCTTCCGCTGCAAAGGTCCCGGCAAACCGCCCGGGAAGGCGCACGTCGTCGGGAGAGAGACAGGCCCCGGCCATCCAATCCCCCGGCCGCAATGCAGGACGCAAACGATTGATGTCGATTCGCCCGGCATTCGGCTGCGCTTGTCGGAAATTCCCCCTCCCGACCGAATCACGCTGCTTACCGCTGGACAGCGCACTGCTTTTTTTGATATGGAAAAGCTCGTCTTTCCCTTATGTGTGCGCTGCGGTCGCAGCGGCGACCGGTTTGCACCCCTGGGTGCAAAAGGGACCCAGACGTTGAAGAAATTTTTTACCGACCATAAAATTGCCCGGGAAAAACGCCGGCGGACTCCGGTTATCGTCAGCCGCGGTACGATCATCTGGCTGGTCGGCCAGCGTATCGCCGAACCGTTCAAGGTAACGCCGAACACCCGAAGGGTACTGAAAATCGAACTTTTGCTTGCTTAATCGACAAAAATGATTAGTTTTGTCTCCATCGGCGCGCTCTGACCGCGCCGCCATGCTGCTGACAGGAGAAAAGCACTTGAATCCTTTCTACAAAAACCTGGCCCTGTGGCTTGTCATTACCCTGATGATGGTAATGCTCTACAACCTCTTCAACCAGCAGACGACATCGGAAACCAGCATCAGCTACACCGATTTCCTTTCAATGGTAAAAGATGAACGCGTCCAGGAGGTGGTGATTCAGGGACAGGAAATATTCGTGACCGACACCAACGGCAACCGCTTCAAGGTTTTTGCACCGCAGGACCCGGACATGATCAGCTTTCTGCGTTCAAAGGGGGTGAGCATCAAGGCCAAGCCGCCGGCCGAGTCTCCCTGGTATATGTCGGTGCTCATATCCTGGTTTCCCATGATTCTGCTGATCGGTGTCTGGATCTTCTTCATGCGCCAGATGCAGAGCGGCGGGGGCAAGGCCCTGTCTTTCGGCAAAAGCCGCGCCAGGCTGCTGTCGGACCAGTCCACCAAGGTCACCTTCGAAGACGTAGCCGGCATCGACGAAGCCAAAGACGAGCTTGGCGAAATCGTGGATTTCCTGCGTGAACCAAAAAAATTCACCCGCCTCGGCGGACGGATTCCCAAAGGCGTGCTGCTGATGGGATCGCCCGGCACCGGCAAAACGCTGCTGGCGCGTGCCATCGCCGGTGAAGCCGGGGTTCCCTTTTTCAGCATCAGCGGGTCGGACTTCGTTGAAATGTTCGTCGGTGTCGGCGCCTCGCGCGTCAGAGATCTTTTCGTCCAGGGCAAGAAAAACGCCCCCTGCATCATTTTTATCGACGAAATCGACGCCGTCGGCCGTCATCGGGGCGCCGGCCTCGGCGGCGGCCACGATGAAAGAGAGCAGACCCTCAACCAGCTGCTGGTCGAAATGGACGGCTTCGAGTCCAACGAAGGCGTCATCCTGATCAGCGCCACCAACCGACCGGACGTTCTCGACCCGGCGCTGCTCCGTCCGGGCCGCTTTGACCGCCAGGTGGTGGTGCCGCTGCCGGACATCAAAGGCCGCCAGAAAATCCTCGAAGTTCATATCAAACGAACCCCCGTGGCGCCCGACGTCAATCTGACCGTTCTGGCCAAAGGGACGCCCGGCTTTTCAGGAGCGGATCTGGAAAATCTTGTCAACGAAGCCGCCCTGCTGGCCGCCAAGCGCGGCAAGGAAAAAATCGACATGAACGACTTCGAGGATTCAAAAGACAAGGTTTACATGGGCCTGGAGCGCAAGTCGAAGGTCATCAAGGAGGAAGACCGCAAAACAACCGCCTACCATGAGGGCGGACATGCCCTGGTGGCGCGTTTTCTGCCATACACGGACGCGGTCAACAAAATCACCATCATTCCCCGGGGCCGCGCCGCCGGCGTGACCTGGTTTCTGCCCGAGGAGCGTGATTTCAAGTACAAGGATCAGCTGCAGAGCGAACTGGCGGTGGCCTTCGGCGGCCGCGTGGCGGAAAAAATCGTTTTCAAACGCATCAGCACCGGGGCGTCCAACGACATCAAGCAGGCCACGGATCTGGCACAGAAGATGGTCCGCGCCTGGGGCATGAGCGACGAGCTGGGTCCCCTTTCCTATTCCAAGGAAGAGGAACAGATTTTCCTAGGACGGGAAATCGCCCAGCACCGGGACTATTCTGAAGCCACGGCTCAAAAAATCGACGAAGAGGTCAACCGGCTTATCCAGCAGGCTTTCAGCACCGCCGAAAGCGTCCTGACCGAAAACCTGGAAGTCCTGCATGAACTGGCTTCCCGCCTGTTGGAAAAAGAAACCGTGCTGGGTGCCGAACTGGATGAACTGATTCACGAACTGCGGCCGGGCGTCAAGCTGCCGTCACAATCGGACGAAGCGGAAACCGCGAAAACCGCCGACGACAACCCCCCCTCCGCCTGAGATGAATACGTATGCCTTAGCGTGGCGCTCGCATCGGCTGGATTTGGGTCTACGCACCGCCATTATGGGCGTTCTCAACGTAACACCGGATTCCTTTTCCGACGGCGGGCTTTATCTGAACCCGGATCAGGCCGTATCCCGCGCGGAGCAGATGGCGGCCGACGGCGCCGACATCATTGATGTCGGCGGCGAATCAACCCGGCCTTACGCCGATGCGGTGGATGTCCGCGAGGAAATGCGGCGCATCATTCCGGTGATCAAAGGCATCGTCCGGCGGATTCCGCTGCCGGTTTCCGTCGACACCCGCAAATCGGTCGTGGCGGAAGCCGCCCTGGATGCCGGCGCCGCCATGCTCAACGACATCAGCGCACTGCGCCACGACCGCGGCATGGCCCGCCTCGCCGCCCGCTACGCGGTGCCCGTCGTCATTATGCACATGCAGGGAACGCCCAAAGACATGCAGGTGGCGCCGGTCTACCGGGATCTGATCGGCGAGATCACCTCTTTTCTGAAAACCGGCATTGAAACCGCCGTCCGGGCCGGTGTCCCGCCCTCGCGCATCATCATCGACCCCGGCATCGGCTTCGGCAAAACCCCGGCCCACAATCTTGGCATCCTGAAACACCTGCAGCGCTTTGCGGTCCTGGATTGTCCGATTCTGGTCGGGACCTCGCGCAAGGCTTTTCTGCGACAGCTGCTCAAGCCATCAACGCGCCCCGGCCTAGACCCCCTGGCACCGATCGTGGAAACCGGAACACAGACGTCCGTCGCCGCGGCGGCCCTGAACGGCGCCCACATGGTGCGCGTCCACGACGTGGCCGGCGCCCGCGCCGCACTGACCATTGCAGATGCAATCCGCAACGCCGAATGTTAAAATGGGTAACACGCCAACATCATAGACATGAACAACCCGCTAAGGGGGTAAGGGATGCTGCTGGTCATTGACATCGGCAACACCAACAGTGTGCTGGGTGTGTATCGTGGCACCGAACTCATCCGGAGCTGGCGCATCAGGACGGAGCGCAATACCACGGCAGACGAGTTCAACATCCTGATCACCAGTCTGTTTTCGGCCGGCGGCATCTCCATGCGCACCATCCGCCGCACGATCGTCTCCTGCGTTGTGCCGCCCATGGTGCGGATTCTGGACGACTTCTGCCGCCAGTATCTGGGCCACACACCCCACTGGGTCGACGCCCGATCCTACCAACGAATGCCGATTTTGCTCTACAATCCTCACGAACTGGGAGCGGACCGTATCGTCAACGCCGTGGCCGCCTATCACCGCTACCGATCCGCATTGATCATCATTGATTTCGGCACCGCCACCACCTTCGATGCCGTATCCGCCAAGGGGGAATACCTGGGAGGCGCCATCAGTCCGGGCATCTCCATTGCGGCGGAAGCCCTGTTCAAGAAAGCATCCAAACTGCCGCGGGTTGAAATTCTGCGGCCGCCGCAGCAGGTCATCGGCAAGGATACCATTGAAAGCCTTCAGTCCGGCATCATCTTCGGCTACGCCGCTCTGGTGGACGGAATCGTGCGGCGCATGCGGCGTGAAATGGAGGGACCCTTGAAGGTGATCGCGACCGGCGGTCTGGCCCCGCTCATTCAGGGGGTTTCCGAAACCATTGAAACCGTGGAGCCGGATTTGACCCTCGCGGGCCTGCGCCTTATCAGCGAACAGCTTCAGGATGCATGAGTGGTCAGCTCAATCCATCCCCATGGCGGCCTCAAGTTCGCGGATGTCGGTTTCAATCCGCCGCCGTTCCTCCGGCGTTATGTCGCCGCGGGCCAGCCGGCGCCGCAGTTCCAGCAGGATCATTTCCTGGCGGTAGGTCGTACACGAAACACGCTGGCATTCGCTCATCAGGGCAGGCTTTCCTTGAAGATGCGGTAAAACATTTCCCAGCTGGAAATGCTGCGTGAGAGGATTTTGTCAATGTCCGCCATGTCCTTGCGGTTGACGATGACATTGACGCTTTTATTGAAGGCCATCATGTGGTCCATACTGGGGAAGCGGTCGCTGATCATGGCCACAAAAATGCCGCGGCGCGTCGGCATGGGCAGTCTTTCCAGGTAAATCAGAACCCCGTTCGTGTCCGGATTGGCAGTGGAAAAGCGTTCGTTGACCACCACGGCGTCAAAATCCTGATAGCGGATTTTTCGCAGCGCGTCCCGATGATCGGCGGCACTGACCACATGGTACTCGAGCAGCTCCAGCACCTCGGTGATCCGCCGGTTGACGGCATCATCGGACTCGCAGACCAGTGCGATCTTGCCTTCCTCTTCAATGAAATCAAAGGGTCTGTCGTCCGCCGCAAAAGCGCCGCCCTCTTCGTCCACCTCTTCTTCAAAGCCGAAAACAGCCGCCGGCCCGTCGCCGTCCGCGGCCTGCACGGGCGATTTTTCCTGCGGCGGGACAATGATCCGGTTCCGGCACTTGGGACACGGAAACGCGGCGGTTTTGCCGGCGGGAAGCTTGTCATCCGGAATTTTGAACCGGCTGCCGCAGCTGTCACAGGTGATGTCCATGGCTTGTCCTAAGCTCCCTATCGATAGGCCTTTTCGTAGTCCCGATCCATCTGCAGCGACTCGATGTCGGTCGTCGCTTCGCCGCGGGCGGCCTTGACCGCGTCGATGCCCCGGCCGGCGACGCCTTTGCGGGACGCATACGCCAGTGCGTTTTCCTGCGTGATGAGACCCTGCTCGTACAATCCCACCAGATAGTCATCAAAGGTCGTCATACCGAACGGCTTGCCGGCCTGCATGATATCGTAGAAGGTTTTGCCTTCGGACTCCCCCTGCAGCACGGCATCCTTGACGCGCAGATTGGCGCGCAGCAATTCGAACGCGGCCACGCGGCCGCCCCCGATCTTGGGCAGCAGGCGCTGGGATACAATCCATCTCACGGTCTCGGCCAGACGAATCCGGATCTGCTTCTCTTCCTCGATGTTGAACATGCCCAGTATGCGGTTGATGGTCTGGCCGGCGTCCACGGTATGCAGCGTCGTCAAGACAAGATGTCCGGTTTCCGCAGCGCTCAGACCGATTTCAACCGTTTCACGGTCGCGCATTTCCCCTACCAGAATCACTTTGGGCGCCTGGCGCAGTGCCGAGCGGAGGCCGTTGGCGAAGGTGTCGAAATCGGTTCCCAGTTCACGCTGGTTGAAAGTGGCCTTCTTGTGGGGGTGTTGATATTCCACCGGATCTTCCAGCGTGATAATGTGAACCGATTTTTTTTCGTTGATTTCTTCCAGAATCGCCGCCAAGGACGTCGACTTGCCCGAGCCCGTGGCGCCGGTGACAAATACGATGCCGTTCAGCTCTTCGGCGATTTTGAAAAATGATGTCGGCAGATTCATTTCCTTAATGGCCGGCACCTTGGATTCCAGCTGGCGCAGCACCACCGAATAGTGGCCCTGCTGTGAAAAAATATTCACCCGGAAGCGCGCTTTTCCCGGCAGGCTGTAGGAAAGGTCGCACGATCCGTGCTTTATGAGCATCTCCGTCAGACGCCGATCCTGTCCGATCAAGTTGAGCGCCACGTTTTCCGTCTGAAAAGGAGTCAGCTCCTTCAAGGGTGGATGGATGTCCACCGGCAGCAGCTGACCGGCGCTCTCCACCTGCAGCGGCTTGCCGACCGTGAAATTCAGGTCGGAAACATTGGTGTGGGAGTCCAACATGCGGGTCAGAATGTGGTCCACTTCCTGTTTTCGCATGACCGGTACCTCGCTAGGCTTCAGTAAAATCAGTCGGCGGCGCTTTCAAAAGCGGCCGGAACCTGGCTTTGTCGTTGGATTTCTGATAGGCGCTGTCCGCGCTGATCCAGCCTTTGTTGTACAGATCCATAATCGCCTCGTCCAACAGCTGCATACCGTATTTCTTGCCGGTCTGCATCATTGAATTGAGCTGGTGCGTTTTGGATTCTCTGATCAGATTGCGCACGGCGGGGGTGGCGATCAGTATTTCCAGCGCCGGGCAGCGTCCCTTGCGGTCAATGCGCTTGAACAGCACCTGGGCGATAATGGCGCGAATGCCGTCGGACAGGGTGGAGCGTATCTGGGCCTGTTCATTGGCGGGAAACACCTCCACGATCCGGTCCACGGTTTTGGCCGCGCTGGTCGTGTGCAGCGTTGAAAAAACCAGGTGGCCGGTGGAAGCGGCCTCAATCGCCAGCGAAATGGTTTCCAAATCGCGCATTTCGCCCACCAGGATAATATCCGGGTCTTCCCGCAGCGCACCGCGCAGGGCGGCGTTGAAAGAACGGGTGTGAAGCCCGAGTTCGCGCTGGTTGACAATGCAGCCCTGGCTTTTGTGCACAAACTCGATCGGATCTTCAATCGTGATGATGTGATCGCTGCGCGACCGATTGGCCTGGTCGATGATGGCCGCCAGCGTTGTTGATTTGCCGCTTCCCGTCGGCCCGGTCACGATCACCAGGCCCCTGGGCAGACCCGCCAGCTTGGAAATAACCGACGGCAGCCCCAGCTGTTCGGCCGTCATGATGGTGCTCGGGATTTCTCTGAAAACCGCGCCCACACCGTTTTTCTGCATAAAGAAATTGGAACGGTAGCGCGCCAGCCCCGGAATCTCGTAGCCGAAGTCGACGTCACCGGTTTCCTCGAAAACCTTGATTTTATCTTCGGGCGTAATTTCGTAAAGCATGCCCCGCAGGTCGTCGTTGGAGAGCACCTTATACTTGACCCGCTCTATGTCGCCGCGGATGCGCAGCGCCGGGGGCTGTCCCGCCATCAGGTGGAGGTCCGAAGCGCCCTGTTCGTGCATCAGTTTGAAAAACGCATCTATCTTGGCCATGGGTGCCTCCTCGCGGTTCTCGGGTTTTATCCTGCGTCATGCGGGATCGGCCGCAAGATCAGATCAACGACCGCGCCATCCGCAACAGACTGTTCACCAGAAAGGTCCGCAAAAAAATGATGGCCACAAACACGACGATCGGTGACAGATCCAGACCGCCGAAATGAACCGGCAGACGGGTCCGAATCGGATGCAGGACCGGTTCCGTTATATTTTGAATAAACCGTACGATGGGATTGAAAGGATCCGGATTCACCCACGAAAGGACAGCGCGGGCGATCACGACCCACATGAAAATGACCAGAACAATATCCGCGACCTTCGCCACTGCCATTAAAAAATAGCCGATGATGTACATGGTGCGCCAAATTCCGCTTGAAATGGTTGCATAATGACCGGACTAAATAATATTCTTGGAAACAAGTCAAGGATTATCCTTGATTTAAGCCGCCGCAGCCCTTATCTTATCGCTTTGTCCGCCAACGGAACATTGCCTGCAAACCGAAGCTGCCGCCGCTGCCGGCAGAGGAGATGCGCGCATGCTGAGCAACAAACGGATCTGTATTATCGGCACCGGAAATATGGGCGAAGCCCTTGTCAGCGGTCTTATCACCAGCCGCGCCGCGCAGCCGGACCACATCATATGCACCGACGCCAGTGAACAGAAACTGGACCGGGTCGCCAAAACCTATGGCGTTCAGACCCTTCGGGACAACGCGGAAGCCATCCGCCGGTCGGATATCGTCGTGCTTTCGGTCAAACCGCAGATCCTGGCGGCCGTTCTGGAGGAAACAGCAGAAGCCCTTGATCTCAACAAGGTCGTGATCTCCATCGCCGCCGGCGTGCCGCTGGCGGCCATCGAAAGCCTGCTGCAGAAAGAGCTGCGGCTTGTCCGCGTCATGCCCAACATCGCGGCCTTTGTCAAAGAAAGCGCCACCGCCATCGCCGCCGGCAAAAACGCCAAACCGAACGACATCCAGCTGGCCAAGGCCATCTTCGATTCCGTCGGAAAATCCGTTTTCATCGGTGAAAATGAGTTGATGGACGCCATCACCGGTTTGAGCGGCAGCGGGCCGGCCTACATTTTCCTGATTGTGGACGCCCTGGCCGATGCCGGTGTAAAAATGGGTCTCAGCCGCTCCGACGCCCTGTTTCTGGCCAGCCAGACGATACTGGGCGCCGCCAAACTACTGCTCGAAACCAATGAGCACCCGGGTCAGCTCAAGGACCGGGTCACATCTCCCGGGGGAACCGCCATCGCCGGCATCCACACCCTCGAAAAAGGAGGGCTGCGAACAACGCTGATCAATGCGGTGGAAGCGGCGACCAAACGCTCGTCGGAGCTGGGGCGGGCGATGCTCAAAACCTTTTCGGAAAACTGTATCGGCGACTGACATGCAGGCAGCACTCCTTCTGATCACCAGAACCGGCCTCGGCATCGTCTTTATCGCGGCCGCGTGGGGCAAGATACTGGACCCGGGGGCCTTTGCACCGGCGATTGACAATTACCGAATCCTGCCGGCCGCGGCGGTCATGCCGGCCGCCGTCATTCTGCCCTGGGTTGAAATGGTCACCGGTGTCTGTCTGCTGACCGGACGGCTGGCCCGCGGCGCTCTGCTGGTGGTTAACGCTCTGATGCTGGTTTTTGTGTCGGCTTTTGTCGTCAACCTCGTGCGCGGCATCGATGTGGCCTGCGGCTGCTTTTCGCTGAATCTGATGCATAAAAAAGGCACTTTCTACTATTTGACAAGGGATGCGGCCCTTCTGGCAACAGGACTCTGGCTGCTGTACAGCAGTCATCGAAGCCGTCGGCTGCAGAGACCGGCCGGCGCTTCGCGCTGAGGCCCTGCGGCGGCGAACCCTTCAACACCGGACGGAGAAATTAAATGTTCAGCGAACAAGTCACCTACGCCGCCGCTCTTTTTGCGGGATTGCTTTCTTTTTTTTCGCCCTGTGTGCTGCCGCTGATTCCGGCCTACTTCACCTTCATCACCGGTCTTTCACTGGACGACCTCACCGCGGACGGCGGCGGCTTCGCCACCCAGAAAAAAGTCCTGGCCGCCACCTTCTTTTTTGTCATGGGATTTTCTTTCGTATTTGTCCTGCTGGGTGCTTCAGCATCCCTGGTCGGGGGCCTGCTCTTTAATTTCAAGGATGTCGTCCGCATCGGCGGCGGCGTCCTGATCCTCGTTTTCGGCCTCCACCTGACCGGCATCCTTCGGCTGCCGTTTCTGAACGTGGAAAAACGGGTTCACATCCGCCAGCGGCCTTTGACCCTGTTCGGGGCGTTTTTAATCGGCATGGCTTTCGGCGCCGGCTGGAGCCCGTGCGTCGGACCGCAGCTGGGCGCTATTCTGGCAATCGCCATGGGCAAGGAAACCGTGGGTCAGGGCATGCGCCTTCTGGCGGTCTATTCCGCGGGACTGGCCCTGCCGTTTTTCATAATGTCGTTTTTTGTCAGCTACATTTTATCAATCGTAAAAAAAGCCACCCGATACATGAAGGCTTTCAATGCGGCCGCCGGCGGTCTGCTGATTCTCCTGGGCGTCCTGTTGATGGCCGATAAGCTCACTCTTTTGACAGGAACAGGATAGTCTCATGAAGCCGCCTCGCATGAAAAACACGATGGTCTACCTTCTGCTGGCATGTCTTTTGCCCCTGGCGGGATTACTGGCGGACACCGCCGCCGCCGGCGATGTCGAATGGAACGCCTACGATGAAGCCCTTCAGCGAAGCAAGGATGAAAACAAGAAGATTTTTCTGAACTTCTATGCTTCCTGGTGCCGCTACTGCAAGGCCATGGACCAGCAGACCTTCACCGATCCTTCCATCGTCGGTTACCTCAACGACCACTTCATATCCGTGAAGGTCAATGTGGAAAAAGAACGGGATGTGGCGGCCCTGTTCCGCATCAGCCCCCTGCCCGACACGTGGTTTGTCGCCGAAGACGGCGAACCCATCGGCAACCGCCCGGGTTTTCTCAACGCCGAGGAGCTGCTGCCCATTCTCAAATTTATCCAGACCGACAGCTATCTCAAGATGTCCTACGCCGATTTCCTGGATACATTGTAGGCGTGGTTGCTGGATGCCGGGCTCCGGCGTTTGTCTTATTAAAGGTCCAAGGATCCAAGGGGTCGAGGGGTCGAGGGTAAAGAAATTTTGAATGTTGAATTATGAATTATGAATTGCCTCTGCCGTGACCGCCCTTCGTGCACGTGAACGTGCACGTGCTCGTGCTCGGTCCTTTGTATTTGTCAACGCCGGCTAAAAAGATCCAACCCGGCCCTGTAGCGTGTACCGTCGCCCTTTCTGGATCCCGGCGTGCGCCGGGATGACCGTTAAAGCCCAACTGCCGAGCACGTGCACGCGCACGTGTCCGCTCACGTGTACGGGGGACGGCTGATGGCTCCGGTGCAAGTTTCCGACAAGCGGGAGCCCAGGCTGCTGAAACCGCATCAACCCGAATCCAGCCGCATGGAGCGGCGAACCAGACGGAAAAGGGTGGATGCGGCCAGAAAAAGGCTCAAACCCGCCAACAGCAGCGGCACCCACACGACGCCGCTCTTTTCTTCGACTTCCTGAGCGGCCAGCACGCCGCAGACACTGAAAGCCAGGGTCACCAGGCTGAAAACGATGACCGCATAGCAGACAAGATCCGCGTCGTACCACGGGACGATGATTTTTCTGAAAAGCGGGTTCCCACGTGATTTCAAACCATTTCTCCGTACATCCGATCGGCGGTCGGCCCTTTAAACAAAGCAGCGCCGTGGATGGTTCATAGCACCATCCGCACCGGTCTAGCAAGCCGCGCATTGCCGCGGGGACCGGCATTTCCCGAAAAGGATGCAAACCGCACAACATATGGATTTTTTGTATTGACAAATCTCAACATATTGTTATAACCAGCCATAACTGCCTTTTTTCGTCTTTCTGTGTCCAGCAGATCATACAACCGGAACCAAGCCATCGGAGTGGGGGGAAGCAAGTGTTTGAACAGATTAAAAAACGTGACGGCAGAATCCAGGCCTTTGACGCATCCAACATCACCGCGGCCATTGCCAAGGCCGGCAAGGCAACCGGAGAATTCGGCGAAAGGGAAGCCCGCAAGCTCACGCTGAAGGTGTTGACGCTGGGCCACGAATACCAGCCGGGCCCGATCCCTGAAGTGGAAGAAATCCAGGACATCGTTGAACGGGTGCTGCTGGATTCCCCCTACTACAAAACCGCCAAAGCCTACATTCTGTATCGTGAACAGCATGCCCAAATCCGCAGCATCGCCACGCGGGCCAACGTGGACCTGGTGGATCACTACATCCAGAAGCTGGACTGGAAAATAAAAGAAAACAGCAACATGTGCTATTCACTCCAGGGCCTGAACAATTACATCAGTTCGGACATCACCTCGGAATACTGGCTGAACCGTATTTATCCCCCGGAAATCCGCAGGGCCCACAAAAGCGGCGACCTTCACATCCACGATCTGAGTCTTCTGTCGGTCTACTGTGTCGGCTGGGACCTGAAGGATCTGTTGAACATGGGGTTCAAGGGCGTCGAAGGCAAAGTCGAAAGTGCGCCTCCCAAGCACCTGCGGTCGGCGCTGGGCCAAATCGTCAATTTTTTCTACACCCTTCAGGGTGAAGCCGCCGGGGCCCAGGCCATTTCCAACTTTGACACCCTGCTGGCACCCTTTGTCCGCTATGACGGGCTGGACTACCAGGAGGTCCGCCAGGCCCTGCAGGAATTCGTCTTCAACATCAACATCCCCACCCGGGTCGGATTCCAGACGCCGTTTACCAACATCACCATGGACCTTTACGTGCCCTCCATCCTGAAAGACCATCCGGTCGTTGTCGGCGGCAGAACCCGCGACATCACCTACGCCGACTTCCAGCCGGAAATGGATCTCATCAACAAAGCCTTTGCCGAAGTGATGATGGAAGGCGACGCCAAGGGCCGGGTTTTCACCTTTCCCATTCCCACCTACAACATCACCGCGGATTTTGACTGGGAGAATCCGAATCTGGAAATGATCTGGAAGATGACCGGCAAGTACGGCATTCCCTATTTCTCCAACTTCGTCAACTCGGACATGTCGCCTGAAGACGCCCGCTCCATGTGCTGCCGGCTCCGTCTGGACAATCATGAGCTCTTAAAGCGCGGCGGCGGCCTTTTCGGCGCCAATCCGCTGACCGGTTCCATCGGCGTCGTCACCATCAATATGCCGCGCATCGGTTATCTCGCCAAAACGGAAGCGGATTTCTTCCAACGGCTCAAACAGAAAATTCACCTGGCCATCGACAGCCTCGCCATCAAGCGCAAGGTGCTCGAGCGCTTCACGCAGAAAAACCTGTATCCGTATTCCAAGTTTTACCTGCGGGAAATCAAACAGGCAACCGGACTCTACTGGAAGAATCACTTCTCCACCGTCGGCATCATCGGCATGAACGAAGCCGGCCTCAATTTTCTCGGCAAAGACATCGGGAGCGATGAAGGCCGCCGCTTCGCGCTCAAGGTGATGGATTTCATCAGAGATATGATCGCCGGGATCCAAGAGGAAACCGGGGATATTTTCAACCTCGAAGCCACCCCGGGCGAGGGTACGTCCTACCGTCTGGCCATGCTCGACAAGCGTCGGCACCCCGACATCGTGTGTGCCAACGAGCGGCGCTACAAGACCGGCGCCGCTCCCTATTACACCAACTCCACCCAGCTGCCGGTCAACTACACGGACGACATTTTTGAAACACTCGCCCTGCAGGACGACCTGCAGACGAAGTACACCGGCGGCACCGTGCTGCACATTTTTCTCGGGGAACTGGTGGAGAGCACGCAGGTCACCCGCCATCTGATCAAAAAAGTCGCCGACAATTTCCGCCTGCCCTATTTCACGCTCTCACCGACCTTCAGCATCTGCCCATCCCACGGCTACCTGAAGGGCAAGCAGGAAACCTGCCGCCTCTGCCGGCAGGAAACGGAGGTTTACTCCAGAGTCGTGGGATACCTGCGGCCCATAAAGCAGTGGAATGAGGGCAAGCGGTCGGAATTCGACAACCGGCGCAATTTTCGCGTGGGCAAAAGGGGGGCGTCTTGGGACGTCAACGCGGCGGCCGCTCCCGACGCCGCGGCGCCGGCGGCCGCAAACCACCCCCGCCGCCGGGAAGCGGCGCACTACGACCGCGCCGCGGCGCGCTGATCCATCGCCATGATATTCGGCGGCATCCAGAAAAACTCGTTGATCGACTACCCGGGAAAACTGAGCTGCGTGCTGTTCACCATCGGCTGCAATTTCGTCTGTCCCTACTGCCACAACGCCGGGCTGGTGCGTGCGGATGCGCCTTTCCCGCAGCGGCTCAGCGAGGACGCTGTGTTTGATTTTTTGGCCGGGCGCACGCGCTTTCTCGAGGGCGTGGTCATCACCGGCGGCGAACCGACCCTGCACCCCGAACTGGGAAAAGTCTGCCGCCGCATCCGATCACTGGGCTACCCGGTCAAGCTCGACACCAACGGCAGCCGGCCCAAAGTGCTGGAACGGCTCATTCAGGGAAACCGTCTCGACTGCATCGCCATGGATGTCAAAACCGATCCCGCGGCCTACGCACCGCACATCTGGCCCGCCGCACAGCCATCCGACATCCTGAAAAGCATCGCCCTGATCAAGGCCTCCGGGCTGCCCCATGAATTTCGCACCACCTGCGTCAAGACCATTGTGACGTCACAGGCGGTCGACCGCATCGCCGACATCATTCAGGGGGCGGACGGCTACGCGCTGCAGCAATTCCAGCCCGAGAACGTTCTGAAACCGGAATTTTTCAGCGGGCGGGACCTGCGCTACAGTGCCGAAGAACTGCAGCAGCTGAAGGCGGTTGTCGGCGACCGCGTAAAAACCTGTGTGATCCGCTAGCCGCGTGACGTTTCATGCCCAAACCACGACGAAAGGAAACCGCCATGGCCAATCCCTATGAAACGGCATTTCACCGCTCCCTGTCGGACCCGGAGGCTTTCTGGGCCGAAGCCGCCGCAGACTGCCACTGGTATACGCCCTGGGAAAAGGTGCTCGACGACAGCCGCAAACCTTTTTACCGCTGGTTCAGCGGGGGAACGATCAATTCCTGCTACAACGCACTGGATCTGCATGTCGATGCGGGACACGGCGACCGCTGCGCCCTGATTTACGACAGTCCGGTCACCGGAACCATCCGGCATATCTCCTACCGGACGCTGCGTGACGAGGTCGCCCTGTTTGCGGGCGTGCTGGCCGGACTGGGGGTGGAACGCGGCGACCGGGTCATCGTGTACATGCCCATGATTCCCGAGGCCGTTGTCGCTATGCTGGCCTGTGCGCGCATCGGTGCGGTGCACTCGGTCGTTTTCGGCGGATTCGCCGCCAAGGAGCTGGCCACGCGCATCAACGACGCCAAACCCCGCGTGATCGTGTCCGCCGCATGCGGCATCGAGGTAAAACGGATCATCCCCTACAAGCCCCTGCTGGACGAGGCCATCCGACTTGCGGACGCAGCGGCGCGGCCGCAGCACTGCATCATCCGCCAGCGTCCCATGCAAACGGCGGCCATGACGGACGGACGCGACCTGGACTGGCAAGCCGCCATGCAGACCGCCAGGCCCCACGACTGCGTGCCGCTGGCGGCCACCGATCCTTTGTACATCCTGTACACATCCGGCACCACCGGCCAACCCAAAGGCGTGGTCAGAGACAACGGGGGCCACACCGTGGCCCTTAAATGGACCATGAAAAACATCTACGACGTCGATGCGGGCGATGTGTTCTGGGCCGCGTCCGACGTCGGCTGGGTGGTGGGACACTCCTACATTGTCTATGCGCCGCTTTTCAAAGGCTGCACCACCGTTCTGTTTGAGGGCAAGCCTGTCGGCACACCGGACGCCGGTGTGTTCTGGCGTGTGATCGCCGAACATGGGGTCAAAACCATGTTCACCGCCCCCACCGCCTTCCGGGCCATCAAACGCGAGGACCCGCGCGCGCAACTGTTGAAAAAATATGATCTTTCCAATTTCAAAGCCCTCTTTCTGGCCGGTGAACGGCTCGATCCCGACACGCTTCACTGGGCTGAACAGCATCTTGGCGTTCCGGTCATCGACCACTGGTGGCAAACCGAAACCGGGTGGGCCATCTGTGCCGACTGCCTCGGCATCCAGCCCCTGCCCGTTAAGCAGGGATCGCCGACCAAGCCGGTTCCCGGCTGGAACGTGAAAGTGCTCGATGCCGCTGCGCGGCCGGTGGCGGCGGGCGACATCGGCGCCCTGGTGGTGGAGCTGCCCCTGCCGCCCGGTGCGCTGCCGACCCTGTGGAATGACGATCAGCGCTTTGTCAGCGCCTACCTTGCGGAATTTCCGGGATACTACAAAACCGCCGATGCCGGCTTCGTGGACGAGGAAGGCTACGTTTTCGTGATGTCCCGCACGGACGACATCATCAATGTGGCCGGCCACCGGCTATCCACCGGGGCCATGGAGGAGGTGCTGGCGGACCATCCGGATGTCGCCGAATGTGCGGTGCTGGGCGTAGAAGATTCGCTCAAAGGGCAGATTCCGGTGGGTTTTATTGTGCTCAACAGCGGTGTTTCGCGGCCGCACGAGACCATCATCAAAGAAGTGATTCAAGCGGTGCGTGAACGCATCGGCCCGGTGGCTTCCTTTAAAAAGGCGACCATCGTCAACCGGCTGCCCAAAACACGATCCGGCAAAATTTTAAGAGGAACCATTCAAAAAATCGCCGACAACAAGGCCTGTAAAACGCCGGCGACAATCGACGACCCCGCCGTTTTGGAAGAAATGGCCCAGGCGCTTGCCCGCATCGGTTTTGCTGGTGCACGGGACCAAAAGCCAATGGATTAGCCCGGATTTCAGTGAACCAAGTTCTTGATGATGCCTGCGATTCCTGCCGGATGGCACGTAGCCGCGGTTTGGGACTGCGCTTCGTTGAAACCGCGATCGTTGTCAATAAAAATCTTGTCTAACCAACTGTTCCATGATATCGGAAAAATTTGATCGGGGATCAGCCCACCGGAATGAGACGGAGATCGCCAAGGAGGAATTGCATGTTCAAAAATGGGTCCTATGTTCCGCTGGCGGGAGTGGTTTTACTGGGTGTTCTGCTGCAGGTCGTTCTGATTTTCAGCGCGTGTTCCAATGCGCCCCATGAGGCGGCGATCGCCTTTGCCGAAGCCTATTTTAAACTGGATCCGGACATGGCCGAATATCTGTGCCAAGAAAGCCGGATCGTCGATGACACGGACACCGTCCAGGCCTATCTTTTCACGCGCCGGCAAAAGGCCCGCCAGCGGGGCTTCGAAAAGGCCTTTCTCAAGAGCAAGCTCTATCACGTCATCACGCACACCACATTTGTGGATGACGATTCAGCCCGGGTCGCCTTGAGCGCCGACCGGCGCACCGCCATCAATCCGGTCTATGCGTGGGTGGCCAAACTCTTTCACATCGGCGGCACCTATTCGTTGCGCGCCACCTTGGATGTCGTCAAGGAGGACGGCCGATGGAAAGTCTGTGGGCGGCCGTTTGATCTGATCCAGGACATGTAACACCCCATCAACCTGTTTGTATTTTTCAAGAGGGCCGCCATGGAACACCCGCGACTGCGTTTCTGGGAATATCGACTCAATGACCTCAAAACCCGGCTCGCGTCCAACAACTTCGAGGTGTGGATCGCCGCCGACGCCGCCGATGCCGGCAAGATCGTTCGTCAGCGTCTCCTGCCGCAACTGCACCCCCGCAGCATTTCCTGGGGCGGCTCCATGACATTTATCGCCTCCGGCCTGTATGCCGCGCTCGCCGACCGCCAGGATGTCACCGTGATCGATACTTTCGAAAAGGGCCTTGCACCGTCGGAAAGCAATGAACGGCGCCGGCAGTCGCTGTTGGTGGATCTTTTCATCACCGGCAGCAACGCGGTCACCGAAGACGGACGGCTCGTCAATCTCGATATGCTTGGCAACCGGGTCGCCGCCCTGACCTTCGGGCCCAAAAACGTCATTGTGATGGTCGGCCGCAATAAAATCGTCGGCACACTCGAAGACGCCATGCAGCGCATCCGGTTTTACGCCGCCCCGGCCAATGCCATCCGGCTGGATAAGAACACCCCCTGTTTCAACACCGGCCGCTGCCAGGACTGCAACACGACGGACCGCATCTGCAACACCTGGACCATCACCGAAAAATCGTACCCCAAGGGGCGGGTGAAGATTATTCTCATCAATGAAGACCTGGGGCTATAACGCCGGCGCGCGCTTCGCCAGGATGCCGCCGTCGGCCGTTCATTCTCGGGCGGCCCCTCTCGACCGTTCACTGCAGGGTTTCTTCAAAAAGGAGGTAGAAGATGGCATCCAAACCGTGGCACGGCGCCAGATGGCCCGAAGGGGTTCCTTTTGACGTATCCGGTTATGAACAGCCGCTGTTTAACCTTATCAACCAGGCGGCCGACCAGTTTCCGCACAGCGTCTACACCATTTTCAACGGTGCCAAGAAAACATTCCGCCAGGTCCGCGATACGGCCGACCGCATCGCCCGCTTTCTGACCGACAGGGGCATCCGCAAGGGAGACCGCATCGCCATTTTTCTACCCAACCTGCCTCACTATCCGGCCGTGTTTTTCGGCATCCTGAAAGCAGGCGGCGTCTGCGTCACCTGCAACCCCGTTTATACCGCGGCCGAACTGAACTACCAGCTGAAGGATGCCGGTGCCCGGATGGTTTTCTGCATGGACCATCCGCAATTCTACCCCACGACGGTCAAGGCCATCGAAGGGACACCGGTGGACACCGTTGTCATCTGCAATGTCAAGAGCTATCTCCCGCGGATCACGGCGCTTTTGGGATCGCTGCTCGGAAAAATTCCCAAGGCGGACCGCCACCAGCCGGGCCATCTCTTTTTTGACGACGTGGTGGCCTCGGCCGCGCCCTCACCGCCCCCGCTCGAGATCGATCCAGTGCAGGATCCGGCGCTGATCATTTACACCGGCGGCACCACGGGCCGGCCCAAAGGCGCCGCCCTGACCCACGCCAATTTCTACTACAACCAGGTCGCCTCCAACGAATGGATCCGGCTGCCCCGGCAGGAAAACGGAAAACCGGACAAACAGGGGCCGGGGGAATTCAGCACCCTTGGGGTACTCCCCTGGTATCACAGCTTCGGGCTGACATGCGCCATGCTGGCATCCTGCTACACCGCCAGTGAGCTGATCTGCATCCCCGACCCGCGGGCCGGCACCCCCCCGTTTACCGACGTGCTGAAGGCGGTCCAGAAATACCGTCCGTCCTTCATGCCGGCGGTGCCCACGATTTTCGTGGCCTTTACCAACCACCCGCATCTGGATCAGTACGATCTGACGTCGCTGAAAGGGTGCTTTTCCGGAGGCGCCCCCCTGCCGCCCGAGGTCTGCCGGCAGTTTGAAGCCAAAACCGGTTGTGTGATCTTCGAAGGATACGGACTGAGTGAAACCGCCCCCATCGCCAGCATCAACCCCACCAACACCGAAAACCGCAAAATCGGTTCCATCGGCTTCCCCCTGCCCGGCACCGACATCAAAATCGTCGATCTCGAAACCGGGCTGCAGGAGCTGCCGCAGGGCGAAGACGGAGAAATCGCCATCTGCGGACCGCAGGTGATGAAGGGCTACTGGGAGAAACCGGATGAAACCCAAGCCGTGTTCCGGGAAATCGACGGCGGGCGGTATTTCCTGACCGGGGACATCGGTCACCTCGACGAGGAAGGTTACACCATCATTACGGATCGTAAAAAAGACATGATTCTTGTCGGCGGATTCAATGTTTACCCCCGCGAGGTGGAGGACATTCTGTTCAACCACCCCAAGGTGGCGCTGGCGGCCGTCGTCGGCCTGCCGGACGGCAAGGGGGCGGAAAGCGTAAAGGCCTTTATCCAGCTCAAAGCCGGCGAAACCGCCACCGAAGAAGAAATCAGGGCCTTCTGCAAGGAACACTTGGCCGGCTACAAGCGGCCCCGTGCCATCGAATTCCGGGATGAAGTCCCGGTGTCGAACGTGGGCAAGGTGCTGCGCCGTGTTTTACGAGAAGAAGCACTAAAAGGACAGCATGAAGGGAAAAACACATAAAATCGGACGCAACGATCCCTGTCCCTGCGGCAGCGGGTTGAAATACAAACACTGCTGCCTGGGCCGCAAAACCGCCGATTCGCCGGACATCGGCGCCCGCTATGCAGAAAAATACGGCATTCGTCTCAAGAATGCCGCGGATGTCGCCGCTATCCGCCGGGCCGGCAAACTGGTGTTGCAAACCCTGGCGCTGGTGGCGGCTTCCATTGCTCCGGGTCTGAAAACCGACGACATCGATGCAATGGTGCATGATTTCACCCTCCAGAACAACGCCATCCCGGCGACACTGGGATACCGCGGCTACCCCAAAAGCGTCTGCGTCTCGGTGAACGAGATCATCTGCCACGGCATCCCCGGCGAACGGCGTCTTGCAGACGGCGACATTGTCAATGTGGATGTGACCTCCATCCTGGATGGCTACTATGCCGACGCCAGTCAGACCTTTTTTGTCGGCACCCCGCCGCCGGCGGCCCGCAAAATCGTCGATGTGGCCCGGGAAAGCCTGCGCCGCGGCATGGCCGTGGTCAAACCGGGCTGCACGGTGGGCGACATCGGCTGGACCATTCAGCAGTACGCCGAAGGCCGGGGGTGTTCGGTGGTGCGGGAATTCGTGGGCCACGGCGTCGGGTTCGATTTTCACGAACCGCCGCAGATCCCGCACTTCGGCAAAAAGGGCCAGGGTATCGCGCTGATTCCCGGCATGGTGTTCACCATTGAACCGATGATCAACCTGGGCGGCGCCGCCCTGATGGTCCAGGACGACAACTGGACGGCCGTTACCAGAGACGGATCGCTGTCGGCCCAGTTCGAACAGACCCTGCTCGTTACCGACGACGGCTTCGAAAGTCTCACGCCCTACTGAAAATCCGAGGCCGCAGCCGGCGAAATGGGATGCCATCAAAAAAAACTTGACATTTTTGTCGGTTGTAATATTGTCAACAATATACAATTAAGGAGGTGTGATGCAATCCAAAATGATTACCGGTATTTGTGCTCGTGAAATTATCGACTGCCGCGGCTGGCCCACCGTTCAGGCCGATGTATGGGTAAATGATCAGTTGATGGGCCGGGCCGATGTTCCCGCCGGCCGCTCCACCGGCAGCCACGAAGCCCATGTACTGCTGGACGGCGTCCCCGGCCGCTACCGCGGCCTGGGGGTTGAAAAAGCCGTGGCCAACGTCAACCAGGTGATCGGCCCGGCCCTTAAAGGCTGCGATGTCACCAGCCAGCGCCGGATCGACCGCATGATGATTGAACTGGACGGAACCCCCCACAAAAGCCGCCTGGGGGCCAACGCCCTTTTGGGGGTGTCCCTGGCCGCTGCCCGGGCCGCCGCCCGCGTGTGCGCTCTGCCCCTTTACCGCTACCTCAACCCATTCGCCCACGTGCTGCCGGTGCCGCTGATGAACTGCATCAACGGCGGCAAGCTGACCGCCAACGACCTCGAAATACAGGAATTCATCATCATGCCGGTGGGGGCCGCCTCCTACCGCGAGGCCCTGCACATGACCACCGAAATCAACGAGTGCCTGCGCGAGCTGGTCATCGCCGAATACGGCCTTCTGGCCACCAACACCGGCGACGAAGGCGGCTTTGCCACGCCCATGCGCGGCATCTGGGAGCCCTTTGAATACATGCAGAAAGCGGTTGAAGCGGCGCACCTGGAAGAGCACATCGTTTACGCCATGGACCTGGCGGCCAATTCCTGGTTCGACCCTCAGAAAAATGTGTACGTCCTGGACGGCAAATCCTACGACCGGGACGCGCTCATCGATCTCTACCGGGAGGTGGCCCGTCGATATCCCATTGCCTCCATGGAAGATCCCCTGCAGGAGGAGGACTTTGAAGGCTTTGCCTTGCTTGCACGGGAGCTGGACATGCAAATCGTGGGCGACGATCTCTTTGTCACCAACATCGAACGTCTGCGCCGGGGGGTGGCGGAAAGCGCCGCCAATGCCATGCTGTTCAAGGTCAACCAGATCGGCACCCTGTCGGAAGCCTTTGATGCCGCTGCATTCGCCTATCGCCACGGCTACGGCGTGCAGGTGTCCGAGCGTTCCGGCGAAACCGAAGACCCCCTTATTGCGGACCTTGTCGTAGCCCTCAACAGCGGCCAGATCAAAACCGGCATGCCGGTGCGCGGCGAGCGCACCGCCAAACACAACCGCCTGCTGGAGATCGAAGAAGAACTGGGCGGCAACGCCGTCTATGCCGGACGGCATTTCCGGAAGCCGCGCTGACACGGCGCCGCCGTCCCTACAGGAAAAGCCCCATGCCCGTCATTCAAAACCGCCGCAGTCTTCTGTCCCACGGCAACAGCCGCCTGCGCCGCGCGGCGCTGAACATCATTGAAGCCGCGCTGGACGAGGCCGATCCTTACCGGGCCGTCCACCGGCTGGTAAGGATCAGCGGCGATCAGCTCCGCATCGGACGTCTGCGCTTTGCCCTGCCCCCGGACCGGCGCATCTTCCTGCTGGGAGGGGGCAAGGCCAGCTTTCCCATCGCCAGGGCCCTGGAAGACCTGCTGGGCGACCGCATTGAAGACGGCGTGGTGGTCTGCAAGTACGGTCAGCAGGGCCGTCTTGCCCATGCACGGCTTTTTCTGGCCGCCCACCCTATCCCGGACCAAGCCGGTCTGGCCGCCGCGCGCGAAGCCCTTGCCCTGGCCCGGCGCACCCGGCCCGGCGATCTCGTGTTCGGCTGCGTCACCGGCGGCAGCTCGGCCTTGATGCCCTATCCGGTCAATGGCATCAGCCTGCGGCACAAACAGAACGTCAATCAGCTGCTGCTGACCTGCGGCGCCAACATCATCGAAATCAACGCCGTACGCAAACACTTGAGCCGCATCAAGGGCGGACGGCTGGCCCAGGCCCTGCATCCCCGGGCGGAGCTGATCAATCTCACGGTGTCGGACGTCATCGGCGATCCCCTGGACTACATCACCGACCCCACCGTGCCGGATACCTCGACCCTTCAGGACGCCTGCCGGACGTTGGACAAATATGCGCTGTGGTCCCGGGTGCCGGCGGCGGTGCGCCGCTATTTTAAAAGCGCCGACGAAAGCGCCGAAACGCCCAAGGAAAAGGATCTGGCCGGGCGCAAGCGGCACGATTTTATCCTGGTGCCGAGCAATGCGGTCTGTGAAGCGGCCGCGTACCAGGCGCGCCGCCTGGGATTCCGCACCATGATTCTGTCCACCATGCTGGAAGGCGAAAGCCGGTCCCTGGGCGGCACATTCGCCGCCATCGCACGTGAAATCGATCTGAACCACCGGCCCCTCAAACGGCCCTGCGCGATTGTCGGCGGCGGCGAGACCACCGTCACCATCAGCGGCCGGGCCGGAACAGGCGGCCCCAACCAGGAGTTCGCCCTGGCCGCCGCTCTGGGCATCGAAGCACTTGCAGACATCGTCGTCGCCGGTCTGGACTCGGACGGCACGGACGGCCCCACGGACATCGCCGGCGCCCTGGTGGATTCAGGCACTCATGCAAGGGGGCGACAGGCCGGTCTGGAACTCTTTGACGCCCTGATGAAGCATGACGTGACACCAGCCCTCACGCGATTGCAGGACATCATTGTCACCGGCGCCACCGGCACCAATGTCAATGACCTCAAACTCATGCTGCTGGGCCCGGCCGGTGAAGGGCATAAAAATTTTGAATTATGAATTTTGAATTTTAAATTAAACCCAACGAACTCAACAAACGCAACGAACCCAACGAACCCAACGAACCCAACGAACTCAACCAACCCGCCTAAAAGGAGGACCGACATGACGGACGCGCAGGCCATCCACAACGAAATGAAAACGCTGATCATGCAGGGTGAAAAGGCAAAAGCACAGGACCTGGCCCGGCAGCATCTGGAGGATATCGACCCGCTGGAGCTGATTCAAAACGGTTTAACGCCGGCCATGGATGTTGTCGGCGACAAGTTCGGCAAAGCCGAACTCTTTCTTCCGGAAATGATCAAAGCCGCCAATGCGTTCGAGGCGGTCATGGCGGTGCTCAACCCCAAAATCCTGGCATCCGGCAAAGCGGTGAATAAAATCGGCACCATCGTTATCGGCACTGTCAACAAGGATGTCCACGAAATCGGCAAGAACATCGTCGCCAACATGCTGTCGACGGCCGGCTTCGAAGTCCACGACATCGGCTACGACAAGCCGGCGACGGACTTCATCATGAAGGCCGAGGCGGTCCAGGCCGACATTATCGCCGCCTCGGCCCTCATGACCACGACCATGCCTTACCAGAAAGATATTATCGACATGCTGGAAAGCATGGGCAAACGGGAGCGCTACAAGATCATCGTCGGCGGCGGCGCCGTAACCCAGGCATGGGCTGATCAAATTCAGGCCGACGGCTACGCCGACTATGCCCCGGCCGCCGTTCAGCTGGCAAAATCCATCATGGCGTCCAAGGCCTAACGCGTTTGGGAAAGGAGCAATTAAAATGATCAAATTTTCAGAAGTGGTGGATCGGGCCCTGAACGGACCCATCATGGTGGAAAAGGAATTCGACCAGAATGTTTTCATGGAAAAAATCGCCGAAACGGTGGCCGAATATGACATCCGCTACGACCCCGACAATCCGATTCCGTCGGACGACGCTCTGGCGGACCGTCTTTTCGAGGCGGCCGTCGATTTTTACGCCCAGGTGGGCACCTACTGCATCGACAGCAACCGCCGCATCCGTTTCAGCCGCGATGAGATCCTGGCAGGCCTCAAAGACTATCGCAAGCAGGCGCTTTTCGGCCGGGGCATCGATGCCCGGCCATTTCCCCGCCGGACGCCCGAATGCGACACGCCCCCCTGGTGTTCGGTGGGCGCCGGCGGCGGGGCCGTTTCCAGCGAAACGGTGTTTGCCAGCCTCATGAAAGGTTATGCCATGATTCCCCTGGCCGATTCCATCACCACGCCCAGCCTGATGACGGTGGACGGCGAGGCCATCCGGGCCCGGACGCCGGTGGAAGTCGAAGGCTGCATCCGCAACGTCACTTTGGCCAAGGAAGCGCTGCAGAAAGCCGGCCGACCCGGCCTGCCCATTGTCAACGGCGTCGCATCCGCTTCCACCGATGTCGCCACCATTGCGGCGGACACCTTCGGACTTTTGCCCAGCGATGCCTGGGAGATCAGCGCCATCGCTGAAATGAAAATCGATTTCAGCGTACTGAACAAGATCGCCTATCTGCGGCGCAGGGGCGGCCAGCAGTGGGCGGCCACCGCCCCGATTCTGGGCGGATACTGCGGCGGCCCGGAAGGCCTGGCCCTGGCCCTGACAGCCTACAACCTGCAGGCCCTGATGGTCAACCACGCCGAGGTCCACCACCCGTTCTGCAACCATATCCAGTATTCGGCCAACACCGGCCGCATGATGCTGTGGCCCATCAGCCTTTCCACCCAAGCCGTGACGCGCAACAGCCCGCTGCCCATGGCCGATCTGTGCTATGCCGCCGCCGGCCCCATGACCGAAATGGTGTATCACGAACTGGCGGCCTGGGTGCTGGCGGCCGTCGCCTCGGGCGCCTCCATCGAAGTCGGCGCCATCGCCTTGAATGCCGTGCTGGACCACACCACACCACTGGAACCGCAGTTCGCCGCCGAAGTGGCCCACGCCGTGACAGGCATGTCCCGCAAGGAAGCCGGCACCATCTGCAAACAATTGAACGACACCTATGAAGGGCGGTTGACCCAGCCGCCGACCGGAAAAAAATACCAGGAGTGCTTCGATATCAACACCAGCATGCCCTCCAGTGAGTATTGCGAATTCTATCAAAATATCAAATCGCGCATGCGTGAGATGGGGATTCCGCTGTCATGACCGGCCCTACAATGACCTCCCGAGAACGCGTGCTCTGCGCCATGCGGTGCGAACAGCCCGACATGGTCCCCTGGATTGAAGAGGTGGTGGACCGCCGTGCGGTCTATCCCTTGATGGGGAAAAGACCAGAAAGCATCGTCGACGGCGTCCACGATGTGCGCACGGCCGAAGAAGAAAAAGAAATCTCCACCTTTTTGGGACGAGACAACATCACCTTCAATGCCATAGCGCCTGAATTCTGTGACAAAACACTGGGAGCGGACGGCGTCTATTATTACGGCCGGGGCCATATCCGCACGGAAGCGGATCTCGGCTTGCTGCAGCTGCCGGACCCGGCCCGTGACGGAACATTCCAGGCCGCCGAACGGTTTCTCGCCCAAAAAGGAGACTTCGCCGCCTGCGCCGTCAGCCGGCTGGGCCTGGCATCGACCTATCTCAGCCTGGGCATGCAGAATTTTTTCACCCAGGTGATTGAAAATCCGCCTTTTGTTCTGGCGGTTTTAAAAAAGTACACGGAATGGGCCAAAGCCGTCCTGCCGCGGCTCTGCCGGATGGGCTTCGACTTTCTCTGGATCTGCGACGACATCGCTTACAAAACCGGCCCCATGATATCACCCGCCATGTATCGCAATTTATTTCTGCCCCACTTGAAAGAAGTCGCCGAAGCCATCACCATCCCCTGGCTGTGCCACAGCGACGGCAACCTTCTGCCGCTGATGGAGGACTGGCTGCGCCTGGGCCAGTCCGCCATCAACCCCATCGAACCGCAGGCCATGGACATCCGCCATGTAAAGGCTGTCTACGGCCGCCGCGTATGCATTGTCGGCAACATCGACGTTGATCTTTTGGCGCAGGGCACACCGGCGCAGGTGGCGGCGGCCGTCAAAGCGTGCATCCGGGATCTGGCCCCCGGCGGCGGGTATATCCTGGCCAGCGGCAACTCCATTCCGTCCTACGCCAAACCCGAAAATGTGCAGGCCATGGCGGATGCGTTCAAACAATACCGGGACTATCCATAATCCGTCACAACGCAGGGCCTAAGGTTCACGGCATATGGTATAAGGTGTGCGGTGTCAGAACCGCCGCCGTCCGCGGAGCGCCCAGATTTATCAGGAAAGAAACGCTGCGGTTTCATAACGGTGCTGATCTTTAACGTCCCCCTTTTCCAAAGGGCTGCCTCCTGCAAGGCCCCCTTTGGAAAAGCTGGCGTATTTTATTGCAGACATCCGCTTATTCAAGTTTCAAAAACGCGATCACCCAAAAAGCCAGAGGGCCTTGCGGCCAACAACCGAGCACGAGCACGTTTACGTGTACGTGTACGTTCACGAAGAACGTTCACGGCGGAAGAAAAAAAGCCGTCGATTTTACTGGATTCCGGCGTGCGCCAGAATGACGATTCAGCGAAAAGCTAACATAATTTATTGTTTTCTTTAAAAATATAAATTTTCATGCCCCGTTTGTTACAGCGGACTCCCTTCGCACAGCAACAAACGCCGGTTCATGAATTGCTGTCGCCCATCTCGCATGAAAATTTCGAAATTTCATGCGAATTCAAGCGATCCCCGCCAGCCAGGCCAGCGCCAACACCGCCGTCGTCAGCAAAAGGGCTGCGGATTGATGCCAACGGCTGTCGGCCTTTTGCGCTGCCGGCGGCAGGCCGAATCCCAGGGCAATGCCCGCCGTAAAACCGAACAGGTGGGCCACGACATCGGTGTGCGCCGCAGCGCCTAAAAAACCAAGCAGGGCCAACCCGGCGCCGAACGGTAAAAACGCGGCCAGTCGATGACCACGGTCTCTGATGCGGCGTGTGAACTGATAAGTGGACAAGAGGCCGATGGCGCCGAATACGGCGGTGGAGGCACCCACGGCCACGTGATCGGTCTGATACAAAAACGCGGTGCCCATATTGCCGGCGATGCCGCTTAAAAGAACCAGCAGCCAGCCCACGCCCAAGCCGGCAACCGAGCAGACCGCCGAAGCGAAAATGAGCAAACCGGCCACATTGGCCGCCAGGTGGCCGATGTCCGCGTGCAGCAGCAGGGCGGTGGCCGCGCGGTGCCATTCGCCGGACAGGATCCTGTCGGCCGACGCAGCGTAGACCCTGTAGAACGCCCGCGCGTCACCGCCGCGGTAAACGGCCAGATGAACGCAGGCAATCAACAGCGCGCCCCAGACACCGGACCACCGCCAGTGAAACCGCGGGCCGACATCCCGTTCCCGGGCAGGATCCGCTCTGTTTTCCGCACGAAACTGTTCAATGATCCTAAAGGCCTGCATGCCCTGATCGTCGGCCACGTGCATTTCCCAGCCGGTGTCGCTGCGAACGGTCTTAAAGCCGTGCACACCGGCCGAAAGCAGCACCAGAGCGAAATCGTCCGCTTCTTTTTTTGAAAGCCGATCATACAGGCGCATGGCAGGCCGCGCTGGTTATCATGGTGTTGGGTTCCCGGTTACTTGGCTGAAACATATAAAGGGTTCAAGGATTCAAGGAAAAATCAATTTTGATTTTTGAATTGTCATTCCGGCGCACGCCGGAATGACGGATCAAGACCAAACGGCCGTGCACGAGCACGTGTCCGTTCACGTGTACGTGTACGTTAACGGGGATAGCGAACGGCGAATCGCTGACAGCGCTGACCAAGTTTCCACCCCGATAGATCGGGGGTCTCACCCGGCCTGCCGAACGCTTGAACCTTTCTCTACCACCCCCTGCGATTCCGACAGCACTATCTGCCCGCGCTTCCTGAAGCGTACTTAATGCACCAGCAAATGCTTGACAACTGTTTTTCTTTTTTGTATGTTGTCAACAATCAACAACCTACAGCATAGGGAGGACGCCATGAAAGCAAGGGAAACGATGGAGCATTTGCTGAAGGAAGGAAAAATTACCCGCCGTGAATTTGTGCAGCGCCTATCGGCACTGGGTATCGCAGCTGCTGTTTCGCCGGCTCTGACCGCCGGAACAGCCAGGGCGGCTATGCCCCGCAAAGGCGGTCGCTTTCGCACCGCCCTCCACGGCTTCAGCACCACCGACACCATGGACCCGGCCACCTTGAGCGACATCGGCAACTACTTTATCAGCTGGGCGGCACGCAACAACCTGGTGGAAGTCGATTACAAGGGCAACGCCATCCCTGAACTGGCGGAACACTTTGAACCCGCCAACAACGCCAAAACCTGGGTTTTTCACCTGCGCAAAGGGGTGGAGTTTCACAACGGCAAAAGCCTCGAGGCAGCGGACGTGGTGGCCTCCATCAATTATCACCGCGGCGAAAAATCAAAGTCGGCCGCCAAGGCTTTGGTGGACCAGGTGGACGATGTCCGTGCCGACGGCAAGCATACGGTCATCATCGACTTGAGCGGCGGCAACCTCGACTTCCCGTATGTGCTCAGCGACTACCATCTGGTCATCTTTCCCGCCGACACCGAGCCGACGCCGTCGGAATGGATGAAATGCATCGGCACCGGGGCCTACATGATCCAGCAAAACGAACCGGGGGTGCGGGCCTTCGGCGTGCGCAATCCCAATTACTGGAAGCGCGGCCGGGCGCATTTCGATGAGGTGGAGATCCTGGGCATATCGGATGTCAACTCACGCATGAACGCCCTGAAAACCGGTCAGGTGGACCATGCCAATCAGGCCGATCTCAAGACGGTGCATCTTTTGGAGAAAACCCCCGGCATCAAGGTGCTGCGGGCCACGGGCACGTATCATTTCACCATGCCCATGTTCACCGACGTGGCACCTTACAGCGATAACAACGTACGTCTGGCGCTCAAATACGCCGTGGACCGTCAGAGCATCGTGGACACCTTTCTGCGGGGCTACGGCATACCCGGCAACGACCACCCTATCGCCCCGATTCAAAAATTCTGGGCGGATCTGCCTCAACGCCGGTTCGACCCAGACAAGGCAAAATACCATTTGAAAAAGGCGGGTCTCTCCAACCATACATTCAAGCTTTACACCGCCAGCCACGCCGGTTTTCTGGACCAAGCCACCCTGTTCAAGGAAGGCGCCGAAAGGGCGGGGTTGAAAGTGGAGCTGGTGCGAATGCCGGCCGACGGCTACTGGTCCAATGTGTGGCTCAAGGTGCCCTTTTGCAACTGCCACTGGAACGGCCGCATTACGGTGGACTGGATGTTTTCGGCCGCCTATATCGGTGATGCCGCCTGGAATGACAGCCGCTGGCGAAATGACCGCTTTGACAAACTGCTGATTGCGGCCCGGGCGGAAATGGACGAAGCCAAGCGGGCGGAAATGTATTATGAATGTCAACAGATCTGTCGGGATGAGGGCGGCGTCATCGTGCACTCCTTTCGCGATCACGTGGAGGCGGCCAGCGAACACATCCGCTTTGAAAATCTGGCCGGCAATTGGGAGTGCGACGGTGCCAAGGCCGCTGAACGCTGGTGGTTTGCATAAATTTTCATGATCAGCGTGCAAAATCCGTCATCAAACAGCATTTTTTGATCAAAATGTTTCTGGGTGCTGATGAAATAACACGTTAAGATTTCTATTTTTTTGACAACAAGTATAATGGGTGCTCGACGATGGGCGCGATTCATGCTATGGATTCTCGTTTGATATGGATCAGGATCAACCCGGGGATTAACCATGGAAGCCATATTTCACAAGGAAGAGCGCCCCACGCTCATGAATCGCGCCCTGCAGCAGATCAAAGCCGCCATCCGCAGCGGCCGGCTCAAGCCCGGCGAGCGCATCGTCGAATCCACCCTGGCCGAGATGATGCAGATCAGCCGCTTTCCCATTCGGGAGGCGCTACGGCAGCTGGAAAGCGAAGGGCTGGTGGAAACCGTTCCTTTCAAAGGCACATCGGTGGCCCGTTTTACCCTGAGAGATCTGGAGGAGCTCTACAGCGTGCGCGGGGCCCTGGAAGAACTGGCCATCCGCACGCTGATCGAACGCCAAACCAGCCGGCGGCAGGTGATTGAACGGCTGGAAGCGGTCATCGGCAAAATGGTGCGCGGGGCGGCCTCGCGGGATGCCGCGGCCACGGTGGAGGCGGACCTTCGTTTTCACCAGACCGTGTGCGAACTGGCCGACAACCGCAAGCTGATGGCCATGTGGCGCACCATGGAAACCCAGCTGCGCATGTTCATCACTCTGGAGGAATTCCAGTACCAGGAGCTGAAGACCTTCATCGACGGCCATCGCTATTTGATCGATGCCATTCGCCGCGAAGACATCGGTGCGGCCGTCGACCACCTGCGACGGCACTTGCAGGAAGGGTTTGACATCATCCGCCGCACCTATCTGGATCACCTGGCCAAAAACGAAAACCAAGGAAACCACCGCCATGACCCTGCCGCAGATGATCACTCTTGAACAGACATTTGAATCCTGCCGCCGGCCCGACCCGGCGGCCGACATCAGAGACGGCCTCGCGCGTCTGCATCTGGCCCAACGCGTCAAACCCGGCCAGCGCGTGGCCCTGGCATTGAGCAGCCGCGGCATCGCAAACTATCCCCTGATTGTCAAAACGCTGGTCCACAGCCTCCGGCAATACGGGCTGGATGTCTTCATCATCCCGGCCATGGGCAGCCACGGTGCGGCCACCGCCGCCGGCCAGAAAAGGGTGCTTGAACATCTGGGCATCCTTGAAAAAGAGGTGGGCGCGCCCATCATCTCCTCTCTTGAAGTGGATCAGATCGCCCGGACCGCGGAGGGCCTGCCGGTGTACATCGACCGCCAGGCCCATGCCGCCGACCACATCGTACTGGTCAACCGCATCAAGAAACACACCGAGTTCACGCACGAATTCGAAAGCGGTTTAATGAAAATGATGGTCATCGGGCTGGGCAAGCAGATCGGCGCCGCCGCCTACCATCAGGCCATGCTGAACTTCGGCTATGCGCAGGTCATCACCGAGGTCGCCCGCAACGTCCTGACGACGGCCGGCATCCTCTGCGGGGTGGGCGTTGTCGAAGACGGCTACGGCCACACGGCCCGCATCGGGGTCTGTCCGCCCGACCGCCTCGAAAAGGACGAAATCGCCCTGTTCCGGGAGGCCAAACGCCTGGCGCCGGCCCTGCCCTTTGACGCCGCCGACATCCTGATCATCGATGAAATGGGAAAGGACATCAGCGGCACCGGGTTCGACACCAAGGTCGTGGGCCGCATCGGGCTGCCGCTGTTGACCCCGGAACCGGAAACGCCCGCCATCAAGCGCATCGTGGTCTGCGATCTGACCGAGGCCTCCGAAGGCAACGCCGTGGGCGTGGGCATCGCCGATGTGATCACGCGGCGTCTCCATGATAAAATCGACCGGCCGGCCCTGGACATCAACACCATTACCGGCGTCTGCCCGGAAATGGGCAAGATCCCCCTCACCATGGAAAACGACCGCGCCGCCATTGCAGTCGCCGTCAAATGCGTGGGCCGGATGCCGGCGGCGGACCTCAAGATCATGCGCATCAAAAACACGCTCAAACTGGACCGGGTGGAAGTGTCTGAAGCCTATGCCGGTCATATCGACAACCGGCCGGCGCTGCGCATCCTTGAAAAAGGACATGCCATGCGCTTTACCGCCGGCGGCCATCTGCTGCCGCTTTAGGAAAAAACATAAACGCTTATTTTCAACCCCGTCCCCTATTCCACTGAAAAACAAAAAATTATTTACTGTCCAAATTTAAACTTGTTATTTAAGTTTGGACAGATTATAATCTCTGGTATGCAGCCAAGAATTTTAGAACACACAATTCGCCGCGCGATGCGGACTTTTCCAGCAATTCTAATTACTGGACCACGCCAATCCGGAAAAACAACGTTATTGACGAATCGGTTTTCAAAAACACATCGGTTTGTTTCGATCGAAAATCCTGATGTTCGCGCCAGACTTTTGGACGACCCAATCGGTTTTCTCAAGGCGCATCCACCACCTGTGATACTGGACGAAATTCAGTATGTGCCGGAATTGCTGCACTATATCAAGACGGCCATAGATGAAGATCGTAAACCCGGGCAATGGCTGCTTTCAGGCTCCCAAAATTTTGCTCTGATGCAGGGAGTCAGTCAGACGCTATCCGGCCGGATAGCAATAGTAAACCTTTTGCCCTTTTCTTTGGGGGAAAGTATCGGATCCGGAAAACGAGATTATTCAATCGATGAGATCCTTTCACAAGTTTTCTCTGCGAAAGGTCACCGCTTTACGCCGGTATCATACGCACTAGCTGATTGGATCTTGCGCGGCAGCTATCCGGAAATAAGAAATAATCCTCGAGTTGATCGCCAGCTGTGGTGTGCCAGCTATATCCAGACCTACTTAGAGCGGGATGTTCGCCAAATGGTCAATGTTGGAGATCTCAATACATACGCCCGATTTTTAAGAATATGTGCGGCCCGAACCGGTCAAATCCTAAACCTATCAGAAATCTCGCGTGATGTCGGAGTGAGCGTTCCCACGATTAAAAAATGGATCAGCATCCTGGAGGCCAGCTATCAGATTTATCTTCTACACCCTCATTTTAGAAATTTTGGCAAACGCATCATTAAAAGCCCCAAAATCTATTTTCTGGATCCTGCCATTGCTTCATTCTTAATGGGTTTGCACAATAGAGAACCGTTGCTTAATGGTCCCATGATGGGACATCTTTTT
>Ga0180434_10001382_pt1 | contig 34607 bp, 31 predicted proteins | sample SS_ome_7_FD_132453 | JGI IMG/M metagenome (GOLD analysis project Ga0180434, IMG submission 132453) | Hypersaline lake sediment archaeal communities from the Salton Sea, California, USA - SS_1_D_2 metaG | ecosystem: Environmental > Aquatic > Non-marine Saline and Alkaline > Hypersaline >... | reverse complement strand
GAACTACCCCAGTATGAAATTGGAGCAATTTGCGATCTTTCCCCGACCGTTGTTGACATCCTTGGAGAAAAGTATCACATCAAAAATCGATATACTGATTATGAAGAGCTGGTGAAACAGGATGATCTTGATATTGTCCTGGTTACCAATAAAAACCATGCTGCTCCTGCAATTGCTGCATTAGGGAATGGGAAGCATGTTCTCGTTGAAAAACCGATCGCATTTAATTTGAGACAGGCCAGAGAAATGGTGAGCACTGCGCAGAAGAATAAAACCAAATTAATGGTTGGGTATATGAAGCGATTTGACCCCGCATATCAATTGATGCAGAAATTGATTGATGATATTGACAAGGTGCATCTTATTCGCGTGCACGAATTCGCCGGGACTTATGAGACTAATTTCCAGATTTACGACCTTGTATCAGCGTCTGACCTTGATCCGGTAGTTTTAGAACCTTTGAAGGCGAAGGATGCCGCGGATATGTTAGAAGATATTGGACCTGGCAGAGATGATCTGTTAGACGCACATGACATTATGATCCATCTTTGCATCCATGATATTAATGCGCTCCATGGACTCTATGGACTTCCAGAGAAGATCACGAATGCAACATTGTTTGACAGCAATTTTGTTACCGCTATGATGGAATATGAAGATGGGATTAACCTAACCTGGGAATCGGGAAATCTTGTTACATTAGTGGATTGGGATGAGAATATCACCGTGTATGGGGCAAATAAGTCAATTGAATTAAAATTCCCATTCCCATATCTCAAAAATGCGGCAAGCTTAATTAACATTCGAGAAAATGAGGGCAAATCCGCAGCCACAAGAGAAATTGTGACGTCCTATGATGAGGCATTCAAACGGGAATGGCGCCATTTTTATGATTGTATTGTGAATGATAAAACTCCAATAACCAATGGCGAAATTGGGTTACGAGATCTCGAGTTCGCGGTGGCGCTGATGAAAGAAGCTATCTAAATTTTATAAAAGGAAGGAAAAATGAAAGCATCTGTATGTATTGAAATGATTTACACTGAATATCCATTTCTCGATAGGATCAAGATTGCTAAGGATCAAGGATTTGACGCAATTGAGTTTTGGAATTGGGATAATAAGGATATGCCTGCAATTAAGAAAACTGCACAAGCTGCGGGTATAGATATAGCAACATTTCAGTCTAACCGCGGGGGTACACTGATTCATCCGGATCATCGAGAAAACTTTGTATCCGGGATTAAAGAATCGCTTGACATGGCGAATCAAATGGATTGTTCATCCATGTTTATCCTGACTGATGAACTGGGTGATGACCGGAGTGTTAAGTTCCAATTCCCTGAATTGGATGAGGAAGAAAAATATACCAACGTTCTTGAAGGGTTGAAAGAGATTGCGCCGCTTGCAGAAGGCGCTGGTGTGACATTGGTGCTGGAACCCTTGAACAACCTGGTTGACCATGCAGGGTACTGGCTAAAGCATGCTGATGTGGGTTTTGAGATCATTCGCAAGATTGACAGCCCGAATATCAAGCTGCTATTTGATATTTATCATCAGCAGGTTACTGAGGGTAATATTATTGAACGTCTCATTGGAAACCTTGATGTTATTGGGCATGTGCATGTTGCGGATGTCCCCGGCCGTCATGAACCTGGTACTGGTGAATTGAACTTTGGTGTGATTCTTGACAAGCTGCAAAAGGCTGGTTATGATCGGTTTGTTGGTCTTGAGTTTGAACCCACCGTCGAATCTAAGGATGCTGCGGCCGCGTCGCTACAATTGATTAAAGGCTAATAATCATTGTCAATGGAGACGCGATGCAGTTATTAGATGGCAAGATTGCCTTAATAACCGGTGCTGCGCGGGGAATTGGATCAGCTATTGCGAAAACATTTATTGAATTTGGCGCTAAAGCTGTTATTGGTGATATCGATAAATCCAATATCCAAGAAATTGAAACAAAAATAAACAAAGCGCACCCCGGATCCGTTGTTGCTGCAGAGTTGGATGTCGGCGATATGGATAGTGTCAGCAATTTTGTTGACCTGGCTGTCAATCAATTTGGCAAAATTGATATTTTGGTCAATAATGCCGGTGTCCATCGTTCATATGCTTTTTTAGATTTTCCAATGGCTGATTTTGATTTAGTATATCGCGTCAACGTCAAGGGGATGCTGATATGTTCACAACTTGCAGCACGACAAATGGTTAGGCAGGGAAATGGCGGGTGTATCATCAGTATATCTTCTGCCTCAGGAAAAAAAGCAGATCAAGGCGGGACAGCATATAATTCGTCAAAATCTGCAATGATCGGGTTGAACCGTATCATGGCATTGGAATTAGGTCAGTATGGTATTCGCGCAAATTGTGTACTTCCGGGAGCTACAGATACTGAGATGCTGCGCGCTGTGTTTGAAGCAGAGCCAAGCTTAAAGACAATCTTAGAGGAAAGAACACCGCTTGGACACATTGCAGTTCCGAGAGATCAAGCCAACACTTGTGTTTTTCTTGCATCGGACCTCGCAGCTCATATTACAGGCGAGCAGATTGTTGTTTCCGGTGGAGAATATATGAATTAACTATGAAAGGATAAAAAGGAGAGATTGTGGAAATATCAAATAAAAAGCTGATCAGCATGTATAAAAGTATGCTAAGGCTACGAAATTTTGAAGACCGTGTGAAAGATCTATTTGCCGCTGGCGAAATGCCGGGATTTGTACACCTGTATCTTGGCGAAGAAGCCGTTGCAGTTGGTGCCTCTTCTGCTTTGGAGAAGGATGATTACATCACCAGCACACATCGCGGACATGGGCATATCCTTGCTAAGGGTGGAGAAATGAAATTGATGATGGCTGAGCTATACGGAAAATCGACCGGATATAACAAGGGTAAGGGCGGATCGATGCATATTGCCTGGCCTCAATTAGGGATTCTTGGCGCCAATGGTATTGTGAGCGGGGGAATTCCTATTGCAACGGGTGCGGCCTTGTCTGCAAAGTACAGGAAATCCAACCAGGTTACAGTATGCTTTTTCGGAGATGGTGCAGCGAGTGAAGGGACTTTTCATGAATCGGTGAATATTGCGAGTGCATTTAACCTCCCTGTTGTATATGTGTGTGAAAATAACTTATATGGTGTCGGTACCCGCCAAAGTGATGTCCGAAATATTGATGATATTGCAGATCGGGGAGCTGCATATGGCATTCCCGGGCTGGTTGTAGACGGAAATGATGTCATTGCCGTCTTTGAGGCGGTATCTGAAGCCGTTAAGCGAGCCAGAAATGGTGAGGGGCCAACACTAATTGAATGTAAAACATACCGCTGGCGTACCCATTTTGAGGGTGAACCGGATACTTATCGACCACCCGAAGAGGTTGAATATTGGTTAAAACGCGAACCTATCGCTCCCTACAGAAAGAAATTGATCGATCAAGATGTTTTAAACGAAAGTGACGCGGAAAAAATTGAAAAGGATGTTATTGCGGAACTCGACGAAGCGGTTGAGTTTGCACGTACAAGCCCGCTCCCGGATCCCGAAAGCGCACTTGAAGGTCTGTGGGCATAAGTCAGATATGAGAACGAAATGAAAGGTAAATAACATGAGAGAAATATTTTACAATCAAGCGCTGGGAGAAGCATTGGCAGAAGAAATGCGCCGGGATAAAAACGTCGTCCTGTGGGGGATTGATATCGGTCCATATGGTGGTGCAAATGGTGTAACTAAAGGATTGTTTGATGAATTCGGCGCAGAACGGGTGATGGATATGCCAATTGCTGAATTAGGATATGTGGGACTAGGAGTTGGGGCTGCGGCCACGGGCATCAGGCCAGTTATTGAGCTTCAATTCTCTGACTGGATTACCCTGCCATCAGAGATGATTATCAATCAGGCGGCTAAGATGCGCTATATGTTTGGTGGTGTACTCGAAATGCCCCTGGTTATCCGTGCCCCCATTGGTGCTTACTTATCAGCTGGCGCGCAACATAGTAACAGTTTTGAATCACTTTTCGCATTTGTGCCGGGGATAAAAGTTGTGACACCATCTACTCCTTATAATGCAAAAGGACTCTTAAAGAGTGCAATTCGCGATAATAACACTGTGCTATTTTTTGAACATAAGAAATTGTATGGTGTGAAAGGTGCAGTACCTGAGAAAGAATATACTATTCCGCTTGGTGAAGCAGAGGTTGTTCGCGAAGGAAACGATATAACCCTGGTTACATACGCTTATATGCGAACATTTTGTGAAAGAGCAGCTGATGAATTGGCTAATATAGGCGTTGACGTTGAGATTATTGATCTACGAACGGTTGACCCGATCGATAAATCAGCTGTATTAACATCTATTCAAAAAACCCATCACCTGGTTGTGGTTCAAGAAACCTGGCGAGAGTGTAGTATCAGCTCTGAAATTGCCGCGATTGCTGCTGAGGAGGCGCTCTATTATCTGGATGCACCAGTGATCCGCGTAACCGCAGAAGATGTCCCGATACCATTTAGTCCTGTGCTCGAGGAGCGTGTGCTTCCCTCTGTGGAGAAGATCGTATCAGCTGTTAATCAATCACTGGAAAGAGAAACAGCCTAAAGAAATTAAGTAGACGAAATGTCGATTGTCGGTATTATTGCAAACCCAGCCTCCGGAAAAGATATCCGAAGGCTGGTTGGGCATGCGCTTGTCGTTTCAAATCGCGATAAAGTAAATATTGTAACCCGCATTATCATCGGGCTTGCAAAGAGTGGCGTAGAAAAGGTTTTAATCATGCCTGATCGATTTGGTATCGGCCAAAGAGCGATGGATGGTGTGAAGAAGTCATTTCCTGATATATATAAAAACATTGAAATCATCCCAATGCTTGTTGTTGATTCTGGAGATGATACAACCAAAGCTGCTGCATTGATGAGAAAAAATGGTGCTAGGGCGATTATCATTCTTGGTGGAGATGGAACTGTACGCGTTGCTGCGAAAGGTTCTGGACAGATACCGCTGCTGCCCATTTCAACCGGGACGAATAATGTCATTCCCACTTTTATTGAAGGAACAATCGCTGGATTGGCAGCGGGAAAATTTGTGTCATTGTCTGAAGGCGAGAGAGTGTCATTGGCCAGACGTCAAAAAAAGATTGCGGTTTATATCAATGGGGAATACAAGGATCTCGCTCTGGTGGATTTAGTCGCAGCTGATGGAATGCATATCGGATCGCGTGCTGTATGGGATGCCCAATCTATCAGACAAATTGTGGTAACGCAGGCTGATATCACAAAAATCGGCTTTAGTAATATTATCGCGAACTACGAACCAGTTAAGCCAGAAGCACCATATGGGGTTGCCGCCCTGATATTAAAAGAGGAGGTGCAGAGGGGGCTTGTTGAAGCGGTTATTGGACCAGGGATGATATCGCGGTTATTTATCGAAAAAATTGAAAAACTGAAGCCAGATGAAAGATGGCCTATGATTGCAGAAAGACCATTAGTGCTCGCGTTAGACGGAGAACGTGAATATGTTTTAAGAAAAGGGGATAGTGCATTTGTGAAGATATCCCTTGCGGGTCCATATTTTATTAATATTAAAGGTGTATTGGAAAAAAGCGGAAATAAGGAGAATTGATGCCTATAAAAATTAGAATGCCAAAGATCGGCTTGAACATGATGGAGGGAACGATCAACGAATGGATGGTAAAAGAAGGACAATCCGTAAAGAAAGGTGATGTACTCTATGTGGTGGAGACTGATAAGATCACCAATGATGTTCAATCACCAGCGGAAGGCATTATTTATAAGATTTTGGTGAATGAAAGCGAAGTAGTTCCTGTTAAGAAAATTGTCGCAGTATTGGCGCAACCCGGCGAGGAAATTGATCTTTCACAATATCTAAAAGATGATACAGTAGAAAAAAAGCAATCTTTCGATAAAAAGGTGAAACAGAATGCTGAGCGGGATTCTGAACAATCCACGGCATTAGTCTCTGGCCAGGTTCTCACGACCCCTTATGTAAAACGACTGGCCGCCAAAGAAGGGATTGATTTGAAGACAATTGAAGGTTCAGGCCCTAACGGCCGCATTCTATCCAAAGATATTGCACGTTTGATTGAAAGCAAGCAAGGGAAAGAGAATGAGGGAAATCTTCCGGAAAAAAAAGTTCCACTCAATAGTGTCAGGAAGGTTGTTGCGAAACGAATGGCTGAAGCTGCGGCAACCATTCCAATGGTTACGCTAAATTCCACCCTCGATGTAACTCCAATCGCAACCTATCGTGAGAATAGAAAGAAAAGTCAAAATGAACAATCCAATATTCCGAGCTTAAACGCGATCATAATTTCTGTTACATCCAAAGCGTTGATCGCCCATCCCTATTTGAACGCATCATTTGAAAAAGGAAATATTCGACTGATCACACCGATCCATATCGGATTGGCGGTGAATACGCAAGAAGGATTGAAAGTTGTCGTTATTCGCAATGCTGATGAAAAATCTATTGACAATATTCACCAAGAAGTATCTGTATTGACAGAAAGAGCACAAAATAATCAAAGCATTCCGAAAGATCTTACGGGAAGTACTTTCACTGTCACGAATTTGGGGATGTTTGGTATTGACAGCTTTAACCCTATCATTAATCCACCCGAGGCCGGCATTTTGGGTATAGGAAAATTCTCAAAAAGAGAATCATCGAAGGGTGAATCTGAAGATAATAATTTCCATGCAATATTTAGTTTAACTTTTGATCATAGAGTTATCGACGGCGCACCTGCTGCGCAATTCCTGCAAAACATCCAGGAGCACATCTTTGCTTTAGCAAGTTAAGTAGGAAGATCATTACAGATGCATTTTCGATGCCGAGAAGGATACGTAAAGGAATCGCAATTCATATTAGATATTCATCGCTAATAGAATAGCAGCGCTGGCGCACCAATAAAAGAATATTTTTTGCAGAAAACAAGAATCTTCGGAGTAGTCCGGAGATTCATATATTCAGTAGTTGGAGGCAACATGGCAGGAAGAGTGGTGTGTTTGGTTGAAAAAGGCAACTAAATCACCATAGATATCACCGGGTTCGTTGTTTTGGGTTGGAAGCCGCAAGCCAACTGATGACTGATGGGTCAGTTCCGGGCGAGCGCGCCGAGGATATTCCAGGCGATGCGCATAGCAGCAATGGTACCCAGGTTATGCAGATCCATTTCCGGAACCAGTTCTACCAGACAGGCTCCAACGATCGGATTGCGGGATGCGAGGGAATGGATGAGTTCGATAGTAGTTTGGAAATCCAGCCCTCCGGGGGTGGGAGCACCAACTGCTGGCATGATGGACGGATCAAGGACGTCAAGATCAATTGTCAGGAAACAAGAACTGCCTGCCGGGATGGATTGTAAAACAGGGTTGATTCCATCACGCATGATAGTTTTTGCTGTGATGATTTGCGCCCCATAATCCACAGCTGCATGATATTCTCGCGCACGGGCGCTGCCGACACCGCGCATACCCGCCTGTACGATCCCAGTGACGCAATCTAATTCCGACGCACGGCGCATGGTGCTGCTATAACCATCACGAATGCCATTTACTTCGTCGCGCCAGTCAATATGGGCGTCGAGTTGCAGCACATAAAAAGGATCGGACTCGGCGTAAGCCCGCATGACGGGGATGGGGACGGAGTCATCTCCACCAAGGATGACAGGAATGGCGTTTTTGGTGATAGTAGCTGCTACGGCGTCCTGAATGCATTGACGGTTACCAGATGGATCATCCTGGCTCCCGGGGAGATCCCCGTAATCCACGACCTTTTTTTGCGACGCGTTAAGGAGCGTCCCGCCGAGGTCAAAATCCCAGGCGATCGGGTCATCTGGATAGCGGTTTGATTCGCTCCGAATTGCATCTGGTGCATTTAAAGCGTGGGGCGGTTTTTCAGGTGCGTATGGGGTGGCATAGGGGGCACCGATCAGTACAATATCCGCCTGCAGATCTGCAAGGTCATCGCAACCTGGAAAGCCAGCAAATAACTTTTTTTCATCGATCATTATCAATTTCCTTCAGCACCTGTTAAAAAATAATTATATGACGGTTGAATGCATTATTTAAGCAAAGATTTCAGAGGATGAGCTGTATAATCTAATTTGAATCCTTAAACCAATTAGATACTGGAGATACCTGTGACAGCCAACCAAGATACCACATTCCAAAGAGAGATATTCCTGAAAGATCTAAGTGTGTCGCTTGCGCTTATTGATCAGGCGGAAGCGGCAGGGAAGGCATTTGCTGATGAAGGGATTGAACAACTGCTCTTGGTTGGCTGCGGCGCGCCGCGGTATATGTTCCGCGCGATCAACAAGTGGCTGGGGGATACGAGCAACGGAAACTATGTCGCGGACCTGTACCCAGCGGAATTGGCAAAGACGTGTTATACCCCGGATGCAAGGACAGCAGTGATCTTTGGATCCCACTCAGGAAAAACTTCAGATACGGTTAACGGTGCGGAATCTATCCGACAATCAGACGCGAGGACGATGGCCATAACACAACATGCGGAATCACCCCTCGGTAAAAATGTGAAACAGGTCGTAGCGTACGGCAGCACTGAACAGGGATACTTCTCTTCGGTGATCTTAACACTGACACTGGTGAGCGCATTCCTGCAGCGAGTTTCACCTAATTGGAACCTTCACCTTCAGCTGAAGTCCTCAATGCACAACCTGCCGGACGCATTAGCGGACGCGAAGGAAAAGAGTTTGAGGGAAGGAATCCGACATGCTGAATTGCTACTAAAGGCAAATTCTGTTTTTGTGATCGGAGAAGGAGCGATGTACACGACAGCATATATTTTCGCGGCCTGCTTCCTGATGGAGATGCAGCGCATCAATGCGCACCCGATCAAAGCACTGGATTTTTTCCATGGTCCTTTCGAGCTTCTTGATAGTTCGGCGCCTATCATTCTGCTCCTGGGAGAAGGCGATACCCGTCCGCACGCGGAACACGTCAGAAAATTCTGCGACAAATATTTAGGCGGTTGCCTGACATATGACGCGGCATCCTTTGTAATGCCAGGCATTGAACCAAAGATTCGCGCTATCGCCGCCCCCTTTATTGTGGATGCGGCTCTAACCAATGTGGTAGAACAATTAGCAATTTTACGTGATTTTCCGCTGGATACACGCCGCTACATGGGAAAGGTGGATTACTAGCATGATATCCCTGCTGGGAATTGGCGATAATACGGTGGACCGTTATGTGGATCAAGGGATGATGTATCCCGGTGGAAATGCGGTAAATGTGGCTGTGCACGCGCGCAGACTGGGCCACAAAAGCAGTTATCTGGGATGTCTCGCAAATGATGATGCGGGCATGCTGATTTACAATTCGCTTCTTGAAGAAGGAGTAGATGTTTCACGGACACGGCAGATCGATGGTGAAAACGCATTTTGTAATATCCGTCTGGTTGATGGTGAACGTGTATTTGGCGATTTCAGCGAGGGGGTAGTTGACCAACTGAAACTCAATGAGAAAGACCTGGCATTCATGATTGGATTTGATGTTGTGCACACAAGCGTTTACAGCTTTCTGGACAATGATCTCGCAATGATCCGATCTCGCGCGAAATATCTCTCTTATGATTTTTCGAATGAATGGGATCAGTCTTTGCTGGCAGAGATTCTTCCGATGCTGGATTTCGCGTTGATCTCCAATTCGGTTCAGGATATTCGCGAGAACGCGGATTTGCTCAAATGGGCCAGCGCGCAGGGATCAGGCATGGTAATGACAACCAGTGGTGAAAAGGGTGCTGCCGTGTATGACGGCAAGGCTTTGTATTTTCAGGCAATCATCCCCGCTGATACGGTAGTTGATACACTGGGCGCAGGGGACGCATTTGCAGCATGTTTTCTAACGCAGGTTCTCGAATATAATTCAATCAAAGATGCACTGCAAGCGGCTGCCCTGTATGCCGCTAAAACCTGCGGATCATACGGGGCATTCGGATATGGAACACAGATATAATTAATTATCAACCATGGAGGTTTAAATAATCAATGAAAACAGAAAGCTATCAAGCGTTACTTGACAAAGTATATGACAATCTTGCCCCTTCCTTTGCAGAAGACTGGCCAAAACTGGCAGCCACACGCGCGGAAGGTGTTTATTTATACACCGAAAATGGCGGGGAATATCTGGACTTTACCTCCGGGATTGGTGTGACCAACCTGGGGCATAACCATCCGTATGTATTAAACGCGGCTATTGAACAGATGAAAAAATTCTCCCACAGCGCAGTCGGGATCACGCTCCATGAACCGTTGCTGCGTCTGACGGAGATCCTACCGACTGTGATGCCTGAAGGAATGAATATGTTTTTCTTTGGTAACAGCGGGTCTGAAGCGGTTGAGGGTGCCCTCAAATTGGCGCGATATGTCAGCGGACGTGCCGGAATGATTTCATTTCGCGGCGGATTTCACGGGCGGACCTACGCCGCAATATCCGTCACCTCCGTTAAATCAAAGTACCGACTGCATTACGAACCGTTTGTGCCGGGCGTATATTTCGCAGAGTTTGCCAATCCTTATCGTTGTCCGATTGGCGACAGTGCTTCGGACGCTGTGGCATGGAGTAAACGCAGCCTTGAAAATATCTTTAACCATATGATCTCGCCTTCCGAGGTAGCCGCGATCCTGGTTGAACCGGTTCAGGGCGAGGGTGGTTATATCGTACCGCCGGTTGAGTTCCTTGAAAACTTACGGTCGACTTGTGATGAACACGGTATTCTTTTAATATTCGATGAGGTACAGAGCGGGTTTGGACGTACGGGACAGATGTTCGCAGCGCAAACTCTCGGTGTGAGGCCTGATATTATGGCTGTTGCGAAGGGGATTGCTAATGGATTTCCGCTCGGCGCAACCGTTGCCAGCCGAGAATTGATGAGCGCATGGAAAGCCGGGTCACATGGTACCACGTTTGGCGGTAATCCGGTTGCCTGCGCGGCAGCGCTGGCTGTGCAGGAGGTGTTTAGAGAAGAAAATGTACTTGCGAACTGTCGAAAGATGGGCAAGCGGCTTATAGCTGGTATGCAGGCATTGCAGAAGGATAATGACTTCATCGGTGATGTACGCGGTTTGGGATTAATGTTAGCAATGGAGATAATCAAGCCCGACGGAAAGAAAACACCCGACGGCGAAAAGGCGTTCAAAATTTTGAACACTATGCTCGATAATGGATTGGTGGGATATATGGCCGGACCAACTGGCAACGTTATACGCCTGATCCCCCCATTAACGGTTAACGCACACCAGGTTGATAAGGGTCTGGAGATTCTGGAGGTATCCATAAAAAAATTATGATACAGTTAAATAATAAAAATAAATCCAAAAAGGAGAGATTAAGATGAAGAAAATTACCATTATTTTATTAATTACAACTCTGTTTGCACTGGCTATCAGCGCATGCGCACAAGAACCAGAAAACAGGCTGGAAGCAATCCAGCAGGCCGGGAAGATCGTAGTCGGTACATCCGCAGACTATGAACCCTGGGAATATATGGACGATAATGACGAATTTGCCGGCGCGGATATGGATATTATGCGCGAAATCGCCAGCCGTATGGACGTGGAAGTTGAATTTCAGGATCTCGGGTTTGACGCACTGGTAACTGCCGTCAAGGAAGGCAAAGTGGACGCTGCTATTGCAGCGATGGCTGCAACCGATGAGCGTAAAGAGTCTGTTGATTTCTCAAAAGTCTATTACGCCGGCGATAATGTTATCGTGACTACGGCTGATTCCGGGATTGCATTTGATGATCCCCTGGAAGCGGCAAATTACACGATTGGCACGCAGTCCGGCACCATTATGTATTATTGGGTTGAGGACAACTTGATCACACCCGGATTGATGGAAGAAGATGATCTTTCATTATACGAACGCAATGAACAGGTTGCGCTTGACCTGCAGGCGGGGCGCATCGATATCGGTATCATGGACCTTGAACCCGGTAAACAGTTCATGGATGATCCGGAGTTTGGTTTTGTTGAAGTATGGCGTGGACCAATGGATCCCAATGGACAGGCCATCGCAATCATGCAAGGTGAAGATGCTTTGAAAGCTGAACTGGATAAGCATATCACCGATGTGCTTAACGAAGGGTTCATCCGCGACACGCTAGATGGTTACGGTATTGAGTAGGCGCAAGCTCGATAATTAATTAATCCTTACAAAATGGGGCAGAAACAGGAGATATACTGTTTCTGCCCTTTATACGATATTAAAGGAAATACTATTTATGAATAAAGCAAGCACTCCTGAATTCTTATATCTCAAACAGGAAGATGTCATTTCTGCCGGCGCTCTGGATATGGCGTTGGCACAAGAGGATGTTGAACTGGCATATAAATTATTTTCTTCCGGTCAGGTCAACCAACCCCATAAACCCGTATTCCGATTTGATAATCAAGAGACTGGACAGAAACAATATTACTTAGCCGTATCGATGCCTGTCTACGTCGGCGGGGAAGTGGATGCCATCGGCCATAAATGGGCGGCTGAATCCCTGGGCAATGCCATGCGGGGAGATATGCCGATGGGAATTGACATCATCCTGTTGCATGATCTTGAGCATGCTATTCCCTACGCCATTATGGAGGCGGGATTAATCACAGCCATGCGCACATCGGCTGTTGCCGGTGTGGGCGCGAAAGTATTAGCCAGAAAGGATTCCCGTGTTGCTGGTTTAATCGGTGCCGGTGTAATTGGTCGAACCATGATCATGTCTCTGAAGACTGCCATGCCAAACCTGGAAGAAGTTCGGCTGTACGATCTTAACAATGAGCGGGCTGAAAGTCTGGCAGAGGAATTTTCAGACCAGATCGAGGTGGTTGTTGTCGATAGTGTGCAGGAAGCATTCGCGGATGCGGATATTGTCACCTCTCAAACCACATCGCGGACACCATTCATCAAAGATGAATGGGTGCCGGAAGGCAGCTATTACGCACACATGTCTTTCGCCGAGGGGGAAGACGCCGTGTATATAAACACGGATCGTCTGGTTGTTGACAATTGGGATACTTTGAAAACATGGGATTTCTTTGCGGCAACGCGTTTATGTACAGAGGGAAAGATTGCAGAAGACCGCATTACTGATATCGGCGAAATTCTGCTTGGTGAAAAACCCGGACGTGTTGATAAAAACGAACGTATTTTGTTTGCTAACCTGGGGATGGGCGCCCTGGACATTACTATAGCGAACCGCATATACAAAAAAGCTAACGAGATGGGGATTGGACAGAAATTGAAACTCTGGGATAAACCGCTTTGGATCTAATTGAGATGAAAGGGTTGTAATATGGAGATCTTCACCACGCTGATACCCTATCTCTTGCGCGGGTTAAACATCACGCTGAGCGTTACCGCCATCGCATTGGGATTTGGGTTGGTTTTTGGTACGCTGCTCGCGATTATGCGTGTGTATGGAAACCCGGCACTTTCAAGAGTGATTACTCTTTACGTTGGAGTGATCCGATCACTGCCGCACATCCTGCTTTTATTGATCATCTATTTTTTGATTGCCCGTATCGTTAACCTATCACCATTCTGGGCCGGATCGCTATCCCTCGCAATCATCAGCAGCGCCTATCAATCGGAAATCGTCCGTGGAGCCATTCTGTCTGTTCCAAACGGGCAAATGATCGCCGCACGATCGATCGGCATGACGCGTAGACAAGCCATCATTCACGTTGTCATCCCGCAAGCTATCCGGCATATGATCCCTCCCTGGTCGAATGAGGCAGCAATTGTTATCAAAGACTCCTCACTTGTGTATATCCTTGGGGTTCCTGAGATTTTACGCCAGGCGCAGTATTACAGCGGCAGAAACCCAACGAAACCCTTTAATGCGTATTTAGCTGTTGCGGTGATCTATTTTGTGCTGACATTTTTAACGAACAGAGGCCTTGACGCGCTCGAAAAACGCATTCGCATTCCCGCTTAGTAAACCGGAGATTAGACATGGTACCTAATGACAATATCATTCTCAAGATCGAGGATTTGCACAAATCCTACGGCAAAGAAGAAGTACTGAAAGGCGTTTCTTTAGAAGTGACAGAAGGGGAGGTAGTCATCCTTGTTGGCCCATCCGGAACCGGAAAGTCTACCCTGCTGCGATGTATCAATCAGCTAACAACACCAGACGCCGGGCGTGTTTGGGTGCGGGATGTTGAACTGACTGATCCGCAAGCGGATATTGACCTGGCACGCCAGCATATTGGTATGGTGTTCCAGGGATTCAACTTGTTTAACCATCTCACCGCGCTTGACAATGTCTTGCTGGGCCTGGTGCATGTGCTGAAGATGGAAAAGGATGCCGCGCAGGAAAAAGCCATGATGGAGTTGGATCGGGTCGGTTTGGAGGATAAGTATATGAATTATCCCGGGCAATTATCCGGCGGACAGAAACAGCGGGTTGCTATCGCCCGTTCACTGGCGATGGAGCCTGTTGTGATGCTGTTTGATGAGCCCACTTCCGCGCTTGATCCAGAATTGATCGGAGAGGTGTTGGTCGTGATGAAAGATCTGGCTTTAGAGGGGATGACCATGTTGTGTGTGACGCATGAAATTGGATTTGCACGTGACGTCAGCACCCGTATCGTATTCATGGAGCATGGCGATATCGTCGAGCAAGGTCCGCCAAATAAGATCCTTAACAATCCATCTCTGGAACGAACACGACAGTTCTTGGGGAAGATCAGCGATCTACATTAAAGGCGACCAATTATGGATTACTTTGAATATCTTACAATCGCAATACCTAAACTCTTAGACGGGCTGGTCATTTCCTTCCAGGTCACTTTAGTATCCCTTGGTATCGGACTTTTGATCGGCGTACCAGCCGCGTTTGCACGCGTGTATGGCCCAAAATGGTTAAAGCGCTTTGTGATCGCTTTCATTGAAGTACTGCGCGGTACACCAGTACTGGTGCAATTATTCCTTGTGTATTACGGCTTACCGCAATTTGGTGTGACCTTCAGCGCTTATACATCTGCTTACATTGCCCTGGGTCTTAACAGCGGAGCTTACCAGACTGAATATTTTCGCGGCGCAATCCAGGCGATCAGCAGCGGACAAATGCAGGCTGCCCGTTCGATCGGTATGACTCGATTGCAAGCTATTCGATTGGTCATCCTGCCGCAGGCAATCCGACTTGTAATCCCTGCCTGGTCGAACGAGGTGGTTTCAATGATCAAGATCAGTTCGATCCTTTATCTGGTCGCAGTCCCTGAGATGATGACAGTCGCAAGAGAGTTATACGCGCGTTATTTCAATCCTTTCCAAACATATATCACTGTTGGTATCTTCTATTTGATCATCATCGGAATCATCGCTTTTTTGTTAGGCCTGGTCGAGAAGCGGATGAAAATCCCGGGAATGGAATTGAGCGAACGGAACGCGTAGGTATTGTTCAATACAAACAAGGTTTTCCTGCCCCTCAAATAAAAATCTGCCATTTTGGAAGTAATTTTTAGACTAGCTAACATCTACGAAGCGGATGGTGTGGCCGGTGTATTCAATGAATTTTTCCATATCATTGATCGATAAGACCAGGGTTTCGGTGTTTACCAAGGGATGTGCCTGGATGTGTTTTCCCGCCCAAAGCTGCCGATCAATTACCACTTCAACAAGACCAAGATGATCATTTAATAATGCCAGCAGGGAAACCGCCCCCGGTGTGATGCCCAGGTAATGCTGCAGACGATCAGGGGATGCCATTGAAAGGCGCTTGATTCCGATTTGCCTTCCAATATCATTAAAATGCACATTTTTATGATCTTCAATTGCCAACAGAACATGCCGTTTCCCTTTTTTATCACGCAGAAAAAGATTTTTCGCTGCTTTGGCGTTGTGTTCAGGAACCAAACGGCGTGCCTGTTCGACGGTGTAAACCGCAGGATGATGAATATGTTCAAATGGGATCGCTAATTCACTTAAGGCAATAGAAATATCTTTATTCATGATTGACCAGTATTGATCTCAGATAGATCGATTGATTGTATCAGGAGATGAGCTCTCTTTTTATTCGTTCTAAGTAGTGATTTTATCCATTGCGACTTGATCGAAAGCCCAGAAGATAATTGTGACTGAAACATTTGCCTATGAATAATTAACTTCCACTAAAGAAGGATTATCAAGAAGTTAAGCGATGCGGTTTTTTCCAAAAACCACCAACCGATTTATTTGTGATATTGCGTGATGCCCCGTGTATGATTTTGATATCTTCGAAACCAGCCGATCAAGAAATGCCATACTTTGATTTGGGACCTCTTCATGTGGTGGTGTCCGAAAGACCTTTGTGATCACATCACTTTTCCGGGAAGAAATCAGTATCCTGCATCGGCACCTCTGCGAAAAAACAGGTAGCCAGGCGAGAAATTATCTGACTCGCTTATAGACACCAACTAATTTCTGCTGATCGAGAATATGTCCCTGCATGGCTTTAAGTAAACTCTTTTTAGTAATGCCTGCTTTGAGTTCTAAGCTCTGATCTAAAGCAAAACATTTAAAAATGTAGCGGTGCTGACCAGTGGGCGGGCATGGTCCGCCGTATCCGAACTTTTTCCAGCTGTTACGACCCTGTTTCACTCCACCTGATAAGTTTTTTCTCTTTACGATATTCTCTTCCAAATGATTCTTGTTGACTGGAATATCATATATGATCCAATGTACCCATGTGCCAATAGGCGCATCGGGATCATCCATGATGAGAGTAAAAGTTTTTGTATTTGAAGGAAAATCCTCCCAACTGAGGGGAGGTGAGATATCCTCACCATCACATGTATATTTGGTCGGGATGGCTTCATCATGTGTGAATTGGGGGCTGAATAGTTTCATTTGTTCTCCATTGATTCGACGTTATCATACAGGAAAAAAAGATAATACCAAAAAATTCACCAAGAAATTGTGTTCAGAAGGTATTTTTAAATACGCTGTAATTACTCCGTAACCCTATTAGCGTATTTAAATACTTAGTGATCTGGTTGCCTGATACCTAACAAAGCAAGAAGAGAGAGAAGCATGACGACACCATAGAGACCAATAATCAAGGTGTAGCTGAAACTGTCGGCGATTGGCCCGCCGATATAGGCGCCAACCGCGCCCGCGCCTGCTCCGGCGAGGTTGGCTAAACCGAAAAATTCTGCTGCGCGGTCTTCAGGTATTAGTGTGGTGCCAAGGGCCCAGTTGGCGGCATAGAATAAGCCAAGCGCGAGACCGATGAGCACAGCACCCAGATAGAGCCCACCCATGGCTTGAATGAGGATGCCGGTGGGGATGCTCTGACCGAGGTCAAGATATTCGCGCAAGAGGACGATATCAGCGGGGGAAAATATCACGATGGCAGTTCCAATGCTACCCAGCAAACCGGCAGCGATAATGACGATCTTTTTACCGAAACGGTCCGCGGCAGCACCGCCGGGGATGGCTGAGACGAGGATGGAGATGCCGACAAGGGTGATGGCAAATGAAGCGGGAATAGCCGCTTCGGTTTGAACGAAGCTGTATTTTTCCTGCAAGAAATAGACCATGAAACTGGCAAGATTGGTGGAACCGACCATAAACGCAAGGCGGTTAACCGTCCACCATACAAATGCGCGGTTTTGTTTGATCTGATCTCCAAGTGAGGAATAGGTGGCAGACCAAATACCAGCGACAATTGAGAAAGCCATGGCAATGAGACCGGAAACCGCAACAATGAACACGGCGCGGGTCTGGTCCATACCAGCCGTCCAGTCGATGACCAGTTTAACGAGAAATCCGGTTCCCAGGATGCAGAGCGTGAATACACCCGTCATGAACAGCAAGCGGATGAAGGGTTCTTTTTTGAGCGGCGGTGAAGTGTCTAATCTTTCTTCGCGTACGAAAAGGGAAATGAGCATACCAACAAGCAGGACAATGCATAAAATAATGAGCGCTACCATAATGTTCCCACGTTCGACCTGCCGTCCAATCACAAAAGAGACGAATATGAGGGCGAGCGGCAATTCAATCAGGGCTTTGACGCCGGAGGCAAGGCCTTTCTTTTCCGCCGGGACGAGATCTGGAATGAACGCCTGGGTTGCAGCCTGCGAGGCATTTGAACCAATCATAGAGAGGAGAATGAGGACAAACAAGACCCAATAGCCAGCCATTCCGCTCATACCGGCATTGAAAGCAATGAGGATAATAGTAATAACTTCGAAAAATACTCCGACAGCGATATAAGAACGACGGCGACCGAAGCGGGAAGTGTTGTGGTCGGAGAGAATGCCAAAAATAGCCTGGGATAACAGGGCGGCCATCAGAGTCCAAAGCCTGAGCTGGCCGTAATAGGTACCCTTGAGGTTATCGCCAACGAACTGTTGCACGAGAAGCGGAACAATCAGGGGGGTGAGAGTTTGCGAGCGGACTGTGAGTGAAAACCAGTTGGCATTAATCAAAAAGTAGTCTAACCAGCGCATTTGTTTTTTCATCGGTGTTTCTCCTTTTCTTTTAGCGAATCTCATGCTCAATAGGGCGTGTACGCGTTACGCGCTGCCCGGTTTTCGGATTGGTGAAATGGTGGAACGGAATAATTTTTAGGGTGCAGCCATGATGCAAAGCCCAATGTGCCAGATCACGCAGCTGGGCAAAGCTGGTGAACATGCTGACGCCATCCTGCGGACCATACCGGTAGGTGAAGAAATAGGGGTACACATCTTGCGTATAGTCGATGACCGCCTGGCAAGCGGTGATGATATCCTGCAGGGGAGGGCTGTCTGGCAGGTCTTTGAGAGCCTGGACGGGGAGATGGAGGTTGTCACGCACAAGGTTGATGAGGTTGATTCGGTGAGTAAAGCGGCTGAGCCAGTGACCTTCGGTAAGGACTAAATGTGGTGGAATCCCGATCGGGCTGCCGTCGGAATCAAAAACCTGTACCTGCAACTCGAAATTTTCATTATCGACGATTGATTTTTTGTCGATAACTTCCTGCGGGACCAACTGCCAAACAGCATCCATAATGGCGTTGGCATGCTGCTGGATAGAGATTTTGCGGTCTTCTTCGGGAGTGATGCGAACCGGGGGGAGTGGTTTTCCAATATGCATGGTCAATTCCGGTCGTTTTAAACGCAAAATCTCGGACAACTTACCGCGGGTATCCCCAAAACCAATGGGCAAGATGGGCGCCTGAGAGAAGTAGCTCAGCCAGGCAACGCCAGTCTTAGCCTGGCTGATGACCGGTTCCCAGAAACCACCTTCTGGAAATATTCCGAGCATACCGCCTTGTCGGAGGATATCGATGGCTTGCTTCATGGCTTGACGATTTACCGCGCCGCGATAAACGGGGATGATTCCGTAGAGATGAATAATCTTTTCTATCGCGGGTGTATTGGGTAAATCAACCGCACCCAGGAATTCCAACTGGCGGCGGGAGAAGATCGCCATCATGACAACCTCCATGGAAGCGGTGTGGTTGCCGACAAGAATGAAAGGACCTGATTTTGGGAGATTTTCGATCCCGGTGATATTTGTTCGGGTTAGGAGCGTGATGAGGATGCGACCAATACCACGAATGATGCGCCGGATAAAAACTCTGCGCGGGTATTTGTGATTACTGGACATATATTATTTAACCCCAGAGCGTATTTTCGGTTGCATTCATCATTTGTAACATAAAAAAACAGTGTTTCTGATATGGTCAGAGAATTATGGCATTCCAGGCGGCATTATTGCGCATTGAGAAATGAAAGGTTATGTGATGAAGGTCAAAACCAGTAAGCGATGTGGGATTTACGAAAAAAGATAAAATTAGAACAAGTGATTTGGAAAATTTATATATCGCATTTATATTTATGAGAATTATTCAATAACGAGGTTCTTTTATGACGAAACCAATCAAATTGCCAGTACCACAGAAAAACCTGGGATATCCTTTAATGCAAGCATTAGATCAGCGGCGATCGGTTCGCAAATGGGACTCAAAACCTGTATCCATGCAGGATATTTCAAATCTCCTATGGGCTGCCTGCGGGATATCAAAAGAAAAAAGGGGTAAAACAAAAAGTAAAAGAACAGCGCCTTCCGGATGCAATTCTCAGGAGATTCGGGTGTATGTGCTACTGCCAGAGGGTGTGTTCAGATATGAAGAAGAGGCGCATATGCTGCAAAAGCATCATTCAAAAGACATCCGCGCTCAGGTCGGCAGGCAGAAAATGATGCAGTCCGCGCCGATGGGGTTAGTGTATGTGGCGGACCTATCACGGATGACGAGCCCTTTATTGCGCAGTTTGGAAGCCAAACGATTCACGGCATGGGTGGATACCGGTTTCATCAGCCAGAATGTGTATCTGTATTGCGCTGCAGCAAATATGGCAACGGTTGCTTTGATGCTGATAGACAGAATTGCATTGCGAGAAAAATTGGCATTAAACGAGGATCAGAAGATTGTGATGACGCAGGCAGTAGGGTATCGCCAAAAACAGGATTAGCAACCGAAAGCTTTTCAGCCATCAAAAAATCTCAGCATATAGAATCGCAGCTTTCTATAAAAACCCGTTTATGTAGCGCAAATACTAGTCGCAGTCCTGGGGGCAATTTCCAGGATGTTCAAAATCCCCACAGAAGCCATCTCCGCAAAGGGGCTCAGGTTCGGGCTCACCACAATCCTTGGGGCAATTCCCAGGATGTTCAAAGTCACCACAAATGCCATCTCCACAAAGTGGTTCGGATGGTGTCAAATCGGCGAACGTTACTGAATTGACCACATCCTGAAAAGCTGGATCTAAATTTGTCCAGGAATCTGATGGCGCAACAGCCATCACCAGGAATTCAAGTGTTTTACCCACATTCACGTACACTACTCTTCCGGCAACATTTTGCCCTTCAATCACGCCGCTGAAATCTGCTGATAAACCACTCCAGCCGTCCACGCTGATTGCAGCAGCAGGTGCGAAGTTCAATGGATATGGTTCGGAAAGATTCGATTTGACGTTATTAAAAGCCTGGTCCAGCGTGTCTCCGCTGCTACCTTTTTCAGCATTCAATGTGACCAACGGACCATAGGACATGTTCGCATCAGGTTTGGACATAACCGTAAATCCGCCATCCATGATCTCAACATTGAATCCATTGATGCTCTGGAAAGAAAATCCGCCATCGTTGTTGGTATACTGCTGGCCCATTATGTATCCATTTGATGAGGATGGAGAAGATTCATCGGGGGCAGTTCCCGGCGCAATCTGAGTTAGCTGCTGGTCAATCGCGTTTTGGGTGAGCTGTATGGATTGATCCTGTGTGTCACTAGCGCTGGTAGAAATTGTGATACACCCAGAGATCATTAACGTGGCGGCAGAAAAGATTGTAAAAATTGTCCATATTAATCTGTTACCCATGTCATTCCTCTATTTTCATATTATGCCAAAGGAAATATATTAGCACAGTTATTTTTCATATCCAATACTGATTCGTGCATTCAAGGAGATTTTGGATAAATAGAAAGGTAGAACTGGAAACATTCTTGATTGATAGAGCGTTAATTCTATAAAAAGAGCCAAGCTCTCTTATGAGCCCGACTCTTTTCTTAACGTTTATTCATCCTGGTAAAATCGTACGGCTGCTGTCATTCCCCAGCGAAGCTCCGGTGGTGCATCTTCAACCGAGATGGTCAGGGTATATGTGACATCGCCATGGTCAAGCGTGGCAACCTGCTCAATGTTTTCGACAACTCCACTCATTATGATGTTGGGCAGGGCATCGGCTGTTACTTCCACCTGCTGCCCTACCTGGATGGCAACCACTTCAAACTCTGACACATCATCCGTTTCCAACTGCCAATTAGAATCATCAGCCAGCATAACACGCGCTTCTCCCGCAGGGACAAACTCTCCTAATATCAAATCATTATGCACCAACACTCCATCGATGGGAGCTGTGATCTGGCAGGATTTGATCCGTTCCTCCAGTCCCGTAATCGTTGCTTCCAAAGAGGTGATACGAGATTCCAGCAGCGCGTGTTGATCACTGTCCGGTCCGTCCTGCTTCGCGTCAAATTCCGACTGGGCTATTTGCAGTTGGCCTTTGGCCAGATTATACTCCTGCATGGCCTGACGGTAATCATTTTCTACCTCATTGAGATCCTGCTGTTCAACGTGGAGGTCGCGCTGAGCGTCATCGACATCATCCTGATAGCGTTCACGGGTGGGATTATCTTCTTCCAGATCAAGGTATTCTTCCAGGTCAGCGAGTGCTTCCTCGAGGTCTTCCTGCGCTTCCTGCACATCTTCCTGCGCCTCACCCAGATCATCCTGGTAGGCGTCATCATCATAATCGTCCCAATCCAATTGCGCTTCATCGAAAACTTCTCGTGCTTCAATCAAAGCTCGAAGCGCATTTGCGCGTTCTGTATCAGCATAGAGTTCCAGATCAGCCAGTTCCTGCTGTGCGGTTAGGAGGTCGGTTTGCGCAATGGTAAGATCTGCTTCGATCGGTCCACATTCAGCCAGTCGGGCAATGGGATCACCTGCTTTAACATTTTCGTATTCGATCATATTTATTTCACTAACGATACCTGATAACCCAAATGCGAGTTGCGCTGAAGGGAAAGGTTCGAAAGTCCCTTCAGCAATCAGGCCATTCTGCTGGACGGTCGCCGGTTGTTCGGTTTCAGTTTGCAGGGTGGTTGGCTGGCAAGCAACAATTACCAAACCAACAATGATCGTGGTTGCAATTTGCTTGAATTTTTTGTGGTTCATTTTTCACTCCTTTAATAATCAATTTATTCATACGCGAGTACATCGCGGATGGTCATACGCGCTGCGCTGCGTGCTGGCACCAAACTGGCGAAGACGCTCAGAACAATTGTCAACAATAACCAATAGATATAACCGCGCAGTGTTAAAGCCAATCCTGCCGGTGCGGAAAAGATGGCATTCACAACCAATGCAGCCAACAAACTGGAGACAGGAAGTGAAAGCAGTATCCCGATCAAGTAGCTTACGACGCCGACTACCATCCCTTCCTGTAGGACGAGACGGGTGATGACCTGGTTTCCTGCACCAATCGCGCGTAGAATGCCGATTTCACCTGTCCGTTCGAGTACATTCAGACTCAGGGTACCACTCAATCCAATGCCTCCTACTGTGCCAGTTATCACAGCCATGATTAGAAGCACAAGAATGAGAAGATTTATTTTTTCGGTGGAAGTTTCAAGGATGTCTTCCATGCTCAGGATGGATGCGATTTTGTAACCGCGCTGATCCAGTAGGGGTTTGATTTCTGATATGCGGGACTTCTGGTAATCCAGGGTGTGTTGTTTTGTTGTGATACGAAAATCGGAACTGTGAAAGGGATCACTACCTCGCTGAATGAGGGCATCAGGTGTTGTATAAGCGCGTTTTTCATCAAATCCGGTGTAATTATAGGTGCCTACAATTATCCAATCTTCCGTTTTCCCATTCATCTCAAGCGGAATGATATCCCCCGGTTTCAAATCCGGATAGACATTGTAAAAAGCGTCATTTACCACTAGCGTATTTGTCTCGCCGGGTTGTACCCAGTGACCAGAGGCGGTTTCCTCAATAACCATCGTGCTGTCATGCGGCGGAGCGATCAGGGATACATTGATGATCTGATCGTTTACTTTTAGTTGTGCAGAAGATGTCCACCATCCTTCTACTTCCTGCACGCCATTGACTGCTGCGGTAATCGACTGAATGTCTTCTATGCGGTGCTGCCGAGAAAATGTGAGTTTAATATCCGCAGAATCATAAGAAACAATGCGGTCAATCTGGTCAAAAAGAACCAGCTGGACATTGAAGACAGCGATAAACATCGCGCCACCCAGAGAAAGCGTAAACAGGGTCAGGAGCAATCTTCCCCTTTTGCGGAATGTATTGCGTAATGAAAGCTTCTTTATAATGTCTGAAAATGAGAATTGGAGAATGAAGCGATCCAGATTTTGATCGCTCCCGCCATTTGACACCTTCTGGCTATTGAATGCTTTATGAATAGTGATGCGTGAGCCCTGCAATATTGGGAATAACGCCGCAACCACCGGAATGATGATCGATACCAGTGCCTGCAGCAAGATAACCGATGGGAAAAGCGGTACAGGTGTTGTTGCAACCAGGTATCCGTTGATAACCGGTATGAGATGTTGACTCATCAGAAAACCCGCAAAAGCACCGGTGGGAACAGCGACAAGAAAGGAAATCAATCCAAAAATCAGAACAAGCGCCAGATACATTGAAATGACCATACGCCGCTGTGCACCAATCAATTTCATAACGCCGATCTGGCGTACATGCTGTGCCATGAGTGCGTTCATGGTATTGAATATGAGTGAACTGCTCAAAACGATCACCAAGAGTCCAATGAAAATCAGGATGAGCCCGATTGCCTGAACGTAATTACTGAAAGGTTGATCGGCGTCTGTTTTGATTTCCGAAGTGTATACTGTGCGTCCCGAATCTTCGATCTTTTCATTAACAGCAGCTGCAATTGATTGAATATGTGGAAGGTCATAGGGATCACCACTGATGCGTATGATGAGCGTGTCAAAGGCATAATCTTCGTGCAATACTGGAAAGGCATCTGCGGAGACATACGCGCGCTTAGACTCGAAAATGATATCACGGCCTGCCGTGTAATCTTTGACAATACCTTTTACAGCAAATTCCTGTGTAGACCCATCCCTGAGCTTTACTTCCAAACTGTCACCAACCTGAGATCCAATTTCTTGATTGCCATCTTCAAGGAGAACGAGGGAACGATTATCGGGTTGCGCAGATCCCTGCAAAGGAGAAAGAAGTTTGATAGTCGGGTTTTCTATTTTCTGAATGACACTAACATGAAGATTCATCCAATCCACTTCTCCCGGGTTACGCACCTCCAGAGGGAGTGTACGGCGGCCTTCAGCATGGCGGATCCCATCCTGCCGTACGATCATTTCAACAAAGGAATCATCAAATGGGTCTGTTGAAATTGTGATGTTGGCCGGGAAATTATCTGCAAAGGAAGCTGCCGCCCCCTGTGTCAACAGCAGGTATCCGGTTCCTATCATCCCAACTGCAAAGACTCCAATTGTTATGGAAGTTATCACTAACAAGGAGCGTGAACGATTCTCAATAAAATCTCTTACCACTTTTTTTATTGAAGGGCGTAATTGTTTGTAGATCTTTCGCCGATTCCTAGATGGCATTCTATTTCCTCCCTTTTTTTCGCCTATATTTGTGATTGTGGATTTCATCTTTAATCAAACAACCATCACTGAGGGTGATTGTACGGTGCGCTTTACTTGCCAGATCCAGATCATGCGTGACGTAGATCACTGTTCGTCCCTGAGAAACAGTTTGTGTTAACAGCACCATCACTTTTTCCGCTTCCACTGCGCTGAGGTTTCCTGTGGGTTCGTCAGCGATAAGCATGGAGGGGCCGTTGGCGAGTGCACGCGCCAATGCGGCACGCTGCTGCTCGCCTCCGGAAAGCTGCGCCGGAAAACGATCCTTTTTCTGCCATAGATCTACCGCATGCAAAAGCGTTTCCGCTCGCTGAAGCTGACTATTTGCATCACTGTGGTCCAATAGCTGCATCGGAAGAACGATATTATCAAGGACTGAAAGAACCGGAATCAATTGGTAAAACTGAAACACGATCCCCAGATTGCGGCAGCGCCAGGCAGCCATCTCACTCTCGGTCAGGGATTGTGTTCTTGTGTCACCAATGACTATCGTACCGGACGAAGGATGATCAATACCAGTAATCATATTCATCAGTGTTGATTTTCCACTGCCGGAACGGCCAACGACACTAACAAATTCTCCCTCCTGTACGTTTATGTTGATATCTTCCAAAGCTGTAATGCGTTCTCCGGAATTGTGGAAATATCGGGAAACATTTTCCATCCTGATCAATGGGCCATTGGATCGTGTAGGGGTGCTAGCTGACATGGTTAATCTCACCATCGTCTATGCTTAATACGCGTGAAAACAAATTTTTTTTCGAGCGGTCATGAGTTACAACTAACACCGTACGGCCATTATTGGCAAGCTGCTGAAAGAGATCGAAGATGCGCTGCGCGGTGAGCGTATCGAGATTACCTGTCGGCTCATCAGCAAGAATTAGCGGCGGGTCATTTGCCAAAGCACGCGCAATTGCCGCCCGTTGTTTTTGTCCACCTGAGATCCGCGCGGGAAATTTATCCGCCTGGTCTTCAATTTCGAGATCACGCAGAATGCGCAGGGCTATTTGACGACTGTCGTAATTATGGTAATTGCCACAAAGGTCCATTGCTAAAAGAATGTTGTCTATGACGGTCAGCTGATTTAGCAGCTGAAAGGTTTGATAGACGACACCGATATTCAATCCACGCCATGTAGCCAGATGGTCTTCTGTTTGTGAGGAGAGATCGGTTTCCATGATTGCCACTGTTCCACTGGTTGGCCGATCGATTCCCGCCAACAAATTGACGAGTGTTGATTTTCCAGCTCCGCTTTTTCCAATTATTCCAATGAGCTCCCCGCGTTCCGCAGAAAATGAGATATCTTTAAGCGCATGCACGCCACCGGGCGGAATGCCATAATGCTTATTAACGCTGTCTGTTTTGATGATATTGTTCAATATGAACGCCTGTAAAATATATAACATATGTATTGTAAATTGGTGTATAATTATTGTCAAGCCAATCGTTAAATTTTGTGAGGAAAAATGGTATGGACCTGCGCGTAAAAAAGACAAAACGAGCTATTATTGACGCGTTTTTGACATTGCTGAAGAATAAGGATTTTTCAGATATCGCTATCAGTGATATTGCCTTGAAAGCACAGGTTGCCCGCCCGACTTTTTACCTGCACTATAAGCATAAACAAGATGTATTGATCGAATATTTGGATGATATGTTCGCACAATATCTGGAGGAAATTCGTCCAGTTTTAAAAGAGGATAGTCGAAATATAACCGCTACTGCGCTTTTTAATCAAGTTGAGAAAAATGCTGAATATTTACGCGCTCTGCTCGATAATAACACTACACTGATCATCCAGGATAGGCTGCATGCTTATATCCAGGAGGTGATGGGAATGATGATGGAAGCTCAGTTGATCGAGGGGACAAACAGCCTGTCTGATGCACAATGCAATTACATCACTGCTGCGCTGGCTGGTATGGCCTTTTCGGTAATCCTGCAATGGATGGAAGGTGGATTACGGGAAACGCCGGAGGAGATGGGAAGATTCTTGAACCGCATAACACGGCCAGGTGTCGTTGACTTATTGCGTCATGGTTTATAGAGACCCACATCTATTGGTTTCATCACCATCAGAGGCGCCTAACACATTTCCTATGCAACTGGTGGTTGCAAGGCAGGTGTGTTTATTGTGACCATTAATAATAAAGGGGTTGAAATGTGCATACAAGTGTATGTAATGGATAAAAAAGACAGGTTGGTGCTTAACGATGGAGCCGTTCTGTATTGCGATCAATTTGCACGGAAGGGAAAACGATATTATATAAGTCGGCTAATGGATATATGTTTTTTTCTGAATTAATAAAAGGTTTTAGGAATCCGATTCTCGAATGCGGTGAAAAAAGTATTTGGTGAAATTTGGAACATCAGCTTGTAAATCGTGTATTGTTGTGATGCAAGGGTATGAGCTGATACTTGATGATGGCTTAAAGATGCGGATAAGCTGGTCGTGAATTTGGACGAGCATTAGGTCATCGTACTGACGCTTGAATTCGAGTAAAAGTTTAAATTGAAGTTTTCAAACCCTATGGAATTTAATTTGGAGAATATTTCATCATGACACTAACCCTTGTTTATTAATGACCGTGACACCTTACGGTATAAGTAACTCAACTATCGAATTTATTGCCACATTTTTCGCAATAAGCAAAATCTGGTGGGTTTTCAGCACCGCATGATGGGCAAATCTTTTTACTTAGCTCACGTTGTTGTTTTTTGGCGCCGGTACCAGAACCCCGTTTTTTATACTCGCGGTAAATAACCATGAATATGATGAACAAAACAGCGATAAGTACCAAAACTCCAATAAGACGTAAGAAGACATTCATTATGTTCATAATCTATCTCGCTTTAAATACCAATTATAGTTGCTTGTTACACATTGGACAGAAGGACCATCCAGGTTCTATCTGATATCCACACTGTGTGCAAAGTTGCTGTAACGGTTGCTGACAAAAGGGACAAAACTTCCAATCTGAATCTAAAATATTTCCACAGTTCGCGCATTTTCTGCTCTTTAATTTTGACGAATTCGTATCGCTTTTAGGGTGCGCAGGGATATCGGATAATCTTTTGTAAATTTTCTTTATTGAAGCTGGACCGATTCCATTCAACGAAGTTATTTTATTAACATCGCTTGAGACCTGATCTGCAAGTTCACCCAATGTATAATAACCGCCATCATTGAGCACCTTGATGATATTTGATGCTAAACCACTATTCTTTATTGCAATGTCGCGAGGATCCTGATTTTTTGGAACCATTTGTTTATCTTCAAGCAAGTCCTTTGTTTTTTCGATGACTTCATCTTCAAGTTTGCCTGAAACTTTATCTTTTGCAGTTTCGATAACCTGATCGGCAATTTTCTTGCCACATTTTCCACAGAATACCGCACCCGGTCGCATGATTGCTCCACAAGCTAAACAAAAACGTCCATCTTGTGTGTGTGTGGGATTATTTTTCTCCGTTAATGTTTTTTCTGATCTAACAGATTTCGGTGTAGAACGATTGGTGTTTAGGGATGTATCCTTGAGGGCATTGACTGTATTAGCCGCTTTTTCCGCCAAATCCAGACCACTCTTGACTCTGGAGCCAACCTCGATCGCGGTTGAGGCAGCTTTTTTCCATGACAGCTTCCTCTTTTTTGATGTGCCCTTTTTTGCTTTAGAATTTACAGCGAATGATTCCCGGGCACGGGTTGCTGTGTCTTCATGCATCGGACAATCTTCGGGTACTTCACCAGCAGAATGAAAACCGGCAAGCTGTGGGTCCTTATGGAGAAGCATCAAATCAGCCATTTTTAATATACCCATGGGACCACGCTTGATAATAAAGAATTTGACACTGAAGGGGATATATCCGAAATATGTCTCATTTTCTTGATATGTGAATCCGGGAATGCTAATTGGTTTCATAGCGTCCACATACTGTTTCTTCTGGTGGTAATAATATTTCACAGGAACAACCTTTACGGTAGCCACATTCTTTTTTTCAGCTTTCGCATTAAAACAATTTGATTCCCAAGTAAAGAACGGCCTGTGGTGTGTTTCATCAAATCCATATTCTGGCATTGTTGTTTCTACTTTTGTAATATGAAATCCTTTCTCATCCGGGAAGGATTTCTCTGTTAAATCAAGATTGAACCAGAATGAAAGAACTAGGTCATCTTTCCGCTTGTTGTATCTATAGAGAATAATCCTGAATGTTGTAACAATCAAAAAGTATATTGATGGTTTTCCCAGAATAGCACTCTCAACGGTTCCGACCAATTGTTTCATCTCGTTGTGGAAGAGGGATGGGATTGGCTTTTCTTTATTCGGGAAAAAGGGGGAAGGTCCAAACTGTAATATTTCCGAACGCACTTCTTTTTCCAACTTATCTGGCATGTCAACCTCCTTTGGGATGCACAGTTATTGTGGAGAAAAATTTCTATGAATTCTGATCGTTCTCTATTAAATAGAATAACATATTTGATGATGTTCCAGAATTTACAGTGCAACTAATGTTTTAGAGGATGGTGCATTTGTTTGATGTGGATCAAGCAGATCATGTGGTCTCAGTTAGAAACCAAGATCTTCTACTATGCGTATGATGGCAAAAACAGAAGCGTTTGGTAATGCGGAGAGGGCGATTGTTAACTTTCCGGAGCTGCAACATCATTGCTTCACAATTAATAAGCGATATTGAAGCAAGATTGGTGACTGATGAATCAGGCTTTGGTTTTTTTGCGTGATGAAAAATAGACATGTTACGCTGTTGTTCTTATTTGGGTGATTAAGGGGGGATAGGGCATTGATCGGGTACCAAAAATAGAACAATAGTCCTATAATTTAAGTATGGACAATATTTTACAAACTCTTGCCCGCGGGCATATTGCCGTTTTTGAACTGCCGCGGTCAGGAGAGCGGAATATGCTGCGGCTGGTGGCTGAACTGGCGTGCCGCGGGTCGCTGCGTGTGGTAGACGGTGGAAATCACTTCAATGTGCTTTCGCTCGGCCGCATGATCCGCCGCAAGACGGGCAGGGTGAAAGCGGTGCTGAATGGTATCTATGTTTCACGCGTATTCACCTGTATTCAGATGGAAGCAGCGCTGCGCATACTCCTGCCGAGGCGGGGACCGATCGTTGTGATCGATATGCTGCATACTTTTTACGATGAGAGCGTGGATGGTGCGCAGAGCGAGCACTTGCTGAGAAACTGCATCAGGCATTTACAGCGACTTAGCAACAGTCTACCGATCATCGTGAGTTTCTCGCCACCGCCACAACCGGCAATGCGCCCCGCACTGCGAAAAATTATGCTGGAAGCGGCAGACAACGCGTGGCACTGGGAAACGAAGTTGACCGCACGATTACAACCAACTTTATGGGAGTGAACTATGGGCCGAACCAATCCAACCATCAACCAATATCTTATCCAAGAAGAAAGGGCATTCAGCCAGTATCGGCGCGCATTGCGGCGCAGTGACCAACTGATCCTGGACGACCTATTTGCGGCAGCGCGCCAGCATTCAGCAGAGGCAGCTTTTGCTGCGCATGCTTTACCTTTTGAAGTGGCGCTGCTTTCGATGCTGCTGGAAGAGCATAAGATCGTGATGCGGCTGGAGCAGGAGATCAAGCAAATCAAGCGGAAGCTGGATGGCTGAAGCATATGGATGGCTGCTGGACCTATTTGCGGATCGACAATCCGGCATTGTCCTGTGGTTTGTGTGCGATGCGCACAAGCGACTTCGGCTGCGGCAGGATTTTCCTGTCCGATTTTACGCACGCGGACCGAAAGCGGCGCTGAAGAAACTGGATAGTTTTCTGCACGCGCAGCCCATTGCGTTGAAAAGCGTGTATACCAAGCGCAGAGACCTGTATGAAAAAGAAACGCAGACTGTGCTGGCGGTGGAAACGCAGCCAGCCAGGGTGTTTTCGCTGGTACGCCGGGCATCACAGCGTTTTCCTGATCTGGATTTTTATGACGCAGACATTCCGGTTTCAGTGCGGCACGCGGCTCAGTATGGCACTTTTCCGCTTGCTTTTTGCCAGGTGATCTATCAGGGTGACCGAATTCAGACGATCAAGGTGGCTGACTCGCCATGGAAACCAGACCCAACCCCCGCACCGCTGCGCACCCTGCGGATGGGCGTGGGCTGCGATCTGCGACAAAATAAGCCGAAGGAAATCACGATTCAATTCGCGGATAAGAAACACCGTATCCCCTGGGACAATGAACGTGTTCTCGTCTATCACTTTAATTCCATTTTAGAACGCTATGATCCGGACCTGGTGCTATCATCTTATGGTGATATCTGGTTGATTCCGACCCTGTTAGAAGCGGCTAAACGCATGCGTGTGCCGCTGAAACTTAACCGCGAGCCGCGGCGCGGGGTGCGGCTCAAAAAAGAGAACTCATATATGTCTTACGGGCGTATCATCTACCGGGGACAGCAAGCGCTGCTGTATGGGCGGTGCCATATCGACAGCCATAATTCGATGCTTTGGCAGGATTATGACCTGGAAAGCGTGCTGGAAATGGCGCGCGCGACTTGCCTGCCGATACAGACAGCGGCGCGGACTTCGCCAGGCACCGGAATCAATATGATGGAAACAGCGACCGCACTGCGCCTGAAGATCCTTGTGCCGTGGCAGAAGACACGCAGCGAAGATGAAAAGACAGCTTACACACTGATGCTGAGTGACCGGGGCGGCCTGGCCTATCATCCTATTCCCGGTGTGCATGAGAATGTGGGAATGGTCGATTTTGTTTCGATGTATCCCAGCATAATGACTTACTGCAATATCTCGCCAGAATTACCAAACCCGGAAGGCCTGGGGCGATCTCCATATCCGCCCGGGTTGATCCCGCAGACGCTGAAACCCCTGCTGGAGAAACGCATTGCTATAAAACAGCGTATGCTTTCCCTGCCGCGTGATGATCCCGAGCGCGCCCCGCTGGACGCGCGGAATACCGCTTTGAAAATGCTACTGGTGTGCTGTTTCGGCTATCTGGGATATAAGGCGGCGAAGTTTGGGCGCATCGAATCGCATGAGGCCATCTCCGCGCTGAGCCGCGAAGCATTGATATGCGCGAAAGAAGCCGCTGAAGATATGGGATTCACTGTGCTACATATGTACGTGGATGGGTTGTGGGTTAAGAAAGATGGATGTGAAGATCCGGATGATTTTGTGCCGCTGCTGGATGCAATTGCGGCGCGTACATCCCTGCCGATCGCGCTGGATAGCGTTTATCGCTGGGTGGCTTTTTTAACTTCGCGCCAGGACGGCAAAACCACCGTTCCGAACAGATATTTTGGCGTGAAGCATGACGGCAGTGTTACCGTACGGGGAATCGCAATCCGCACGCATGATACTGCCCCTTATATTGCCAAGGTGCAGAAGGAACTGCTCAATTATCTCAGGCGCGCTTCTGATTTACGGGAACTGCGGCAAAAAATTCCGAACACGCTGAAGCTGATTCTCAAACGGTACAAGACGCTTCGGTATGGACATGTCAGGCTGGCTGATCTTGTGGTCCATCAACGAATGGGGAAGCGATTGGAAGATTACCGCGTTCGTTCACCGGCGGCAATTGCGGCATCACAATTAAAGGAAGTGGGGACCGCGATACAAATGGGCCAGCGCATTCCGCTGGTCTATACACTGGGCAGGCCCGGTGTGCGTGCCTGGCACACGCAGGTTCCATTGGACTGCCGTTCAATCGACTATCGTCATTATTCCAAACTGCTTATCCGTGCATCAGCAGCGATCTTACAACCGTTCGGCGTTGCAGAAGAGCAGCTAGAAGCTTATTTGCTGGGTGATGGAGTGGTACAGCAATCTCTCCAGATCTAATTTTGTTATCGGTTATACCAATTTGTAACTGATGAATATGACGAGGGATTGTTCTGGCATTTTGAATGATCCTTTTCATCTGCTTTGTCCTCCGAATTGGACATTATAACTTTGCCAGAATAGGACATTACTACTTTGCCTCTACACGCCAGATTAATATTTTGGATAGATGTAAGAAATATGGTACACTTTTTAGTTAAGTATTAAAAAGGAGGTTTATTTGGGTAGACAAATATTTTATTACAAATAGAGTAAAAAATTTTCATTGGAGGAGAAACATGAAACACAAGTTTTATTTAGTACTAAGTATTGCACTACTGGCGGGTCTGATCCTGTCCAGCTGTGCTCCAGCAGCCGCTCCTGCTGAAGAAGCGGTAGCCGAAGAAGCTCCCGCGGAAGAAGAAGCGATGGAAGAGGAAGAAGCAGCTGCAGAACCAACATTGGTTTGGACACGTGAATTACGCCAAGCAATCGCAGCCGCGATTGACAGGGAAGTGATTGTTGACCGTGTATTTGAAGGCCGCAATATTCCCGCATATCACATGGTGCCAGAAGGATATCCCTATGCGACGGAACCATTCCTGGACAAATATGGCGTTCGGGATTTAGAAATGTCGACCCAGTTGTTTGAAGCTGCCGGGTATTCGGAAGATAATCCATTCGAATTTGATTTGTGGTACCCACCCGAGCACTATGGCACAACCACCGCTGATGTTATGCAGGTTATCAAAGAGCAACTCGAAGAAACCGGCGTTTGCAAAGTCAACCTTGAGGTCCAGAACTGGGCGGAGTATGTTGATGGGTTTGTTGCCGGCGATCTGCCATTCTTTATCCTAGGCTGGTTCCCAGACTTTGTGGACCCAGATACCTGGTTGACACCTTTTGCATCCTGTGAACAATCACCGGATAACGGTGTTAACTATTGCAATGAAGATATGGACGCACTTCTACAGGCGTCTGCAGCTGAAACTGATGACGCCGCACGCGCTGACTTATATGATCAAGTTGGCGAACTGTATGCCGAAGATGTACCCACGATCCCACTTTTCTGGGAACCCGAATTCATCACTTATCGTGATGGTGTGGAAGGTGTCACAATTGGCGCCCCCTTTGAGTTCAATTACGACGTGCTGAGCTTCGGCGCTGATGCGGTTCCTGCATCCGGTTCAACTGATACGATCATTATCGGTACAACTGATGAAGTAAACAGTCTGGACGCGAACGATGCTTATGCGACCCACGACTGGGAAATCATCAAGAATACCGGCATGGGATTGCTTGGTTATACACCCGGCACCGCTGATCTCGTTCCCGCACTGGCAGCAGATTATCCCGTACCGAATGAAGATGGAACGCAATACACCTTTACCCTTAAGGATGGACTAACATTTGCAGATGGCACCCCTGTGACAGCAGATAACTTTGTTTATGCATGGGATCGCCTCAACACCCTGGAAGGTCAGGTATCTGGTCTGGTTCAGGTATATGTTGATACTGTGGAAGCCGTGGATGATAAGACTATTGTTTACACATTGGATAATCCAATTGGTT
>Ga0180434_10001380_pt1 | contig 34646 bp, 30 predicted proteins | sample SS_ome_7_FD_132453 | JGI IMG/M metagenome (GOLD analysis project Ga0180434, IMG submission 132453) | Hypersaline lake sediment archaeal communities from the Salton Sea, California, USA - SS_1_D_2 metaG | ecosystem: Environmental > Aquatic > Non-marine Saline and Alkaline > Hypersaline >... | reverse complement strand
ATTTAGACGGCCGCTCAATGAGAAAGTTCCCTCGGTTCCTGCAAGCTGCAAATTGATGGGGCCCGTTGACTCTTGAAAGCTCGCAAAAAGGTTTCCAGTCAATCGTTTTCCCATTAGAGCATCAAGCTGCTCAACCAGGTCAGGATTGAGACAGATGAGCTCTAAAATGAGGAGAGCAGGAGCGCTGTCGACATGAGCTTCTAGATTGATCATCGCTTCACTAGGGTGGAACCCTTTCTCTTCACTGTAAAGATCGGTGAAGGTCGTGACGAGCTTCATGTTGAAGGTATCACGCAGCTCGTGATCATACGTTCCAAAAGCAGCTAAGTTGAGGTTGAGGCTACTCTGTAGATTTTCTGTGAGCATCTCTCCGCTCAAGAGCTGGAGGTAGGCGGTTTGATCGTGGTTCTTATCGTGGATCGTCACATCTGGAATCTGGAAAGAGAGCTCCGCTTTTGTCGCTCCAAGATCATTGAAAGGCATTTCAAGGCCGAGAAGCTCCATTTCGATATCCACAGACTGAAGAAGGACGATCGAGCGCACATTCTCAGGGTAGAGGGTCATCCAAGCTTCTCGCATTGCCGTGAATCGCTCAGGAGTGACGTGCCATTTAACTGCCAGAGGGTGGTGGGGGTCGATTCGGAGGTGGTCCGTAAACAGGAGTGATCCCTCTAACTGAAAACCGGTCCCAGAAACCACGAGCTCCACCGAGCCGGGCGTTTCTTCAACCTGATCTTGGATTTTGATCGATGTATTAATAAACGGGCCTGCAATCTGTTTTAAGGCAGGCTGATCGAGAAGTGCTGAAAAGATGTCGACAGGGAAGTCTCTTGAAGTGAGATCGGCGGTGATTTCCGCTCGACTGAGATTCACCGACTCCCCATCCAGCCATTCTTTCACACGGACAACGCCCGCAATCTTTCCTACTTCGCTGACCCCTTCAGAGTGGGTGTGGCCTTTCAATTTGAGATCAATACTGTTGTCTTCTGAAGAGAGTTTTAGCTCAGCAGCGAGCTCTTTAAGAGAGGCTTGGTTTCCTCCACGGTCTGCGACAACGAACTCATCGACGAGAACACGAAACTCCCCATTGCTCGTACTGAGAAGAGGGCGTAGGGGGTTGAAACTGAAGCGGTCGACATGCAACTCGACGACAGAGGGTCTCATCAATGTATAGAAAGAGTCTGTCTGATGGACGCGTTGGAATGTGTTATTCTTGAGTAGCAAGTTAATCTGACCTTCAGTGAGAAGGTGCTGAGGGTTTTTAGGGTCAGGTTTTCCCTCTAAATTCACGATGAGATGTTCATCTTCTGCATGGAGACGGAGCTCTTTTGGCGAAATCAACCAGTAGGGATCGACTTCCACATGCAGCTTGCCCTCGAAGCGAAAGGCCTCTTCAAAGAGGCGAGGAATCGCATAGCTTTGATCAAACCCAGCTGCTTTACCAATGACTTCTAGGTCAACATGACTGAGTGAGGGTGCATTCACGCTAAAAAGTAAATTCTGCATCCTCAAGACGCCTAATAGATGGCGGTCATGGAGTGTCAACTCTTTGATCGAAACAACCATGTTGCAACCAAACTGATCGGGGCTCACTGAACCGCAACCCTCCAGATAATTATAAGAGAGGTTGTTCAGTTGGATGGTGAGTGGAACGTCATGGACGTAGGGGCCTGTGTACTCAATCTGATTAAGGCGGTAGAAAGTGGCTGGAGAGAAATTCAGATCTACCTGCGCTGATTCAGTGAGATAAAAGCGGTCCCGGTCCAGCTGAAAGGTCGCCAGGGGAATCGACAGCCTCTCTGAAGTCAGGTTGAGCTTCGCAAGCCGCTTCCCACGCTCTTGAGAAATGGAGAGCGTGAAATCCATGGTATTGCCAATGGCGGAATGAGCAAAGGCATCAAACTCCGCCTCCATCAGCCCTAAAAACTGATCAATCAGGGTCGTCGGAAGAGAACTGCCGGAAATCTCACAAAAAGAAGATTTTCCTGGCAGAGTATAGAGTTCTGCGCGTAAGGAAAGGCGTCCTTCTACCCCCGAATCGTCGATGCGGCCGCCTAGCTGGACTTTGGTCGTTTTTAACTTATCTAGGAACTGGATGTTTCCATTGAACTGTTTGACATAGAGGGAGGGCCCGATAGAGATCATGTCAGAATTGATCACGATCTGAGGGCGAGATCCATCGCTAAAGGTAATGACAACGGGCTTTAAAAAAACGGGGAGCTCTCCAGATCTTCTTAAAGCCTCTTGAGCCGCTAAAGGCATGGTATAGACGAGAGCACTTTGATCTTTAAAGGCAAAGCCCTCCTCGCTGATCTCAGCTTGGATCGAACCCTGAAGTGCAGAAGTGGCTAGCGAAAGAGAACAAAAACCATGGCGCATCTCAAAGTCCGCATTGAGAAGGGGTCCCCAGAGCTCTGTTGCTGAGACAGAGCAAAAACTCCCTTGCCAGGGAAGAAGATCTGTAGGAAAGTGGGAGACTTTGATGACAAGACTCGCGTCTTTATCCACATCCGAGCCGTAAAGCCAAGCTCTTAGGCGGTTCCCAAAGGGGAGGGTTCCCTCAGCCGTGATCTCTCCCTGATTCTCACCAGAAATCGCCTCTCCTGTCAGGTCGAGATGGAGGGCCAACTTGCCCAGGGAAAGAGTCCCAGATAAAGAAAAATGTTCCTCCTCATCCCGCCGGTTGAACTTGAGGTCGTCCAGTTCGATATCGAGATCTTTAAAAGGGGAGAGGATAAACCGCCAGAGCGGCGCTTCAGTCTCGAGGCTTGTAATGGAGAGTTGTCCATTCGAGCCTTCCCATGAAATCGCCCGTGCACTTTGCCCCGTCACCCAACTCAGGTCTAGGTGTTCGACACGCACCTTCCCTCCCGTCACGCGTCCCAGGTAGGGCTCTACGACGTGGGTTTTTGTCCAATTTAAGGACAAAATCATGGGTGCAAGGCTGACAACAGCCAAGAAGACTCCCACAGTGATCAATAGGGTATAAAAAACTTTACGCATGCACAGGGTAATTATAGAGGAGATAGAGAAAGGAAACACTGATTAAATCAGTTTTTTCACAATTCTTTTGGATGGATGAGCTAGACGCTGAGCTATAAAGATTTGAATCGAAAACACCTGTCGGACAGAAAACCTGACCTCCCACTTGACAAAACCAAATACTTTCGATAGCGTCATGGCTGATGAAAAAAGCGCTGGTGTTCTTACTTCTTTTTGCAGGCTGTACCCCGTGTCGCCAATGTGTCGATCCTACTCCGGAGCTCACCGACCAAAGTGGGTACTCCGTCGTGTGGAACCGCACTATCGAAGAAGCGGACTCGATTGAAGAGCCACTGACTCTCAGTCAAGCCATCCAGTTTGCGCTCCTTCACAACCGCCAGCTTCAAGCCCTTTTTGAAGAGATGGGTGTGGCAAAGGGGGAGTATACCAATGCCGTCCTGCTGAGTAACCCAGCTCTCGACATTGCCTTCCGCTACCCAAACACTTCAGGGCTGAACCTAGACCTTGAGGGGGCAGTGGTGGGTCCTTTTATGGAACTGCTTACCTACGGCAAACGAAAGCGGCTGGCAGACTGGGAGCTTCAGATCCGCAAGCAGGAAATTTCCTCACAAGTCATGTCCTTTATTGAAGAGGTGGCCCTGAGCTATTTCAACCTCTATGCTCTCGAAAACAAACGGGCTATCCAAAAAGAGATCGTTGACTTGGCAGAACTCCGCCGGGACATTGCTCTTGAGCAGCAGGCAGCAGGTGCGGTTGGACAACAACTCCCGATCCTCTTCCACACAAGTGCTAAACAAGAAGGACTACAGTATAAAGAACTCGATGAACAAACTTTTCAAGCGAAGGCAGACCTCGGTACTCTCTTAGGAACGACACAGCCTTTTCAGATTGTCCTTACCCTTCCTCAAGAGAAGCTTCCTAACACCGAACAAGACTACTGGATGCAGCGTGCTTGGAAAGAGCGCTATGATGTACAGACCCTTTGTAGCCAAATTCAAAAAGAGCTGACCAGAAAAGGACTTCTAGAGCCATGGATCTATACACAACTTTGGGCGGGGGCTGCCGCGGAAAGAGAACCGGAGGGAGACTGGATCCGAGGTCCTGCACTGTCGCTTGCCATTCCAATTTTTAACTTTGGCCAAGGGGACCGCACGATCCAAGCAGCCTCACTATGGAAAACCTACCAAATGCTCCTCCATCTCAAAATCGAAATCGAACAAAACATCTACAAACTTCTCGGACAATTAAGCGATAGTTTTTCTATCATCGAAGAGATTGAAAATCAAATTCTCCCATCTAACGCCCAATCTCAAGAACAGGCTCTACGCCTTTACAATGTCATGAATGCGAACGTCTATGATCTTCTCGACAGAAAAAGAGAGGAATTTGACATCCAAATGAACCTGGTCGATGTCCGCACCTTCTTCTGGAGCTCTAAAGCCCGGCTCCTCCGAGCAGCTGGAGGAGCGATATGAAAAAACTGTTATTTTTTCTCTTAATCCCTGTCTTCCTCTCTGCCTACACTCCAGTGACAGTTCCGAATGGAAGCACACTTCCTTATGAACTTGATGGCGACGTCAAGGTCTTCCACCTCTATGCCGAAGAGGTAGAGCATGAATTTGCCGATGGGTTGACAGTGCGCCTCCTCGGCTATAACGGACAGTCTCCCGGCCCCGTGATTGAAGCAGTGGAAGGAGACACCGTCCGCATCCACCTCACCAATCGACTCAAAGAGCCGACGACGATTCACTGGCATGGTTTGATCCTTCCTAACGCACAAGACGGAGTCTCTGGAGTCACACAACGTCCCGTCTGCCCGGGAGAAACGTGCATCTACGAATTCCCACTCGTTCAAAACGGCACCTTCATGTACCACTCTCACTTCGACGACATCGTCCAAATTGGTATGGGCCTCTATGGTTTTTTCATTATCCATCCGAAAGATGAACAAGATCCCGTTGACCGTGACTTTGTGCTCTTTTTAGGAGAGTGGCAAATCCCTGCGGGAGGCTCTCTTCCCAATCCCATGGTCATGGATTTTAATTACTTCACCCTCAACAGCGCCATCTACCCAAAGGCGGAATCCCTTGTGGTGAAAACCGGAGAACGCGTCCGTATCCGATTGGGTAACCTCACTCTACATCCACACCCCATCCACCTACACGGCTATGAGTTTGAAATCACAAGGCGTGGAGGGGGAGTCATTCCTCCATCTGCCCGTTTTTCTGAGGTGACGGTCAATGTTCCTGTCGGGACCACACGCGATCTGGAGTTTGTCGCGGATCACCCTGGAGACTGGCTCCTCCACTGCCACATCACACACCACTCTGGCATGCCCGGGATGGGAGGGGGGAGTCCAAGCTTTATCTTTACCGGCATGAAAGCCCTTGAAAAGCGCATCCAGCATTTTGTTCCGGGATTTCATGCGATGGGGGACAAAGGGCTGGGTACAATGTTCTCACCAGAACACTGGAACATGCCCAAACCACCTAACTTTCTCAACTGGGGAAATCCCGGTCCTTATAGCATTATCGAGCTAGCAGGAATGTTCACCATCGTGAAGGTGCGCGACGAACTCACTTCCTACGACGACCCGGGCTGGTACGATCAACCCAAAGGGACCCAAGTCCGTTTTCAGTCGGGTTCGAAGAGGTGGAGACGGACTAACCAAAACTTTTAATTGATAGAGATTTAAAGTTCGTTGTAGATTGATTCACATGCAAGTTTTTCGTGAGAAGATCTATAAACCGATTGGAGTTGAACCAATCTTTTGGGCCATTGAAGAGGGGCTTCAACAGATAGGCGACGCTCCTATCAGTTCACTAGGAGCGGACTTGCGCCCACAAACGGAAACTTCTCGTTGGTGGTGGAGATCCACTTCAGGTCACGAGAACAGCAATACCAACATCGATTCCGTCGTCACAAGGGTTTCTACAATCTACTCAGATGTTTTGAAAGAAGCTCTTGAGTCCACTCCTTGGCAACGCCTCTGTTATCTTCAAGATACCATCACTGATTTTAAAGGAGCTCTTGCCAAATTAAAAGTGCACGATCGGACAGTGACTGACACAGGAGATGAGTTTTCCATTCTCGACTCAAAAATCGAAGAAATGGATGCAAAATGCAATGTTCTTGCCCAAAAAATCTCCCATGCGATCAACGAAAAACTTAAGAAAAAAGTCGAACCCTTTCAGGAACTTCCCGTGCAAGGAATCGGCGATGCCGAACTGCTGGCAGTCGATGATTTTATCCTAAAAGTGAAACCCAAGACTGGTGCTGTGGGCGTCACTCATTACCCAAAAGATGACGTGCTGCCACTAGATGTGGTTTTTGCGCGCGGAGAAATTTGGGTACAGTTTACCAGTGATGAGGAACACGCCCTTTTTGTGGAGTGGAGTCAAGGCCACGTTCTCGCTGTAGCTGGAGAGTGGCAAAAAAATATGGAAGGGATCTTTTCCGTCGATGTGAGTAGGCCAGAAGTGCAGTCCGTCTCACATGCTGTGAAAAGTGTGATTTACCTGTTAAAAGCAGCGATCTTCTGTGACACCCATTTAGATCAATTTCCGCATACGCGTTTAGTGAGCGTCACAGCTCCATGCCAAGGATCTGCACCTACTTATCACATGGTAGAAAACGAAAGATTCAATACCGGTACTTTCGTGAACTGCTGCCGGAAAGAACTCCGTGATTGCCTCAGAATAGAAGATGCAAATCCCTCCAAACTCCTAGAAGAGGTAAGCTGTTCGGAATATTACCTAGCTCAAATGCAGGACTGCCTGATTTCTTGGACCACAAAAGAAAAAACGGCTCTCCTAATGGAGGAAGAGAGAGAGTTCATTCGGAGATTGCCTCAGAGTGTCATGACGGAGCGACTGGGAAGTCTCCAAAGCTGTATTGCAGAAATGGCTCTCGAGAGCTCCTCTGCAGCGGCAGCGCTAGAAGCCTACCAACGCGCCACTTCTCATATCAATACGTATACGGCACTTCTCAATGGAGAAGAGTTAGACCGAGCCATTCAAGAAGAGGTACAGATTTTCTTTGAGGTCATAGCCTTTCTCTCGAATTCTCTCAACAGCCAACACTTTGAAGCGATCCAAGTCCGACAACAAGTTCTAGAGGGAGCGTGGCCTGATCTGACGGACTGGGTTGAGGGGACAGCTCCCTCAATGGCTGAAGTTGCTCGTTGGCACTTTATTATTCAAAGAGCAAAACCCACTCCCGGCACCAGCCTCCCTAGCGAACGAGTCACATCTAAACCTCTAGCTACCGGTGTGAGGAACAGCTTAACACTAATTCCTCTCCACACGGACCGTAAAAAAAACTGGGAAGTGATGCTTCCGCTGGGAAGGTATCAAAGAGGGGGAGCGAACAGAGAGGTTCAGGCCGTCTTCCTATGGCATGAAAAACGTGTCGTTTGTGTGAAAAAAGGCACTCCTCAAAAAATTCGAGAAGAATTCAATGCCCTCCGTGATACAGGGGGATTTACAGCGAGTCGCATTGGTACTTATCCACAAGACGAAAAGGTGTCTTGGATTTTCACCACTTTGGTACCAGGGAGAAACCTTGAGATAGTCACCGGCACTGAAGGCCTCTCAGAAGAGGTCAAGCTCGGTTTAATGGTTCAACTCGCCACCCTCGTCAAAGAGCTACACTTCACCTATTACCATGTTTTAGGGGATCTATCAGCGCGCCACTTTGTCTACTCCTCCTCTGGTATCACATTTGTCGGTACCGACAGCCTTTTTCACACCACAGCAGGATCACGATTCCAACGCACCAACTGGGAGCACATGGCTCCTGAACTATGGGAGGTAGCCCCTAGGGAGGGAGCGCTCACGTGGGACGAATTTACGGAAAGTCGCTCGCTTTCTGTGGAGAGTGATATCTATTTATTAGGAGTGTTATTTTGGCAGATCTTCTCTAACTCCAAAGACCCATTCCCCTTCACTAAACACTACCAAGACTTTCAGTCGTCCTTAGAAAAAGCAAGAAGTGAGGCGAAGAGAGAGTCCATCGGAAGAGGGGGAGAGGCAGGACTGAGAAGAGAGAAGGAATTCGTTCTCATTGAAGAGCGTACTGCTTTCATGAGAGGCATCACAGCTAAGCCGGGTTCTCTTTATCCATTATTTAATAGAACGGTCCTTCAAGTCACAAGCGATGCGCTTGCTTCTCTAACAGGAGCTAAAGCCTCTTTTCCTGTGTTCTTAAATGGACTTCTAGAAAGAATGTTCGATCCCGATCCAAGAACAAGAATTACTCCAGACGCCTTGTTTATTTCCCTGACTTCATATGCGAGCTAAAAAAGCTCGTTCATGCGTTTTTCACGATAGAGAAAGATCTCTTCGAGCTGACGTTGAATGACCAAGCGGTTCATCAGCCATCCAAGCGGGCCAAATGGGACCTTATAGTGGATCAGATCTCTGATTTCGACTCCATTTGGCGTTGAAACCAGGTGATGCTCATGATGCCAAAGAGAATAGGGTCCGAGGCGCTGTTCATCGACAAAGTAGTTGGGAGCTTGAATGTGGGTGATTTCTGTGAGCCAAGTTGAACGAATGCCAAGAAGGGGCGTCACAGAGTACTCAATCATCAGCCCGGGATAGATCTCATCAGGGAGCTCTGTATCATCTTTAAGACGCAGTCCCAAGCTTGGTGGAGTGATTTCCTTCAAATTGCGGGGGTTGGAGAAGAATTTCCAAGCCTCGTCTAGGCCGATGGGGAGGAGTTGAGACTTTTCCAGACGGTAGATTGCCATACCATCTATATAGCAGTAGACCATCTATTCATCTAGGGGAAATAGATATAGATGGTCTGATAATGTATGTTATGTAGTTCTTGGGTGGGGTCTCTTACGGTAACTTCGGAGCCTTGGGCTTAAGGATGACTCCAACGATATCTTCTCCCTGCAATCCGAATCCGCAGATCCAGCCCTTGTCATTGATATCTGTCACCCGTAGAAGTCGAATGGATTTATCTTCGATCAAGCTAGCCACATAGGTCATCTTTCCTGTTTTGATGTTACACAGAAAGGTGTGGAATAGAGAATGGCTATCCTCCTCATCAGGGTGAACACCGAGTGTCTCTTGATGGTTGTTGATCACTCGTGGCAAAAAATTTGTATAAGAGCGGTATTGCTCCTCATTTAGATCTAAAACCCAGCCTTTTTTACGATCTTCCGTATTGCCGATGATCACTTGATCATCCGAACAGTCGAGAGCAATGCAGCTATCTGGCAGCTCCCACCAATTGACATTGTTGGTTAACGGGTCAAAAAGTGCTGGAGCACACGCTTCAAGATCAAGGCGCGTGAAGAGCAGTTTACCTTCGCTGTTCATCTTCTTAGTGATATAACAAATGTTGGGCAGCTTCAGCCATTGCCCTGACTGATAAACATACTGGTTTTTCACATCCAACCAGCTTTCAGCATCCACTGTTGAAAAACATCCTGAGTCATTGAGCGCCAAACTAAAAGCTGTACGTTGACCAGAAGGCAATTCGATCTTCTCATAGCCAGACTGAGGATCCCAAAAGCTGAGTTCATCAGTACGGCCGACCTTTCTAATCAACACCTTTCCAGAGTTATTCAGGTGAGGCAAATCATCGACATCTTCAAAATAGACGAAGCCAGTCCCTTGACTCCAGAAAAAATTTCCCTCTTCAGACACACCCACAACTTGATTGAGATTGTTCAATTTCAAACAGATCGCAAAATCGTCTTGCTGAATCACATGAGCGACTTGATAAGGAGCGGATGCCCCGAGAATAAGCGGAAGGAGTAAAGCGAGTAGAAATCTTTTAACAAACATCTTGTTTCCTTTTTTGAGAAGATGAACTATCTGTTAAAGTATGACAAATTAAGGAGTTACCATGAAGAATAAATTCCTGTTTTTCGCTCTCCTCCCGGCTTTGTTGGCTGGAGAAATGCCCAGTGAGGATCAAGAGACCATCCACGTTGACCCCATTACAAACACACCGATTACGGTAGACCCGATCAAAAACACCCCGATAGAAGTGGATCCCATCACCAATACCCCTATTGAGATGCCATCTTTGAAAGAGTCTCCAAAAGAGTAGGTGCATCACTCCTTAGGTGTATAAAGAGTGTTACATGACCCTAGATCTACTTTTTCGGCTTCAGGATCACCCCTTGAATTTCGGCTTTCACAGAAGCGACACCCGAAATCCATCCACGTTCATTGATGTCTGTCACCAAAAGAAGAACGACAGAGTCATCATCAACCAGTTTTGATGCATGCACCATCTCTCCCGATTCTAAGTTTGCATAGTAGCTCGAAGATGGACCTAAGGCTTCATCTTCACTTTGAGAGAGGACACCAATCGTTTCCATATGAGCATTGATTTTTTTGGGAACATAATTTGTAAATGTCCACTGCTCTCCATTTTGACTGTTTAAAAACCATCCTCGTTGAAAATCCTCAGATCCACCGACAATCAAGCCTGTTTCGTCACAGCCTAGAGCTAGACTGCTTTCATTAAAAAACCAACTCTGTGTCTGACCAGATTTGTGTTCATAAAAAGCCGGACCATATTTCCCCGTACTAGGATTGTACTTCGTAAAGAGCAACTTTCCATCATTTGTCATTTTTCTTGTCAGTAGACACGGTTGACTCAGCTTTTTCCACTCTCCGTTCTCATAACAATACTGATGAGCTTTATCCCAAGTTTCTCCAATGATCACTGAAAGTTGTCCCGCATCATTGAAGCCTACGGGCATGGCATTCTTCACACCTTTAGGGAGTGATAGATCTTGAAAACCTCTCTCTGTATCCCAAATCTGAAGTCCTGTTGCAAATTCAGACCCAGCAAGTAAAACTTCTCCTTTGCCATTCAAAAGCGGCTGCATAGCCTGATCAGAACAGAGCCTGACCTGTCCCGTCTCTTCGCTCCAGAAAAAGTACCCTACATCATCCAAACCTAGAGCCTGATTTTGGTTATTCAATGCGATGACGACACACACCTCCCCTTCACCAGGGATGACTTGCGCCACCTCAAAAGAAGCTGCTGCACAACTAATTATCGGAAGAAATAAAAGAAAAAGCAGTTTTCTAAAAAACATGTAATTACCTCACTAAATTTATTTAAATCCAAAGAATTGTAGCATCTATTTGTTTTCTTTTAAAGTGATACCTACTCATCTCCCCCCTCCAAGAAAAGTCTTAGGCATGGTAGGATGTAAAAACCCATGACCAGTTCACAATTAAAAATTTTGATTACAGGTGTCGGAGCCCCAGGAACAAAAGGGACCATCCACTGTATCCAAAATAGTCACCTTCCCCCTCTCAGGCTTATCGGAGTCGACTTACATGAAGGTGCCGCTGGCAAAGCATTAGTCGATGAGTTTTATACCGTTCCTCCACCGGAATCCCCCTCCTATTTCGACAGGATTCAAGAAATTTGTATTCTACAAGATGTCGACCTGATTCTGCCTCAAACGACACGTGAAGTCGCTGCCCTTTCTTCGCTTAGAGAAAAGCTTCACGCCCCCGTCCTTGTGGCGTCTAGAGAGGCCATAGAACTCGCGAACCATAAAGGACGTTTGCTTGAAGTGTTCAAGCAGCACCATCTCCCTCATCCCACATTCCATCTTGCACAGAGTCTAGCTGAAATCGAAGAGGCTGCACTCCAGCTAGGTTACCCCGACTCCCCTGTGGTCATTAAACCTCCTTGTAGTTCTGGAATGAGAGGCTTTCGTATACTGACAGAGAAACAGTTGAGCTTCGAGCGTTTCATCACTGAAAAACCGTTAGGCATAGAGATGCCTCTTCGTGAACTACTCCGCATTTATGAAGGTGCACCCTCTGACTTCGAGGTGATTCTCTCTGAATACTTACCTGGAGATGAGTTCAGTGTCGATGCCCTTCTAAACGAAAATCATGAAGTCGCTCTCGTAAGAAGGCGCAACCAGATCCGGACAGGAATCAGCTTTGTGACGACCGTTGAACCCCATCCTGAACTCGAAAAAGTGGTGATTGAAGCAGGTAAACTGTTAGGTCTCACTCACCTCTACGGAATGCAGTTCAAGGAGGACAAAGAGGGACACTTGAAGCTCCTCGAATGCAATCCAAGAGTTCAAGGAACCATGGCGGCCACCTTGAGTGCAGGTGTGAATCTCATTGCCCACGCAATCAGTGACGCACTCGATCTTCCTTCCCCTCCACTGACAAAAAATTCTGCCTCATCCTCCTTTTACCGCTATTGGGGAGGCGCTTTCCAAAACGAGGGCGCTTGCCATGTCTTTTAGCTCTAGCCCTACCTGCTGGTTTCACCTCCATACATCCCATACAGATGGCAACCTCACGGTGAAAGAGATCTTCGAGCTCGCTCAAAGTGAGGGTATCCAGCAGCTCTACTTTCTTGAGCATATACGCCGTAGTCCGACCTACTCACCTGAGCAGCTCATTGAAGAGGTCCATCGTGAAAGTGACAACTTTGAGATTCGGGCTGATGTGGGGTTTGAGGCTAAGCTCCTTCCTGATGGAACTCTCGACATTAGCGAAAAGGACCTTCAACTTGCCAGCTATGTTGGCGTCGCAGAACATGCCTTCCCGCCGGACCTCAGCCTCTTCAGTGAAGCTTGGAGACAATTCCTCCACTCTGTCGAATCACTTATTCAAGAGCTCCCCGTGATCTGGGTTCATCCAGGACTCTTTTTCCGAAAAAACCGCCTACTGGAAGAGAACAGAGACGAACTCCTTGAAATGCACCTTTACGCAAGCTCTAGAGGAATTCTTTTAGAGAGAAACCTCCGCTATAACTTGATGGACCCATCGTTTGCGGGGCGTCTCCCTCACCTTCTCGGACTTGACCTCCACAAAAGAGAAGATATCGCTCTTTGGAAAAGGGAGATGCGAATCATAAATCACGAACTATTAGTACTTTAAATATTTTTTACATCTTTTCCGATCCGGTTCTTTCATTGACTTTTACCCTTAATTCGGCTATAATTTTTTTAAATTTAGCAAAGGAGGCACAGAATGAAGCAATTCGGAGTTTTGGGAATCACCCTATTTCTACTTACTGGCTGCTGCTACGAGCAGAAAAGCACTCCCATTGTTCATAATTCACTGTCTATAAATACCTTAGAAAAAGAGGAGCCTCCTATTCAAGAAGAACCCGATTCTGCTCAATCGCTGGTGATTGAAGAACTGGGCCCCTCTTCACATGCCTACAAAGAAAAGATCACCTTGAGCAACGGGGTGACTTATAAGATTTATCCTTATCACGGGTGGAATTTAGAGGGCTGGTCTATTGGCCAAGACGTTTGGATTACTTACGATCCTGAGCTCTCTTATACAGTCATGCTGACCAACCCCAAAACTCAAGACTCCATTCGCGCAAAACAAATTTAAATAATTGATTTTCAATAATTTATATCAATTATTTGACAATTATTTCTTTTAAAAAGGAAGATGAAGGAAAGGAGACCAACTAACACATAGGAGGTTAGTATGGGCTTGAGTTCCAATCGCTCCGATCAATGGAGCCGGACAGCATTACTCCTATCTTCTGCACTCAAAATTAATACTAGTACAGCTGAGAAACTCCCTGAAGTTGGCAAACTTCAAGAGAGAATTGATCAGATCATGAAAAGGCGGCAGCCGATAGATCCTACAGCGACGGGAGGAAAAGAGATTGCAGCTCTTTTTAAAGCCTCCGAAGGGCCGACTTCACCTAAGAAAAGAGTCACTATCTCAAGACTCACAGAAAGTGCAGTTGAACCCAGTTATGCGAAGGACTACCTCATCTTCCACACAGTGCTTGTCTTTGCTCAAGAAATGGCAGCGAGTGGCGATCCTGTTTGGAAGAAGCACTTAGCTTCACTAAAACAGCTCAATCAAGTGAGCGTCGATCGTGAGGGAAACGTCAAGGGTCCCGGGAGGTTTACTGCCCCTCCAGCTCCTAAACCCAACGATGTGAAAACAGGCCGTGAACTGACTAGCGAAATGCTCGAAGATGAAGTCGAAACGGACCTTAAGCTAGATGGGATGAAATTTGCAAAAATTCTCCAGATTGATTTTGATGTTTTTAAGCTCAGCCAATGGTCCTACATTGCAAGGAGCGTGAGAATCGCTCTCAATGGTCGAGAAGTTGGAGAGAAAAAATCCTGGAACAAAGTGACAGGTGCTTATAAAGAATTAGAGGCGGAGTACTCACAAGCTGCTCTAGAACATGAAGTACGATCTGCTGCTCTTGCCGTTGCAAGAAGGGATCGTCTTACAGCACTCGTATCCCATCTTGAAAGTCTCAATCTTGCCCCCATTCCCGATCACCGCTACCAAAGCCGTGTCCCAGATTATCGAAAAAGCTTCCCAGAAATCGTTGCAGAGCAAGACTCGGTTCGTCCCCCTAGAGAAACCCTACTCAGTGCTGAGACTCTCTTTGTGCTCATGACTGAACCATCAAAAGGGGTCGCTAATCGTCATCAGATAGTCAGAAACGAAATGCTAATCTATGTGGGTGATGCAAGAGATATGTTTGAGGTGCAGGCACAAGTCAGAAGGATGTTTGATAGAGTTCTGCGTTTTGCAGAATCGAAGAATATTCATGCACTTGCAGAGGGAAATAATTCACTACTAGCTCAAAAACTCCGCAGTGAAGGGATTGCTCTGGCAAAAGACGAAAATCAAGCCGCCATTGATTTTAACCCGACAAAAAAACGAGACATCATCGTCTCGTTTGATCCCATCACACAAGGGCTCATCTCAGGCATATACAACCTCTATGACCAGCGACTCAAAGAGACAAGCACTCTAAGAGAAATAGTAGAAACTAGTAAACCTCCTAGCGGGCTCGCAGATAAAGCTGCGACACATGCTCAGAACCAGCTAAAACCTTTCATAGAGGAATATTTAGAGTGGGTCAAAGTGAGAGAGCTTCTTCTCATACTTGAGAAAACATTCAATTGTCTTTCACGAAGACATAGAAGTGATCAAAAACTATGTGAATTGAGATCCTTATTTGCACCCTATTTAGCTGAGGGCTCCTTTGAGCAAGTTAAATCAAGTTTATTACAGCAGATCAGTGAAAGAAGAAAGACGTTGGAAGCTTGGCTTCACATTTTTGAAGGATCAGAGAATAAATTAGGGACCATCAACGAGTGGTGTAATGGCGACAAAGGCCTTTATCGAGACTTAGCGGGAAAACCTGACATTGTGAAAGAGCAGGTCGTAGCTGAGCTATCTGTTCTTCAAAAGCTGGAAGAAGACTTCACCAAAAGAATGGAATACGACCCCTACACATTAGGGCTTGGCATGATTGGAGCCGTTGAGGTCTCTCGAGGGATCACCCCTCTTACCCTTTGGTTGGATAACTCGTATCCTCGTCCAAGAAATACACAACGCGCAGCGTAATTGATCAAGATAGCAATAGGGGTGGAATTCCACCCCTATTGCTGCTTAAGACTACTTCAATAGCTGTTCAACAGCTTGATTCACCGCTTCAGCAAAAGGACGGTATCCCTCTTGAAGATCTTGTTCTGTGAGCTGATATTCAATATCAGGCATGACACCTAAGTTCTCAATAGGCTCTCCGGACGGGCGTTCAGCGATAGATCCCGTCAATGTGAATCCAATGGTTCCCATTTGAGTCCCAATTGCCTGCCCTGTCACATATCCTCCTGCTCCAGACGTTCTAGAGCCCATTAAAGTGGCGCGGCCGCAATCTTGCAGAATCGCAGGAAAGAAGTCGGCGCAAGAGAAGTCCAACTCGTTGATCAAGACAAGAAGGGGCTTTGTGAATCCCCCCTTCGGGTTCGGCTGGATTGAATCTCCAATATAAAGGTAGAAAGGATCGGAGAGACTGTGCCCTCTCTCCCACTCCTCTTTTACAAAGGCAACCCAATTCTGAATGTTGTCCAGCATCACATTTTCATCCGCATATCCATAGCTGGATAACTCTTCAAGCAGATCTGTCACATTCCTTTCATCGCTCAAGTACTCTTCAAATTGACGAGCCGTCGTGATGAGTTCATAATCGATCACGAATCGATGTCGAGGTGCTTGAGTTGTTTCTGTAACCAACTTTGATAGAAGGGAGTAAAGAAAAAATGCATTTCCTCCACCGTTGTTCATCTGATCAATGACTAGGCAGTCAGCGTTTTGTTCCATTTTATCAATGAGAGCAAACGCTTCTTCAGCCGCTGTCTCCTCCTCAAACCAAAAGGTTGGAATTCTTAAGAAACCAACTTTTTTTCCAGAAGGATGACGGTAGATATAGGCTTGGAAGTGTTGTGAATCTCTCTCTTCCCAAAGAATCTCGCCGAGGGATGGTAAAAGCGAATGCTGACTACCTATGCTATTTGGAAGAGGAGTCCCTCCCATCATCTTTTTCCTCGGATCTACAACTGCCCAATTAGAAGTCATCTGATGGTTCATTGAGTTTCGGTTAAAGAGAGGGCATGAAGACAAAATCCCTGACTTTTTAGAGCCGAAATAGGGAAGCTTACAGGCTGAATGCTCCCATTCGAGCTCTAGACTCTCTGTTTCGTTTGAATCCTTACTCAGATAGGTCAAACTCACTTTACCCTCTTTCGTTGGGTGTCCGAAAGCCCCAATTCTTAGAAGAAGTGTCGTATCTGCAAAGGAGCCATCTGTTGCAGGATTGGAATTGGGAGTGGAGATTTCAGTGATCTCTTTTAGAACCTCCGCAACCGGTTTTCCATCAAAAGTCAGTAGTTGATCCCCCACTTGAACAGGACACTCATCTTCAGTCACAATTTCTCGGAACACGTGAGTGATAAAGGTTTTTCCATTCACTGTCTTCGCCATGAGAGGTAGGTAGGAGTAGGAGTCATCATCAGCGAAAATGATGCGCACATGATAGTCTCGCATACCGTTGAAAAATCCAGCAAAGGCGGTTGACATTTCAGGCACCGTTTCACACGACCTCAGTGCTGCTTTCACCTTCTTGACTTCCACGTCAAGATCCCACCCAAATGTTTCAGATTTCCAGCCCTGGGGAGCGTACCCAGTCTCGATTCTTTCCCGAAAGGCATCAACGAGGGATTCTGGGTTAAAGCAGGGTCCTATAGCCTTCGGTTGAGCAGATGAAAAAAGGAAGCAAGGTACAGTTAGTAATAGTAGTAATACATTCTTAATCAAAATAACCTCCAATTGTGATTCGATTCATTTTATATCTAGATTCATTAAACATCAAACTACCTTCAAAAATTGTATCAAATTCAAAGATTTTCGAAGTAGAAGTAAACAGAAGATTTTTCTTTACACACTCTAAAATTTTCAGTTATAGTCCTGCACAATTCTTTTGAGGGAGATTTTTGATGATCCAGTTTCAAAATTTTTTTGAATCGCCATCCGATATAAAGCAGAGGAGTTAACAGAGTGTTTGCATCTACAGTCCCCTACTCTTTCGATGGCCAGCAGATGTTAGGGTACTTAACCTACGATAACTCTATTACAGAAAAACGCCCTGCGGTCTTAATCGCTCACGCTTGGAGAGGTCAAGATGACTTTGCAAGACAGAAAGCTGACGAATTTGCAAGCAAGGGATATGTCGCCTTTGCTATGGATGTCTTTGGAGATTGTAAGAACGCGACAACAGACGAAGAGTCTCTTGAGTTAATGCTCCCTCTTTTCAAGGAGCGTAAACTGCTTCAAGAGCGAGCAAAAGCAGCTCTTGCTGTTGTCTGCGAGGTTCCTTACACCGATTCTCAAAGAGTCGGAGTGATCGGTTTTTGTTTCGGTGGACTCACAGCCCTCGAACTGCTTCGTAGTGGGGCAGAAGTCCGCTGCATCGTCTGTTGCCATGCCGTGCTTGCAGACCAGCTAGGTGATGTCAAAGCCATCCGCACTCCCAACAAACCAAAGCTCAGTGGGTCAGCCCTTTTTCTTCACGGAAACGATGACCCGATGGTTTCTAGCCACAATATCCAGTCGACCCAAGAAGAACTCGACGAAGCGGATGTTGACTGGCAGTTCCATACTTTTGGTAAAACCCTTCACGCCTTTACGAACCCTCAAGCAAATGATGCAGAAAAAGGGCTTCTCTATAGCCCTCTCGCTTCAGCACGCTCCTGGCACGCAATCAACCACTTCTTTACAGAACAATTTAACTCCACCAAAGAGAGTCAACTGTGAAATTCCTATTCTATCTCATTCTCACTTATGCCGCCGTTCTTGTTGTAGGAGGCCTGACTGGATTCATTGTTGCTGGAAGCGAAATTTCACTTTGGATGGGAGGCATCTTCTGCCTACTTCTAACAATTTCAGCCTTCACTCTGAAGAAAAATAGGATGGTCGCACTCACAGCCATCACCTTCCTCAGCCTCCTGCTGACAGCATTTTTTGCGTATCGTTTCTATACAACTGGAGGTTGGATGCCTGGAGGAACACTGATGATTTTTAGTGGGCTCGTTTTGATCATCTCTTTCAGTTATAAAAAAGTGATCGATCGATAACGGTTGGAAAGTCGATAGATTTATCCACCATTCGTGAGCTTAAAGCTTGAGACAAAGTGGCGAAAGATATCTTCATCAAAAGAGTCTAATTTAGAAATATAAATCAGAGAGTACTGAGCGTTATCTTTGAAAAAGCTCTGCGCCATAATCCGTATTTCTGGATCCTGAATTGAAAACTCTAAGCCAGGATTGCCCAAAAATGTATTTTCCCTGATATCACGCAGGACACTTTCACTATGGGCCTCCATCATGCTATTCATGGTTAGCTTCATGAGATCCATGACATCTTTTTCCTCTTCTGAATACTTCACGACCCTCACACTCAGTACTGTTCCATTGGGACTTTCTGAGACATACATGGTCAAAGTGGCTTTTTGAGCGCTGCCAGGGGTTGTGACGGCATGACTTACTTTTTGGGGAAGGAGTGGAAAAAGAGCACTAAAGTGATTCTTTTCTGAAGTAAAAGGTTTCCAGGCGGAGAAAATTTCGTCCTTGACCGAAGCCTTTCCTGCCTGACTCTCCCCTTCAGCCCCTGTTTGGGTGAAGACAATTAAGTAAAAAACAAAGAGAAATCCAACGATTCCTACGCCAGCTACAAGAATTTTTCTGTCCATAACTCCTTCCTGTTTAAGGTTCAGCATATTCTGTAAGCCACTTTTTGAATATGAATTTTTTGAATCACTTAGGATCAGAAGGTTAGGGATGGGTCAGAAGGATAAAACAAATTGACCATTTACTCGCGGATATGCTTACATTTATACTGTTCACTTCTACAAAACGGGTTAATCTGGATAAAAGACATGCTGCGATTCTTCTGTCAACTGACTCTCATTGGACTGATTCCCCTTCTGTCCTGTTGCCATCAGAATTCTTTACCCTACTCAAAAAAAAACCGACTGAGAATCAACTTCTACGCCGAGCCAGGAACATTAAACCCAAAAGGCACCACTTTCTCCTACCTGAACAACATCTATCCCATGTTGTTTGAGGGACTGATGCGGTTCGATCAAGATGGAAAACTTTGTACAGCGATGGCAGATCGCTATACATGCTCTGACGACGGAAAAATCTACACGTTCCATATCCGCAATGCGAAGTGGAGCAATGGGGAGCCTGTGACAGCTTATGATTTCGAATATAGTTGGAAACAGATGCTTGACCCACATTCTCCTGCAACTGTTGCTTCGAACCTATTTTCTATTAAGCATGCAGAAGAAGTCCTAGCAGGCTCTATCCCCCCAAGCCATCTAGGAGTCTATGCACCCGACGCTGAAACACTGGTTGTTGAGCTCAACTATCCAAGTTCTTATTTTTTGGAGGAGTTGACTCTTCCACACTTCTTTCCGATCAACCGCCATCACCCTGACTGCTTCTCTCAGTTGGAGTGTATCGGAAACGGCCCATTCACTCTAAAAAAGTGGACACCCCAACAGGAGATGGAGCTTCTGAAAAACCCACGCTATTGGGACAAAAAAAATGTCCACTTAGACGAAATTCACATCTCTTTTCTAACTGACATTAATACGGAGCTACGTCTCTTTGAAAAAGGACAACTAGACTGGGCGGGGGGGCCTCTCTCCACAGGAATTCCAACACACGCCACATCCCGTCTCAACAAAGCTGGAATCCTGCAGACCAGAAAGTCACACCAAACCTACTACTACTCATTCAATCTTACCCACCCTCTCCTGCGCATTTCTCAAATACGCAAGGCTCTGAGCCTGAGTATTCCTAGAAGAGAAATCACAACGCACATCACCGCAGGAAACGAGGAGCCTGCCTACCACTTTTTACCAAAAGAGCTGAGCTTTCTCTCTGACAAAGAGGTGTGGCTCAGTGATGAAGAGCTTGTTCAGCTATTCAACGATGGCCTGGAAATCGTAGAGCCCAATTCCCGACAGACTCCGATTGTAATCAGTTACAACAATCTAGAACACCACCGCGCTATTGCCCAGACGATACAACAGCGCTGGAAAGAACTTTTCGATGCAGATGTCCGCCTGAGACCACGAGAGTGGAAAGCTCACATCAGTGAAGTCGCCGCAGGCAACTTCGATGTAGCAAGGTTTAGCTGGCTAGGAAAAAATTCTGACCCTTACTCCTACATGGAGTTGTTTCTAGATCCACACCATTCGATGCATGGAACCTCTTGGCAGAGCCTCCACTTCCGAAAAGCTCTTCTACACTCAAAAGAAGCTGAGTCTCCAGAAGAGGCTCTCTCTTCCCTTGCTCTAGCAGAAGATCTACTCGATAGAGAAGATATCATTGCACCGATTTTATACCAGAATGTCGTCTTCGTAAAAAACCCCCAGCTCCAGGGGTTTCATATTGCTAGGTTTGGCATTGTGGACTTTAAATCGGCAAAATTTAGTACCCAAGTTGAGGAGAGATAATGGTTCGCTATCTCATAGAACGATTCATCTACCTTTTCATATCGATTTTATTGATCATTACTCTCACTTTTTTAATGATCAAAGCTTTACCCGGTGACCCATTTACTGAAGAAAAAGCCCTTGCTCCCGAAGTCTTAACCAAATTGAAAGAACACTATAACCTTTCACTCTCTGTGGGAGAACAGTACCTTATCTACTTGCGCTCAGTTTTCAGTGGGGACTTTGGAACCTCGATGGTCTACCCATCAAGAAGTGTTTGTGACATCATTTTGGACTCCTTTCCCATCTCTGCTATCATAGGACTACAAGCGATCTTTGTCTCCGCGACCGGTGGTATCCTGCTTGGAATCTTACTACAACTCAACAATCAATCGAGATTTTCTCCCATTTTGACATTGACAGTTCTCGCCATCATTTCCATTCCAAGTTTTATCGCTGCGCCCCTGCTTCAGTATTTCTTTGCGATTCGATGGGATGTCCTTCCGTTAGCAAAATGGGGAAGCTTTAGCCATACCATCCTCCCCACTCTCTCATTGGCAGCTTTTCCAATGGCTGTGATTGCACGCCTTGTGGATGTAAAGCTTTCTGAAGTGTTAAAAAGCGACTACATTACTTTAGCTGAAGCCAAAGGACTCTCTAAGTTTCGTATTTTGTTCCGCCACGCCCTTCCCAATACATTAGCCCCCGTTGTTGGCTATCTTGGACAAACCTCTGCCGCAATCCTTACAGGAAGTTTTGTTGTAGAGCGTATTTTTGGAATTCCGGGATTAGGAACCTGGTATGTTGCCAGTATTTTGAACCGTGACTACCCATTAATCATGGGAACTACTTTATTCTACAGTTTGGTTCTGATTACCCTAATCTTTATTTCTGATCTACTTTACCTCGCTTTAGACCCCAGACTTAGGAGGCGTTATGAGTAGCCCGACCGTCCTTTCACCGGAGGCCTTTCTTCCTCTAAACAAAAAGTTACTGAGACGAGATACCCCCCGCTACAGGAGGAGAAAAAAACTCCTGTCAGACCCACTCTTCTTGATTGCTTTGTTTGTGCTCCTGAGCATCATGACTTTTGCAGTCGTAGCACCCGTCGTCAGCCCTTACAGTTACCAGAAGACAGAACTCGCTAAAATGAACATGGCCCCCAATCTATCACATTGGTTTGGAACCGATGAGCTTGGAAGAGATCTATTGGTCCGTGTAGCTTATGGGGCGCGCCTTTCGATGATGATCGGTGTCTTAGCCGCAAGCCTTGACCTCATTCTTGGAGTGAGCCTTGGTTCCCTTTCTGCAATGATGGGTGGGAAAGTTGATTATCTATTAATGAGACTGATGGACATTCTTTATTCACTTCCACATATGCTTGTCGTGATCATCATATCTGTTGCTTTGGGGACAGGACTCACCTCCATCATCCTTTCGATTGCTTTCCTGGCTTGGATTCCAATGGCCCGTATCATTCGAGCAGATGTACGCACGATCATGCAAAAGGATTTTCTTTTCAGCGCCGAGGCGCTAGGTGTCAGCCGCCTTCAAATCTTAAAGAAACACATTCTCCCCAATGCTGTCGGCTCGATCATCGTTACTGCAACGATGACCATTCCAAAAGCGATTTTCCTTGAGGCCTTTTTAAGCTTTCTGGGTCTCGGTGTGGAACCTCCCTTAGCTAGCTGGGGAACTATTGCGGCTGAGGCGGTTTCTTTTATTGAGTACCACCCCTACCGGCTTTTCATTCCAGCGGGGATGATGTCCCTTACGATCTTCTCCCTCAACCTCCTTTCAGACCGACTACAAAAAAAACTGATCTTAAAGGTGTAACATGAATCAACCTCTTCTAGAAATCCAAAACCTCTCATTAAGTGTCGAACAAGATCAGCAAAACGTAAATATTCTGCACAATATATCGATGAAGGTTATGGATAAGGAGATTGTTGGGCTAGTTGGAGAAACAGGTTCCGGAAAAAGCTCGCTTTCGAAGGCGATCATGCGCTTGCAAGTCACCTCTGGAAAGGAGCATGTCTCAGGCCACATCCTCTTCGAGGGTATGGACTTAATCAAAGCCAACACCCAAACGATGGAGTCGATCAGAGGAGCCAAGATAGGGATGATTTTTCAAGATCCTCTATCAGCACTCAACCCTGTCATCACCATCGGCGATCAACTCATTGAAACCATCGTCAAGCATCGGAAGGCTCCCAAGGACGAAGCCTTCAATAAAGCAGTCGAAATCCTCTTTCACCTCGGCATCACGCATCCTCTGATGCGCATGCACCAGTACTCCTACGAGATCAGCGGTGGGATGAGAAAAAGAATTGCGATTGCTATCGCTATATCTTGCCATCCTAAACTGATCATTGCTGACGAGTCCACCTCTTCCCTGGATGTCATCACAGAATCACAAGTGTTAAGACTCTTAAAAAATTTAGACACTTCGGTCCTTTTCATCTCACACGACCTCCATCTGACTTCAAAAATCTCGGATAGAATTTATGTGATGTATGCAGGTTCGATTGTAGAAACAGGAAACACAAATCAGATTTTCAAAAGCCCAAAGCACCCTTACACACAACTCCTTCTCGCCTCGTGCCCACGACTCGCAAAACAAAAAAGTGGTCCATTGATTGTCATCCCAGGGGTCCCTCCTCTTCCAGAAACTCGCCCCAAAGCTTGTGCCTTTCATCCACGCTGTCCCAAAGCGATGCAAATATGCAGTGAGCACGATCCATCAAAAGATCCTGAGTTGAAAGTTCCCTGCTGGCTCTATCATCCCACTTACCAAGGTTCTCTCCAAAAATGTCAAATCAACTAATTCAACTTTCTCAAGTCTCCAAAACTTTCCATACCCGAGGAGTATCTGTCCATGCCCTTCGCAGTGTTGACTTTGAGATCTATCCAATGGAAATCATTGGTCTTGTTGGGATTAGCGGATCTGGAAAAACAACACTCGCTCGTATCTTATCAGCGCTCAGCTCGCCAGACCACGGTGAACTCTTTTTTCAAGGAAAAAATTATAAGAATATGAACAGAGGTGAGCGCTTCGAATTTAAGCGCCACGTCCAAATGGTTTTTCAGGACCCTTACAGCTCTCTGAATCCAAAGATGACAGTGTTTGACCTGGTTGCAGAACCTCTATTCACACACTGGAACTTAAGCCAGAGGGAAACAGAGAAGAAAGTGCAACAGGCTCTCTCCTCAGTCGGCCTCGACCTATTGACTCTTAGCTGCTACCCAGAAGAGCTAAGCGGAGGAGCCCGCCAACGAGTCGCCATTGCGAGAGCCCTCATTCTTGAGCCTAGCTTGTTAATTCTAGATGAAGCAGTCTCAACGTTGGATGCATCGGTACAAGCACAGGTCATCAACCTGCTCAAAGAGAGCCATCAGAAAAAGCAAATGACTATCCTCTTCATCTCGCATGACCTCGCTGTCGTAAAATACCTCTCCACAAAGACAGCAGTCTTGCATCAAGGCTCCATTATTGAAATCCAACCCACCGACAAACTCTTTGAATCTCCCCTCCACCCCCTGACAAAGTCGATGCTAGATGCTCTCAAACCCGCTGAGAAAACAGAAGCCCTTCACGTTCTACCACCCACTCTTGGTACGGACGCCTCTGAGTCTGCAGAAGATTTATCTAGGTGTGTCCACTCAGACCTCTGCCCTCATGTCCACAGTGCCTGTCTAACCTCCCCTCCTGATATGGTCTCTATGGGTGGCGACCGCTTTGTCAGTTGTTACCTTCATGATTGAAAGTGGGAAGAAACCATTTTCAGTGAGTCTAAAAGCTCAGAAAAAATATGCAGGCTATGTAAATTGAATAGGATCAGGATAGAGGAAGTGATCTCCCCTTTGCCAGCCTTCTCGTAAACTTTGAAACTTCTTAAACTGTGCCCCATGAAGGTCCACCAAAGCCTTTTGAATCACTGCTTTCATCTTTCCTTTTCGTTCCTCCAACACCATCAAAGACGCTAGAGGAGCAACCACAGGAATCCACTGGACAGCGGGTTGATTCAAGTTGCGCAGTCCAACCATATACCCATTTTTTTCAGAAGCAATGCATTTACCTGCGAGCAGCCCTAGGGCGTACGTATAGGTCGCGTCAAATGGGCTAGGTCTTGCTGAACGCCCTTCGTAACCTAAAAAGAGGGGCTGCGCCGAAAACTTCCCTTTAAAAGATCGTACTTTCAACTCTTTCTTGCACATTTCTAATAAAAGGCGGTCGCTTTCAATTTTCGAAACTTGGACATTTCCATGGGGATCTCTCTCTAGTTTTATCTGTTTTTGAAACGATAAAGGGAGAGATTCAAAGAGTTGTTGAGATTCTGGAGTGAGCTCCTCCTGAGCATCAGATAAGGAACGGTTTAACTCTAAGATAAGCTGCTTCATCTCTGGAATAAACTCAACAATTCCTTCAGGTATCAGGATGACTCCATAGTTTTTTCCAGCAGCTGAGCGTTGCTCAATCAAATTCACAAGTTGATCAATTAGATCACTAAGCTTCCACTGTTCAGCTTCAACCTCTTCACTGATAAATGCCAATGTTGGGTGGGTCTTGAGAGCACACTCCAAGACAATATGAGAAGCAGCCCTTCCCATCAGTTTAATAAAAAAATAGTATTTGCCTGCTGAAAGTGCATCTCGTGCAATATTTCCAATCGTCGCACTATAGGTCTTTGTTGCAGTGTCAAAACCAAATGAAGTCTCTACGAAAGCATTTTTTAAGTCTCCATCAATCGTTTTAGGCACCCCGATCACAGAGCAAGGAATCCCCTCTGCTTCAAACTCCTCTCCTAAAAATGCAGCATTCGTATTGGAGTCATCACCACCTATAATGACCAGGCCATCCAGGCCAAGCTTTTGGACAACCCGTTTTGACTGTGCAATTTGTTCTTCGGTTTCTACCTTATCTCTTCCTGAACCTAAAAGATCAAAGCCACCCTGGTCACGATAACCATCTAAGAGCTCTCTCGTGAGAATTTTATAGTTTCCCAAAATAAGTCCAATCGGCCCTCCTAGGAAACCGTATAGAGTCACTTGTTCTGCGAGCTGGTGAAGACTATCAAAGAGTCCAGCGATGACATTGTGCCCTCCCGATGCTTGCCCACCAGAAAAGAGAACTCCCACCTTCAGCTCTTTTCGTCTGCTCGTGACACCTTCGATAAGCTTCAAAGGTCTTCTTTTAGAAAGATGTGGGAGGATACTTTGAATTTCAGGAAGGACTGGTGCCGGCTCATCCAGATCTACAAATTTCGTCTTGAGTAATGCGTGGGTGTCGAAGTTCACAGTGTCTCCTGAAACCATTTGAGTGTTTCAGAAAGCAGCATCTCCTGCTCGGCTACGCAACCAAAATCATGATCGCTCGATGGGAGTAGAAGAGTCCGCGTTTCTCCCTCAGCCCCCTCTCTCTTACGAATATAGTGCTGTTGATGTTCTGGATGGACAGACGAATCTCTTTCTCCGTGGATAGATAAAAAGGGTTTGGATTGGATCTGGGACAACGCCTCTTCGATGTTCAATGTCACAAACTCTTTGATGAGTTCTTGGTGAATGACAACTCCATTGAACTCGATATTTTTATGGAAATCTTCTTGATCGAGCTTATGCAAAAGCTGCTCAGCCCAAGGCTTAGCTCCAAAAGGAGACGCCCATTGAGCTACAGAACGGATGAAAGGGATTTCTTGTGCTGTCAAGACACCGACCACTCCACCTAAGGACTTCCCTAGAATACCAACACGGCTTTCATCCAACTGGGGATGTTTTTCAATCATGGAAAAAACAGTCTGGGCATCAGAAACCTGAGTCGACAAAGTCATTTTCTGGAAAGCACCTTCACTATCGCCACTCCCCCTAAAGTCAAAGCGGACAGAGGCAATGCCCGATCGAGACAGGCGCTCTGCTAATTCAACAAAAAGGCGGTAGCGCCCTACCTTATTTCCACCAAGACCGTGGAAGAAAAGGACCACTGGAGCCACTCGTGTCTTCTCTGGCAGGTGAAGGACCCCGAAAAGATTGGAGCCTTCATTCTCAAGTAAAAAGGGTTTACGAGCCTCGAATGAGTTTTGCTTCATACTCCGATTTTTTGGGAGGAGAGATCAAAAATCAAGAAAATAAGGCTATTTAGGAGAAAAAGTCTGAATTAGAGAGGTTTCAAGCAGTGTTATGAGAGACACGCAACATGAGCTTTTCGTGATCCTCAAAAGAGCTCTCTTTCGTTGAGAAGCGAAGCCCCTTCCCTGCGAGAGAGTTCAGTCGCATTGATAACGAGTTTACTCCATTTTCGCAGGTGTTTTGAAACATTCAAGTTAGCGGCACCTGGACTCGAACCAGGGACAAACGGATTATGATTCCGTTGCTCTACCAACTGAGCTATACCGCCCATGAGAAAAAACGATGAGAAAAAATAGCGGGGGGAGGATTCGAACCTCCGACCTTTGGGTTATGAGCCCAACGAGCTAACCCCTGCTCCACCCCGCGATCGAGCAAAATCCTATCAAACGCTAAGATTTTAAGCAACTCTCAATTCCACTGTATGTCAACTCAGCTGCACCCTGACTCTCCTTAAAAAGGCTCCGGCAAGCCTCATGAAATGCTGGATCGACTGAGTGAAGGGACTTTTCAACGGCTTTCTGGAGTCTGTTTATCTCCACCTGCTCTCCGACTTTAAAGCGAAGAGCGAGGTCTACGAACTCTTGCTGAGTGTGCATATAAGGGCCAAAAAGGACCGGTCGCTCGGCATGAGTCACCTCTAAGATATTATGGCCTCCTACAGGAACAAAGCTTCCCCCCACAATGGCGAGATGGCACTCAGAAAAACAACTTTTTAGAAGTCCCATTTTGTCCAGCAGAAGCAAGCGGTAGTCTTGACCCTGATGCCCCTTGTCAACCTTACTATATAGCAGGGTTTCCAATCCTTCCTTTTGTAAATCTTTAAAGACATTTAAAAAGCGTTCAGGATGTCTTGGGGCAAACCAAATCTTCAATTGAGGATGTGTCTCCAGAAGCGGCTTAAGAGAATCAAGAATTAACTTTTCCTCACCGGGATGTGTCGAGGCAACTACAACGATTTGATCCCCATCTTTTTTGATCTGATTCAAGGAATCAAGAGGGCTCGGGGCCTCTGTAGAGACAAGAGAGTCAATCTTTAAATTCCCTGTCACATGCATCCGCTCTTTTGAAATCCCTAACTCCGCGAAGCGGTTGAGATAAATGTCATTTTGAAGATAGAAGTGATCTATGTGTGAAAAAATGGCATCTGCATACGGACGAACTCGCTGGAACATTTTCAACGAATTATTCGAAATTTTTCCATTCACAAGAACGGTGATCGCACCCACTTTTTTTGCAGAATGCAAAAATTCATACCAAAAATCTGTTTCTGAGAGAATGACCAAACGAGGGCGAAGGTGGTTGAAAAACCGTCTCCAAATCCAAGGAAAATCTAAAGGAAAATAATAATACCCCTTTGCAAATGGGTAGAGTCTCTTCGCCTCTTCTTTAGCCGTCGATGTTGCAAATGAAAAAACAAACTCGAGTTCCGGTTTCTCCGTGCGTAGTTTCTGAATAACAGGGAAAAGTGCCTTTGTTTCTCCAAGAGAGACGGCATGTACCCAAACAACACTCCCCTGATTGACATCTTGAGGAAGAGAGACCCAACCGAGCCTTTCGCTAAGAGCTGCCGAGGAGCGGCCTTGCCTCCATCTTTTCACAGAGTGAAGTGGGAGGTAGACGACGGCCCCCAGGGCTAGAAATAGGGTATGGATAAAGGTCCACATAGGAAGTATTATACCGGATTCATGTCTATCCTGGCGAGTCTTGTCTTTTTAAAATGGATCGCCTACCCTGAGGACCATGGTACGCCACCCTATAAAAGACCGAGGAGAGGATGAGAAGGAGATCGCTAAGCTTCTGAAGGAGCTTGAGGGTGTCCGGAAGCAGAGAGAGGGTTTAGATCAAAACGTAGATACTCTATTTGAAAAGGCTGGCCTCTCCCCTACCGAAGTCTCGAACTACCTCGACAACCCAGACAACTTCACCGAACAGCAGTGGAAGAGAATCCAGAAGAATCGGGAAGAAATCCAAGCATTTGTATGGGATGCGCTCGGTGAAGAAAAAAAAGAGCGATATCTAGCTGAAAAGAAAAAGAAACGTGGAAAGAAGAGAAAGAAAAAGACTTTGGGGAGTCGTCGCCGTGGCTGGATCAAACTCGATTAATCTGAAAGTTAAAACTCTTCAACCATCTCTTTAAATTTGTAGAGCACCTCTCTCAACTTTACGTGGTCTTTTCCATTCGTTTTTTCTCCATTGAGAACTTCCCTGATATAAGCCGCATAATCAGAATCGTAGAGCATCAAGTCAATAATCTCTATGATCCGCGATTTCCACTTTTCGTCCATCACGAGGGTGACTTTTTTGTGTATCTTCAGATTGCGATAGCGCTTTAACTGGGTCATTGTCTCAGAGATCTCTTTCATTAAGCGATCTAGAAGTTTATCTCCTGCTCGCTTTTTCTTAATCAATGTGACAACACGTTTAAACTCTTTCTCTGTGGAGTTCAGCATCTGAATAAACTCATAGCGCTCCACACGAAATTTCTTTTTTTGAATCAAGACCTCTTTTCTACGGTTTTGAAGCTCCGTCACCATATCTCCAAGGAGGAGAAGAATATTTCCTAGATTCCCTGTTTTAGTTGGTTGCGCAATGCTCCGAGCCACTTCTGGAGTTCCCAAAACTGTCGCCAAAGTCTTCGAAAGCTTATCCAGTGATTTGTCACTCACTCCTGCTAGTTGACGAACATGGTCACCAGCAAGACTACCGCGCATCGCTTCAAATGAAGGCTGCAGATCACTGATATATCCAGCCAATTTGTCAGCACCAGGATTCGACGTTGTTGATGCTTCTTGAGCAAGACTCTCAACAACCTCTTGGGCTTGTTCAATTGCGTTATTGACACTCGGGGGTGGAGTTGGTCCCCCAGGTCCTGAAACAGAAGACATTAGACCTCTTTACAGTTACCTACTCTAAACGTTAATATAAAGCCTTAAAAATTTAATAAAAAGATTTTTACCCCTACCAACCCATGAAAAAGCGCCGACAAAGCCGAAGCTCCTGGCAGGGAGTCTCAAAATGGTATGATAAAACGGTAGGCAAGGATGGCCACTACTATCACCGTGAGGTGATCCTTCCACGCCTTCTTCCCCTACTTGAGGTCAAAAATCCGCAGAAATGCTGTCTCATTGACTTTGCTTGCGGACAGGGTATCCTTGAACGTCACATCAGCAAGGAAACCGGCTATCACGGAATCGATGTCTCAAAAGATCTGATCCGAAGTGCCAAAAAACACTCTATGTGCCCCTCTCATACTTTTTCAGTCGCTGACATCTCCAAACCCCTCAAGTTACCACAAAAATATACCCATGCAACCATCCTTCTAGCCCTACAAAATATTGAAAATTTTGAGGGAGTCATCCAAAACGCCTCTCGGGCATTAGAAAAAAATGGTCGTTTTTTTATCGTGCTGAACCATCCTTGTTTTAGAATTCCACGCCAATCTAGCTGGCACGTTCAAGAGAAATCAAATGAACAAGTGCGTCAAATCCACCGTTATATGACCCCCCTAGAGATTCCGATACAAATGCATCCATCCAAAAGAGAAGCTTCAGAGAAAACCTTCTCTTACCATCGCCCTCTTTCACTCTATATCACCGCTCTTGCCAAAGCTGGATTTGTCGTTGATGGAATGGAAGAGTGGGTTTCGAACAAAAAAAGTACTGGTGGACAAGCCAAACGTGAGAATCGAGCTCGAAAAGAAATCCCTCTTTTCTTAACACTCTGCGCGCGAAAAAGTTAACTAAAACGCTTTCTTAAATACTCAGCCCAGTAAAGTGAAAGAGGCATTAACCCAGTCCACACAAGACCAATAATCGCAGTGACTGTCAAAGTATCTGGAAAAAAGATCGCAGCCCCGACGCGATTGGCAGCAAGATAACTTGCAGCTCCACCAAGCCCCCCAAGCAGCACTGACAGCCAAAATCGTCCCTGCAACCACCCAAAAGAGGTGTTAATGCTGGAGGCAAAAAGAGCCCAAATGCTCGTCACCCAAAGAGGGGCGATAAAGTTTAGGTAAGTGTAGCCCCCTAAGTACTCCACCATGCCAATGTTTAAAAAGATGGAGTCAACAGCAGTTCCAAAAACTGAAAGTGAAAGAATGAGCAAAACCTCGTGGAGTACAAACTCGACGACAACGAGATGAATCAAGATGAGAATTCCTACAATAAGGGGCCCCTGATAGGGTTGATCTAAGACTGCCCCTGAGAGACAAAAGCCCCACCCGAGATAAAAAAAGAAGAAATTTGTGAGTCTCCAAAAAATTTGTCTCATGTGAACATGTTATCAATTTGTCGATTTTGTAGGTGTACGAAAGAGTCGAAATAGGGCTCTAAAGAGTGACTTTATAAGAGCATAGGTCAAAAATCCGAAGAAAAGGCCAACAAACGCCCAAAATAATCCTTCAAACGTAAAGTTCACTGTCGGCTGATAGTGGGCTAAAGTCCCTTCAAATAGATCGCGTTGCAGATGTCGTATAAAAACAAAGGGTCGAATCATCCAGTTTGCTGAGCTGAGCTGCTCCATCAAATCTGAAAGATATTGAAGTCTATGGAGCATTTCATGCAGGACTGTTCCTTGACCTTGAACATCTACATCACTGGATTGCGAGAATTTTTCAATCAACTGCCCTACGGTTTTGCCATTCGCATGAGCAACCTGTTCAACTTGTTGAAGTTGTGCTTGAAGCTCAGCCCTGGCCCCAGCTAGGTATTGGCGGTACTGCAAAATGAATGAAGGGAGTTGAGAAAATAGAAGTGCCCCAGCTACAGCAAAAAAACGGTCTATAACTCGGTCCAGCCACTTCCACATGATAGCCTATTGAGGTTCAACATACCATTCAACATACCAGTGCCAGTCCAAGGTCATGTCATTTTGGACAATTTCTCCGAGCTGGACTGTTTGATGAGGTTGGATCGTCACCGCTCCCCTCTTCAACTGGTCTTTTACGTTCGAACCAGAAGTCATCTGAATCGTGATTTTCATCCCATAAGGGTTATGATTTTCAGCAGAGAACCCATTGCCATACTTATGGCCCGTTTCATCGACAAGAGGATTCGAAAGAATGTCGACATTGAGAGTGGAGCCTATCAACTCCTCTTTTGCTGGAGGATGATCCTGAAGGACTGAAGTAGACGTCAGTAGAAATAGAGATAGAATAGATGCTAACATTTTTGGATAAACCTCCTTCTAACCTCAGTTTATGCTCAACTTTCGTTTTTGGCCATCACTAAAGCTCAATAAAAAGGGAATAAATCAGGGGTGATTTTGACAGAAATCGCTCAAGGCGAGAACTTTAACCCAACACCTGGATGAGTGACCTCGCTACGCCCCTTAAAGCCATCAAAGCGAGGTAAAAAATAGAACTCAAGAAATTACAGTTTAATAACTTAGCATCTAAACTCTCTGGATAGCGCAGCACATACTTCCTCGTTTCTGTTGAAATCGGTATGAGGTCTCTCACTCTCACGCCTCGACTAGAGAGTTGTTGATAGCCCTTAGCAAAACAAAAAATCTGAGCAATGCACTCTGGGCGCTTAGATAAGGCGTTATGGTTTTTGGCAAATTGTGAAGCTAGCTCAAGTTGTGAACAAAGGTCCTTAAGTTCACAATCGCTGTAAAGAGGAAAAAAGCTAGGGACAAGGCCCGCTCGGGAGAGTTGCCTCACACCTTCTGCATGATCCTCAATAAACCGGCGAATTCTAACTCGAGCTAACAAGTCAGCTGCAACAGTCAAAGGTGTATTCAACTCTAACAACAAGTTCATCGCTTCCCGACCTTCCGTCAAACCATAGCTCATGCCAGCGTTTTGATCCTCTAGCAATTTTGCCAATTCGTTAAAGGGGATTTTTGGTCGATTCTCGGCAGGGTTTCCTCGAAGTAAATCGAAGATGACTTCTCCATGCGCCTCAAAGAGATCAAGTAAAGGGGAAGAGGAAGTGATCCGCGTCACTTTATCCGCATCTAAATGTGAGAATGGCTTCAACCACAATTGCACCTGTGGAGTTTTTTCAAGAAGGGTCGTAAGCCTCCTCTTCAAAAAAAGATCGCGAAAATGGCGCACTTTAAAGCCTAAATTCACCAATATTCCAACGTCAGAAATCCTCTCTAATATGAGGTTCGACGAACCCGCGCCTCTTGTGACACTCGTATTTTCGTTGAAATCAACAATTTCTGTCGCACTCAATCCAAGTCTGAGTGCTTCCTGCAAAGCCTCTTTACAACTGAATAAATTCTCCAATGTGTCTTCATCAAGGTGTGATAACTGGATGACCTGAACCATTCTTTCGTGATAGTAAAGCGTCACTTTCTCTAATAATGGAAGAATCGTTTTTGACTTCTTTAGAAAACGAATTAGAGCTTCTAAACTGAGATGACGAAAAAACCTAGGACCTAAAAATTTCATAGTCATATTCACTTCCCCAGGAAGTGTGACAAAATGCTTGAGCTTATCATCGGAAATCCCATCAAAGTCTCTTATACAAAGCCCTTCCATTAGTAGGAGAAGACCATCTTTTGAACCCATCTTATACAGCTCTGACATCAGAGCGCATGGCATTACCTGAAGAACAGTAGCCGGTATAAGAGCAGCAAATTCATGAAAACGTTGTGCATACTTCAAGTGGAGTCTAAGTGTACTCCCTGGAAGGCTCAGAAGAGAAGCTAGAGTGCACCCTGGAGTTTTTACCAGAACTTCAAATGACTCAGGATTACGATAACATATCCTTCGAGTTTCCGTAGGGTAACGAAACAGCTCGGTGATGGGACACACCTTTTGATCTAATCTAAGAATCTGCTCAGAATTTTGGAGAGTCTCCACCAATTCTTCACTAGTTAAATCAAGAACTTCAGCACCATGTCGAATCAACTTGAGAACAAGGGCCGCGTTCCGTATGACAATCCTCAATCTTGAAACATCTAACTGTAGAAGCTGCAATATATCAAATCCCAGCCTCTTTAACCTCTCTACACTCTGAACATTTTGCAATAAAAACCACATCAGGTCTGTCAATTGGTAAGACTCACCTGACTCCTCAAATAATCTTTCTTGAAAATCTACAGTCTCATCCCCACTTCTTAGATGATACAAGGGACCGACAAGGCTTTGTAGACGATTCCATTCCGTGACATTTTCAGATAAAGCGTATACGTCTTGAATGTTTAGTTGTGTAAGTACCTGAAAATCTAGCCCTTCAAGAATCATCCTAGAGATCTTGCTTGGACAAAAGCAACAAAGTAAAAAAAGCCATTTTGGGGAGATAAAAAAGCTAGTACAGGCTTCGTCATCTAGATCAAATCGAGACAAGCATAAAAAATATTGAACTCTTGCAGGCGCACACGCCTCAAATGATAACTCTTCATCATCCAACCAATCTGAAACAGTTGGATGTTGATCGGATGCTACGTATATCTTGTCATCAAACAACTCTGAATTAGTCTGCAATCGCAGTTTTTTCTCCTGAGAGGACATTGCTTCAATCTCTCTAGTGTAGTTTCGTAAAGCCACCTCTACCCAGTCTTTAAACCTAGGATGCGAATTGAAATGAGTGAGATAGGAGGACTGATAAGTAGAGTTGAAGTTCCAAGTCCCATCCTCATTAAATATCATGTTCAAATGGCTTCTAAAATAGAGAGGGATATCACGACCATTTGGGAGATCTTCTTGATTTAGCAAAGCTCTTGCTATTCGAAGAAGCAAATTCAATTCGCTCTCACTT
>Ga0180434_10001376_pt1 | contig 34693 bp, 47 predicted proteins | sample SS_ome_7_FD_132453 | JGI IMG/M metagenome (GOLD analysis project Ga0180434, IMG submission 132453) | Hypersaline lake sediment archaeal communities from the Salton Sea, California, USA - SS_1_D_2 metaG | ecosystem: Environmental > Aquatic > Non-marine Saline and Alkaline > Hypersaline >... | reverse complement strand
GGCGGTAGGCGTGTTTCTGGCGAAGGAGGGCCAGGTCGTCGAGGGCTTGGTAGAGTGTTTCAGGTTCGAGTTCGGTTAGGTCTTCGGGTATCGCTGGCATTTAGGCGACTCCTGTCTAGGATGCTTTGCAATCTGTCTCTATTGTACAACATTTTGTCCCGTATGTCAAGACAAAAGATAGGCAAATAGAGATTTTTAAGGTTCGCACACCGCATTTGTCCCGGTTTACTATTGACTCGTTGTTATGCCTATGGTACAATAGGTGCAGTGATGTAGTGAGTATGTAGGAGGCACGATGATCAAAAGCAGACTCGATCAGATCATCCTGGAATGGCAAGTCCAGCAAGGGCGGCGCGTTACGTTGCGTGAGCTGGAACAAGAGACTGGGCTGTCTAGAAGTTTCCTGCATCAGATACGCAACGATGACTTTACAATGATCCACCGCGACAAGCTCCAGACCCTGTGCACCTTCTTCTCGTGCACTCCCAACGATCTCCTCTGGGTCGACCACCCCGACGAGACCCCCGTGAGTGAGGTCACGAGGAGCTGACGTCCGCTCTTGCCCTCTCGCACGTTATCGCGTACAATGCATATGATGGTTGTTCTCGTGTCAGCCTGGGGACAGAACAGGAGACAGTATGGCCAAGTGTTATCTGTACGACATCGTCAACCCCCGCCCGAGTACAATCCATGATGACCATTGGCACCAACTGTACAGCCGAATGCGTGAGTCCGACTGGTATCAGCCCAAGGGCCAAAGGAAGGGCTTTGTCAATCTCATCCGCCGACGTGACGTCATTGGCGGATTCTTTGCGCACGAAGGCACAAAGAGAGCATTCCAGTACGATGACAACAAGGAGCAGCTTGAACCTCCTCCTTTCTACTCCTTTGAGCATCTCTTTTTCGCCCTGTTTCAAGATACATCGCAACTACTGCTACAAAGCAGGAACATTTACGACTATGTAGATCTTCGTCTGCCTCTTATGCGCAGCAGCCTGCTTCATCTTTTAACGGAACTGCTTCGATGGGTCGGCGTTTACGTGTTAGGAGACTGCCTAGATATCGAGAGTGCAGGAACTCTCGCGCGTCCCTCTCTCGCAGTCACGACACGCGGAGAGAAATACTCGAGCGACCAGGGCTCTGTGGCATTCAGTGGCCGCGGCGTGCAGCATTGTGGTTGTGATCATAATCCTAATGCTCCTCTCGGCTCGGGACCTCGTCGGCGAGCATTCGGAACGTAGGCTGCCCCACGACCAACTGCGGCAGGGCCGCCGTCAGCCCCTCCACGTCCAGCTCGCCGGCGGTGACCGGCAGCCCGCCGGGATGGAACCCCGCCTCGGGCAGCTCGACGAAGCCAAAGAGGGCGTGGGGCTGGGACTCGGCTGCGGTCAGGATGGCCTTGACAAAATGCGCTGCGGTGCGGCCCATCTGGTAGCGCGCCTGATCGGCGTGCGATCGGCGCGTGCCGCCAAAGCTGGAGGTCCGCTCGGAGTGCTCGCACTCGAGGGGGACGAAGGTGAAGCGATGCGCGATGCCCTGGTGTTCAAACCTGACCATCCAGGCGAGTTGCCCGCCGGCCTGGCCCTGGGCAAGCATCGTGTTGGTCGCGCCAAAGGCCTCGAGCTGGACCATGATCTCAGCTTGCGACTTGTATGGATTGACGGTGGTCGCCCAGTAGGGCGATTTCTCTGCGTAGCGTTTCTGATTCACGGGTATCCCTCCCATTCTACGGCCGCCTAGAACGGCAATCTGACGTCGTCGACAGTCTCCGCCGCTCGCCTATGCCCGGTCACAGCCAGCCAGGTGCCGTACAGCACAGCGAGGATCGCGCGGCCGGTGAGCCGCAGGGTGCTGGCCCACTGGTCGCGGAGTAGTAGCACGAGGCCTGGGTTAGGCTGGTACTGTGGATGGTACTGCATCGGGAGTCCTTTCTGACGGCTGGATGACGCGGATCGAGCGGGCGACGTAGAGATCGCGCTCAATCACGCCCAGGGCCACGAGATGGGTTACGTGGTAGTGGACGGTGGACGTCGAGCGGTAGCCGGTCTCTCGCTTGATGTCGCGAATGGTGGGCGGTATGTGGCGTTTGTCCCAGAAGGCCTGAATGCCGGCCAGGACGCGTTTCTGTGGTTCGGTGAGAGATGGTAGGCTCACAATGTCATCTCCTCGCTTGTGTTTCCACTAGCGACCGTACAGGTAAATGTGAATCGATCGGCGGGCAGCTCGGCGACACCGGCCATTGTACGAATGAGGGGCGCGGCCAGGCGATTTGTGATCCAATCGGCGATGTATTTGTTGGGCGCCTGGAGCGTGGCCGAGCAGGCGTCACGGTCCAGGCTTGCTATGGTGAGCGGCTTGATCCAGGTATTGAAGGTAGCCCGGGTCATCTGTAGCTCGAGCTCGCCCTGGCACGCATGCCAGAGTTGGTGTAGCTTGGACGGCGCCTGGTTCAAGGACAGCGACCAGGTCGGAGGTTCGGCGGTGGGTTCGGTTTCGTCGTCCAGAGCACGGCGGAACTGTTCCAGGATACGCTGGACGTCGGCCGGCGTGTAGTGGGCCGGCGGCGGGTCGTGCTTGCGAATACAGCAGGTGTAGAGATAGGCGGCGGGGTTGTCCTTGTCCTTGTCGAGGACGAAGGCAAGCCACTGCCCTGCCCCCGTTTGACCATAGTGGTCCAGAATGGCGCGCGCGGCGCCTTCTTGCAAGTCGGCCAGATCGATCAGATCAGTCAAAAGAGGAGGATCATCGTCATCGGTTTCTGGCGCGATGCTCTCAGAAGATGATTCAGCAGATGTCTCAGGGGATTGATCAGAAGATTGATCAGGTATAGTCGTTCCATTTTGCGCTGAGCGTGTTTCATTTTGGAACGGCCCTGTTTCATTTTGAGTTGACCCTGTCTCATTTTGGAACGGGTCTGTTTCAGTTTGCGTTTGACCTGTCTCATTTTGAGACAGCCACCAGTCAGAGACCTTGACGCTGCGCAGGCGGTCTATGCCTGTGCGATTGAGCGTGAACCAGCGGGTCCTATCATAGCGCTTTTTGTTCCACTGGTCAGAGACTTGGACCAGTTCTTGTTCGATCAGACTGTGGATGATGCGATTGATGGTGGCACGGCTCCAGAACGAGAACACGCTCTGGATGTCGGTTACGCTCTCATAGATCCAGTACTGCTCGTCCGCCTGAAGAGTGCCGGATTGCCGCAGCCAGTACTCGAGCTGGAGGAAGAGCAGACTCTCGTTCAGTCCGATCTCTTTGGCGAGCTCTGGATTCAGCCGTGGAGCCGTAGGGTCATTCAGGACAAAGATCGCGGGCTGGCGTTCACTTTTATGGCGCATAATCACAGACCTTTTGCGTTATGATCCTAATCTGAATCGTTTACTTGATCCGCCCCGCCCTACTCTGCCGATCGCGCCACTTGCGGACGTCGGGAGACGAGTCAAGCTCGGTTTTGTCTGACTGCAATTCCATAGCCCTGTTCTGAAGTGTCTTAGGCGATGTGGCAAACCGCTCGAACCACTTCTGGAAAGCGCCGGCAAGCTCGGAGCACATGTCATCAGCCTGCTGAGCGTCGAGGGTGTCTGGCAGCGCTTGGCGCAGAGCAGCGTCGAGGCCATCAAACTCGAGCCAGTAGAGGGCCATCGCGGCCTTGTAGCTGTCGCGCGCCTCGGGATGCTCGGTGAGAATGTACTCGAGGCGATCGACGACGTTGCCCGATACGACGGGTGGGCCACCAAACAGGGATCCTTGCATAACGAATGGCATGATGCTCCTCGTCCCCCCATAAATGCTGACACAAAATGTCAGGTTTGGCAATCCGATTGTACCAGAAACAGACTGCCCAAGTCAAGAACGGTTGTTCTAATCGTGCGGGATCTCGGCCCACAGTAGGCCGGCCAGCGGCTGAGACGCGCCAGGCCTCGGCGGCGTATGGACGCCCACTGGTTCTAGGCCAAACGCCAGTCCGACCGAGACTAGCGCGTGTCGCACGCCTTGGCGATACACCTGCAGCAACTGTTCCTGGAGGAGGGCGGCGCCGTCCGATTTGGCATAGAGTGCCGCGTCGCCCATCAGCTCGAGCGCAAGTCCGGCTGAGCCCTCGCTGGCGCAGGCTGTTGCGCGCAGAATGTTGGCGATATCTCGTCTGAAATACACATCCAGCCCCACAGTGTTTCTCCTTGTCTATAACGAACGGGAGAGCGAAAAATTAGAGATCAGCACACCACGACGTGCGCGTAGGCGCGCCGGGGTCGATAGACGATCAGATCAAGCCGCAGGCGACCGACGCGAGCACGCAGCATTGAGCGGCCTACGGTGCGTGGTACGCGGAACCGTGTTTCGAGCGAGACATGCAGCAGTAGGGCCAGGGTGATCGCCAGCAGCAGGGTGATCATAGCGCCTCCTATTCGATCTCAACTTTGCCGTTGAGCATGGTTGTGTCTCGGTAGCTGCCTGTGAATTGGTCGGTCGGTATAGGCAGTTCTGTGGAACTAGGCAATCGAGGGTAGGATCGCCCCGATGGCCCGTTCGCCAGGCGAGCCCAGACCGCGAGCCGGCGCGTATCACGCAGCTCGTCTTCTTGTTCACGCCGGCGGACGATGTAGGCCTGGAGCAGGTCTTTGCCGGCGAAGAGCAAGCCCACGATCAGGACGGTGGCCAAAGCCAGCAGGAAGCCCAGAACTAATTTGAGCGTGCCCGGGTCGATGCTCTTGACAAACGCCCACAGGCCGGCGATGGTGCCGCCTACCACCGTAAGCGTGATGGTCAGTTGAATCCATATCGTTCGTTTCATGGTCGTATCCTTTGCCCTACTGGCTACTGCCCTACTAGATCCCCTGGAATCTGCGCCCTGCGGGCTGTTTCAGGGGATATGGTAGTAAGGGGTAGGGGGTAGATGTAACCCATACCCGGCAGCACGCGCCGGAGGACGCGTGCAAAGTCGCGGATGCGCCGTGCGCGATCGGTGCCCATTGGACCGTAGCGGGCGCGCAGCTCGCCGACGCCGCACCGGGTGGCGAGAGCATAGGCGACAGCCTCGGGTTCGTCATCGACACGTTTACGCGCCGGCCGGGTTTTAGCGATCTCTAGCACGTGGTCCAGGTTCTGGCCGAGGTCGAGCCTCGGCACGGACTCGCGACGTGGAAGCCGGCCCAACTCGCGATTCTCGACGATGGCCATCTGGAGGCGATGCGCCTGGCCGGCGACGACGAGCAGAAAGTCGCCGTTGCCCTGGAGGTGCTCGGCTCCCGACTTGGGGATACCGGTGGCCACGTGCGCGGCCGTTGCGTCGGCGACCCAGCCGGTGAGGCGCATGACCAAGTTGGCCTTGGCGATGCTGCCACCCAAGGCGTCGGTGAGGGCGTGCTGAGTGGCGACAATGATGTGCACGCCGAACTCGCGGCCTATGGAGGCGATGTACTCGACAGCCTGCGCGACTTGGTCGCCGGCGACTTTGAGCAGGGCGCGGATCTCGTCGATGATGACAAAGAGGCGCGGGGCCTTGCGGCCTTGCTCCATCCGTCGGTCGAGCTCGGCGACAGCCCAGGCCAGTGCGGAGACGGCCTCGTTGCTGTCGGCGATGATCGGATGCGCGAGGTGCGCGTCGCGTTCGAACCCCCACCAGGCCGCGCCCTTTTTGGCGCCGTCGATCAGGATGAGCTGGACGTGATCGGGCTGATTGTCCGTGGAGAGGGTCCAGGCGATCAGCCGCTCGGCGACCGTCTTGCCGCTTCCGGTGGCCCCGGTGACGAGGGCGTGGCAGGTGCGATTGCCGGCCAGGTTGACGTGGACCGGGGTGCCGGTCGAGGTCTGACCCAGGGCGATCCACACGCCGCCTTTGCGGTTGAGAGTTCGCACTGAGAGCTTTTGGTGATAGGCGGGCGGTAGGCCGACCTCGACGTCGAGGCAGCCGAGATGTCGCGAGATGCGCACGCGCTCGACGCCCAGGGAGAGGGCAATCGGTTCGGTCATGGAAAGCGTCTTCTTGAGGTGACGCTCATCGGCGAGCCGCAGGCGGAATGTGAGGACCTGGCTGGAGCGGGCCTTGTCGATGACACGGTAGGATATCTTCTGGCGAGCCATCGCCTGCCAGATAGATTGTTCCCAGCGAGCCACGAGTGGACGGAGCTGGGCAGTATTCATTTGTAGCTCCTTCCTTTGTAGTTAATTGGCGACGTATGGCGAGCTCGGATCAGGCGCGCGATGCGTTCACGGATGCGCAAGTATGCGGGAACGCCAAACGTCACCACGATAATGGCGATGACAAGGACGATGTATGGAGTATCTTTGGTCGATCTCATCATCTGAACTTTTCTTGCGTCATAAAAATCAAGTAATTATTATGACGCATTTAAACCAATAGGTCCTCAAACGCGTCTAGAATCTCGTCGTCCGGCAGGTCGTCTAGGGTCGCAGCGTCGATGTTGCCGCTGCGCATCGCGGTCTTGATCGCGGCAGCTCGCTTGCGCGCCGGTGCGGCGTCTAGGTAGACAATTAGGTCGTCGTCCTCGCCAGGGTACAAGACCAGCTTGACGCTGAAAGTCCGCGGCGTCTGGGTCCGGCGAGGACGGCCGCGCGGCTTGGACACCTATTGCCTCCGTCGCTTGCTGCGCTGTAAGCCTAGCTTGTAGAGCCCACGAGCTACGGCGAGAACGGGCTCGTCGGGTACGTAGGCCTTGCCATTCAGGCGGGCGGTTAACTCGTTGTTGAGTAGTATCACGCCGCCGCCCACGACGATGATCGCAGCGAAGCGGCGAAAGGCCGAGCCCCAGCGACGCTCGATGTGCCCGTTGATCTCAGAAGCCCAGGTACGTAGGTCCTCTTTGTAGTCGAGTTGGCCACGACGTAACATGGTGTCTAGCTCGCCGCGTGAATAGTGGTCAGATGGGTCGTGTATCTCGAGCAGGCGGCGCACGCCGGCAGTGATCGAGTCGGTAAAACGCTCGATCGTAGCTCCGTTACGGAGGACCAGCAGCTCGAGGGTGTTCATTCCTACAGAGATGATACCGACCTCCTTTTTGAAGGCCGGCTTACGCTGGGAGATGAATGCACCACTGTCGTCGAGAAAGTAGTCAAAGAGCGCGCCGGCGGCCTGGCTGGTGACATTGATCTGTCCGATAGAGAGCGCATAGTCGCGAGTGGATGGTTTGGACTGTCCAGCTTGCTCAGTGGCCCAGGTGTGATCACCGCTGAGCCAAGATCGCACGTTGGGAGCAATATCGGCCAGGAATGCGCTTTGTGTGAGGCCGACGATCAGATCGGCGTGGTCGAGATAAGAGTGATCGTCGAGGTATCTGGATAGGCCCGCGTAGAGCAGGGCCTGCACCTCGGGTGAGCCGGCAAAGCGCTCGTCGCCGAGATTCTCGACGGGACGCCCCCAGTCGTGAGCGCCAAGGCCGATGTAGAAGCCGGTGCCACCTGTGAGTACGCGCATGGGCGGCTTGAGTGTGCGTAGGCCTGTGGCTCGGGCGCGACGGGTGCGGTGACCGGCCGAGGCGATATGGGCCGGCAATTCGATGCCGCCGGCTGCGCCGTAGAGTTTGAGTGCGCCACCCCCGAGGTCGACACCGAGGGTATGAATTGCGGTTGTGTTCATAAGATAAATCCCCTATCCAAAGTGGACAAAAATCGCACAAATGTGATATACTAGGGGCGAGCAGGGGAGGGGCCTATGCCCTGGGAAGCGTGCGGCCCCTCCCTGACAGCCCTTACCGCGAGGCGGCGATTGATGATGGTGCCGTCTGCGGGTCGTTCGTTGTGTGCAAGCCAGGGATAGGCAGGCCTAGCGCTCGAGCCTTGTCGCGCAGAGCCATCCGAATGGTGGCTGACAGATTCGTACCGTCTCGGTCCATCAGGATCGCTGCTATCTGGCGATCTATGGGTTTGAGTGTAACTGTAGACCGAGGGTTAATTTCATCAGCGACAGCAATCTTGGGCATAGGTCCTCCTGTATTGTGAGAAAATCTCACACTATGAATGATTATATCACACAAAAACAGATGTGTCAAGCGTGAAGTGTGGGTGATATGGACTTTAGGAAATGGCTCCTGGGTGAACTCGGACATCGTGGTTGGACGCGACGCGATCTAGCGCGAGAAGCCAAGTTGAGTGAGTCGACTGTGTATATGATCCTGGGTGGACAACGCGGTGTGACATTCGAGTTCTGTGCCAGTGTGGCCAGTGCGTTGGATATGCCGCCTGATGATGTGATGCGCAAGGCTAAGCTGTTGCCTCCCGCAAAGTCGGATTCCGACGCGCCAAGGACTGCGGAGGAAAACGTCTTAGTCCAGCTATTCCGTCGGCTGTCAGACCAGGCGCGTCAGGCCGTCGTGGCTGTCGCGCGGAGCCTGGCAAACCAGATTGCCGACGCAGCAGAAACAGACGGGGCCGGTCCACAATCCGCCAAAGAACAACTAGCTTTCGACATGGTGCGCGACCTCGATCGTCTCTCTGAAGACGACCAGCGTCGCGTGTACGATTTGATGCGTCGCCTGCAAGGCGATGCCAATTTTGAGCGGGGGGAGAGAGAAGAGGATCCTAACAGTGCGTAGGTGTCAATGGATACAAACGAGCAGGTATTTCTCCCTCATCGCGCTCCTGGTTGGGCGTACCTATGCTCGGTACCTTGTGATGATTCGTATGGCTCAACTCTGGCAGCGCTCGCTGCGACAGGAGAGCCGGCGGCGCTGGATTGAGACGTGGCCAGCACCGCGAGTCCAGTTCCATTTGGTAGAGTAGGCCCCCTCCTACTCTACGTCATCAAGTGTGATCATCTCGCCCGAGGCGATCATTCTCGAGTAAGCCTCATCGATGATCCAGCGTAGCTGATCCTGCACAGATCTGTACTGCCTCTCGGCGAGCGTATACAGTCGCTGGCCGTGGGCCTCGGTCAACCCGAGCAGCTCCAGCGCGACATCGATCGTATCTGGCTCCTCTGCGTCTGGGTCCCCAACAACGTACTTGGATCGATCTTCTGGCATATCCTACCTTTCTACGCCTGGCGGCGTATGTGGACTTGCATCCGGCCTGTACATGTGATATGATGGTGGGCGAGCAACGGGGATATGCCCTGGGAAGCGTCCCCCGCTGCTTGCCCTTACCCGCAAGGCGGCTTGTCATTCCATTGGAGTATCTATGGAACTTCAGGCCGCACTGAACGAGTTCATTCTAGATCGCCGGTCGTTCGGTCGGCGGCCGGCGACGATACGGTTCTATCAGACGCACCTCGGCGCCCTGATCGGGTTCCTGGAGAACCGTGACCAGGCCGAGGTGACCAGTTTGACCCGCTCGAGTATGCGCGCGTGGTTCGCGCACCTACAGACCCGGGTCGAGCGACGCGAGATCCAATCCGGCACGGTGGCCGCCTACGACCGCGCGATCCGGGCATTCACCCGTTTCTGTGTCGCCGAGCGCTGGCTCGACGTCGACCCAATGGCCGGTCGGCCACGGATCAAGCCGGATCGAAAGTTGCCTGACACATGGTCGTTGGCCGAGGTCCAGGCACTGCTCGACACGTGCGACGGCAGCCCGGTGGGCCTGCGCGATCGGGCGATGATGATGCTCCTGCTCGATACCGGCCTACGCGCCGGCGAGCTGGTGAGCCTGGCGCAGGCCGATGTGCACCTCGGCGAGGACCGGGGGTGGGTGGTGGTCCGGGCATCTGGTTCCAAATCTCATGCTGATCGGACGGTGGCCATTTGGTCGGCGACGGTTGAGGCGCTGCAGGACTGGATTGAGGTTCGGCCAGAGCTGGCCGACACAATGTTTGTGGCTGTAGATGGCCGGGCCACCTTGACGCGTCGCTCTCTGACGCCGAACGGACTCAATCAGCTTTTGCGCCGGCGCGTTGTGCTGGCCGGCGTGGAGTGTAAGCCGCGGCTGTGCCATATCTGGCGGCATACGTTCGCGCGACTGTATGTGGCCAAGGGTGGAGACATACAAACATTGCGACTGATGCTTGGCCACGCATCGATCGAGACAACCCAAGTGTACCTTGCCTTTCGCAATGATGAGATCTGGGACAAGCATTTTGAACTGAGCCCAGTGCGGCAGCTCTTGACTATGACCCGCTGATATATCTCACCAGGTCGGCGACTCTTAACCAGCGACCGTTGAAGAACCACTAATCCCCGCAAGGGGACGGAAATGTGGACTGGTTGCTCTTAATCAGCGGGTTATAGGTTCGAGTCCTATGTGGCTCACTGCGAAGACGCAACAAAGAGCCTTCACAATTCTATTGTTAAGGTGCAATACTCTGGGGAGAGCTATTGGGCGTCGAGCGTTAAGGTCATCAGTGTTACCGCGCTGGTGACCTTTCTTTTTTGTTGGTGGATTCCTACGAGCGCGCCGGTAGAGGTTTTAGTTCTAGTGATTCCAAGAAGGCGTCAACCGCGCTCTGTGGAATTACCCAGGGACTAGTTTTGCCCGGTCCCTTTTTGCGGGCGCCCGGAAAGTGCCCTTGGCGAATCCACCCCTGGACAGTTGTGATGTGCACATCAAGGTGCTTAGCAAGCTCGCTCACTGTCCAAAGCCGTTCATCGCCCATTTAGCCCCCTTTCTAGAAGATAAGAAACCTAAGTCACTACGGAAGTATAATACCACAATCACGATCCCCTGTCAAATCACGAAAACAGAAAATCTGTTCTATTTCCCCTTGACTTTCTCAGAACCTTTGTGCTATACTGGTGTCGGTCTGATCTGGACAGCCGGACAGACCGCAAAGACCATCGGCTTCCCCCCCGGCCGGTGGTCTTTGATTTTCCCTGCTTTCCCTTTCTCTCCCCACTCATAGAAAATATGTTCTGTTTCCTCTTGACTTAGGCATGCCAATTCTGGTACAATAATCCTGACACAAAATGTCATATTTAACGCAACCGCTGGGGGGATCAGAGGAGGCACTATGCGCACCTTGGATTCTGGTTCCCGCCCGCAGTGGATCGATCTACTGATCACCATCCTGTCTTTCATCCTCTCCCTTCTCACCGGCGGCGCCGGCGCCGGCGTCGCCATCCAAGCTCTGTCTTCTCCCGACCGACTGTCCGCCTTCGAAGCCGGGGGCTCGACCACCTGGTTCTGGATTCTGTTTGCTGCGGTCGCCGTGCTGGCCGTAGTCGCCTGGGCCTTCAGGATGTGGCAGGAGAAGCGGGAGGGCGAGGATAGCGAACTACTCGATCAAGTTTTCGGCTTCATCGACTGGCTGCTAGACGCTCTCGAGAAGGAGACTGGTCGCCTACTACGAGATATCCCACAGGCCACCGTAGAGGCCGCGGCCAAGCGGGTCTACTCACAGTTCATCGCTGGCACGGCGCTGGCAATCGTGCCAGAGCAGGTCTTTGTCGACGCGGTGGTTGCTCAGTGGCGCAAGATGGCCGGAGTGCAGTCGCAGGTGGCGAGGATCGCGAGCCAGTCTGGACAAGCCGGCTATGTGCCGGGCTTTAAGCGGAGCGATGAAAGGCCGGCAGCGATCGACCACTCGAGCTCGTCTGCGTAGGCTGGATAGTCCGAGCTTGCGCCTGTGTGAAAACGACCCCATGAAAGAGGAATGACCCCATGAATGGGGATGTATTTCGATGTGGCGCCAGGACACGACGGTGCCGAGCCTGTGGTCATAGGTACAGCCAGGCCGAGCATAGTCTGTGGGAATGTCCCGAGTGTGGCGAGGCTCGCGCGTGCAAGCGAGCAGTCACACGCGAGGGCGGACGATGTCGGCTTCACGGAGGAGCCAGTCTTAGTGGAATGGCAGCTCCCTCATTCAGGGATGGTCGCTATTCGAAGTATCTGCCGGCACAGCTCAAAGAACGCTATGCTGATGCGCGGGCGGATGAGACATTGCTCTCCCTGCGCGACGAGGTCGCACTGCTAGATACACGGCTCATGGACATTGTGTCCAAGCTGGACACAGGTGAAGGCCTGGATCTGTGGGTTGAGTTGAAAGCTATCTATCAGGCGATTTTGTCAGCCAATGAGGCCGATGATCCAGAGGGCACAGTCCAGAGCCTGGCACGAATGGGGAAGATTCTCGAACAGGGCGCGGCGCAAGAACGGGTGTGGGCCAAGATCGTGCCCCTCCTCGACCAACGACGCAAGCTGGTTGAAAGCGAGCGCAAGCGGCTGGTCGAGCTGCAGCAGGTGATCACAGTCGAGAAAGCGATGGTTCTGGTATCGGCATTAGTCAATGCAGTCTCTAGACGAGTTCAAAATCGAGCTATTCTCAGCGCCATCAGCGCAGACTTTGGCCACATCCTTAGCCTACCTGATCCAGTCCAAGCTCAAGCAAGCGCAGATCGAGACAGATAATGGCGAGGATAGCCAACCCAGCACACAACTGCTTTCACTCTACCAATGGACGCATCAATACCGGGTCATACAGAATCGACGGACACGGGAATACAGCCCGTTTAGCCTCGGGGAATACCCTTGGCTTGTGCCCCTTTACAACGGAATAGGCGAGGTCCTACTCGCGGCGCGCGCCGGCACACTCATAGCGCCACTGTTCGTCCTGCGCAAGGCCGCGCAGATGGGCGCGACCGAGTTCGCCCTCAATGTCGCGTTCTATGGCATTGACGAGTTTGGCCTGAATGTGTTCTATGCCCTGCCGCCGGGCTCTGGCATCGCTGGCGACTTTGCGCACACGCGCGTGGACCCCGCGGTTGCGCACAGCCCGCGGCTGCGAGAGATCGCAGGCGACACCGACAATGTCGGGCTCAAGACCTTTCGACGTGGCGCGCTTTACCTACGAGGAACGCATATCCCACAAGGGAACCCGCGCAAAGCCGCGCAGTTGGCCCAGGTGCCAGCGGACATTGCCGTGATCGACGAGTGGGACCGAATCCCGCCGGCCGCGATACCGTTGATCTACGACCGGCTCGGCGACAGCCAGTTCAAGATCAAGCTGGGGCTGTCCACGCCGACCTACCCCGGTATCGGCATCGATGCCGAGTACCAGGAGAGCGACCAGCGCGAGCCGGTGATCCGATGCCAGGCCTGCGGCCACGACAACAAGTTGACCTGGGACCTGGTCGACAAGCGCGACGGGCGAGTCGCGGTGTGGTGTCCTCACTCGGAGTGTGGTGCAGCCATCGACCTGCATTCGGCTTGGGATCATAATCCGAATGATCCAAGCAGCGGCAGCCGGCTGCGGTTTGTCGCGCAGAACCCCGGCAGCCAGACGGTAGGGTACTGGATACCCAAGCTGGTCAGCCCGCGCGTCGACCTGGCCGCGATGTGGAGGCGCTCCAAGTCGACTCAAGAGGCCGACGTCCTGGCTTTCTGGAACAACGACATGGGCCTGCCTTACGAGCCCAAGGGTGCGCGGCTGAACCTCGAGCTGCTACGTGCTTGCGCCGGCGCGCACCTGCGCTCGGACACGCCCACGTCCTCGTGGTCGGCGATGGGCGTGGACGTGGGCCTGACGCTGTACGTGTGGATTATGGAGCCCAGCACGGATGGCCGGCGGCGTACAGTGTTCGTGGGCGAGGTGGGCAGTTGGACGGACCTCGATCCGCTGATGGCCCGCTATCACGTGGGCGTATGCGTGGCCGATGACGGGCCAGAATTGACGGCCGACGTGGCCTTTGCCCAGCGGCATCGAGGGCGCTCGTTTCTGGCGACCTATGTCGAAGAGATCGCCGGTACGGATTGGTGCCTGTTCGATCTCAAGCGGCAGCGGGTTCAAATCGAGCGTGCGGCGGGCCTGACCCATTCGCACGAGAGTATCGAGGGCCAGCTCGACATCCTACCGCGCGACTTTGAAGCGGTGGAGGGGCTGGTCGAGCAGATGACTGCCAACCTAAAAGCTAAGGGCGTGAAGCCAGACGGGCGAGTGTACTACCATTACCCGAAGACGGGAAAGCCTGACCATTACGACCACGCCAAAGCGTATTGCGAGGCAGCGATGGAGCGGCTGCGGAAACTGAGGCCGCCTGGTGACCGACAGTCGGGCACCTCGGTGCCCACGTCGAGCAAGAAGCGGAGCTATAGAGGCCGATTGTGAGCGAGACATACAATGACTGAAGAGAAAGACAGCAGAGGCGTATCGCCCATCGTCCAGGTCGGAAGGACGCCGGTGGGCGGTATCGCCGTCGAGACTCCGAGCACAGTGCGTCCAGGATATACGACCACCTGGGGCGCGGTGTACGAGCTGCTCGGCGATCCTACCAGCCGTTATGGTCAGCTCGTGCAAGGCAACCGAGTCAGTATGTCGACCAAGCTCAAGATGCTCGACGACCCGGTGATCGCCTTGTCCGTAGCATACATCTCGTCCAAGCTCGTCAAAGCCGAGTACGAAATCCAGTGCGCGGATCCCACCATCCGCGCCTTTTTCCAGGCGATGTACGGCACGATTCACCGCGAGTTTATGCTCCAGGCTGCGATGGCCGTGGCGCTGGGCTGCGTTGGCCTGATCAAAAAGCTCCAGTTCGAGGTCCCTCGCCCCTTGTCCCCTGATGCCCCGCCCGTGTGGACTGCTTCGACCACTCCACTGATCTGCTCCGGCTTTGACCAAGCCAGCCCCGTCGAGGCCTATCCCGAGTTCGACAAAGATGGCACGTTCACAGGGTTCCATCACGGCAAGGGCAAAGTGGACCGCGTGTACGCGCTCTGGCTCACGATCGGACGAGCCAAGGCGTTTGGCAAATACAGCGGCTCGGGCCGGCTAGGCAACGCGTACAAGGCCTGGTGGCTGGGCGAGTTCAACTATGATCAGCTCGTGGTCCACGTGCAGAAATTCGTCGATCGAGTGGTCGAGGTCGCGCACCCGTCGGGAAAGGACGAAAACGGCGTCGATCTGAGCGAAACCGCGCTCTCTATCGGCAACGACGTGCGATCGGGTGCGACGGTTGCGGTCCCATCCGAGGTGTATACCGAGCAGTCGGACAGCGGGATGGACAAACTGACGTCCATCCGTAAGTGGGCCGTGCGCCTCTTGGAGAGCGGGGAGAACATAGCCGCCTTCCTTGGGCTGTCTGACCACTGCGACAGCCGCAAGGCGATGGGGATGTTTATCCCGCTCCAGCTCTATCAGCAGGTGCAGCAAAGCAGCTTGGGCGGTCCCACGACTAGTGATGTGCTGGGTAAGCTGGCCGTGGACTTGATCATCGAAGAGGCTACCGACATCGATATGCACCTCAACGAGTACGTATTCCCGTACCTGGTCGATGTGAACTTTGGCCCCGACGCTGCCCGTGTCGAGAAAGTCACTACGGGGCTCAATGAGTACGACCGCGGCGAACTGTTCGCCCTGCTCCAGATTCTGGCGCAGCGAATGGACAGCGAAGCGGCGGATTTGATTGACCCGGGCCGCCTGGCCCATCACCTGGGCGTGCCGATACGAGAGGCTACTTCAAGGGCCATACAGGAGGACGAGGACGTGTCTGAGGAAGAGCGAGAGAAGGGGCAAGAATCAGCATCGGCTGACGAACCCCCGACCAACGAGTCGTCGACCGCAGCAGTGACCGCGCAGCAGGTTGCACCGGCAGCGGCGCCAGGCTTTGATCCAGAGAAAGCGCTGCCACGCGAGGTGTTGGAGGGGCTACTCTCCCAGCCTTTGTCGGACGATGCCGACGAGGCCTCGGTCATTACTGAGGCCGACATTGCACGGGCCAAGCGCCTGCTGGACGACATCCCGGAGATCGCCGATCTTGAGACGGTTGAGATCGGCGCCCAGGAGGATGCCGGCTGATGCCAGCACCAAGGGTCCGTGATCTCAAATCCGCGCGTGGGTTTGTCGAGCTGCGCAAGGAAGCGTTCAAGAAAGACGCCGCCGAGCTGGCCAAGCGCCTGCACAAAGGCGAGTTAACCGTTCTCGAGTGGCGCACCGAGATGCGCCAGGCCGTCAAAGACCTGCACGTCATGGCGCTGATCATCAGTCGAGGCGGCGAGCCAGCCAACGTGACACAGGCCGAATGGGGACGCGTGGGGCGCTACCTGCGCGACCAGTACAGCTATCTAGACAATTTTGCGCGGCAACTGCAACAGAGAGCCGAGATGGAGACATTAGGTCTGGCCAATCTACAGAGCGAGAAATACATTGCTGCACGTTCGGGCCTCTACGGTGGCAATGCTCTCGCTTCGTTCTGGCGAGGGGTGACCTACGGTCTCTTGCCCCAGGTGCCCGGCGACGGAAAGACCCGGTGCAAGACGAACTGCGGCTGCCGGCTGGAGGTCGAGGCCGGCGAGCAGGCGGACATTGTGCTGGTCAGATGGATCGTTGATCCTGCCCTAGAGAACTGCGAGGATTGCGTCCGGCTGGCGGCCGAGTGGAATCCGTACATGCTGGTGCTGCCCTACGACCTCGTTGATCAGGCCAGTTCAATGGGGCTCGACCTGCGAGGCACGGTAGTCCGCACGATTCGCGCGGACGCGGAATGGTTTGCCGGCGCACTGCACGCGGCAGTGCATCGGCATAGGAAGGCGGCGTAGATGGCGGTGTGGCAAGTCGCGATCTTGGTGATTAGCGGTGTGATCGGCGGTGTGTTGTCTCGAGCCTACGGCGATCGTCTATGGAAAGCCTTTGACTCATTGTGGATCAAGCTGGGTCTGCCCAAGAGCTGGATTGAGAGGTAAATCGTGCTACAAATCCTTGATCACGCCTGGCACCAAGCACATAGCTACCGGCTGCACGCCCTGCCGGCGCGGTTCGGCTACTTTCCGGTAGGAACGCGATACTGGGATCCGGATATTCGCCCTGTCCCTGCCAATTGGGACGGCTTTGTGGAAGACCCAGACTGGGCCGGCTATGACGTGATCCTGTCCCACCTGGACAACTGGTGTGATCGGACTGAGCTACGCGGTACGCCCTTTCGACTTATGAACCTAATCGGAATGCAGGCTCCGCGGGCCGCGCGGATATGCATCATGCACGGCACGCCGGACAATGAGCAGAATCGTAGCCGCATTGTGCGAATGCTGGACCTCGCGCCGGGAGGATCGCCGTTCATGGTCGTCAATTCTCACCAGGCCTACGAGCAGTGGGGGCTGGGACCGGAGCGCAGCCGCGCCATCATCCACGGATATGACGTGGACGAGTTTGCCGTAGATAAAACCCGCCTGGTGATGGCGTTCACTGTATGCTCGGCCGGCGAGATCTCGAGGTCGTATCACGGCGTGCCGATGCTCAGGACTGTACGCCGGCATGTGCCGGTGGTGTGGGTGGGCTACAAGGGCGACTTGCCGTATTTCAAATCGTACCAGCTCTACCGCGAGTTCCTGGCCAGCAGCCTGATCTATGTGCACTGTGGCCAGCGCTCGCCGATGCCTGGGGCTCGCACTGAGGCGATGTTGAGCGGCTGTTGTGTGGTGACGACCACCAACCACGACGCTGGCGATTTCATCACCCACGGCGAAACCGGCTTTTTGTGTGACACGGTGGTCGAGATGGTCGAGACGCTCAAGATGCTGCTCGCCGCCCCGCGCAAGGCACACGAGGTGGGCAAGCGCGGGCGTGAGCTGGCCCGAACGCTGTTCCATAAGGATCGGTTCGTCGAGGACTGGTTGTCCCTACTGGCTGATCAGGGTGTCAGTCTCTAGAAACGAGAGGTAACGTGATACCAGAGACCAAGCAGAAACGCGTACAACTGAACAAGCCGGTCTGGAACTATCCGGCCCTACTCCTCTCTGTGGTCGCTTGTGCCAGCACTTTCCTTGTGATCTGGGGCTGGCTGGCTGATCGGGTCAGTTTTGACTGGCTCTCCATCGCGTCTCTGATCTTTTTCTATGTGATCGCGATGGTCTCGACAGCCGCGGCGAGGGTAGACAAATGAGAGCCCTCTTCATTCCTGCATACATTGACGGGCTATCCTACCACTCGGCTAGTATCCGTTTCCGCGCGCAATGGCCGGCAAAATACTGGCCGGGCGCAGACGTGTATCCGAACTGCGCGATCCCGTTCGGCGAGTACGATGCCTACGTGTTCCAGAAGGCCTATCTCACCGACACCCCGCGGCGCTGGATGCGCGCTCTCCGGCTCAAAGGCAAACTGTTGGCGTTCGACTTGTGCGACGCAGACTGGGAGCAGTCCGAGCGACACGAGCGCCGACTGCTGGACGCGCTCGAGTTGTGCGACTTCGCCACGTGTCCGACGGTGGCCCTCGAGAAATGGCTGAGTCAATGGCTGCCAGCGTACTGGATCTCGGATCGGCTGGATCTGGATGAGTTCGAACGGTTGGACAATGCCGGTTTCGACGCGCTTCTCGCCAAGCGGCGCGAGATCAGCGAGCAGAACCGTTGCATCTGGTTCGGCTACAGCCACAACCTGGGAGAGCTGGATCACATCTGGCCCGACTTGGTCGAGGTCCTCGATCGACACGATATGCCTTTGACGATCCTGTCGGATGCGCTCTCGGGGAAATGGGAGGATCGAATGTGGGGCCAGGGACGCCAACCCCAGTTCGTCGAGTGGACACGCGAGGGCGCCAACGCAGTGATCGCCGAACACGACTTTGCCCTCGTCCCTCAGCGCAGCCAGTACAAGAGTGGCAATCGCGCAAGTACAGCGTGGCTGCTGGCCGTGGAGCCTATCGAGAGTGCGACAGGTCTCCAGCACCGTCTTGAGGACGACGAGGGGCAGAAACTACGTTACCTGAGCCGCTGGTATATGTACGAGCGCGCCTTCTGCGACTACGACGTGCGCGACTCGTCCAGAACCTGGCAGTCGCTAGTCGCCCAGTACCTGGATGCACGCAACGGGACCAAGCTGGCCGCGTCGCTACCTGACAAGATATGTTTCGGCCCTATTCTGCCGATCCCCACCATCGCAGCCACCGAGGCGATCGTGTCCTCTTCGCCGCAGAACACCAGTATGAGCAGGAGCAAGGTCCAGTGAACGATTCGATCAGAGTTCTCTTTGCCATCCGCAACAGCGGCGCCGACGCCTACTTTCGCGCGATCGCGCCGGCGTCCATCCTGCGCTTCCAGGGCATTCAGGCTGAAGCGCGCACCGCCTCATTCGACGACGTCGAGGACTTTGACGTACTCGTCCTACAGCGGCACTGCTCCGAGGCTGCCGTAACGCTCACACGTGCGTTTCAGGACGCCGGCAAGCCGGTCATCTATGACGTCGACGATTGGCTGTTTGGCCTGCCGCCCACCTGGCCGGCGTATCACGACTACTACGATCTCGGCACAGGCAAGCCTCGCGAACGACTGCTGGCGCACGAGCAGTTGCTCTGCTTGGCTGACGTGGTGTCTTGCACCGGGGCCACCCTGGCGGAGAAGCTGCGCGAGCACAATGGCGACGTGCGCATTATGCCAAACTGCGTGATGTGGGGTGACTGGGATACGGTGATCCCGGTCGAAAAGCAGTTCGATGGTCCGGTCGTAGGGTGGTTTGGGATGCCCTACTACTGGGACAGTTGGCGGCTGATGGCTGAGGCAGTCGAACAGGCTATGTGCGAGCAAGACGCTCGACTAACGATCCTCGGGTATCCCGATATCGTCCAGGTGTTCGGCCCGCGCCTGCGCGAATGCACCTATGTGCAGCCGGCGTGCGTATGGCGGAACTTTGCGCGGATGAGGGCGATGATCGCGTCATTCGACGTTGGCATCGCCTGGATCGAGGATACCGAGTTCAATCGGTGCAAGAGTCCTCTCAAGGCGCTACAGTACGGAGCCGCCGGCGTGCCGGTGGTTGCCTCACCGATGCCCTACAGCGAGGTCTTAGGCGACGAGTATCCGGGCCAGTACGGTCTGATCGCTGAGACCCCCGAGACGCTCTATCGCGACATTACAAATTGCCTCGTATATCCCGAGCCGGCACGTGCGCGCGCCGATGCTTGGCGCACTCGGATTTGGGCTGAGCACACCTATGAGTCACAGTGGACGCGCTGGCTCGAGCTATTGGAGGAAGTGATCGAATGACGGGACAATCATTGATCGATCCTGTGTGGTGTGACTTGTGCCGGGAGGCACACCCGATGCCGGCGGGTGAATGCTACCGGATAACAGGCCACGAGCGACAGGCGGCCATCGATCGCGCGCAGATGACTTGGCTCTTGGAGCAGGCCACGGGCAAATGCCTGCACGTTGGCTGTGGGGAAAAGTACCTCGAGGGTATGGTCAACATTGATCCGAACCCTACCCGGCCACGAGTCGATCATCGCTACGACGTACACGATATGCCGTTTGAGGCCGGCACGTTCGACAGTTGCATTTCGTGTCACGTGATCCCCTCGCTGCGCGATCCACTTCGAGCGCTGGCCGAAATGGCACGTGTGCTCAAGCCAGGCGGAGTGATGGCCCACGTCATTCCAGATAATACGTATGCACCTATGCGGCATAGCCTGCATCATCAATGGCAGTTTCAGCACAACAACTGGTTTAGCCCGGAACAGTTTCGCACAGAGGTGCTGGGCCAAGTCAACGAGGTCCTCGTAACGGACCTCTGTGAGCACTTTGACGGGTTTCGTTTCGCATTTCGAGTTCGATGTGTCAAGGTAGGATAAGGAGATAGACCATGGCTGGATGGACCAACAAAGGCAAGATGAGCATCCTGGACGCGTACTTTCGCAACGCGGGGGCGCCGACCAATTTTTACGTGGCGCTGGTGACGGATGCGACGGCGCCGGATCAGGACACGAACACGATGAGCGACCTGACCGAGATCGCGGCCGGCAACGGCTACACCTCGGGCGGGTACCAGCTCACCAAGAACAGCACGGACTTTGACGTGCTCAACGAGGACGACAGCAACGACCGGGGCGACATCCAGATCAAGGATGTGGTGTGGACCGCGAGCGGGGGCACGATCCCGGACAGCGGCGACGGGGCGCGCTATGCGGTTTTGACCGACGACGACGGCACGGTGGCGAACCGGGAGATTTACGCCTATTGGGATCTGGCGTCTGCGCGCTCGGTGAGCGATGGACAGACCCTGACACTGCAAAATTTGGAGCTGCGGCTCAACGAAAGCTGAGGGAGTGCAACAGTGAACGCTCAACACGTTCGAGTGATCGCTCTGGTGGGTGTGGCCTTTTTTCTTTCCGCGCTGATCGCGTTTGGGGGTGGCGACGAACTGGGCGCATTGGACTCGCCGATCTCGCCTCTGCCGTCGATGACTCCGTCGTCGACGACGGCGCCCTCACCCTCGCCGACGACGGCGCCGACGACGGCGCCGACGACTGCGCCGTCGATGACTCCGTCGCCGACGACGGCGCCCGGGGGCGCCTGGCGGGGCGAGTATTTTGACAACCAGGAACTGGCCGGCGAGCCGGTGCTGGTGCGCGAGGACGCGGCGATCTCGTTTGACTGGAACGAAGGGCGACCCGGGGGCGGGCTGCCCACGGACCGCTTTTCCGCCCGGTGGACGCGGGTGGTGGATTTTGCCGCCGGCGAGTATCGCCTGGTGACGGTCGCCGACGACGGGGTGCGGGTGTTTATCGGCGAGGTGTTGGTGCTCGACGATTGGGAGGTACACCCGGCGCACGAGGAGATCCGCTATCTCTCCCTCGCCGGCGCGCGCGCCGTCCGGGTGGAGTACTTTGAAGGGGTGGGACTGGCCTCGATCTCTGTGGTCTGGGAGCGGTTGGACGCGCCCACGGTCACGCCGACGCCCACGGTTCCGTGGTGGGCGACGTGCAGCCCCTGGACGCGGCCCACGCTGACGGCGCGTCCTACGCTGACCCCGCGCCCGACCTATACGCCGCGGCCGCGCCCGACCTGCATCCCAACAGAGCCGCCGTACCCGACGCAGCCCCCCTTTCCCACGGCGACGCTCTACCCTACGGCGACGCCGTGGCCACCGCAGCCGTCGATGTGATCGACGACGCAGCCGTCGATGTGATCGACGACGCAGCCGACCATCTGACATCGCGCGAGGAGCAGGTGCTGCGCCTGGTGGCGGACGGGCTTTACAACAAGGAGATCGCGCGGGCGCTGGTGATCAGCGAGCACACGGTGAAGAACCACCTGACCCGAATGTTTGTGGTGGCGGGGGTGCACTCGCGCCTCTCGCTGGTGATCTGGGCGCTCCAGCGAGGCCAGATCAACCTGGAAGAGATCGAGCTGGGATAGAGGGAGGCGGACCGGATGAGAAGAAGACGCAGGAGGAGCCGCCGCAGTTTGCGGCGTATGGTGCGCGGGCGCAGAGCCGCGCGGAGGGCTGTTCAAGCGGCGGTAGATGGGCAGGTGCTGCTCTATGCCCTGCGCAGGGGAGCGATCGACCTCGACGATCTGCCCCCGCATGGCAAGCGGTGATCCTGCAGCTTTGAAGGGAGAGGACCCATGGCAGAACTGAGCACAGCGGATCGGCTGCGCATTTGGCGCGGCTTGATGAGGTACTGGAGCCGGCTGGGCGAGGGCGTCGACGTGACAAAGGATGAGCTGCAGACACTGGTGGTCGAAACCGACGAGTGGATCGACGACAACCAGGGCAGCTATGTATCGGCGTTGACGTCCAACAATTTGACGGGCGCGCAGAAGACGCTGCTGTTTTGCGCGGTGGCGCTGTGCCGGGTCGATCCCGGCCTGGCGGCGCTGCTGCGGCGGGCGCTCGGGGTGGAGGTGAACTGATGGCAAGCGGCGATCCGGTGGTGCAGGTGCTGCGGGCGATCCCTCCGGGCGCAGACGCGGCAACACAAGACGTGCGGGCGGGCGGGAGCACGCCGGCCGAGTCTGTTCCGGTCTGGGATTTCGACGCCTCCAGCACAGAGTACCTGGATTTTCTGTGCGTGCTGCAGGGCTACGACGGGGGCGGGCTGACCTTTACGCTGCCGTGGTCGGCGAGCTCGGCGACCTCGGGACAGGTGCGCTGGGAGGTCGCGATCCGGAGGATTGCCGACGACGCGGAGGACGTGGACAGCTCGCACAGCTACAGCACGAACGGGGCGAGTGACACGGCGCCCAGCGCAAGCGGCGAGGTGTCTTATCCGACCGTGACCTTTACGGACGGCGCGGACATGGACAGTTGGGCCGATACAGAGCTGGCGATCGTGCGGGTGATGCGGGATCACGACCACGCGGACGACGGCATGACGGGCGACGCGGAACTGTGGGACCTGTGGGGCGTGGAGAGTTAGGGGGAGCGGGCGCGATGACCGCGCCCCTACACGATGGCACGACTATTTGACGACGCTTCATCTGAGTATCTAGGGGCAGCCTCCGCGCCGGCCAGTGACGAGCCGATCACGCTGGCGTGTTGGTTCCGGTCGGACGACGTTACGGCGCTGCAAACGCTGATCGCGCTGACCGATGGCGTGGGGGATTGGATCGCGCTGGACGCGGGGGGGACGGCGGGCGGTGACCCGGTCCAGGCGCTGTCGGCGATCAGCGGCGGCGCGAGTTACGGTGTAGCGAGTTCATCCGCCGGGTACTCGGCGAACACCTGGCACCACGCCGCGGCGGTATTCGCCGGCCATGCCAGCCGGACCGCGTACATTGATGGCGGCTCCAGTGGCTCGGACACGACATCGATCGCTACGTCGTCCCTGGCTGCAACGAGCGTCGGCGCGCTTTCGTCGGGGAACCGGCACACCAGTGGGCGCATCGCGGAAGCGGCGATCTGGAGCGTGGCGTTGACGGCGGCAGAGATCGCGAGTCTCGCGGCGGGCACGCCTCCCCCGGAGGTGCGGCCGGGGTCGCTGGTGGCGTACTGGCCTTTGCTGCGGACAGACCAGGACCTGGTGGGCGGCTATGACATGACGGCGTACAATACGCCATCGTGGGCCGCGCACGCGCCGGCGGCGATCCCGGCGTGGTACCGGCGGCGGGGCCATTGGCTGGCGGCGGCGGCGGGCAACGTCACGGTGGCGCCCAGCGCGGGCACGGCGGTGGCGACGTCCGTGGCGCCGACCGTGGTGCTGGGCAGCGTGGCGGTGGCGCCGGCTGCGCGCACGGCAGTGGCGACGTCCGTGGACCCGACCGTGGTCTTGAGCAGCACGGCTGCGGCGCCGGCTGCGCGCACGGCAGTGGCGACGTCCGTGGACCCGACCGTGGTGCTGGGCAGCGTGGCGGTGGCGCCCAGCGCGGGCACGGCAGTGGCGACGTCCGTGGACCCGACCGTGGTCTTGAGCAGCACGGCTGCGGCGCCGGCTGCGGGCACGGCGGTGGCGACGTCCGTGGATCCGACCGTGGTGCTGGGCAGCACGACCGCGGCGCCGGCAGCGCGCACGGCAGTTGCGGCCTCTGTGAATCCGACCATCGTCCAGGGCAGCCTGGCGATTTCGCCGACAGCGCGCACGGCAGTGACAGCCGCAGTGGCTCCGACCGTGGTTGAGGGCAGCTTGGTGGTCGCCTCCTCGGCGAGGACCGCGGTGGCGGCTGCAGTGGCCCCAACCGTCGTCCTGGGTAGCACCACGGCGGCGCCTGCGGCACGCACGACGGTCGCAGTCACAGTGGATCCCACCGTCGTAGTCGGTGGCGACATCACGGTGACGCCGGCAGCGGGGACCACAGTGGCCACGTCGGTAGCACCGACCGTCGTCCTGAGCAGCTTGGCGATCGCGCCGGCAGCGCGGACAGCGATGGTCATATCGGTATCCCCGACTGTGGTGCTGGGTAGCATCACGATATCTCCTACTGCCGTTTCGATCGTGGCTGTGTCCATCAACCCCTCGGTGAGCGAGGGCGGGAACGTTACGGTCATTCCGACAGCCATCTCTGTCGTGGCTGCATCTCTCAGCCCAACAGTAGTATTGGGTAGTGTTTCCGTGTCGCCGGTCACGTGCGCCATAGTGACCATATCTGCTGGCCCGACCGTCGTCTTGGGCAGTCTCACAATCAGTCCTGCCGCGCGTACTGCGGTGGCCGCGTCTGTCAGTCCGACCGTGATCTTGGGCAGTGTGATGATCGGTCCAATAGCTTCTGCTATGGTGGCTGCATCTGCCAATCCAACAGTAGTGCTGAGTAGCATCGCGATTGCACCGGCTGTCGTCTCGCTTGTGGCCGTGTCTGTCAATCCGACCGTGATCTTGGGCATCATGACCATCGCAAAGGCGTTTGTGGCGAACGCACGCACGCTGGACTTTGAAGCGAATGCGCGCACCATCGATTTCATAGCGGAGGAGAGATGACCAAGCCACGATACCTTGGTAGAGTAAAGCAAGGCATAGCCGAGGAATTCGTCTACACAGATACAACCACAAAGTGCGGTTCTTCGCCCACCGATCCATCGGTAGTAGCCTATGATGTGACAACAACCACGTGGATCGATGTGTCGAGCACCGTGCTAGACGGCTCGCCCTCTGTGTCAGGCGACGTAATCACGTTGCCGAAAGTCAAAAACCTGACTGTGGATCACCGATATCGCTTTGAGGTCACATACACGATCGGCAGTAATGTGTTTGTGGACTATTTCTTGGTGGTCGGGGAGAGATAGGATTCAAATTATGATCGCAACCGTAATGACGCCTCCTCCGCCTAACGAGCTGGGCAACGAATGGAAGCGAGTCGGATCCCCATTCCATCAGCATCCTAGTAACCATCGCCTGCGGCCTGGCGGGCGAGAGTACTGGACGCGCTATGCGTTTGTCCGTGGGCAGATACAGCCCGGTTCGAAGGTACTCGATGTGGGCTGTAACTGCGGGCAACTGGCCAAAAACCTAGCCACAGAGCTGAGTTGCGAGGTGTGGGGGATTGACCTGGTGGCCGACTTTGTCGAGACCTGCCGAACGTGCCGAGAAGCTGACCAGCTCGGGCAGTTCTATGTGGCCGATTTTGGAGCGATGACGGAGCAGGACTTGAACGAGAAGAGCCTCATCAACGCGTTTGACGTAGTCACCGCACTGGAGGTGATCGAGCATCCGCTCGATTTACACGGATTCCGGCGTAATGTAGCGCGAGTCCTCGGGCCAAACGGCCGGCTGATCATCACCACTCCCCACGGGGACCATCCGACCCATGGGCAAACGTACTGTGAGCAGAACCCTCATCACGTGATGGTGTGGACGCGCGAGGCCCTACTCGAGTTCTTTGGCCAGTACGACGTCTATGTCGAGCTGTGGGCTCCGGACGGCGGGCCGCACATTGCAGCGGCTTGGACTATGAGAGAGGAGAATAAAGTCCGATGGGCGTGTGGCTCATAACTCCGACCTGGAACAACGCGCAGGATTTCAATCGATGCGTGCGATCGGTCATCTCGAATACCGATCTGAGCCTGATAGAAGGCTGGGTTGTGATCGAGAACGGGTCGAGGAAAATTGAGCGCGATGCCATTGCCAACATTGTTTTCGAGTATTTCCGGAGACAGATGCTCATCTTCTCGCTTCTCGAAAATGCAACCAATCAGGGTATTCCAAACGCTCAGAACAAGGCACTCGACTACATTCAGAGTTCAACGCGTCCGCACGACGTGTCGTGCGTGTTTTTGGACGCCGACATCGTGGCTCAGCCGGGATGGTTGACCAAGCTGGTCTCATTCGCTGAGGCACATCCGGACATTGGAATTGTCGGCGGAGCTAAGAGCCCACAGGGCACTCCGAGCCCGGTTTATCACACGCCGGATGGGCGGTGGTACGTGCACGATCGACAGCACAAGCACCCCAGCGGCTTTATGGAAGGCGAGAGCATTGATTTCTGCTGCGCCTACCTGCAGCCGGAGCTGCTCGCTCGTGGTCTGCGTATGGACACAGCCTACGAGATCTATGACGGCTATGACCAGGACATGTCGTTTCGCGTCCGATCGTGGGGATATCGCATCTGGCAAATCGACGCCGGTGTACTCCACTACGCCTCCTCGGCGATGAAGGTCGCTGGCTACCAGTGGCAAGGGGGCGGGCGGGAAGAGTGGGATCAACTGCGGGCGAAAAACGTCCAACGCTTTGCTCGCCTATGGAAGCCTTTTCTCGCAGCACCTCGGGCGACGATCGAGGAGGAGATGCTGCATATGCGCACGATGAACGAGAAGCTGGTAGCAAAGGCTGGCGACCGCAAGGCTGTGCCGGCCCGGGAGGCCCAATGACAGATCGGGTTCGAGTTCGAATGTTCTCACCGTACGTCACGAATCGAGCAGCCTGGAACGCATATCGCACATTGACACAGGTGCACGAGGATGGCCGGTTGTGGATCGGCGAAGGACCCAGGGTCAAAGAGTTCGAAGAAAAGCTCCAGGCCAGATTCGGCTTTCCTTACTGTGTGGCTCTCAGCTCGGGTACAGCTGCTCTGCGCCTCGCGCTGGCGATATGTGGGGTCGGCCCGGGGGACGAGGTGATCACGGTAGCGCAGACGTGCACCGCGACCAATATGCCTATCTTGAGCCAGTTCGCCACGCCCGTCTTTGCCGATATCCGATACGAGACGGGCAATCTCGATTCACAGGATATCGAGCATCGCATCACGGAGCGCACCCGCGCCATTATGTGCGTGCATTGGGCCGGACTCCCGTGCGATATGGACGAGATTCGAGCTGTCGCAGATGCGTACGGCTTGCCTGTAATCCAGGACGGAGCCCACGCCCTCGGCGCCACCTACAAGGGTATCCCGATCGCCTTGACGAGCGACTTCTTTATGACCTCGTTCCAGGCGATCAAGCAGCTTACCTGTGGCGACGGAGGGCTGTTGTCCGTCCGAACCCAGCAGGACTATGACGAGGCGCGCCGGCGGCGCTGGTTCGGCATCGATCGGGCCAACCGTGTCCAGCGGCTGGACGGGTATGCATTCTGGGACCAGGCCGAGGTTGGGTTCAAGATGCACATGAACGATATCTCAGCCTCGATCGGTCTTGGGAATCTACCGATCATCGATGTGCTGTTGGCTCAACGACGCGAGATTGCGGCGCGCTACCGGTCGGCGCTGGAGCACGTGCCAGGCGTGACGCTGTTCGCCAGCCCAGATGATCGCGTGAGCGCGAACTGGCTCTTTACGATGCACGTGGAGCGGCGCGACGATTTCTGTCGGATGATGGCTGCCAAGGGCGTCGAGGTCAGCGTGGTACACATTCGCAACGACCTGCACACAGTATTTGGTCCTCGCCGGCAGGTCTTGCCTAACACCGACCGGTATGAGGAGACCAACATCTCGATCCCGCTCCACAATCACCTACGTGAAGAGGACGTCGAGTACGTAATTGAGTGTATCAAAGGAGGCTGGTAGCGTGAAAATCGTCGCGCATATGCCTGTACGAAACGAGGTCGATGTCATTGTCGAGACCGTCGGCGAGGCATTCCGCTGGGTCGATACGCTGATCGCTCTCGACGGGGCCAGCACGGACGGAACGTACGAGCGGTTGCTTCATCTCCAAGAGATGTACGGCCGAATGGGCAAGACGCTCCAAGTCGTGAGCGAGCCAGATCCCGGCGACGAGTTCCACGACTACACGCTACGCGGCAGGCTGCTCGAACTGACTGCTCCGTACGAACCGGACTGGGTCCTGTCGATCGACGCCGACGAGATCTATGATTCGTATTATGATCCGAACGGAATAGAGGTCGATCCGATCACGGCTATCTGCGCTGCCGAGGAGGCCGGCGCGAACGTGGTGCGGAACTGGGTGCCTCAATTCTGGCTCACGTTCCAGGATTTGCGCGAGGACGCGCTGAACGAGGACGAGACGATCAGCGTCCAACAGCGCCGACGGTGGTATAGCTGGGGCTGGATGGGGACGTTCATTTGGAAGTGGAACGACGCCCACTACTACCCTGTCGACGTGGCCAAGCGCACGCCCGAGATGCCTGGCCAGGACTGGCGGCAGTGGCAGCGGGCTGGGCCGCTGATGCCTATTTGCAAGCATTACTGCTTTCGGAGCCTCGCGCAGGGCTTAGACCGTGCCGGCACACGACGCGAACGCGGAGGACGGTACTATTTCGGGAAATACTTTGGGAGGTGGGTCGTCGACGAGCAACTGGCTGGGCTGCACTATCTAGCCGACGACAACCAGTGGCGTACAGAGAACAATCACGCCCGAGTACACCAGTACGTTTCTGGCGACCTGAATTTGCTCCGGGAGACGGCACCATGATGCCTCTACTTTCTGTGATCAGCTATAACCGCAAAGCCGAGACGCTGGCCACGCTGCGCTCGCTTCAGGAGACTGGCGCAATGTTTGCCGCCGACTGTTACTATGTGGATAACGGCTCGACAGATGGCACGTTTGAGGCGGTGTCGGAGGCGGCGGACAGGGAAGGCTGGCCACTCAGGTTCTGGCAGAATCCTCAAAACATCGGCTGCCCGGCCGCGCTCAACCAGGTGTTGGAATACCGTGAATCCGGCCAGCACTTCATCAAGGTCGACAACGACGTCGAGCTAGTCACGCAAAGCTGGATCATGTATCTGTGCCAGCTTTTGGACGACAACCTAGAGATCGCAATCGCCTCGCCATGGTATGAGGAATTGGAGACCTCCAACCAAGGCAGACTCGTCGCAGACCACGGGTATTGGCACGAGTACTTTCCGGTGGTCGGGCACTGTGCGATCCACGCGGGTTGGTTCCTCGACCAGGTCGGCTACTTTGATGTGCTATCTGACGATCACCTGTACGGATTTGAAGACTTGCTGATGGCCCACAGAGCAGCAGCGTGCGGATTCAAGTGTGCGGTCGATCGACGAGTCAAATTGCGCAACATCCAGCGCAAGAACTCGCTGGACAGCTCAGCGCATAGCGGCGAGTCGCGAGAGCAGCATGTTGCTAGGCTGAGATCATTGTATGACCAGCGTCGCAGTATGTCTCACCTGATCAAGGGAAACTACTACGTGTCTCGCAGCGGGCGATGGCATAACAAGGCAACTGATCCAATGCCGGACGTCGCCGACGATTTTCCACCAGAGAGGAACCTATGAGTCAAACTAGTGCAACCGTAACAGTGCGACAAACCAACACGTTTCGAGCCCTGCTAGACAAGCTCCGCGCTGTTCGATACGGCTGTTACATTGTCTGGATACACAACTGGGAAGTGGCCCGCGTCGCCAAGGTGGGCCAGCCTAAAATACTCGACGAGTTGGCGCTCGATGATGCGCCGCCGGCCGACTCGGAGCCCAAATCCCCTCGGTCACCGCGTAAGGCTCGCTCGCCGAAATCCAACGACCAAGGAAAACAGAACAAAGTTTCTACTGACGCTTGACTTGTGCAGAACCTTTGTGCTATAATGAGCCTATGAACGTCGTGCTAACACGATGAGAGACGTAAAGACGCACGAGCCGTCCCCCAAGGGCCGGGATTGCGTTCACAGACACCTGTGACGCAGTCCCGGCCCTTTTTTTGGTTGTCTGAGGAGCAGACCGTTGGCAGATCTGAGCATCGAACAACTGCAAGAAACGAGAATCGTCATCGAAGCCAAAGGCGTCGCCAATCTGGCGGCCTATGCCGATCTGCGCCTGCTCGACAGCGAGCTAGAGCAGGGGGTCCAGGCGCTGTACAGCGACGAAGCCGAGACGATCGTCGCGTTTGTGTTCAGCCGCGGCTCGTTCACAGACGAGACAGCACGCGAATGGGTCACACAAGCCGAGTCTGCCGGCGTCAACCTGAGCGTCCGGACAGGGCTGGATCGGGCGCCCTCGCGCCCATCGTTCATACTTGCAGGTGGGGCGCCTGTCGCTGCAGCAGTCGACGACCTGTCTTTCGAGGACGTGCGCGGTCTGCTCTCTGAAGCGATCGAAAGCTCTGAAGTCACTATGTCAGACGGGTCTTATCGTTGGCCCTGGCTCGTGGACGTGTATGTGGACTACTGCGTGATCTCGCTGGGCGCGCGCTACTATCGCGTACCGTACACCATCGACGAGCAGAACGCGGTCTTGTTCGGCGAGCTGCAAGAGGTCACGCGCACCTGGGAACCGGTTGCTCAGTCAGATGAGGACATCTCAGTAGCCGCGGATATGGGCGGCTCTCCTCGCGTCTTCAACCTGATGCTACGCGACCCCGTCTCCTTGCCGGCAGACATCAGCGAGGATGACGGCCTGCTCTGGAAGGAAATCTTCCGTGTATCGACCACATTCAGGCCAGGAACGGGCGCCCCGTTGGTCGTCGATCAGGCGATGATCGACGCCATCTACGGCTCGTTCGAGGCGCGAGTGCTCAACAACGTGGCCATCACGGCCAGCACGCACCACGAAGAGACGGACGGTATTGTGCCGGCCGATGATACGGTCGGCTTTGTCGAACGGTTGATCAAGGCTGGAGAGCAGCTCTATGCCGGTCTAGACGTGCGAGACGCAGACATACGGGACAAGCTCGATCAAGGCCTGATCCGCGATTGTAGCGTCTACGTCTGGGCCGACTTTTACGATCGCAGCGTGCCAGACACGGTGTGGCCGTGGGCGCTGGTACACCTGCTGTTGACCAACTATCCACAGCTACCGGACCTGCAAGGGTTCGGGGCCGCGCCTGAAGCAGTCGCGGCTTCGTTCTCCGGGGTCCAATTCACACAGTATAGGGAGGATCCTATGTCTGAAGGCACCAATCAAGTCCAGACTCCCGCGCTGAGCCCGGAGGATCAGGCGTTGCTCGATCAGGCCAAGGCTCTGCAAGCGCAAGGCTTTACACTCGACGGCGCGGTGGAACGACAGGCCCAAATGCGCACCAAGGCACGTGGGCTCGAGGTGGACAGTATCCTTGCCGCGCTCGAGGGACAGGGCCAGCGCGACGACGTGGTCGTCATCAAGGGCACGCGTCACTATCCGGCAGTGGTCCAGGCCGTCGAAACTGCATTGCGGCCGGAACAGATGGCGTTCGATATCAGCGATGACGGCATCTCACCGGTCGACAGCATCGTGCTGGCCATCGTCAACGCACTGCCCAAAGAAGCGCGCTTTGCGCTGAACGTGTCGGCGCGTACCAACCGCGCGATGGCCGGCATGGCCGAGTCGGGGCAAGGACAACGCCATCGTACCACGCCGATCGATCCCTCGGTGATCCGAGATCTGCCCGAGGAAGCAATCGAGCAACTGGATCAGAGCCTGGGCGGGTAGGCCCGCAAGAACACCGAACGGAGGAAAGTAACATGGCACAGCCGTACTACGAAACCAATACCTGGGCCAACAAGTCGCCGCTCAAGAGCGTCCACGGCAACGAGCGCAAAAAGACGGTGACCATCTATGCCAGCACCGTGGTTGCGGACTCGATGCTCCGCAAGCGATTATCTCCTGGAACATTCCTGGTTAAGATCGACTCCGGACTGGGCGCGGACAAATATGGCCCCTATCTCAAAACTGCGACTGACGGTCGGCAAACGCCGGTCGAAGGTGAAGTTGTCTTTTCGTGGGAAGCCCACGACGTCACGCTGGGCGACCGGGCCGCTGCCGGCCTCTATGCCCAGTGCGTGTTCGACAAATCCGAGCTCACGATGGGCGGCTACTCGCTGCACGGGACGCCCTTGACCAACCTCAAGAGCTACTTCCCGTCCTGCGTCTTTGACGACTAGGTCGCCAGGCGGCTAGAGCTATACACGGAGGAAAGCATCATGGCAACCATTGATTATTATCTGTCGCCCGTCGACATCAAAGACGCGCACATCCTGACTCGGGTCGTAGAGCGACGCATCAACGAGAGCGAGATCTATGACGTGCGGTTTGCCCCGCTGAGCACGACCATGTCGCGACGGATCAAGATGCGCGTTCGGCACATCGACGCCGCAGGCTTGGCCAGCCTGAAGGCCGAGAACGCGGATACCCCGGTGGTCTCCGGTTCCGGAGATCTGACCGAGCTCTTTATGGAGTTGTTCCTGATCGCAGAGAAAGACATCTTGAAGGCCAGCGATATGATCAACCTGCGGAGCCCGGACGAGCTGGTGGCACGCACCGCGGCCGAGGACCTACTCCGCAAGGCATTGCATCTGCGCCGACGCAATACCAATAGGACCAAATGGATGGCCTGGGAAGCGGCCAAGGACGCTCTCACGGTCACCTATCCTGACGGTACGACCATCGCGGTAGACTATGATCTGGACGGCGACGCCCAGAACAACTGGTTTACCTCTACGCACCAGCCCGCTGCGGCGGCAGCGTGGAGCACGGCGGCAACCGACGTCATCGAGGATGTGTACAACTGGGCCAAGCTGATCGCCGACGATCTGGGCGTAGACCAATCCGAGGTGATCATGTACTGTCGGACGGCGGTGTGGAGATATCTCCAGAAGAATACTGGCATCAGAGGGGAGTTGTCCAGTACCGACCCACGAGTCATCACACCCAAGCAAAGCGAAGTGGTCGAGATTCTCGGCATCGGCGAGATCCGGATCGAGAACGGGTTCTATCTCACCTCGGCCAACCAAGTCGACACCCGAAACTACTTCCTGGACACCGGGCACGTGCTCCTTACCGGTCCTGATACCGTGGCCGGCGAGCCGATCATGGAGATGAAAGACGGCCCTGTCGCCCGCGTGGTGAACAACCAGATCGTCGTGGCCGAGAATCCCGGCGCGCTGTCCGAGACGTACATCAATGCCGAGGCTATCACCGAAAACGTGAGAGTTCAAACCTCACGTTTGCCACAGATGAACTATCCTGCCGCGTTCGTGTACGCGGATATCGAACCGTAGACGGGACATCTCGCCTTCAGAGTAGATCATTCGGTTTATGATCCTAATCCGAAAGGGATAGCGTGTCTATCGACATCAGCCAGCACGTGACAAACAACTGGCCCTCGACCGAGGCGTTGCTAGAGGCCGATACCGACATAGACTATGCACTGGCCAAAGACGCGGCTATCGCTGCGGCCAAGCGCGACGCCTATGGTACGGCCACCGTGCCGGCTGAGGCCGATATCCCCGATATCGTGGCCGAGTGGATCGGCGACAAAACTACCATCAGGCTGATCCTGCTGGGCAAGGAGTGGTACTCGCTCAACCGGTACCGCTCCAAGGGAAACCGAGCAGGGGACACGCTATCCAACTATAACCTGCTCGAGATGCTGGACGGCCTGCGCGACGAGCTGGAGACGACCTGCGCGCAGGCCTGGCCCGAGGTCGAGGATCTGGTGGGGTCGAGCGTGACGCCGGTCGCCGTGCCGGCGGTGTCGCACGAGGGCGCGATGCTCGACGCGACGGCTAGGGCGCTGGCCAGAGGGCTGCCGTGAGCTATCGCGAGAGCTACGAAGGCGAGACGATCGAGCGAGCCGCCCAGACGCTGCTGCAGGACAACCTCGGTGATGCGCTGGATGATGTTGAGGCGCGCTGGGTCGACATCGACGTGATGACCCTACCAGAACCGGTCAACTGGGGGCGAGGGTACCGGACGTTTATGCTGGAACTGGCCAGTACCTATTATCCCTATGTGCTCACCATCGTCGAGCGGTTCGAGCCGCAGGGACAGGAGGGGCGGCGAACGGCGCAAAATGCCGCCTATCAGCTCATCTATACAGCCTGGGTGGTCGCGGACACGGAAGCGGATGTGGTCGACCTGGCGCATCGCTATGGCGAGGCCATCGTCGACGTGCTGCAGGCTAATCCCGAGATCGCCGGCCGGCAACAGCGCAACCAAAAGCCAGCCGTGCGCATCTACACCGACAATGTCGTCCATCTCAAGAACGGCGTGTCGGGCGACTCGCAAGACTCGGCTGACACCGACTACCTTCGGATGGTCGAAATCACGCAGTACCTGGAGGACTGATGCCGAGGCCGTGGGTTGGGCGGCTGACGATACAGGAACGGCGTGGGCAGAGTGCGGCTCGTGTGGCGCGTCGGATGAACATCCGCCTGCGTCAGGTCCTTGCCGGCCGGCGTGAGCTGGCTCGCAGGATGTCCGCTGATCTACGCGACAAGCTGGCTGAAGAGGCGCCCAAGGCCAGTGGCGAGTTTTCTGAAGGGATCAAAGTCCGCCATACGGTGCGCTCTACAGGCGGGAGCTG
>Ga0180434_10001373_pt1 | contig 34766 bp, 62 predicted proteins | sample SS_ome_7_FD_132453 | JGI IMG/M metagenome (GOLD analysis project Ga0180434, IMG submission 132453) | Hypersaline lake sediment archaeal communities from the Salton Sea, California, USA - SS_1_D_2 metaG | ecosystem: Environmental > Aquatic > Non-marine Saline and Alkaline > Hypersaline >... | reverse complement strand
CCGTGTCGGTGCCCACATAGGCTTTCAACGACAGTTCGGGATCGGTCCACAGCCAGTTGACGTGCGCATCCCAACTGAAGGGAGACACGGCATCCTCGGACACGGGTTTGTCCGACGTTCCGGACGTTTTCACGGCATCTTTCCAGCGGGGGTCCGTCACCAACTCCTCGAATTTCGCCGCGAAGATGTCTACGGCGAGATCCGGGTCCGCGTACGACTTCCCGTTGCGGCCTTTTTCAAACCCGAGACCGTAGTCCGTAGCCGAGTCGTCGCCGGGCGGTAGATGCGCCGATAGACTCACCCACACGTCACCCCGCCCGTGTCCCGACTCGAACCGAGTCCAAAGCCGGACACCGCCGTGGTGCCCTGCAAAATACAGCAGCGTACCGGGACCATGATGAAACCCGTCTTTCGTCCCGAAATCGAACGTCTTGCCGAGACCGTCCGCGAAACGTACCTCTAGCTCCTTCTCTAGCGCGTCGAAGTAGTGGTTTAGCACGCGCCCTTTTGGCTTCACCCCTTGCGTGGTCACGCCGCCGACCGGATCGATCCGTACGGAACGCGGTCCCGATTTGCCGAATTCTGGAAGCTCCACCACCGCGTCGCGCCCGGCACGCTTGATGACCGGCGTTCCGCCCTCTTCTTGCCGCACAAGGTCCGCCAAGATGTTTGCGTAAGCAACGGACGCGTCCGGGTCGGCCGCGACTTTGTCCGCGACGTAGGCGTCGAAGGTCTGCATCTTCTTGAGATACAGATCCTTGTCCGCCTCCCACTGGTCCTCGGGCACCGAGAAATTCAGACCGCTCGAATACCGGGTGATTTGCCACTTCTCGTGGTCTGGATCGATGGACACCTTGCGAATCGGGCGACCCTTTCGGCCTTCGCCGACGATCTCCACCGTGCGCGTGCCGAACCCGTCGTAGCCCTCCTCGGCGTCGGTAAAGTAGATCAACCGCTCGGGCGCGGCGACGGCGACAATGGCCGCGACGCGCTCCACCGTCGGGGCCTTGCGTCCGATCTTGTCGGCGGCCTCGCGTTGCGCAGGCGTCAGCGGCTCGTAGGTGCGCCCCGAAAGCGCTAGGATGAGATCGTCGATGACCTCGTCCATCGTCGCTCCCGTGTACCGCACGTCGGGCTTTGCGTCCGTCGTGCCATCCGGCTTCACAGTGAGGATCGCGATCTCGTACGGCTCCTGAGACTCGTGGGGCGCGCGGAACCCGACCAATAGCTTGATCGGATCGGCCCCGTTCAGCAGCCACACCTTGTAGAAGGCCAGCACCCCCCCCACTTCCACCGGATTGTCCGCCGTCGCGAGTTTCATCCCCTCGACAAACGTGTTCAAATTCTCGAGAATTCCGGCGTGCACGAGGTTTCGGGCAGTCTCTTTGTAGAACGCATAGGCTTCTTTCGCGGGGACGCGGGTATCCGCCTCGGGCTCCGCTTCTCGCTCCGCCGCTCGCTCTGCGTCCTTCCGCGCGACGCGCTCAAGCTCGCGCGTGTCCTCGCGATCGAGCCGCTTGCGCTCTAGCCCGTCATAGCCGCGCTGGCGAACCCGCTCCGCTGCGCCGTCGATCTCACGCTTCGAGCGCTCGATGCGCGCGTATTGCCGAGGCGATAGCGGGCGAGCGAACCGGCGTTTTTCCGGTGGCGTGTCGAACCAACGGATCATCTGGTCGCGCAGCGAGCGGAAGAAGTTGGAGCCCGGATTCACGTTCGCAAGCAGATCCGAGTAGTTGTACTGCTCGGCGAACTGAAACTCCGCCAGTTGTCGCGACCACACTTCCGGCCAATCCGGACGAGCTTTCGTACCTCCCCAAAGGTATCGGTACGGGATCTCGTTGGACAGCCACTCGGAGACTGACAGCCACGACGGGAGCATCACCTCCCACACCTCGTACTTGTTGACCGTGACGATGCGGTCATCATCACGCGCATACCGGACGTCTACGCGCTCGTCGAGGTCCACTTCGCCCGGCACCCATTCCCGCTCGGCACGCCAGTCAAAGCTCGTTGGCCCGCGCTCGTAAAGCACGAGTCGCAACGTCAATTCCGAGACCGAGAGCGGATCGCCTCCGTCCGCGCTCGGAGCATCTGAGAGCCCGCGCAATTCTTTGCGCAACTCGCGCGCTTCGTCGCGCGTCATCGGCATCGTGCCGGGAGGGAGATCGACGCGGGTCGGGAACCACGCATAGCCGTCGGAGCGGTGGAACGCGAATGAAGCGTCCCGCACCGGAACCGGCTCCACGCGCAACCACGGCGTACCCTTGTAGAACGGGTACACCGGCATCCGGATCTTCGTCGCGCCTGCTTCCACCGCCGCCCCGTCCGAGTATTGGACAGTGTACTTGACCATCCCCGCGAGCCCGGACACCGCATTGACGCGCGTCACGGTGGGCACGGGGATCGGGTTCATGTCGGCATCCACCCGCGTCAAAAAGGCCATGACCGGCGCACCGTCTTTGCCTTCGAGCAGCCGTGCGACAATGTAGTCCTGCGGCTCCAGCACGGTCCCCGACAAGAACTCCTCAGAGTACGACACGACGTCGCCTACATCGAGGCCATCGGGAAGGTCTCTGAGGTCAACGAGGGCCTTTAAGTAATTCTGTTCGGTCATGAAGGTGTTGCAGGTCTCGGGGGCGCGTCTACGATTCGGCTCGGAGCAATTGAGAAGGCTCTATCGTACACTTGCCTGCGTGGCGCTCCCCGGCGAAAGTCGGGGGGCGCTTCGTGGTTTTAGGGCGTTACGGTTGAAGATTCTGTTCGGGCGGCTCCTCGTCCCACACGCCGAGGACGTCGAAACGGGACGGGGTGCCGCCGAACGTGACGTTGACCCCATCGAACCGATAGCCGTCGTCGATCATAGCCTGCGTCAGCTGGTCTTGCGACAGGATGACGCCGAGACGGGGTAAGAACGACCGTTCTTCGGCGGCGGGGTCGCCTTGGAACGCCGCATTGCGCCCGAAGATGACCGGAGCCTGCGCGGCGAACTGGAGATAGATATTGCAGACCAGCGCGTTGCCCTCGTCGTCCACGTAGTCGTGCTCTGACACCGCCAGACGGTGCGGCCACACCCGCGCGCGATCCACCCCGACCAGCGTCGCGGGCGTGCCCTCGGGGATGAACGGCTCGACGACGTTCAGCGTCGTCGCGAAGACGGGCTGCGGGACGCTCAACTCCAGTCGGTTTCGGCCAACCCGCACCAAGCTGGTGTCCGGCTGCTGCACGAAGATGTCTTCGGACTCGAAGGACTCGAAGGCCGTCGTATACGAAACCTCACCCTGCGCGAAGAGGCCGAGACTGTACCCGGCGCCTTGCGCCACGTCGCGCAGCGAGACCTGCGGGACACCACCAACGTCGGTCACATCGACGATTGCGCCCGCCGCAAAGGACCACGGCCCCGCGCTGAGCGCCGGGAAGGGGGGCTGGTTTCGGCGAGAGATTGCGGTCGTGTTTTGAGTGAGAATGGTGCTCATCGTGACTTCCGGGTGTGTGAGAGAGATTTACGACGCGGCTCCCGGCTGGGGAATCACCACGAGGCTGCGCCGCTCGTGGTCGTAGCGGACGCGGATGTCCATGTTGAGCCCCGGAATGAACCGGGAGAGGTTCACGCTCGCCGACGGGTCCAACTCCCGCGCCACCCCGCGAATCACCGCCTCAATCAGCGGGTTGCGGTCGAGGAAGGCTTGTGCGACCGGGGGCAGCGGGATCGCCGGGGGCGGCGTGTTTTCGTCGAAGGGGGGCGTGTAGTTCATGTCACCCTCGGAAGTAGGCGGCGGCGGCGGCGATCGCGTCGCCGGGAGACAATCCGCCGTCGGCGTACCCAGCTTCGAGGCGGGCAAGCACCGGATCGACATCGCGGCACACCTGCCGCACCATGCGGATTTTCTCGTTCACCGGCCTGCGGCCACTTTGGATCGGGGCCTGCTGAATGGCGTACTGGCGGGCAAAGTACCCTGCCGCCGCGCCGACAGCGAAAACCGCTGCAATCGTCGCTACTTGCTTCGTCTTCATGGCATCTTCCGGCAAATCGGTTGCCGCGAGGCTAGCACGGAACGGGCGGGCGGGCAACGCGACACGCCGCGATCAAATGACCGTCAAGTGCGCTAAGTGCCCGGATACACCGCAGGTCTGCACCCGCCGAGCACGCCAGCACACATCTCCAGCAAATGACCGTCAAGTGAGCCCGGTCGTTGCCCGGCTCCGGGCCATTGCGCGCGACGGACAACGGATGCGTGCTGGACAACGTGCGGCGGATTGCGGCGGCGGGCTCGGCCAGCACACTTTCCGTGCTGGCGGCGGCGGCGTGGGCCTCGAAAGCGTGCTGAGCCCGGACCAAACCCGGTCACTTATTGCTAAAAAAGCAACAAATCTGCCGTGGCAGTCACACATTAGTGGCTCTGGCGGACACACCAGCACGGAAGCACGGACAGCACAGAAAGCGTGCTGCGCGTAAGTACCCGCAATAACAGACGAAGCACGGAACGCACGGAAGCACGGCAAAAACCAAACTCCTATTTTTGTGTACCCCCCCCTCTTCTTCTTTTTTTTTGTTGATCTTATATCAGAAGAAAAAGAGTGCTAGGTGTGCTTAGCGAGCAATTCCGGGCACTTAGCCAGCTCGCTTTTCAGCACGCTTCTGTGCGGAAGTGTGCTGGAAAGAGGCGAACCCAGTAAAATCAGCAACTTAGGGGAGCACGCTTTGTGTACTGGCACGTTTCGGATGGGTCGCGCTCCCCGCTTGACAGCCGCTCGGATGATTCCGTAGGTTCGTAGCCCCATCGCCACGCGGGCGACGGGAATCCGAATCGACAACCTCCCCGGCCATCCGCTGCGTGGACCTGCATCTGCTCAAATCGCGGATCACTGCGCCCGAAGTGCTCTCTCATTTCGGCGTCAAGGTGAATGCCGCGCGCAAGATCCCCTGCCCGTGGCACGACGAAAAAACCCCGTCGTGCCACGTCTACGACGACCACGTGTTTTGCTACGCGTGTCAGGAGAGCGGGGACGTGATCAAGCTGTGGCAACAGTTGTCGCACAACGCGGACTTCCGTGCTGTCGTCTCGGAAATGGCCGCGTTCGCGGGCGTGGACGCGGGCACGCCGCACTCGCGCATGAACGTGGCGAAGCGGCGGCACCAGCAGCGCATCGGCACCCCGCCCGCGTCCCGGGACACGGGCTCCGAGCGGGTTGTCTCATCGGTGCCTGCACGGCACGTTTTTTGCGCGAAGCGCGGTGTCCGCGCTTCGATGTCCGACGACTTGGCCCCCTTGCTGCTGGAGCGGTCGATCGACCCCGCTGAGGTGGCCCGGCTCGGCTGGGTGTCCTCGTCGCATCCGGCGCTGTCGGCGTGGCTCGACGAGGCGGGCGTCGACCGGGACAGCCGGGCCGAGTGGGCGGGCTGGCGTATCGGCACCACGAAGCCGGGCGTCGTGCTCCCGCTCTACGACACCGAAGGCTCGCTCGTCAGCATGCGGTGGCGCGGGTTTGGGCCACGGTCAAAGAAGATCAAGGCGCTCGGGCACCCGTCGCCGAAGGATCGCGACGTCATGGTGCGCGACCCCGAGAGCGATCAGCGGCCCGGCATCGACACGCTGGTATTCGTCGAGGGGGAGCCGGATTTTCTGTCGGTCAACGAGATTTTGTCGCGCACGCCTTCGGCAGCGGTGTTCGGCATCGTGGCGATGAGCGGCTTCGAGTTCTCATCGCGCATGATCGCCACCCTGCTCCAGTCGCTCAGTGGGGGCCGGGGTGCGGCGCAGGTTGCGCGGATCGTGATGATGACGCACGAGACCGAGCGCAGCGACGCGCACATCGAGCAGCTGTGCGCGTCGGTCTCCCCGAAGCGAATCGAAGTCGTCGACGCCCGCGTCGAGAGCCACCGGGCCAAGGGCGACTGCAATGATCTCGCGCAAGCGGGCTTGCTCGGACCCTATGTCTTTCGGAGCGTCTGGCAATGAGCAACAAGCGCGACGATGACGTCCCGAAACTCACGTACGCCGAGATGGCGTCCGCGATGACCGAAAAGTTCATCTTCGTGCGAGACCGCAACGGCATCTTCTACCGCTTCGACGAGGGGGTATGGCGCGAGGAGACCGACTCGACGATGTGGACGCACGCGATCGAGTTCGACGCTGAGCCCCACCGATCGCCAAGTCGCGTCAAGGGCACCGTCTTCACGCTCGGGACGATGGTGCAGCAGCACAAAGACATCGAATGGAACGCGTCGATCGGCTACGACGAGGTTCCGTGTGCGAACGGCATCCTCAACGTCGTGACAGGCGGGATACGCGAGCCGAAGCCGAACGACTGGCTCACGAACCGGCTGCCGCACGCGTGGGATGAAGACGCGGAGTGCCCCGGCTGGCACGAGGCGATGAACGAGGCGTGGCAGCTGGCCGACGACACGCAGGCCGCGATGCAGGAGTTCTTCGGCTACACGCTGCTCTCCCACGCTCGGTACAAGAAAGCGGCCCTCTTCTACGGCCCGCAGGCCGACTCGGGCAAGTCACAGATGGGGCACATGCTGCGCATGCTCGTGGGCACCGATCAGGCGACGAGCCTTGACATCGCGCACCTTGGCGACCCGCGCCAGATCGCGCCGATCGTCAACAAGCGCGTCAACATCATGAGCGAGATCGCGTCGAACGCCTTTGCCGACGACGCAGGCTTCAAGCGGCTGGTCTCGGACGGCGACGCCGTCCAGATCGACCCGAAGCACAAGACGCCGTTCCTGTACGTGCCCTACTGCAAGCACGTCTTCCTCACGAACCACCTGCCGCGCACAAAGGACGACTCGGACGCCTTCTTCAAGCGGATGCTGATTATCCCGCTTCTCACCGTCGTGCCGAAGGAGAAGCAAGATCCGCTCTTTCGCGAGAAGATGGAGGCCGAGCTACCGGGCATCTTGCGCTGGGCGGTCGAAGGGGCGACGCGGCTGATTGCCAACCGGGGGCGCTTCACCGAGATCGAGAGCGCCAAGTCGATTATGCAGAGATACGTGACGGACCAGAATCCGGTCCTGCAATTCCTCATGGAGAATTACGAGCCTGCTCCCGACGACAAGCCGACGCTGATCGCCGAAGAAGTGCGCAACCGATTTTGGGATTACACGGGGCTCAAGAAGATCAGCGCGGCTCGGTTCGGGCGCTATCTCTCGCAGGCGGGCTTTGCGCCTGTGCCACGTAACGGCGTGCGCTACATCCCCGGCTGGAAGAAGCCGGACTACGCGGAGACGAGCCCGATATGAACTGGCGACCGATACAGGATGCGGGCGGCGCTTAGAGCGACGCTGCCCACGTGCGGAGTCGAGCGCCGAGGTTCCAAAAGCCGACGGCGATTTGCCGGTAGGTGCGCTTGTCGTGGTCGTAGCGTCCGGCGTCGAGGTCGACGTCGATGTCGTTACCCCATTCGATTGCCTCGCTGGCGAGCGCTTCGGCGTGCTCTTTGTCGAACACGACGATTTTGGAGCCGTCCCACTGAGAAACGAGGCGTCCGTGAAGGTCGCCGCATTCCAACACCTCGTGGTAGATGGCCAGTTCGGAGGCGGCGAGGGGTGCGACGTGAAAGCGTTTCATCGGATTCCGGTGGTGTCTGGCGCGAGCATTGCGGCAATCTCTACTTCTCGTTTTTCGGTATTTGGACGATGTGGCCGTGACAGTAGATCGTCCGAACGCCGTCCACGTTCATGAACACCACGCTCTGCCCGGCGCGCTCCGCAATCGTGCGCGCGAGACGCTCTTTGTTCCGCTGCGAGTTGAAAGGTCGCGCGATGGGGAAGCGCTCGACGCGGACAACGGACAACGTGGTGGAGCACAGAGTTTCAATCGTAATCGTGTCAATGATGTTCATCGTGTCTCCTGTTGACTCGGCGAGCGCACAATCGCTCGCGGTTCACAGGCATAGACGCAGCTGCGGTGCCGTTATTCACGGAAGCCTTGACCCGGTCCCTTTTTCTTGCGATGGTGGACGTGTCCAGACACCGCGCGGGGTTGTGCCCGCGCTGAACCCCGGAGACAGCCGATGGCTCACAGTTTCTACTCTTCCGGCGAGCACGTCGCTGGAGCGATCAAGTCGGCAACCGAATCCCTCACCCAAGCGATCGGGGGGGAGGTCCATCGATGCGGCTCGGCACTCTACGCTGTGGCCGACCGCGCCGCGAATATTGGCGACGCGCTCGGCCACATCGAGGCCGCGCTCAAGCGGGAGCCTTCGCGCGACATCGCGCTGCTCATCGAGGCGCAGACCCAAGCGTTGCTCGCGTATGTGGCGCTGGAACGGGGGCGGAACGTGCTCGACGTGATGGATTCGTCGAAGCGCCAGTCGACCCGCCATATGCAGCAGGCGAATCAGCTGGTCGAGCGCTGGCGGAACCCGCCCCGGCCGAAGCCAACGCCGAATCCGGCGCTCGTGCGCGCCTACAACGCACTGGAGCGCCCCCACATGACCTCCCACTCGTGCGAAGGACTGGCCGAGGTGGTCGCGGCGCTGATGTTCGTGCACGAGGCGATCGAAGGCGGAGACGGCTCGCGCACGACCGAGCAGTTCGAGCCGGTGCCGCCCGAGTGCCTTGACGACCTCGATCTGTGCGCCGAGCATTTTCGGGCGTGCTTCGCGGAGGAGTTCGCGAAGCTGGAGCCGGAGGAGGGCGACGATGCGTGAGATCTACTTCGTCGAAGAGAGCGAGGCATCGCGGGAGATGTACTTCGTCTGCTCGGCGTGCCTTAAAGTGACGCATTGGAGCGAGGGAGGCACGGACTCGATGGTCTGTGATCACTGCTGGGTCGGGGCGACGAGCCCGAATCCCTCCATCCGCGCGTTCGTCGCCCGTCCCCCCGCGCGCACGGCTCGACGTCGGGCTCGGCGCGCCGACGTGGACGCGTACGTCGTTCGAGGGACGCCCGATGTCTGACACGGTGCATGCATGGTATTTCAGCATGAGCGACCGAAGGCTCGGCTTCGGTGATGGTCGCCCGATCGAACTCGGCACGGTGCACACGCACGATGGTACGCCCGTGCTGTGCGGGCCGGGACTACATGCAAGCGAGCGGGCGATTGATGCGTTCAAATACGCGCCGGGCCTCGTACTGTGGCGGGTGGAGTGCGGTGGCACCGTCGTGACCGGCGACGACAAGATAGCGTGCACAGAGCGTACATACGTGGCGGGCGGCGTCGATGCGTCGTCGTTGTTACGGGCATATGCGCGATGGTGTGCGCTATCTGTGGTGCACTTGTGGGCTTGCCCTGATGTCGTCGCGCGGTATCTGGTGACCGGGGATGAGACGCTTGCGGTTGCGGCGAGGGTGGATGTGTGGGTTCCGGTGAGGGACGCGGCGGGTGGTGCGGCAAGGGCTGCGGCGTGGAGTGCGACGAGGACTGCGGCGGGTGGTGCGGCGAGGGACGCGGCGGGGGCTGCGGCAAGGGCTGCGGCGTGGGAAGCGGAGGAGGATGAATGGGAAGCGGCGGAGGATGCGGCGCGCGAGTGTCAGGCCGCTCAATTCGAGGCGATGTGCGAGGCGCTCATCGCTGGCGATTGCTGGTGGGAGAACGACAATGAATGACACCCATCTAACCATCCTCCCCCGATTGCGCGACGCCAAAAGGTATCGCAGCGCGATAGGTACGCACCTGTTTTTGGCGCGGGTTGGGTCGCTGTGGCCGTCTGCGTTGCGTGGTCTCATGCGCGGGTGCGCCATTCGGGTCGGGCACCTGTGCACGCCTCCGGACAACGTCGCCCGGATCGTGGTCGCGGGGAGGCACATTTCCGAGAACGAATACCTGCTCTTGGCCAGAAATCAGGGCGGGGTTCCTCGATCTCCGGGGGACGGGTATTACGCCCACTACGCCCGTCGGACGTGGGAGATTGCGCTGGAGGCGGTGCAGAACCGTTGGAGCCACAAATGGTCGATTAGCATGGCGACGTCGGCGTGCGTCAGCGCGCAAGATGCGCTGCGGAAGGTGGGAGAAGATGAGCACGACATCGACGACCTTGTCGACCTCGTCTACGAGAGCCAGATTCGCGCGGGCTACTGGTATGGTGGGTCATGAAGCAGCCGTCGTTTGACATCTTCGAGTTATTCTCAATCGATCCCGGCATGGAGCATCTTCGGTGGTGCATACACAATCGCGTAAGACCGTCGGCTGAGGCATCACGCGAACGCGTCGATTTCGGGGTCTGGAAGACGGCTTCAATGGTGGGGACTTACGTGGTTTGCGGCGAAAACGCGTTCGTGCTTGGAGACCGGCAAATGCGCGTGTTCGGTCAACTCGACGTGTCAAAGGTTTGTTGGTCGGATTTAGAACTCCCATACGACACGTTCTACGTCGCTTTTGATCGTGCCGTCTTGCTGCGAGGGATGCCGGATTTGGTCGACCGTACGCTGTTCGACGCGAAGCTGTCGGGGTTTCTCATAGCGAAGCAACGTGTCGAACACCGCCATACTGATGGTCGGGTCGAGCGAGATCCGCATGGTCGCATCGCAATTTATCCCGTTTTTGTCGATCGGGACATGAAGGCGCGCGGCCAATTGGGGGTGCTGCTGACCTTGGACTTGCCTGAACGCATCACCATCGAAGAAGCGTTCGACCAGTACAAAGGCCCTTCCGGTGTGGTACAGTCGATCCGCGAGCACTTTGCCAAGCACCCGCCCGACGATGAGGGCTGGGCACAACGCATCTTGCGGGGTTTCGATGAAATTTCAGACGAGCTTGTCGACGTCTACTTTCCGATTTGTATTGGTGCGATTACCTACCTGTCGTCAACGCGCCCGACGACAACGCACGTCACCCGCGAGAGCGTGCTTCGGGAGGCAAAGCGAACGCGAGACAAGCGCGCCAAGCGCAAGCTCGTCAAGCGTGCGACCCGGCTCTCGGACAAAGCGCGGGTCTCGGTGGTCTACCCGGACTGCCCCGAGTATGAGGTGTCGCCGCACTGGCGACGCGGGCACGCGAAGCACGTGTGGGTGGGCACGCGTACGGACGCGGACGGCAACCCGCGCAAGGGCACGCACCGCGAGCTTCGTTTCATCCCGCCGACGCTCGTTCGCCGCGACAAGGCCGACGGTGAGGAGCCGGGAGCGCGGACGTACCACTTCCCCCCGATGAACTTCCCCCCGATGAGAAAGCAATGAGCCCCTTCAAACGCATCTACACGAACGCCCCGACGCCGCTCGACCTCGACACGACGCGCCAGCTGTCCATCGACGACCGCGGCTTCCGCGAAGTCACGGCGCTTTTGCGCTCCTACGACGCGCAGGTGTGGCGCTACCAGCAGGCCAAGGGCGCCGACCCCGAGATCCAAGTCTATTCGGAGGAAGAATGGGAGCGGGTACTCGTCATGCGCAAAGCGCTGGGCCGATTCTCGGACGCCGGGATCGCGGGTGCCGCCATCACGTCCGATCTCTCAGGGCGCGTTGTTCGCGTTCGCACGTTTGAAGAAATGCCCGGCGAGGAGCGCGTCGAGCGCGACATTTATTACCCGAAGTTCGGAAACAAGAATGAGTGAGCCGCCTCCTGTTGGCAGCGATTGGCTGCCGATCGTCGACGCGACGCGACGAGCCGCGATGATCTACCTGTTCCGAGACCGACGCCCGCATCTGATGCGTGTCTGGTACGGTGACGACGGGGACTTCGACAGCGTCGGTCCCCCGTTCGCGCGGCTCGACGCGTTGTTCGAGCGGATCGAACCGTGGCGCTCAGTCTGGAGACCGGGGCAGATCGAGCGGTGGCGAAGGTGGGTGGGCGATCAGTTCGAGGCAGAAGACGTCTGCGTGGACATTGCCTTTTCGATGCTGCGCAGGACGGAAGGGTGGGAGGGGTGGCCAGAGCGTCACGTAGTGCTGCTGGAGTGGCTGCATGACGTCATAGAAGCCCACGAGCGGGCGTTGAGCACAGCAAGGGAGGACTGATGAGCTACAATCACAGCACGACTGAAACGTTGCGGATTTCCCGCGAGATCTGCGAGGAGTACGCCGACTTAGGGATGCGCGTGACGGTGCGGCAGTTGTACTACCAGTTCGTGTCACGCGGTCTCGAAGCCAACGGCCAGAAGGTCTACAAGCCCCTCGTGTCGATTTTGTCAAAGGCGCGTCTCGATGGCCTGTTCCCGATGGATCTCATCGAGGACCGGGGGCGCACCGTAACTACCAGCAACATCGCAGGCGAATTTTCGGTGCGCCAAGGCGTCGCGGCAACGGCCAGAGATCTGCGAGAAGCGCCTTCCGGCTACCTGTGGTCGGGTATGTGGTTCGGCCAGCCCACGGTGCCCGTGGTGTGGGTAGAGAAAGAGGCGCTCTCCGGCGTCTTCGAGGAGCCGTGCACGCGGCTGGATGTGGGGCTGTTCGCGTGCAAGGGCTAGCAGAGCTTGCTGATGATCAAATCCGGGGCCGGGATCAGGCGCTTGACGTAGACGCCGTCCCGCTTGCCGTGCGCGATGAGAAAGCGCCAGAACCGCTTGCCTTTGGGGATCTGGTCGAAGGGGAGTTGGACCACGACGGGCTCGCCGTCAATCTCACCGTGGCAGTACGACACGTCCCACACGGGGAAGCCGGGGTCGCTCAGGAGGCGTAGACGCGTGAGAACGAGGCCGGGCTCGGTCCACGCCACTTCGGGCGCGTGTGCGTAGCGGTCGTGGTGGCCGGGGAGGATGGGGTTGTCTTCGTAGACGCTGCTCATGATGTTCCTCGTTGGGTGCGGGCGCGGGCACAATCCCGCGCGGTACGCTCATTCAGACGCAGCACGTACGCCGTTATTCACAAGGGCTTGACAAGGCTTGCTCTAAGAAGCTGGCGAAGCGCTGTCGCCATCCCCGCCCGCTCGTGCTGTACGTGTGTCGCAGGCTGCGCGGGTACTTTGCGGGGCACTCGTGCCGGATGTCGGGTCGGGTGTGCTGGACCTCGACCGTGCGCGACAAGCGCCCCGGACGGCGGTCGATGGTGAAGTAGATCGAGTGGCTTTCGTCGGGCATGAGCATCCAGAACTCGCGGACGCCCTTGGCAGTCAGGTAGCGGCACCAGTAGCGCTTGTGGTCGAGCCCGATGAGGCGGAGGACGTCGCCGAACTCTTTGCGGACAAACGAGCGTGCGCGTCTGCGCTCCAGAACGACGCCGTGGTCGTAGACCGGGTCGAGCGAGCCGTCGGCGATGGTCTCGCCGTGCTGCTCGATCAACTCGCGCGACACGCTCGTGTCGCAGATGGGCACGCAATGATCGGCCATGTCGAGCCAGACGCATGCGCGGTGCGCCGCGTCGTGGTCGTGCCGCTCCGCCCACGTGATGAAGTCCTCGGGCTCATATGCGAACGTGGTCTGCTGGTCGCGTGCAGCGTGGACGAGGACGATCTCGCGACCCGACGCCAGTTGGACGATCCGAAACGACGGGACGGGCGGCGAGAACACAAGGCACGTTGCGAGTGTTACGGCATCTTTGAGGTTCATGGTTCACTCTGCGTTGATGGTGAGGGACACGTACGGACCATCGACCGCGTACTCCCCGGTGGCATAGGTCATGCACAGGCCCTTTCTGACTAGCGCGCGCGCGGTGACGCGGCGGACTTCCTCGGGGACGCTCAGCGACTTACCGCGCAGCAGGAGCTTCTCGATGGTCCGCTTCTGGACCGGCGTGAGGGTATTCCACTGCTCTCGCACCCGCTCTCGGTAACGGTCGAGTCGTGACACAGCGGCTCCCATGCGCCGGGAGTAGGCTTTCGCGAAGGCGACGTCTAAGCTGCTCGAGACCATTGTCGATCTCTTGATGGTGAGCGCGCGGGCACAACCCCGCGCGGTGGGGTGAGTCGCTCAGGACTTCTCGGCCAGTTCGTCGTCGGTGAGGTAGGGCACGCGCTCGATTCGTGCCTCGATAGACTCGGGGGTTTCGGGTTCCCCGATGAACTCGCATTCCTCGGCGATCGCTTCGGCGAAAGCCGCCTCGTCGTCGTTCATCCAACCGCCGAAGATGTCGCCAGAGTCGGCAATCCAAAGGAGTGAGATCCCGTCTCGTGCGGCGTGCTGGCAATCGTCGGCGAAGACGATGTTGTCGCGGTCGGCATCGATCGCGCCGTCGTAAATGCGGTCGCACCCCCCGTCGTAGATGATGACGCCGTGCTGCTCCGCAAGCTCGCGAGCGACCCGCTGCTCGTCGATGGGGTCGTAGGCATCGCAGAGCGACTGGTAGCGCTCCGAGCGCCGCTCGCGGGCATACTCGACACCGTCGAGGGTCGCGGCCCACGCGACGATGTCGGCGGGCTCGTAGGCGTGGTTGTAGACGCCGTCGCGGACGAGCACGATGCTGCGCCCGTTCTCCATCGTCTTTTCGTCAATCGACACGTCGGGCGTATCGAAGATGAGGGTGCGCGCTACGGCGATGGCTTTGCTCAGGTTGAGCTTCATGCGGTCCTCCGTGGGTAGATGGGAGCGACGCGGCTGTACCACGAGTCGCACCATTCGAGATAGAAGCCAGCGGCGTTCAGATCGCGCTCGACGCTGGCGTAAAGAGCGTACAGGTGATGACCGGGGCCGACGATCTCGGAGAGCGCGCCCCCGTCGTGGCAGACGATCAGGGTTGCGCCGTCGGCGTACTGCTCGCCGCGCTCGCGCCACGAATCGGGCGTGTAGAACGGCGGGCAGCCGCCCGTGTAGAGGCGGGCGGTGCGGTCCTCGGCGACGTGGGCGTGGTTCCATACGATCTCTGCGACGCGGAGCGCGTCCCCTTGCAGGGGCGCGTCCGTTAGTCCGTCGCGGAGCGCTTCGGTTCGGGTGAGGTGACTCTTCATCGGTTCCTCAAAAGTTGTAGTCGTAGAAGTGGTGGCGTCCCGCCTCCAACGAATTTCCGGCAGCGTGGGTGTCGGTGCCGACCAACTTCCACACGACTTGACCGTTTCGTACGCGTCGCGAAAACGTGAGCACGCGCCCCTCGGGGTCGTCCTCGTAGCGATAGCGCGGCTTCCCGCTCATGTGCCCGGCAAAGCCTCCGGGCGTGAAAACCAGCGCGTCGTCTTCTCCGGACTCGGGGCCGTTGAGGAGGGTGGCTGCGTCGAGTCGGATTGTAATGCGCTTGGCCGAGCGCTTCGTGATCGTCCCGGCCAAGCGGTCGGTATAGAGGGTCCATGTCACGCCGTCGCCGACGTTCGCGTGGTCGAGAGGGTGGGTGTTCGTCGGGGTGTTCATGTCGGTTCTCCGTGGTGCTGGGCGAGCGCACAATCGCTCGCGGTTTGATAGCATAGACGCACATCGTGACCCATTGTTCAAGCCTCTTGACACTTTCTTGCGACTCTGCGAGAGCAAGCGGGATCGGCAGCGCAGAGCGCGGCTCCTTCGTCTCGTACACGACCCCACCGCGCTCGACTCTTTCTCCGAGCCTCCGACGAAAACGATTGACCCCGCCACCTTTCTTGCGCTACGACAAGATGGCGGGCGAATGGGTCGCTCGCGACACCGGACCGAGCAGGATTGTGCCTGCTCACAGCACGAGGAGAGACGATGCCGATTGATGCGGACGAAGTGAAGGAAGTGAAGGCCCTGATGCAGCAGGTATCCGACCGGCGCGACGAGATTAGCGATCGGATGGACACCTTCCGCGACGACATCGTGGACCAGATCAAGCAGTTCCGCTCGGAGATCGAAGATGACATCTCGCAGCTGGGGCAGATGATGGCGGCAGTGTCGCGCAAGCTGACGACAATGAAAAATGTCGTCACCAATGCGACGGCGATCGGCTACGTGGGTGAGCGTGCCGAGGAGTGGGCGGAGATTCTCGGCGACGTGGCGGACGACTACGACGTGATCCTGACGGTGCCCGATTTGTCGGTGGATGAATGGGACGACGAGCTTGACGACGTGCCCGCTGAAATCCCCGAAATTCCCGCGACGATCGACGAGGTATGAGCCGACGCCTCGTGAACATCCGTCGCATCGGCGACCGAGTCGCCTACATCGACAGCGTCACCGGACGGCAGCACGTTCTTAGTCGCGAGGCGGCGCGGGAGGCGGCCTTGGCGCTCGCGGTGGCGGCGTCGAGCGAGCCTGCTCCCGAGGCAAGCTCGGGCGACGTGTGGGCCGAGGTGATTATCTACTACGTGACAGAGGCGGAGCACGACGAGACCGTCGTCGAGTGGATGCGCGCACGACGCGAGTTCGGCATTGCCAAGTACGGCACGCCGTTGCAGCGAGACAATGGCCGCGACCCGGTCGCGGATCTTCGAGACGAGCTTCTGGACGGCTGTGCATATGCGCTCGCCGCTGGAAATCATGACATCTTGCAGCGGCTTTTCGAGGCGCTGGAAACCCTGACGAATTAGGAACACCCCATGAAAAGACTCTACGCACTGGAATTCACGACGATCGAGCTTGTCTACGCCGAGAGCGCCGACGAGGCGCGCGACCTTGCGCACGCGGTGGCGCAGGACGTGAACCTCGCCGACGGGCTCGAATCGATCAAAGAGGTGTCGGAGACGGACCCGCTTCCGCCCGGCTACTCGATGACGTCGTGCGTCTGGCACAACGGCGACGACGACATCACGGTCGAGGATGCGCTCGCGGGAGTCGAGCCGGAGGGTGACGACGACGACGACGACGACGATGATGAATGGGACGAAGACGATGAATGGGACGACGACGAAGAATGGGACGACGACGAGTGACCCCGATTGGGCGTGGGTTCCCCGCGCCCTAAACACTGCCTCCAAAGGGCTCGTCTTCGTCGGGCTCGTTTGGGTCGCGATGGGGCTGGCACTCGCGGAATTAGGCTTGACGATCACTGAGGACACATGACGACATACGACTACGAAGACGCGCGCGATCTGGTGCGCTACGCGATGGACGAAGGCTATCACTCCGTCGAGGAGATCCAGCGCGCGCTGCAATCGGCTCGCGCCGTGTGCGGTCTTAGCGACGAGCAGTACGCCAACCTTCGGGGAGAGTTCTTGACGCCTGTCGAGGCGTCGAGCGAGCCGCGCGTCTCCCGCTCTCGGCTGGACGAAGACGAGCATCGCGCGATCGAAGGCTTCATCGCGGCTGCCGAAGGCGCGGGCAATCGCATTATGGCCGCCCACGGACGGGGTGCGCTCTCGGGCAACCCGGTGTCGCTCAACCTCGTGCGGCGGCAGCTACGAGAGGGACGATGAAGCACTGGTGGGAAGTCTGGATCGAGGGCGAGCACGGGAGACCGGATAGTCTGCTTGCCGCGTCGCCCGAGATTGCGGCGAGTGAGTTGGTGCGCGACCGACACGACGAGCAAGCAACGCCTCCAGATACCATCGTTTGCGCGCGCGTGAGCCCCCAAAAGGTGCGACGCTTTCGCGTCGAGGTGGTGAGCATGGCGCTCGCGTATGAGATCACAGAGGAGGGGAGCGATGCTGAGTCGGCATGATATTCGACGCATGTACGATGCGGCCAACGTCAAGATCACGCATCCGCTGCGTGCCTTGCACAAGCTGTGCATGCGTCCGGAAATGTACGGATTGATGGGCGAGTATACCCGACAGGTCGAGCTGACCGTCCGTCCGTGTCCTCTTGAGCATGCACGCTGAGGCCGCTGAAATGACGCAGAGCGAAGCGATCGCGTTCAATCGCCGGATGGACGCGGTGCCCTGGGGCTCGGCATGGGCCTTCTTGGATGGCATTCGGGCGGTTTACGCAGACGAGTTCCGTGCGGTGGACGTGTGGATGCGCGCGCGGAGGATGAATCAATGACCGACCAATCAATCTCTGGACCGACCGACGCGGAGTGGGAAGCGCTCGCCGTGGTCGCACCGCGCGATGCGTGGCGCGTGGAGGCCGTGACGGGCTACCCACATGTTTTTATACCGGGCTGGAATGCGCGTCACGAGGCGTGGACCGTGCAAAAGCGCTGGCATCGCGTCGAGGATCGGACGTCCTATCTCGTCGAGTTGGGCTGGGACGGCTACGAGCAGTCCTACGCGGGGGATCGAGACTTGCGTACCTTGTTGGAGGCGACACGGGCGTCCTTCACGATATTTCTGGACCGGGTTGAAGCGTCGAGACCGACGCCTCCCGGCGATCCGTTCTTGTACGCGGTCGAAGGCGATTTGAGCCGTCTGCAGCCGTTCGACCATGTGCTCGACGATTTGACGGAGGACGAAGGGCAACGCGTCCTCGTGCACGAGTTTCGCCAGTCGGAGGCGACAGACATCGACATCGATCGATTGCTCGACGACGTCTGGTCGACGATGCAGGAGTGGGCGCAGGAAGCCGACCACGGCGCGTTCGGGCCTTTCGGGCACGATGAGGGCGCTGCGCGCCTTGGGCCGCTCGATAACGAGATGGTACGGCATACGCTGCGCTACGCGCTCGGGGCTGCAGTGCGGACGAGCGCGGACATGAGCGATGCCGCGTGGACGCCGACGGGCCGGGTGGCGGCAGTCGCCGCAGACGGATTTTGGCAATGGCAAGGGAAGCCGACATGAACGCAGAGCAGGGCTGGTACGCGAGGACGATGGGGCGAGGCATCATCTCGGCGTTCTCGAATCGGCGGCGAGGCCGTACGCGCACGGTCGAGTGCGCTCGGGGGAAGGTGCTGTGGGTGGAGTCGGAGACGCCGGGCATGATGTGGCTCCGTATCGAGCACGGTTCGGGCCGTGACCGACGTGTCGAGCAGATTCACGTGACGCTCGATGAGGCGTTGAGCATTCGACGCTTGGGCGCGATGACGGCGGAGAGCGTGGCAGAGATGAGCGAGCAAAGGAGGTAACGAGCGATGAAACGCAGCAAGTTTGGCTACGATTGGCAACACGTGTTCGGGATCACGGGCGGGATGCCTGCGGATCGCGTACCGGAGTCGTGGAAGTGCGAGCAGATCTTTGAAGACAGAGAGGACGGTACGGTGATCTTGCGGTTTAAGCTGTCGGAGGATGTCGTCGTCAAGCAAGAGAAACAAATAGATTCGGTGCGTATCGAGCTTCGGAAAGCACAGCGTTTCCCGGTGGTCTTTTACAGCGCGGGGTTCGGGGGCAAAAATACTCCTTATCCGTTTAGCGGAACCGTGACCGATAGCCCCGAGAGCGGGGCTGAGCTAATCCGCAACCTGCTCCAATTCGCGTTGTCGTGGGAGTGCGTGTTTTAAGTCATGCCCTACACCAAAGCTCGCATCGCCGTCCGCATGCCCGATGGCACCTACGCGTCGATCTTCTACGCAGGGGAGATGACCCACGTCGAGCTGGGGCGACATCTTCTCGACCACTACTCCGACGCCGCCTCAGCCGTCGCGCTGGTTGAGGCGGGGGACGTGAAGCGGCTCGGCGAAACGCTCGCCGATAATGAGCCGATCCGTGCTTTGATCTCGGGGCCGAAGCGTTACCCGAGCCGCTCGGCGCTCATCGATGCGTCGAAAATAGACACGTGGAGCGAGTGGCTCTACCTGCGCGGGTACGGGGAGTGGCGCTTTTGTCACTTGCTATGGTTCCACATGGTCCCGCTCGCGCAGATGGTCGAGCAAGTTGAGCAGTTAAATCGACGGCGGGCTGCTAAACCGACGTCTGGACGAGACAAGCCGTGAGTGCTAGTCTCGCGCGCAGCTTCGTCTACTCGCCACAAGGTGTCGTCATGCGACCGACTCGCGCTTACGGGAGCACGCCTCCCCACCTCCCGCTCTACGCGACCCCGTCCACCATTCGACCGGGCGTCGGCTATCACGGTGGAGACGGCGGCATTCATCCGATCTCGCTTCATGGCGGGAGTGGGGGAATGCGCACGTTTCGAGGACCGGGGACTGCGATGATGATGCCCCGCCGTAGGCCCAACCCGATGGGCCGCGTGGGCGGGGCGCTCCTGATCATTGCGCCTTTCGCGCTGCTCGCATTCTTGAGCATGGCGGGGGACTGACATGAAGCGTCGCCGCCGCGCCCTGCTCGCAGCACAGACGATGGGCTCGACGCCGGGAGGGCACGTGTTCGTTCCGGTCGCCAGCGTGGGTGGCGTCCAGATCGGCGGCGTCGTGCATCCCGGCGACGTCGCCGCCACGATCGGCGTGGGCGACGCTCCGGGCTCCCCGGATGGAGGCGATCCGTTCTCGGTCGGCACGGCTCCGGACTTCACCGACGCGATGACGCAGGTCGGCCGGCGGCTCGTGGGGCACGGTGCGACTGAGGCGATTGGTCCGATTCTTGCCGGAGATCCAGCAGGAGGGCTGCGCGGCTTCATTCGCGGGGCAACGGGCGTCGAGACGGGGGAAGACCGTCGGTCTACCGACAAAGACCCGGCGATTGCCGCTCGCGAGGAAGAACGGCGACGTCAAGATCAGGAAAAGGCCGAGTCGCGTGCGGGGGACGATTATGTCGCGCTGGCTGAGGCGATGCAAAAGCAGCGTGAAGCGGAGAAACAACGCCAGCAGGCGACCGAGCAGGCCAAGCAGCAGGCCGCGAACGAAGAGAAGCGCCGCCGCGAAGAAGAAGAGCGCAAGAAGCGCGACGCGGCGGGGTACATCGCCCCGCACATGGACCCGAGATCGGGTCCGGGGCGTCCGACGCTCGCGCAGTTTGGCGGTCCCACACGTCCGGGCATGCCCGCACCCGGTCAAGCTCGATCGGGTCCGGGGCGTCCGACGCTCGCGCAGTTTGGCGGTCCCACACGTCCGGGCATGCCCGCTCCCGGTCAAGCTCGATCGGGTCCGGGGCGTCCGACGCTCGCGCAGTTTGGTGGTACAAGGCCGGGCACGCCGCGAACGGCACCCGGTCAGCAGCCGAGCGCAGGACGACCGGGCCGTCCCACGATGGACGAGTTCGGCGATGGCCGCGTGTCGAATCCGCGTCAGAATGCCGTGACCGCGATTTTGATGGCGACCGGCCTATCGGCTGCGCTCGGCATGGCGATCATCATGGCCCGAGAATATTGACTCTTATTCTTTTTTGCGCGATAAAGGGGCCGACTTTCACGCGAGATGCGCCATGAAGAAGCCCCGATACGCCGCGTTCGACGATGAGCCGAAAGGAACGTGGACGAACCCGCCACCGCTTGCGCCGGAGCCGGAGCCGCGCCGTCTCAAAATGCTTCACCAGTCGGATGTGCAGACGTGGCTGAGCGCGCGGCGCATCGATGCGCAGCGGCAGCTCTTCGCAGCGGCGAGCGAGGGCCGCGATGACGCGCTGCCGGGCTTTCGAGCCCAGCTGGACGTGATCGCCGAGTTGGAGCGCAGCGCCCTTCCCACGGTGTCGGTCGAGGGCGAGCCCGTGCGCGGGCCGTGGGTCGTGCATGCCGAGAGCGGTGATCGGAGCTTCGTTCGCGGGGTGGACCTGCGCGAGCGCGAGGATGGGGGCAAGCCCTACGACGTCGTGCCCGGCGATCCGCCGCCGGAGAGCGACGACGAGCCCGGCGCGTGCCCGGTGGCGCTCGGCGACGTGAGCATTCGCGGATCGGTCGTGGTGGAGTTTATGGAGGCCGACGGCGTGGCCTCGCGGCACTGGTTCCATACGACGACGCGCGCCTACGTCTCGAACCTCTACGAGTTGGTCTGCGCGATTCATGGCGCGCAGAAGGCCGCGCTCAAAGAGGCGCGCTGGCGGTTCCGGTTCTCCAAGCCTGACGTCCGGCTGGAATCCGAAGGCATCTACCAGACGGGATCGCTCGTGTGGGTGGATTGGACGATGCACGAGGCCGACGGAACGCGACCGATGGGCTACCGGGAGCCGCTGGTCCGCGCAGACGATGAGGACGCGACCGAGCCGTCGCCCGACGACCTGCTGCGCGTCGATTTCGACCCGGTCTGGACGCACCCCGAAAAGCTGCCGCGCGCCGACTGACTTGTACCTTGCACAAAAGGGCGCTTTTTTATAGCCTTCCGTCAATTCGGATCTGATTTCGGCCCTGATTTACCGACGGAGAAGGCATCATGGCGACCCTTGCTGGCGTTCCTCAAACGACTCGTGCGCGCGCAGACCAATGGACCAACGCGAAGCTCCAACGCTTCAACTCGCGGGCGTACGCAACGGTGGCCGACCGCGATTCGGGTGTCATCCAAGCGCCCACAGCAGCCCAAATGGGCGATGCGCCGTGGTTTCACCTGATCTGCCAGTTCAATCGGGTGCCGACGTCCACCGCCACGATTGGGGTGGTCACGCTGCAAGTGGACGACGCCGACGGCAATGATCGAGGGACGTATACGGTTCGGCTGGACGCGTCCAACGAGATCCTTCGTCTGGCGCCGGGCTCGGTCGTGAACTACACGGTGGAGCACAACGGCACGGGTGCTGACTGCGCGTTCGGAGCGGTGGCGTCGGTGCCTGTGCTCGACACGTACTGATATTCGGTGCCCGCCCTCGTTGTCGCGGTTCTTTTCGCGATCTGCGTTCCTGTTCTCTTTCTTGCGTTGTGGGCTCACATGACTTCATCTGTATCTTCTTTCTCACCGAATGGGTCGATCAGCGAGCAGCCAGCCGTTGGGGACGTCGGCGGTGGTGGCGGCGCCAGTGATGCGTCGCTGCTTTGGGCTACGCCTTACGTTGTGTCGAGCGACGCGGACGCGCCCTATCGGAGCATTCAGGCCGCATTGACGGCAATAGAGAACGATCTGCCGGACGAAGCAATCGTGCTGATCGAGGCGGGCGACTATAATGAATCTTTGGTCTTCACGTCGTTCGGGGACGTGGAGATTAAGCTCACCCCGCTCGGCTCGTCCTCTGCGGGTGTCGGAGTGCGGGTACTGGGGAGCTTTACGATTGCGGGTTCGGGCTCGGGCGTCACTCAGGTCACGCTCGACAATGTGTCTTTCGCGACCTCCGGCACCGACGGGTTGACGGTGACGCAGGACGGTCCAGTCGTCGTCCAATTAGTGGGGGGCACGATTTCGAGCGACCAAAACGCCGTTGTGATCAACGACACGTCGCCGGTCGGCGGCGCGCCCAGCCTATTTCGAAGCGCGGCGAACGCGCGGATTTCGTCGTCGGGCGGCCGAGCGCTGGACGTCGATGGCGCACGTGTTGACTGCCGGGAGACGGTCATTTCGGCGACGGACCCGACGGCTCGCCTTTTGTTCGCCCAATCCACGACCGTCCCCTGTGAATTGGCGTTCGCAGCGTGCACATTTCAGCCGGGTGCGGATAGCGTTGACGTGCCAATTTTTGACCTCGGGGCGGGCACCGTCATGGCGGTCGCCGGGAAGCACCCCGAGGAGCCGACCACGCTGTCTTGCGGCAATCGAACCGTTTTCTTTTATCGTGATCTGGCCCAGGTCCGCATCACAGACGGAGCCATTTTCGACACGGCTCCGAGCGCCTCCGACTCAAATGCGTTTGCGAATATCACCGGAGCCTTTTCGCCGGGCACGTCCCTCGTTGCCATCGATTCGTCGTTGCGGACGCAAGACGAAATTTTGGTGGACGTGGTTGGGAATCTATTCGGCGGGGTGCTGGTAGAGCTGTATAACTGCGAGATTCGAGCGGGCGCGATCGGTGGGGTCGCGCCTTACGGATTATCGAACTCCGGGGGCGCGCCAAACCTAAATCTGTACTTCGACAATCTACGGTTTGCGAACACGTCATCGACGGACTTGACCTATCTTTCGCCCGATTGGGGTGCGTTGCCTCGTACCAACACGCCTGTTGCGAAACCGTAATTGGCGCGCTCCCGCTAGCATTTTAGTGACTCGGGCGGGGGTCGAACCCGCGACCGATGGGTTAAAAGCCCACTGCTCTGCCAGCTGAGCTACCGAGTCGGAGGATTACTCGGCGCTCTGTTTCGCCTCGCGGATGCGCTGGCGGTTGTAGCGCACGGCCTGTGGCGAGACGCCGATCTCGTCTGCAATCTCGCGGCTCGGTCGGCTGAAATCGACCGCGCTCCAGTCGGTCACGCTCGGCCTTCCGGGCGTGACGGGCGGGATGTTGAGGCGGTTGCGGTGATAGCGTACGCAGTCTCGCGAGACGCCAATCTGCTCGGCGATCTCCCGGTCGGTCATCTCGCCCAGCGGGAGTGCGCTCCAGTCGATGTGTTCGGTATCGGTTTCCATGACGCGCAAAATAGCCGATCCGGTGTAAAAAAAGCAACCTTCTGATTTTTGATCGGCACTCCGCGTCACGGCCCGTCCGTCACAACTGTCACAGCCGTCACAGATCGCCGTCACAACCGTCACACCAGACCAAAACGGGAGCGAGCCCCGGTCGTGTCCGCAACCGGGGCTCGCGATGCACTGGCCGAGCGTGCTCGGACACGCTATGAGGCCAAGCTCGGATCAGGCAGGCGGCGTGAAGCCGCTGTGGATACCGACGACCACGGCCTGCGTGTTGTCGAGACCGAGGTTGACGACGAACGGGCGACCCGCGCTGAGCGGGTTCGCCGCGTTGCCGGTCGCGATGTCGGCAGCGTTGGCGTCCCACGTGGCTTCGTCGATGAGGATCTGGCGAAGGCCGATGTAGTCCTCGGCCCCGACGCGTGCTGCGTCGTTGACGAGGGTCGGCGTCGAGGCGATGCCGTCGACCTGAGCCGAGTTCGTGTCGGCGACGATGAACGCGCCTCCCTCAACGGGGATGAAGGACGAGCCCCCGGTCCGATAGACGTAGCCAACCACGGCGGTCGCCGGCTCGCTATTGTCTTCCTGATAGTCGACGTACTCGCCGGGCTGGGAGTCGATGGCTCCGGCGATCGCGCTGGCGCCTTCGCAGAGATTCGCGAACACGCCCCGGTAGGTCGCGCCGCCCGTCATGTTGATCGCGAGCTTGGCTGCGGGGCCGTTCGAGAAGAGGAAAATCTCCGCGTTGGTCTGTTCCAACGCTCCGAGAGTGAACGCCTCGAAGGCGGTCCCGGCCTGATTCGCGGCAGTGAGGAGCGCCTCGATGCTGCTCCAGCGCCAGTTCGTGTTCGCGAAGCTGCTGCGGATCTGTCGGGCATTGGCGGGACGCGTGACGCTCTGGCCCTGCGTGGTGAGGATCGTGCTCATGGGTAGATTCCGTGTCGAAAGGATGGTACAGGCGGTTTGTTCAACACACCCTTGAACAAACCGAGTTCGGCGGCCAATATAGCCTCGGCAACCAAAAATGGAAACCTTTTCATGGCGAACCGCGTACAGACGTTACATGACCGGAATCAGGGACGAATCGAGGCCGTCTGCGAGCGCTACGCGATCCTGTGCTTGGACGCGCCCGACGTCGAAGACCCGCGCCGCGAAGCCTTCGAGCAGGTGTTCGGTGCGTCCTTCGGAGCCGTGGACATGGATGCTCTCGCAGCCGAGCACGCCGAGCACGCCGAGGCGTATCGGGCAGCCGAGCAGGCGGAGCAGGCGGATGCCGAATGAGGAAGCGTAGGCACGCGAGCGTGGTGACGGTCTGGTCCCCGGATCGAGGAGCGGTGCTGCTTGTCGAGCGGTCGGACGGGCGCTGGGCGTCTCCGGGCGGCTACGTGGAGGCAGGGGAGAGCCCGCGCGTGGCCGCGTCCCGCGAGCTATACGAGGAAACCGGGGTGTTCGTGGCGCCCGCCTTTCTTCGCTATTTCTCGACTTTGCCCTCGGATCGCCGTACGGTGCATGCGTACGTGCTGGAGATGCCGGGCCGTCTGGCCCGCCTCGTCGCGGTGCCCCCGAGCGCGGAGATTCGACGCGGCGCCTGGTTCAGCTTATCAGCTCTGCCGCCCGATCTTCACTCTGGCGACCCCTTGCGCTATCTCGTAGTATGAATCGCGCGCGACTGTGCCCACGCGGTGTATATATTCAGCGTCCGGTGCGAGCGCGCACGTCTGGTGAGACCGACCATGACTGACCAAAGTGCGACGCACGACTTCATCATTCGCCAGATTAGCGGCCTTCAGCGTCAACTGGAGAGCACGAACAACCGGGCGACGATGAACGAAAAGGAAATCGCGCGAATGGAAGCCAGAACGGCAGAGCAAGTCGCACAGCTGCGCACCGACATCGGGCGCCTCGCCGACTTGCCCGCCGAGATGGCCAAGCTCACGGCGACGCTCGTCGGCGTCGAGTCGGAGTTGCGCACCCAGCACGAGATGATGGACGATTTCCGAGAACAGCAGCAGCGCGCGATCGCAGTGACAGAGGCGGCGGAGAAGGAGCGGACGAAGCGCACGATCGCGTGGGCGACGGCGGTCGGGGGCGCGGTGAGCGCGGTGGTGACGATCGTGTCGGTCATCTTTGGGGCCGCGGCCCCCCCTGAGCCCGTCCTCACGCCCGAGGCCGCTGTGGAGGCGTTCGAGGCGATGGAGGGGACCGAGGAGCGCGCCGAAGCGCCGGACGCGGGCCTTCCTGCGGACTAGGCGCAAAAAAGGTTGAACAAAGCCGCGCGGCGGGGTAGGGTTCACGAAAGTGTCCGCAGAGCAAGCGAGACTGTACGAACTGCGGGCGTCCGTAAAGGCGCAAGTGAAACACGGTCCGAGCGGGTGAGATGCCCGCGCTATCCAGCTATCCACAAATTCCTGATTATCGAAGGAGACGAATGGCTATTCCCGCCGACATCGTCATGGGCATGGATGTGTCTGACTGGCAAGACCCTGCAGATCTCGACTACCGCAAGCTGTATAGCCATGCGCGGATGCGGGTCTGCTTTGTCAAAGCGAGCGAGGGCACGACGTGGAAAGCGCGTCACGCCCGCTCGCACATCACGCAGGCATCCGAGGCGGGCATGATGGTCGGCCTGTATCACTTCGCGCGCCCGGACATCGTCGTCAAAAACGACGTCGGGCAGGCAGACGTGTTGCTCGACGCCGAGCGGGAGTCGTCGTGGTTTGCTCGGCAGATCATGAGCCTGCCGCGCACCGACTTGCCGCACGTCCTCGACCTCGAAGTGCCTGCGGGATCGGGCGTCGTGCACAGCAACCCCGCGAATATCGTCACGCACGCTCCGGGGGCTGGGCAGATCATGATCCCCGGTCCGGAGCGCTTGCGTGCGTGGTCGCGACGCTTTCTGCGCACGCTGCGCAGAAAGCTCCCGCGCTCGCGGCGCAATGGCAAGGCGATCATCTACGTCGGCTACTACTTCGCGCTGGCGCATCTGGCCGTCGACGAATCGCTGGCCGCGCATCCGCTGTGGATTCCGTGGTACGGGGTAGACCGGCCGCGCCGTGTGCCGGAGCCGTGGGAGGACTGGCAGCTGCACCAGTACACCGACACGTGGACGGGGCCGGGCTCCCCGCTTGGCATCGACGTAAACCGCATTCGCAAGTCGTGGTATCGTCGCCAGCGCTTCATCGCTCGTCTGCGGCAAATGGGGCCGTTCGGGATGGCGCTCGCGATGGGCATGATCGATGGCGCAGCAGGCCAACCGGAGCGCAGACCATGAAGCACATCCTGTTGATCAATGTCCGCGCGCACGGCGCCGAGAAGGCGATCCCGGTGACGTGCCTGTTTCCCGCAATCGCAATCGAGCGCGTGGTCTACCCGATGGGCGAAAGCAAGCCGATGCACGTCAGCATCGCCGGGCACGAGGGCTACCTCGTGGTCGATGGCCTACGCGTCTTCGATACGTTCGAGGCGGCCTTCATGGACGAGACCGCACCCAAGGGCTCTCAGCCTGCAAGCGGGGCCGCGCTGGCGGGCTGGCAGCGCCCGACGACGACTGAGCCGGGAGACTCGCCGCAATGATTATGGTCGTCATCATGGCATGCAATGTGCTTGTGCTGTGCTCGTCGAGCTATTTTGCGCGGAAGCTGGAGCGGATCGACGAGAGCCAGCAGGCCGAACGGCTGCGTTTTTGGGCCGCGCTTCACGTGGTGTCCATGCAGCTTTTTTGGTGGATGATGATCTGGAGCTTCCCGCTGTCGCGCTTCTTCGAGTTCGTCTGGACGGGCATCTTCGCGGTGCTTTCGGGGATCGCGACGGGCAAGTGGGGTATGCATCACGAGATCGCGCGACGCAGTGTGAATCACAGATAACCCTTCACTTTAGGATGTACGAATGACTGAGCGAATGTTTACAGTGGTCTCGCCCGATGGTGGCTCCGAAATCGTCCGCACGACGGCAGACTTTGTCCGTATCGGCAGCCATCGGCATAATGTGATCAGCATCACGGACCCGGAGGCTGGGCGCACACATGCGATGATCGAGTTCGACGGCAACGTGGGCGGTGTCTACGACTTGGGAACCGGGCGCGGGACGTGGCTTGGAGGCGCGAAAATTCACGGAAAGGTGCCGATCAACGAGGGCGACGTCATCCGGATCGGGTCCACGAAGATCCGCTATAATGGCGTCGTGCAGAGCGAGACGGATGCGCCGTCGGATGACGCGAACGCGCCCGAGCTCGCCGAGCCCGCCGAGCCCCAGCGAAAGCGATCCCTTGCCGACGAGATCGTCGACGAGCTAATCGACGACCTCTACGGCGTCTCGGGCGTCGGTAGCTCGTGGGATGCGTACGGCGAGGAGTGGTGCGCAGACAAGCGCGACGAGTGGGTGACGATGGTGAAGCAGCGCATCGCGATGCACGAGACCGAAGTCGAGCGCACGCGCGCTCGGTGGGTGTTGGCGCTGGAGCAGATTGCGCCCGTCCGCAACTGGTCCCGCACCGAGGATGAGGACGCGGGGCGTCTGATCGAGGCGGAGCTTGTGCTGCGCTTGGAGCCGGAACGTCGCGGGGACTACTGGCGTGTGCAGGCACACCGGACGGGCGGCTACAACGTCGAGACGCGCAAAGACGACTACTTTCAGATGATGGTGTCTCCGGACGTTCGCCAACTGCCGCTGGTCCTTCGCACGATGCGCGAAGCGCGACAGCGGTGCGCTGCGACGCCGGGGCTGACCGTGATTCGGAGCGAGTCATGAGCGATTACACGGTACGGGTCATGGCCCAATTCCGGCAGGATTCAGACTCACTGGTTCTCGTGGGCCAGCGCTGGCGGCACAAAGAGCGCGGCACCGTGTATGAGATCATCGCGGTCGCCTCGGGGCAGGGCGGAGACATCGAAGGACGTGATGTCGTAGTGTACGTCGATGCTCCTGAGTCCCGATCGCACGCGTGCAGTGTGTGGGCGCGCGAGAAAAAGGAGTTCTTGGACGGGCGCTTCGAGCTTGAAGATCGAGGGCCATTGGGATGAAGGACTTGGATTTGACGCAAGAAGAGTTAGCCTCCATCCGCTCGTTGAAGCGTCTGGCGAAGAAGTGGCCGAAGTCTCTCTGGTTGTTCTCAGGGAGCGGCTCCCTGTGGGTCATGAAGTACAAGTCGGACGGCTCGCCAGGTATGACCCCTTCGGGAGGCGTCGACCCCGACTTCTCGGTAGACGTCATCGCAGGCATCCCGAACGACGGCGGGGACTGGTGATGGGCAATCACTCCCCCGGTACGGGCTTTCCGCTGACGTTCGCGTGCTCCAAGTGTCGCAAGCGCTATGGAGGCATCGCGAAGATGCCGAACGCCGTGTTGCGGTGGCGGCTCACGGGGCGTCGTCGAGCGCTGACAAAGGCCCAACAAGGCAACGGGCACCCGCGAGCCCTTCAATACCGCGTCGAGTACGAATGCCTGAATTGCGGCCACGTTGGATGGTCGCGGCAGGCCGACTGTGAGCGCGGGGCGGTGGACTCCACAACGAGCGAGGAATGACGGATGGGCGATAAGACAAAGATCGAATGGACCAGCGCGTCGTGGAATCCCACGCGGGGCTGCTCGAAGGTGAGCGGCGGGTGCAAGTTCTGCTACGCAGAGACGCAGGCAAAGCGGTTCTGCGGGGCCGGGCAGCCGTACGAAGGCACGATCGATCGCGGGCGCTGGAACGGCAAGGTGCGGCTCGTGCCCGAAAAGCTCCTGCAGCCGGTGCGCTGGCAGCGTCCCCGGCACATTTTCGTCAACTCGATGAGCGACATCTTCCATGAGGACATCCCCGACGAGTACATCCTCGCGGTGTTCGGCGCGATGAGCGCGGCGAGACATCACCAGTTCCAAGTGCTGACGAAGCGCCCGGAGCGCGCAGCGCGATGGTTTGCGTGGGCCGAAAAGCAATGGTCCGGCCCGGAGCGCTGGAAGGTGGGCGACCCGTATGTGGACGACGTCCTCTTTGCGGCGGCGGAGCAGACGGCGCCACACGATATGCACTGGCCGAGACGGTGGGAAATGACTCTCGCTCGAAACGACTGGCCGCTGCCGAACGTCTGGATCGGCGTTTCGGTCGAGAATCAGGAAACGGCGGATACCCGCATCCCGTGGCTTCTGCGTATCCCGGCAGTGATTCGGTGGCTCTCGATGGAGCCGTTGATCGGGGGGGTGACGATCGCCAAATGGCTCGGCACGGTGCACGAGGACAGCGTCGGCATCGCGAACCTCGACCAGTCGATCCCCGCCGCACTCGGCGTGCCCTTTCACGACCCGTGGCTACGAGGCGTCGATTGGGTCGTGGTCGGCGGCGAGTCGGGAGGGCGGCATGCTCGCCCGCTGCACCCGACGTGGGCGCGCACGATTCGCGACGAGTGCGCGAACGAGAAGGTGCCCTTTTTCTTCAAGCAATGGGGCGAGCACGCCCCGTGGTCAGACGACCACTTCGACACGGGCGCGTACCCGGATGGCGAGGATGCGCTGTTCTGGACGCACGAGAACGGCGCACAAGCCGGGCTGGTGTCTTCGACGCATGCGACGAATGAAAAGTGGCACCCGTTTCTGTCCGTAGGCAAAGGTGCGGCGGGTCGCCTGCTCGACGGACGTCTTCACGATGACCTGCCAAGATGGAGCAGCTAGATGAGCATTTTGAACGCGTACGAAGCACGGGAATTGGCGGTCGCCGCGCACCAGAGCAAGATCGATGAGGCGCTTGACGAAATCACCGCTGCGGTGCGGAGATCGGCGCACACGGGATCGATGTCGGTTGAGTGCCTGTTGAACCTGCCCGGCACGGTCACGCTTTCGATCGTCGAAGCGCTCGAAGAGTCGGCCTATGACGTCGAAGCCCGCTACAAACCTCGTGGCGACGCTTCCGACGACAATGACGTCGAGTTTCACGTCTCGTGGCGATCCGCGACGCGATAGAATGTCCCTACCCCGCGAGAGGTTGTGCTCTCGCCAGACCCAAAGGAAAACGATGGCGACATATGCGCTCAAGCCAACTGACCCCCTGTGGCGTCGGCTGCAATCGGTGTTCGACGCGCTGGAGGCTGCCGAGGTGCAGATCGATCACTGCGCGGGCACGTGGATCGTGCATGACCTCGCCCGCAAGCGAGATGCCGCCGATCATGGAATTTCAGATCGCGTTCGAGGACGACGAATAAGGATGCAGGGAAGGCGTGCCCCCTCCGTGAATTTTCAGCACTGTTTTGAAAGTATGGACACAAAATGAGTATCAAAATTGTCACGGACGAAGGCAAGAAATTCGGGTTTGGTCGCGAAGACAAGGTGGAGCTTCAGATTCGTCACAGTCAGTCAAGTGGTTGTCTGTTGTCGTGGTGCGCTCCTTATCAGGCTGATGCGCTGGCCGAGAAGTGCGCTCAAGGCGCTGCGCGTGTTCGGGCCAAGAGCACCTTTGATCTGGCTACCGACACGCGATCTGTGAGATTTGGTGACGTCGTCGGCCAGATTTGCGCTTGGCATCGCGCTAACCACGGGGAGTCCCGCTTCGATGGTCGTCGGCGTCCGGGTGGTGCTTGGACCGACTCTTTCGCCTCGGTCAGCCGTGCTGTGCGGGTGTGCGCCGACGTCGACGCAAGCGACGTCTTCCGTCAAGCGCACTACGTCACGGGCCTGCTCGCTCAATGGGAGATCGCCTCGATTCACGGAAAGGGAGAGCCCCTCGACGATCAGACGCTTCAAAAGTGGGTCGAAAAGTGGTTTCAGCTGATCGAAGACCACGAATGAGCATGCAGTACATCCGCGATTCCTACGGTGTCCCGGCCAAGCGTGGTCGGCTGGTCGAGGTGTACTTGTCGAATGGCAAGTTGGCCTTTCGCGGCCATATCGCCTCGGCGTCGAATCATATCCACGTCAAGTCCGAGCGAGGGGGGCACAGTCTCGCGTTCCATCCGACGGATGGTGTCGTATACTACGCTGACGACGGCGAAACGGTGATCCTCGATACGCGCTCGCCGGAAGTACGGCAGCGGCTAGACCAAGCGCGACGGGCGGCGATAGAAACAGAGGTTCGGGCGGCGAGGGCGCGCGTCCTCGCCGACGCTCGGGCTGCAGAAGCCCGCGCTTGGGGAGAGCCGGTGGGATGGGAAGCGAAGCGTGCGGGCGACGATCGCTGGGTGGCGGTGGGCGCTGGCAGCAAACGCGGGGAATTGGCGGCTCGCCTCTTCGCGGGCGATCTCGGCAAGGTCCGCCCCGTGTACGCGGGCGCGGAAGAGACGGTGAAGGCGTGACGCTACCGCGCCGTCGTCAGCATGTATTGCGTCTTCGAGATCGGCGGTCGCGCACGCGGCACGTCTTGGCGTCCGACGCGGTCGGGGGCGTCCCCTTTGCGCAAGAGCCCGGCGTGTCTCAGGCGCGTCATGTGGTAGTGGACGAGCGAGGGATTCCACCCAAAGGTGCCCGCAATCTCGCCGACGGTTGGGCCGTAGCCGCGCTTCCAGAAGCTCCGGATGACGGCCTCGAACAACTGCTGCTGTTTTCGATTCATGTGCTTCGGGTAGACGTATTCGGGAAGGCGCATGATCTGGTCGCGCGTGAGCTTGGGCACGCGCTCGTCGTCGAGAATGTCTTGCTGGCTTGCGTTCATGCTGGTACGTTCCGGTCACACTTTCTTTCTCGAAAGCTACCCCATTTATTCAATGAGCCGCAAGAAAATCCGCGTGTCCCCGTCGCTTTCGACCGAACGGGCCTCAAAAAATGGACCGTTGAAGACCGTGCGACGCGCGGTCGGCGACGACACGAACCGTGTCGTCGAGTATTGGGCGAGCGAGGAAGAGTTGGCCGATGCGGCGAACCTTCACGTGGTCTACGACGAGGACACGCCTCCGCCCCCGGACACGCGCTACGCGATCGCCATTGTGCGGGAAGGCTACGCGTCGGTCATCCGGTGGGTCTGCAACGAGCTAGACATCGTGGCCTTCGCGAAAACGACTCCGACCGAAGGGCTCGTGGCGATCAACGTGGGCACCGGAGCGGTCATTCCGCTCGCGGACGCGGCGCGTGGTGCGGAGACCCTGTTCGGCGGGTGAATATTCGTAGACGCACCGCGTCTATGTGAGTGAACCGCGAGGGATTGTGCCCTCGCCCAGCAACGGAGAGTGAAATGAACGAGCGAACTGTCCTTGAAGTCCTGCGAGTCCAGCGAACCGAAATCGGCTGGGAGTACACTTCCCGTCGCGTCTCACGCGACGGCTCCTACGAGAAAACGCCCACAGGGAGGGAAGTCTTCTCACATGGCTACTACGCACCGACTCCGGTGTGCGGACCGATAGAGTTACTGAACGCCCATATCCGGCAGCACGATGCAGTCGAGTTTGCGCTCGCCGACGGGTCTGCCACCACCTACAAAGCGGTGTGCGCATCCCTGCATCGCATGATGTATAACAAGTGGATGGGGAACGACATCAACGAGTAGCGTAATCCAACCAACGCCCCCCCGCGTCGGGTTGTGCCGACGCAAGAAAACGAGAGACAAGAAATGGACGATCTTGTAGCAGGCGTTCTCGGCGGCCTCTTTGGGGCCGCAGCTATCCTCCTCATGTTCCTGTGAGCTTATGGTTTGCGAAATCGCATTTTCCGCTCTGACCGTCGCCGCTTCTGCGTGGTACGACGCGCATCCCCAGCGTGACGACATGATCGCTTCGTGCGAGGCGATCATGGAAGCCGCCGAGACCCACGGCGTCGACCCGGTCCTCGCGATCGCGGTCGGATGGAAGGAATCTCGCTGGCTACCCGACGCCGAGGGAAGCGCGGGCGAAGTCGGCGCGATGCAGATCGTGCCCGGCTATCACTGCCCCGATGGTCTCGCGAACTGCGACGTCATCGACGCGGGCGTCCGAGCGCTCGGCGCGTTCACTTCTCGCGCCCCGTCGCAGACGTCGGGGCTGTGCGCCTACAACACCGGGCGGGAGTTGATCTCCTGTCAGTACAGCCGTGACGTGGGCGCAATCCTTACTATCATCGAAACCGCTCTGGAGAGCCATGAAGACTCCCCCCCCAGCTAACGCCCCGACCCTGTTCCTTTTGCGCGGCATGCCGAAGAGTGGCCGCTCGACGCTGGCCAGCATCATTGCGCTCGGCAGAGAGCAGCAGGTCGGCATCCGACCCCTCGTGCTGTCCGTCAAAGCGTACTGCGAAGAAGCGGGTCTTGGCCCGCAGACGTTCGATGGCATGCAGACGCTTCTGCCGGTGGCCCGCAATTGGATGCTCACCCGCTTCATTCAACAGATGAAGGAAAACGCCGCGCATCCCGAGCAGGCCCGCGACGTCATCATCGACGATTACCACGTGCGGCACTTCGAGTTGAAAGACTACCTCGATGCGGCCAACAAGGGCGAGCATCGCATGGTGTTCAACGTCATCCGCTGCGAGAGCCAATTCGGCTCGCTGGAGCCGATGGAAGAGGTGCTGGCGAACCGTCTTTCGCGCGAGTTCGTCAACTTCGGCAAGCTCGCTCGCCGCAAGTCGCGCGACGCGGTGCGATGAAGATCCCCCAGCAGGGCGCTCCGCTGTCGATCCCTTGTGGCGATGGCACGGTCGCGATCGCAGAGACCGTGACGGTGAAACGGTACAGCAGCTTCGACGTGCGCGTGCTCGCGCGCGTCACGAGCGTGTTCCCGCACCCGAGTGCGCTCACCGACCGGGTCGCGCGCCTCGCGCTCGACGTGGGAATCCCGATGGCAGACCTTCACTTCACCCCGGCCCGGCAGACGTGGGACGTGTCGCCCCGTTTTGCCACGTGGTGCTGGTGGACAACCCGGAAGCCGACATGACCGACTTTCCCCATGCAGACCAACT
>Ga0180434_10001367_pt1 | contig 34896 bp, 31 predicted proteins | sample SS_ome_7_FD_132453 | JGI IMG/M metagenome (GOLD analysis project Ga0180434, IMG submission 132453) | Hypersaline lake sediment archaeal communities from the Salton Sea, California, USA - SS_1_D_2 metaG | ecosystem: Environmental > Aquatic > Non-marine Saline and Alkaline > Hypersaline >... | reverse complement strand
GTTATTGTTGACATACTGATATTTGCCAGGAAGCTGTAGCACCGTCGGCGGTCCGCACTTACGGAGTATCAGTGGATGTGCGCGTGTAGGCGGCTGAGTTTTTGTGAACAAGTCCTGGATCTCAAAACGCGTGAAGTCCTTGATCAAACTCAAACTGCAGGATATCGCCGTGGAATGACAACCTCGTTCTATTGTTGGTGTCTACGCATCATCTGTTGGATCGAATCTTCGTCGGTCTTGGCGTCTATCGTGATATCCAATCCCTCGGACCGCGTGTCCCACTTCAGTGCAAATAGTATCCGCGGCGGATTTGGTATGCAGACAAACTCCTTGGAGTCAATGCGTCTGCCGCTACAGGAAAAGCGTCCATCTTCCCAAAAGCAATGCATGCGTAGTGTTTCTTTGATCTGCCAAAAGATGACTTTGTCCAGCCCGATTCCCAAGTGTTTGCAGTCCAATTCCAGAGATTGTCCCTTTGGAATCAGAAGTTTCATCTGTTCGTCGAGCTGGCATTGGTGGGTGACTCCTACCGCGGGTGCAGTTGCCACCAGTATGCCGGATAACAGCGCCTGACCGTACTGGTAATCAACACTTGCCGCGGATGCAGCTTCCGGCAACATGCTTCCTTCGTGGTGTTCTTCATTTTGCTCTGCTATGGGCAAGGCCGTCGGCGCCACTTGGGCATTCTCTGCCTGCGGCATGTCGTTTTCCACAACAGATTTCTTGACAGCCACTCCGCCAGCAATGAGTCCCGTCGTCACAACAAAGCCGACCACGACCTTGAGGGCTATTGCTCCGACCGTTGTGGAGCCTCCAGCAATCGCCTCCTTGAAAATGGCCAGTCCGGCGAGGGTCACACCAAGTGCCGCCGGTGCGGCTTCGACGGAGTTTGCTACGAGCAATGAAACCAGCGTTGCACTTGACGAGACGATGCCCATCTTTGTCAGACGCTTACGTAGAGCCTCTATGCCGTTCTTGAGCCGCTTTGAGACGGCCGATTGGTTAATACCAAGTTCCGCGGCAATGTCAACCTGCTTTCGCCCTTCAAGGTAGTGCAGGATCAGGGGGATGCGCAGTCGTGTAGGCAGGACTGCAACCGCTTCGTCGAGAACAGGCCTAAGGTCGTCCCAATCCACCTCGGTGTTCTTCTGTCGTTCCTGCATTGCTCGCACCTCACGCTGACGCTGTGTCTTTTTCTTTTGCAGCAGATTGATGGAGGAGTTGATAGCTGCTCGATGCAACCACCCCGCCGGGGAAGTCCTGATTGTATTGGCATTTTCTGCAAGCTTCATGAAACAGTTTTGTGTTGCGTCTTCAGCGTCCGCCGAGTTGTTGAGAATCCTGCGGCAGGTGGCGTATACCATGTCCCGATGGCGCTCTGCGAGGGACCCAAACGCGCCTTGGTCCATCGTCTTGACGTACCTTGCTACCAGAACATTGTCTGACTCGTACACGGTTTGCTTCCTCCGATCAGAAGTCTGAATCTATCAATACTCAGAGCCGTTAAGGCAAACAAGTCTTCCAGAAAGTCTTCTCTATAATCTATGGCAAAACTCGGAAGCGGAATATTCCCAGTGTTTTCATGTTGATATACGAAACTCGCCATCTTCTTGTCGATCATACTACACACTTTGCTGATCTGTCCCCACAAATGATGCCAAGCTTCATGGTGATACTGCAAGGATTTCTATTGGGAGGAGGAAAAACCGGGACACAATACTATTCTTGTCCTGGTCAATGTAGAAGAGAGAGAAATCGTTCTGCAAGAATAGTTTTGTGTCCCGGCTTTTCCGGAGTGTTTGTATCGACTCGCTGGCGAGAATACAGGTCGAGGAATATGTCAGGTGTCTATGATTTCGCCGGTGAGGTCGTAGTGGCCGCGGACGCCGGTTATCTCTACCACACAATACGATCCCGGCTCGCGGTGTTGTCGGGGAAGAAATATCTTGCCGTCGATTTCGGGCGCGTCGTATTGTGTTCGGCCAATGCTTTCCCCGTCCTCTTCTGCAGCTTCGACGAGCACTTCCACTTCCTGACCGATACGAGCTTCGTTGGCTTCGAGAGATATTTCCTGCTGTAACATCATGACCGCGTCGAGTCGATGAGCTTTTTCTTCATCGGTGATCTGACCCGAGTAGTCGTATGCTACGGTGTCTTCCTCGCGCGAATAGGCGAAGGCGCCGAGTCTTTCAAATCGCTGCTCCCGAATGAAGTCGAGAAGCTCTTGGAAGTGGGCATCGGTTTCGCCTGGAAAGCCGACTATGAGCGAAGTGCGAATCGCGATATCCGGCACCGCCCTTCTCAAACGCCCGATCAGATCTTCCACATCCTGCCTCGTGACCTTGCGGCCCATTTGCTCGAGGATCTCACTGTTGATGTGTTGGATCGGAAGGTCAATGTAATGGCACATCTTTGGATTGGTCGCCAGCACTTCGATAAGCTCATCAGTGAAGTGGGCTGGATGCGTGTACATCAATCGAGCCCAGTGCACCTCAGGAACCTCGCAGATGCTTTCAAGTAACTCCGGCAGAGCCATTTGGCCGTACAGGTCGCTGCCGTAGAGCGTGGTGTCTTGCGCTATGATTTCGATTTCGCTCGCGCCGTTCGCCGTCAGCTCACGCACTTCGCGAAGCACCACTCCCCTGGGCTTGCTGACGTATGGGCCGCGAATAGCCGGGATCACGCAGTAGTTGCATCTGTTGTTGCATCCCTCGGCAATGCGAACGTAGGCGTAGAACCTTGGAGTGAGGCGCAGGCGGTCGGTGTCGGCCTCGCGTGCGTCTCTCTTTTCCTTGAGGACAGGCGGCACAGTCTCAGCGAGAAGTGCGTCGCGGCACAATGTTTCGAGCTTGTCTGGATCGACGATACCGGCCCAGGCGTCGATTTCCGGCATTTGTCCAGCGAGTTCTTCGCCATACCGTTCGATCAGGCAGCCTATGCCGACTACGGCGCGAACGCTGCTTGTTTCTTTCAATTCTGCCGCTTCGAATAGTGTGTCGATGGCTTCCTGTTTTGCCTCGTCTATAAAGCCGCAGGTGTTGACGATCACGAGATCGGCGTCCTCCGGCTCTTGAGATATGACCCACCCTTTGTGAGCGAAGTTACCAAGAACGCGCTCTGAGTCTACGAGATTCTTTGGACAGCCCAGGCTGATGAGCGAGACGGTTGGCATGTCAGGCTGTGAAGGTATTGTGCTGCCTTTCAGGATGAGACTTCTTCCTGCTCGTCATTTTCTTCGGGATCATCATCAACTTCGACAGCAGCTTCGTCTGCTTCTTCTTCATCCGTGTCGTCGGTTGGTTGGTAGCTTGAGGCAGAGCCGTTGACAGCTTCGTTTCTCTGCTGAGCTTCCCAGTCTTCCAGCGTGGTGAGGAGTTCTCTAGTTTTGCTGCCTTTGTATGGGCCGACGATACCGTTTGCTTCCATCATTTCGACCAGGCGAGCTGCTCGTGTGTAGCCGATTTCCAGCTTGCGCTGCAACAGCGAGACGGAGCCTCGCTCGTTTTCGAGGACAACGCGCACGGCGTCATCGTACAGGTCGTCTTGTGAGTATCCTGCTGTCTTCTTGATGCCATCGACCTGTTCGAGCTTCATTGATTGGTACTCGGGGTTTTGCTGCTCCCGGATCCATTTGATTATCTTTTGGATTTCTTCCTCACTCGTAAAGGTGCCTTGTCCGCGGACGAGATCGGAAGTGCCCGGGGGCAGATACAGCATGTCGCCCGAGCCGAGTAGAGCTTCTGCGCCGTTGCGGTCCAGAATCGTGCGTGAGTCGACTTTTGCTGTCATCTGGAAGGTAACGCGAGTCGGCATATTGGACTTGATGAGGCCAGTGATTACATCGACGCTCGGACGCTGCGTGGCAAGCACAATATGGATTCCGACGGCACGAGATTTCTGAGCAAGGCGGGTTATGGAGTATTCGACTTCTTTGCGGGCGATAAGCATCATGTCGGCAAACTCGTCGACAATGATCACAATCAACGGCAACTGTGGCGGCGTTGTTTTTGGGTCGTAGTCTTCGCCTATTCGTTTCTTGAGGCCCTCTTCGCCGAGAAGGTTGTACTGCTTGATGTGCCGCACGCCGACCTTTGCGAGCAGGTCGTATCGTTCGTCCATCGCGGTGACGGCCCATTCGAGGACGCGGGGGGCACGTTTCATGTCGGTCACGACTGGCGTCCTGAGATGTGCGATGCCTTCGTAACCTGTCAACTCAACCATTTTCGGGTCCACAAGGATCAATTTGAGGTCCGCCGGGTTTTGAGTCATCAGCATGCTGATGATCATTGAATTGATGCACACCGACTTGCCGGACCCTGTTGCTCCTGCGATCAAGAGATGCGGCATGCTCGTGAGATCTTGAATGATTGGCTGACCGGACGTGTCTTTGCCGATGAAGATCGGGATGACATATTTCTTGTTGCGGTATGTGTCCGATTCAATAAGCTCACGGAGTCGAACAACTTCTTTCACAGAGTTTGGAATCTCAACTCCCACTGTGGACTTGCCAGGGATGGGAGCGACGATTCTGACGCTCGGCGCTTTTGTGGCAATCGCAATATCATCTGCGAGACCGACGAGACGTTGGACTTTGATCCCGGCAGCAAGTGATAGCTCGTATCGAGTGACTACCGGGCCTGATTCAATATTGACAACGCGAGCCTTTATGCTGAAGTCATCAAGCGTGCGTTCGAGGATGTCTATTTTCTCGCGAATCGTTTCTTCGCGTTCGTGTGTGTCGGTATGGGTGACTTCGTCAAGAAGAGACACGGGAGGAAGCACGTAGTTTTCCCCGTCCTTCAAGGCGGACGGATTGTCACTCATCGCGGCCTTTGCTTTGAGGTCTATTGTGTGCTGCTCTTCGGCCTCTGCCGGTTCGCGTTTTTTCGGCGATTTGGGTGTCGGTTTTGGTGACGCCCCCCATTCAGGTCGCGCGACAGGGAGTGTGGCAGTGTCCTGTTTTCTGCGGCCGATTGTGTCGAAACCTGTTACTTCTATGTCCGCGACAGCAGCATCGGCAGAACTGTTCTTTGCGGTCGCGACAGCAGGTTTCATCTTGGCAGTACGAAGGTGGATTGATGCAAACAGGTTCCTGTGTTCCTTGAACCACCCTCTTAGCACAAAGAAGCTTTTGACGAGTGTTCGGTCAACCGAAAGCAGCATTGCGGACAAAGCAAAAAGCAGCGCTGCAAAGATCCATGCACCAACAGAGCCGATATAGAGGCACAGCATCCCTTGCACAGCCATTCCGACCCGTCCACCTAGTGACAGTGGAAACGCCTGTCGCCACGGCAACATTGCCGCCGAAGCGCAAACAGAGAGGATCAGCAAGAGGCTCCCAGTTGTTTTCTGCAGAGGCGGCACCTTGGCAGCACCCACAAGGTGACTGAATCCCCAAGTGGAGCCCATGATGACGAGTATAAACGAGGACACACCAATCCACTCGAGCATGAAGCCTGCAAGATATGCACCGACTACGCCGCATGCGTTTTGCGGCGGATTGCTCGGTGGCATGCTGTATGCTGGCAGATCGTTTCGGTCAAACGTTATGAGACATAACATCAGGAAGAAAGAGAACGCTATCAAGACAGCAGCTATGAGCCGTCTCGCGAGCGTTTCTTTCAGAAAAGCATCTATCGAGTCACGAACCATTCTTTTCTCCACCCTATCCAGCCGTGTGACGTGCATAGGGTCACTTCAGGATAATAGAGAGGACGATAACAGTCGTACCCACAAGTACGCAGTAACCGGCAAAGTAAGACAGGCGCGTGCGCCCTACTCTCTTCAGCATTATGCGAATTGCCAAAACGCTAAATACGAATGACGCGATCATGCCGGTTATCGTTGGCCACATATCAACAGTCGGCGCATCACCGGGTGATGCCTGTCCCGTATAGGCGGTGTAGAGAGTGTATACCGTCGCTATCGATATTACGGGCACAGCCATGAGAAACGAAAAGCGTATGGCATCCTGGCGTTTCAGCCCGCAGATCAATCCTGATCCAATTGTCATGCCTGAGCGTGATACCCCCGGCACCATGGCCACAACCTGTGCAAGCCCGATGATTACCGCCTCCCACCATCGCGCTTGCCGAGCTTCCGTCTGCTCTGTTGCCAGGTGATCACTGATAAAGAGCATCAGCGCCGTCCCGAGCAAGGCACAACCAGCCACAATGGGGTACTCAAACATCGCTTCCGTCGGATCGGCCATGAATTTGCCCAGTACTATGACAGGGATCGTTGCAACTACAATCAATAATAGCATTCGACGTTCCACTGTCAGCAGCCTCACGATGTCTCGCCACATCACCGTAAAAATAGCGGCTAACGAGGCGAAATGGACAGCTACTACAAAACTTGTGACTTCTTCGCCGGTATCGGCACCGAAGAAGTGCTCTACGATTGTCAGATGTCCTGAACTACTTATCGGGAGAAACTCTGTAAGACCCTGAATAATTCCCAAAATCGCAGCTTCACCAATGCCCAAAGCATATTCTCCACGCGTCGTCAGTATAGCGAAATGCGCATACTACCGATTACTTGGCGCAACACTCCTGCAGCCTCATCTCTATTTTACTCAGAAGTTGCCCGGCAATCTTTGACTTTTTCGCCGGACCGAGAATTGTTGAGCCGCCCCAGCGGTCAAAGAGGCGGACCTTTGCTGAGTCTGACCCTATAGTTGTGGCAAGATTGAGGACGTTGAAATCGAGTGACTTGTCACGCAGTTTTTCGAGCGCGTGTTTGACCGGGCTTTGCGATTCAAGTGCAAAACCGACCAGGACCGGTTTGCGACGGTGCGAAGCGATGGTCTTGAGGATGTCCGGATTGCGGACGAGTTTGACCGTGATCGAATCGGCGTCTTTGCGCTTCATCTTGCCCGAAACACGCCGTTCCGGGCGGTAATCGCTTACGGCGGCGTTCATCACAAGAATATCCGCCTTCTTTGCTTCCTTTTCAACTGCCTTCAGCATCTCGCGGACGGAGGTAATTCGAATCAGCTTCGCCCCTTCTGGCGGTTTTAGTGTGGTGGGACCGGAGACCAGCGTGACCGAGTGTCCCCGCCGCAACGCTGCCTGAGCAAGGGCATAGCCAAACTGGCCGCTCGATGCGTTGCCAAAAAAGCGAACGTCATCAAGATATTCGTGTGTGGGTCCGGCGGTGATGAGATATTTCATTGGAGATAGCGACTGAAGATAGAAAGAACCCTTGAAAGACTGCAAAGTGCAAATGCTGAGATTGCCGCGTCGTTCGCAGGGCAGAAACTAGTGACTGTCACTAGTTTCTGCCTCCTCCGTCACTGCGAGGTCGTACTAACGACCGAAGCAATCTCTTTACGTCGAACCCGGGACCATTCGTCCCACTCAAAATCACTTTCTTTTCGCTCGCAAAGTATTATTGATTGCTTCAAGTATATCAGCCACATCTACCATGCGGCCTTTGCCGACACGGCCACACGCGAGCCACCCTTCCGCCGGTCCGATCATTTTGTATCCAAGTCCTTCAAGTCGCTTGATATTGGACTGGACGATGGGATTGTTGTACATGCCATCGTTCATTGCCGGCGCGACGAGGACAGGTGCGTCGCAACTGATGACGGTAGTCGTGAGGGCGTCGTCAGCAATGCCCGACGCGATCTTGCCGATGATGTTGGCTGTCGCAGGAGCGATCACTACGATATCGGCCCTTTCGGCGATGCTGATGTGGCCCATCACGTACGGACTTCGCCCGCCGAACAGGTCTGTAACGACCGGATTGTCGGAGAGGCTTTCGAATGTCAACGGGGACACAAATTGCTTTGCAGCATCAGTCATGACAACGGTGACAGATGCCCCGCTCTGCCGGAGTTTCGACACGAGGTCCGCAGCTTTGTATGCTGCTATGCCACCGGTCACGCCAACGACAATATGGCGCCCTTTTACGGGATCACTTCTTCTGTTTGCTGGCTTTCTGTTTGGCACTCTGAAGCTCCGATTCGCTTTTGCCGGTAAGAAACGCCCTGGCCTTGTCTACTGCCGACGGAGCCAGGGACACATCACCGTGTTGTATGTCGGTCATAGCGCTTCGCATCAGTTTGCCCGATGATGAAGGGCGGTAACCTTCCTCGGTGAGCTGTCGCATGCGCTTGTGCATGAGTGTGGTGAGCTTGAACCGGCCGCCCGTTCCCTTGGACAGTTTCTGGATGTCTTCTTTTCGATCACTTGTCATTTGCTCTGAATCCTATTGCATGCCATTTGCCGTGAGTTCCGCGCACCTATTTGTCGGCAAAAATGATATCGCGAATTTCCTTGATTGCCTGGTCGAGGTCGTCATTGACGACGTGATGCGAGTATCGCTCTCTGAGTGCTGTTTCTCTGGGTGCGGCTTCAAGGCGCGCGGCCTTTTGATCGGGCGTTTCAGTTTCGCGGGTGTCCAGGCGCTTGCTGAGTTCATCAAAACCTGGTGGCTCTACGAAGATATAGGTGGCGTCCGGATACTGATCCATGATCTGAAGGGCACCTTGAACGTCAATCTCCAGCAGGCAGATTGTGCCTTCGCGAAGTGCTCTTTCGACGGGTTTGCGCGGTGTGCCGTAGAGATTGCCAAAGACCTCTGCGTGTTCGATGAAGCCACCTTCGGCGACTTGTTTTTCAAATTGTTTTCGTGAAATGAAGTGGTACTGCCTGCCGTCGATCTCCCCTTCGCGAGGTTTTCGTGTTGTTGCAGATACAGAAATATGTACCTTCGGATCTGTCACTAGTTGGGAGGTAATCGTGGTTTTTCCGGCGCCCGAGGGGCCGGATATGACGACGAGTTTACCGGGTTTGGATTTTGATGTTTCGGACAATTATCGTGTTTCCTGAAGAAAGCAGCACTTGGCAAGACTACATGGGCCGCTAGTTTCAATGCGTGTTTGGGTGCGTCACGCGAAACAAGAAGATATCAGAGAAAATGATTACTCCACATTCATCACCTGTTCGCGGAGTTTCTCGACTATTGCCTTTGTCTCGACAATAAGAGACGTGAGTTCGGCATCATTGCATTTTGAGCCCATCGTATTTGCCTCACGATGCAGTTCTTGCGTGAGGAATTCGAGCCGCTTGCCCACCTCACCGTCTTTCTTGAGGCCCTCGCGAAACTGGTCGATATGGCTGCGGAAACGCGAAGTCTCTTCGGAGATATCGGAACGCTCGACAAACAAAGCCACCTCGCGCACAACGTCATTGTCTTCCAGTGTGGTGCCAAGCTCTTCGAGGACGCTGGATACTCGTTCGAGCAGTCTTGCGCGGTACTCGCCTGCGACGTCCTTGATGCGGGCGTCTACGTGTTCAAGACTCTTTTCCGCCTGGTCAAGCAAATCAAGAAAGACCTTGTCCAGCGCATCACCTTCTCGCAGGCGCATTTCGCAGGCGCGAGACAGGGCTTCATCCATGACTTCTTTGACGATTGGCCATATATCTTCGACTTGGGACTCGGTCAGATCGCCTACACCGACGACGCCGTTTAGCGTGGCGAGGGTGTCTATTGAAATGGAGCTTGGCAGCCCGAGTTCTTTGGCCAGTTCTTCCAACTCAGTCTTATAGCTTGTGGCGAGGTCTTTGTTGATTGCGCCTCCGCCCATATCCGCCGAAGGAGTGAAGCGAATGTAGATATCTACAGTTCCGCGCCGAATATGCTTTTGACAAAGCTTATGAATCCTGTGTTCAAGGGCCGTCAACTCCGATGGCAGCTTGGAGAATATCTTGAGGAAGCGCCCGTTTGTGCACCTGACCTCCACGTCAACCGCGCCAAACTGGCCTTCCTTCCGAGCACGACCAAATCCGGTCATACTTCGGATCATGAGGACTCCTCGTTTGCAATGGGTGAGACGGCAGCGGGCGGAATTTCATCGACAGTGGATACGCTGTCCATGTCCCTTGCGCTGGATGAGAGCCATGCCATTGTCACACAGGTCAAAAGGAATATCGTGCCCAAACCCCACGTCACTTTGGCAATCGTGCTGGTGGCGCGGGTTCCGAGTGCCGATTCTCCTCCGCCGAGTGCACCGAGAGCGCCTGCAAGGCCGCCGCCGCGGCCTGATTGAAGCAGCACGGCAAGCACAAGCAGGATAGTATCCAGGACAAGTACAACAAGCAGCAGCTTCATCAGAATTGACACTTATCAGTTCTCCTTGTATCGAATGATATCCGAAAATGACTCGGCCTTGAGACTGGCGCCGCCCACAAGGGCGCCGTCAATATCCGCCTGGCTCATCAGATCCTTGACGTTGTCCGGTTTCACACTACCACCATACTGAATCCGGATTGAATCGGCAACTGCGCCGAGTTTCGATTTCAACGTGGCCCGAATGAATGCATGAACATCTTGAGCCTGTTGTGGCGTGGCAGTAAGCCCGGTGCCTATGGCCCAGATGGGTTCGTAGGCGACTACCAGCTTGGCTGCGTCATCAGTGGAAAGACCGTCCACGCCAGCTTCGATTTGCTCACGCACGATCTCCTCAGTCACGCCGTCTTCCCGTTGCTGTTGCGTTTCGCCACAGCACAGGATAGGTGTCAGGTTGGTTGCGAGAGCTGCCTTGATCTTCTTGTTGACATTGGCATCTGTCTCGCCGAAATACTGGCGTCGCTCGGAGTGTCCGAGGATTACGACGGAGCAGCCGCAACTTGCGAGCATGTCGGCACTGACTTCACCTGTGAAAGCGCCGCTCGATTCCCAGTGCATGTTTTGTGCGCCGAGCTTTATATTTGAGTTCTTCAAGACTTCGGAAACAGCGGACAGGCAGACAGCGGTAGGACAGATAGCGATGTCTACATCGTCTATATTGCCCACGTTGTTTTTGAGTTCGGTGGCCAATTCCACGGCTTCGTCGATCGTCTTGTTCATCTTCCAATTACCAGCAATAAATGGACGTCGCAATTCAGGCTCCTTTCTTGGGCGTTGCTTTGTTGGTCTTCTTCTTATTGTTTTTCTTTTGTCCGGTCTGCTTTGAGTCATTGGCAGCCGGGAAAGAGCCGAGTACCTGCAGATAGCTGCATTTGGGTTCGAGTGCTTTCAGTGCTCGGGCGACTTTCTGTTTTTCGCAGTGGCCATCGACTTCAATGAAGAAGTAATACTCCCAGGGACGTTGCCGGAAAGGACGCGATTGCAGCTTGGTGATATTTACACCGTTACGTTTGAACGGGACCAAAGCATCGCAGAGCGAACCGGGCTTGTGCTTGGCGGAAAACATCAGGGCAGTCTTATCGTGGCCGGATGGTTGCATGCTCATTTCATGTCCGATCACGAAGAAACGCGTGACATTGTCATTACGATCCTGGATCGACTCGGCCAAGACACGCAGGCCGTGTCTGTCGGCAGCGGCGCGATGTGCGATGGCTGCTGCCCCGGCTGTATGGGCTGCGATTTTCGCTGCTTCTGTTGTGCTGCTCGCATCGACTAGTTCTACGTTCGGCAAGTTTGCCGCAAGCCAGTTGCGACATTGGGAGATTGCGATCGGCTTTGAAAAGACCTTCTTGATCCGCTTGAGCGAGCATTTTGCAAGAAGGCAATGTTCGATTAGAAGTCGTGTCTCAGAGCACACATTGAGACGATGCTCGATGAACATGTCCAGTGTGTCGGGGATATTCCCCTGGAGAGAATTTTCAACCGGCACTACCCCGTAGTCCGCATTGTGAGAGGCGACTTCTTTGAAGACAGATTCGATCGATCTTGTCGTTGTGTATTCTACGCTTGTGCCAAACTTCTCAACAGCCGTGATGTGTGAGAAAGTCCCCTCAGGACCGAGACACGCGACTCTGATTGGTTTTTCGGCGGCAAGACAGGCTGACATGATCTCGCGCCATATCGACTCCAGAGCTTTGTCGGATATCTGCCCGTCGTTGGCAGCGCGGACTCTGGCGTACACATCCTGCTCTCGTGAGGGGACAAAGATCTTGGCTCTTGTCCTGTTCTTAAGCTCACCGATTCTCAACACAACTTCGATGCGCTCATTGAGGAGCTTGACCAGCTCTCTGTCTATACGGTCTATTTCTTTTCGGCAGTCTGAGAGTCTCATTCCCCGCCCCACGTCAGTTGCTGCAAATTGGAGCCGCCGAACACAAGAAGTCGCGGCGGCGAATCTCTACCGTGTCACACTCCTGACTGTGACTTGTAATAGACTACATCGACGGTCGGCACGGCTTCTTCTGCAATCACTTTTCTGAGATCCGGTCTTCGAAACACGATCATCGCGTTTCGCTGCAAGCCCCCTGTCTTGGCCGAGCAATGTGCCACGAAGAAGCGACTTCTTACTGAAGTCATCTTCTCAAGCTCATTAAGCATGCCTTGATCGAGGTCTTCGATCGACGCAAGATCTTCCTCGATGTCCGTGAAATCAGCGGACAAGCGGTACTCCTCAAATGCCTTAGCCTGTTTCTCGTCCATTGACTCAGAAAGAGCCATCAAGACATTCTTGGGAGCTGTATTGATATTGACTCTGTCGTCGGACCACACGGTCAAGTATTCGGCGAGGCCCTTTTTGCCCTCTTTCCCGTACAGCAGTTCGGCAGTCATTCCGTCGGCCTCGATCAACTCATCCACGCGAAAAAGAATGGGACGAGTGACGCGGATCTTGTTCTCCTCAATTACAACGGCACCTGCGGCGGCAGCTTCCTGGGCCTTTACGCTCAGAAAATCAATGATCCCCTGGACAGCAACATGATGCGTCTCTTCGCCGAGGATGACTATGGGGCTTCCCGCTCGAGATGTCCGCAGCCTGATGTTGTTTTCCTTTGCGACCAGTCCGACCAGTCGGGCCAACGCATCTTCCATGTCCTTCCTCTGCCGCTCAGTTCCAAACGCCAGAAGATTCACATTGAGTTTGCCACCTTCGTCTTCAATACTCCAACTGATTACGCTATCGCCAAACTCCAACTCGACCGGAGTACACCAGGATTCGTGCAACGAATCGTGCTTGCTGTTTTGCATGTCAGCCAGGAGTGTGTACTTGACCATGCGTATGGCCGAGTCCAGTAGTATCTTGTTCTGTTCGTCATGCTGCACATTCTCGGCCTGTACGATATCAATCTTCGTTGCCGTACTCAGTGTGGCGACCAGGGTGATGAGAACAGCCAGCACGAGCAGCGTAAAGATCAGCGCTACGCCACGCCTGCGTTTATTCAGCTTTGCTCTCGTCATTTTCATTACCAACATCCTGCAGCAGAATCGTTGTTGAATTCAGACAAACCAAAGAAGCACTACCCGGCAAATCACCATTCAGAATCAGGATGCCGAGCGGGCCAATTTCTCAATTCGATCCATGCCCTTTGTGATCTCTTCCATCGAAGTCGCGTAGGATACGCGCACGCAATCATCCGCCCCGAAAGCGGAGCCAGGAACAAGTGCCGTGTGCCCTTGTTCGAGGCAGACTTGAGCGAACTCTATCGAATTGGACACGGTCTCGCCGTTGAAACTCTTGCCGTAGAGACCTGAGACATTCGGAAACGCGTAAAAAGCCCCTTCAGGTTCGAGACAGGATATTCCCGGCATAGCATTGAGACGGTCGACAACATAGCGACGCCGCTTGTCGAATTCAGCCTTCATCAAGTTGACAGCGGAATCGTCCGAGCATATAGCGGTCAGAGCCGCCTTTTGGGCTATCGAGTTTGGATTGGAAGTCGTGTGACCCTGCACCTTGGCAATTGCAGACATGATGTCCTTTGGTCCCGCTGCATAGCCAATTCGCCATCCTGTCATTGCATATGTCTTGGACACACCATTCATCGTGATGGTGCGGTCAAAGATCTCTTTGCCGAGAGACGCTATGCTCACGTGCGTGGCATCGCCAAAGACCAGTTTTTCATAGATCTCATCGGAAAGGACGTAGATATCTCGTTTCGCGACCACTTCGGCGATCTCTTCCAGTTCTTTTGGGGAATAGATCATGCCGGTCGGGTTGGATGGGCTGTTCAGGATCATCAGCTTTGTCTTGTCAGTGATTGCCGCATCAAGCTGCTCGGCAGTAATGCGGAGGCCATTCTCTTCTGTGCCTTCAACGATTACCGGCGTCGCCCCGGCGAGCTTGATCTGCTCGATATAGCTCACCCAATAGGGAGATGGCAGGATCACTTCGTCACCCTCTTCACAGAGGACATAGATCACATTGAAGACAACATGTTTGCCGCCATTACACACGACGACCTGCGAAGGATCGTATGTGAGGCCGTTGTCCTTCTGAAACTTGTCGGCGATCGCCTTCTTCAACTCGGGCGTGCCGACCGCCGGGGTGTACTTGGTACAGCCAGCATCTATAGCTTCGATAGCTGATTTCTTGATGTAATCTGGCGTGTCGAAGTCGGGTTCTCCAACGCCGAACGCAACAACGTCAATGCCGGAGGTCCTTAGTTCTTTTGCTCTTGCGCTGACCGCCAGAGTTGCGGATGGGGAAATATTCAGTGCTCGTTTTGACAGATTCTTCACGCCGGATCAAGCCTTTCCTTAAGCAATACGTATGGAAGCTGACATTGCGCACACGCAGACAGCGTAGGGACACACACACTCAGGCTTTGAATTGTACCACAAAGGAGCCTTGCCCTCAAGCTGCATGCCCCAACGAAAACGGCCGAACGCGAAATATGAGGGCACCGTGATAAGACTGTGTAATGCTGGAGACCGGACGAATATCCTGCCATATTGTCTGATGGCATGCGACTTCTCTTGCCGGTGATCAGGATTGCCTTGGCCGCGATGTGTGCTTGACATAAACGGCCAACATGATAATATATCGAAACAAGCCGGGGTGGTGGAATTGGCAGACACGCTAGGTTGAGGGCCTAGTGGGGCATTAGCCCCGTGCAGGTTCGAGTCCTGTTCCCGGCACCACTAACTAATGGCCTGACAGCAACATATGCTGTTGGGCTTTTTTTCGTCATCGGAGTCGATACAAAAGACTCGGGGTGACAGGGAAAAGCCGGGACACAATACTAGTCTTGTCCTGGTCAATGTGGAGCGGCGAGAAGCCTTTCTGCAAAACTAGTTTTGTGTCCAATTCTGTTCGGCGCGGACATTGCTGAGAAGCATGGAAAACTAAGAACTCGGAAAACTGAAATAGCCCAAGAGAGATTGCCGCGTCGTTCGCTTTGCGAACTCCTCGCAATGACAATGTGTGAGTACCGCAGACGTCATTGCGAGCGAAGCGAAGCATCTCTCCCCGCCGGAAGAGATCTTTTTCAACCGCCCTGTTCCTTACCCCAAACCTTTCGCCGCAAATACCTCGAAATTCATGTATCGACTCCTGGTTTTCTTGAATTGGTCTATTCACTGCTTCACACTAAGTCTCTTGCTACCTGAGCAACTATCGAGCCGAACAGAATTGTTTTGTGTCCCGGTTTTTCCCTATTATTCAGACATTGTCATGGCAAGCGAAGCGAAGCAATCGACTCACCGCCACTAGATGTCCCTTCCCCGGAACTCTGTACCGCGAATACGCCGAAATTCATGTACCAATTCCGTTGGCGGCCTATCTTGACAAGGCTGCGTCCGCTCTGTAAGCTTCGAAATGTAGATCGAGCCAGGCGTAATCAGACCAGGACCCGGACGAGAGAAACCACGTTCACGAACACACGGGGAGCTTGCCAGGATACCGAGCCAGCTAATGACTGCTGAGGAGGTGGCAGAGCATGTTCCCATAAGCTGCTGAGGCCCTTCTTCTGGAATGGAGAGTAATGTGACGCAATCAGAGTCGCATCAGGTGAGGATAGTCTCGCTGGCCGAACTGGACAAGGTGCTTGACCAAGCCCGTGAGGAGGAGTGGCGGGAACTCGCCGTCATCCCACGGCATGTTTTCGACGACAACACGGCCCGCTCTTATGCGGAACGTATTCAAGCAAAGTGCCTTTTTCTCGTCACAGACCCGATTCACAGTCTTATCCCAAAGTTGTCACGACTCACCGGCCTCACGTCCCTCACTCTGAGGGGTAACGAGATTGGGGACGAGGGTGCGAAGGCACTAACGACACTCACCGGCCTCACATCCCTCGACCTGGTTGCTAACCAGATCGGGGACGAGGGTACGAAGGCACTGGCGGCACTCACCAGCCTCACGTCGCTCGATCTGGGGTACAACCAGATCGGGTGCAAGGGTGCGAAGGCGCTGACGGCACTCACCGGCCTCACGTTCCTCAACCTGTGGGATAACGAGATCGGGGCCGAGGGCGCGAAGGCACTCACAGCACTTACCGGCCTCACGTCCCTCGACCTAAGGACCAACCAGATTGGGTGCAAGGGTGCGAAGGCACTGGCGGCGCTCACCGGCCTTACGTCCCTCAATCTGTGGGATAACAAGATCGGGGACGAAGGAGCGAAGGCACTCACAGCACTCACCGGCCTCACGTCCCTCGACCTGGTTGCTAACGAGATCGGGGACGAGGGAGCGAAGGCACTGACGGCACTCACCGGCCTCACATCCCTCGACCTGGTTGCTAACCAGATCGGGGACGAGGGTGCGAAGGCACTGGCGGCGCTCACCGGCCTCACGTCGCTCGATCTGGGGTACAACCAGATCGGGTGCAAGGGTGCGAAGGCACTGACGAAACTTACCGGCCTTACGTTCCTCTATCTGAGGAATAACAAAATCGGGGCCGAGGGTGCGAAGACCTTGCTCGACGCATGGGTTGATCCTTCCACGGCTGGTAGACTCAGAGAGCTTGACCTCCGTGAGAACGGTGACCTTAGTTCGGTGCTGCCGCCAGAGGCGCTGTATACAAGTGATGCCCAGGCGATTTTCGCGGCTTATCGCCGATACCGTTCCGCAAGGGAACAGGAGAGCTTGCGGCCGCTCTCCGAGGCAAAGCTCCTGGTGGTGGGCAACGAAGCTGTGGGTAAGACGTCGCTAGTCCGTTACCTGGCAGAGAACAAGCCCCGCGACCGCGACGAGGGCAAGACACCCGGCGCCGCGATTCATGAGAAGATTGATACAAAGACGTGGGCGCCTGAGGGGTGCAGCGTGGCTCTCAATGTGTGGGACTTCGGCGGTCAGGAGATCATGCACGGCACACACCGGTACTTCCTCACCGAGCGCAGTCTCTACCTGCTGGTGCTGGAGGCCCGCCGCGAGGATGACCGTTCGGTATACGAATGGCTCAAGACCATCCGCAGCCGAGGCGGTGACTCGCCGGTCATCGTGGTGATCAACAAGTGTGACGACAAGACCCGCGACCTGAAGCTCGATGAGACCGGCCTGAAGAGAGATTATCCGTGCATCGTCGATTTCGTTCGCACCTGTTGCGATTCCGGAAAGGACGCTGCCGACAGTATCGACCGTCTCCGGAAGCTCATAGTCTACACCTTAACCGAAGATGAACGTCTCAAGCACGTACGCGATCCTATTCCTCAGTCGTGGCTGCGCGTGAAGGAGGCCGTCACCGATATGGCTCGCGAAAAGCGAGTCCTGCCTGTCAGGGACTTCGAACGTTTGTGCGAGCAACCAGTGAGCGGTGCGGAGGACGACGCCATCCCGGACCCCGACGAGCAGCGGATGTTGTTGAGATTGCTGAATGATCTGGGTGTCGTTGTCGCGCATGGTTTGGAACGTGATGCATCAGCGCTTCGCCCGGATATCACACTGCTCGACCCCAACTGGCTTACCGGAGCGATTTACAAGCTGCTGAACTCCACTGCGATCTCAGACATGCGAGGCGAATTCACGCGTAACCAGCTTAGTGACCTGCTTGACGCGGAAGTGTATCCGCCAGACACCCACGGGTTCATTCTGGGAATGATGATGCATCCGGAGATTGGTCTTTGCTTTGCTCTGTCTGACACACTGGAAGACCGTTACCTGATCCCTGAGGCCCTACCCGCCAAGCCGACGGGTATCGGCACATGGCCAAGTGACTCACTGAGATTCCGCTACGATTATGCCTTTCTGCCGCCCGGCTTGATCCCGCGGTTCATCGTGCAGGCCCACCATAACTTGACCGAGGAGTCAGAAACGTGGCGAAGTGGCGTGGTGTTGGAAGCTGTCAGTTGCCGGATTCTCGTTGAGGCAGATCGCGACAAGCGTCGCATCGATATCTCCGTTGCCGGTATGGCGGATAGACGGCGTTCAGCGCTAAATGTCGTTCTCGACCACCTGGAAGTGGTCCACACACATAATCAGGAGATCGGCCAAAAGGCCCGCGTACCATTGCCCGACAAGCTCGACGTGGACGTGGGCTATGACCATCTGATGCTGCTGGAGGAGAAGTGCGGACTGGAGCATAGATTCTATCCTGAGGGAGCGGATAGGATCTACACCGTGGGCGAGCTTCTTGAGGGTGTTCGTCGCGAAGAGCGGCCGTCACAAGTGTTCTACGTTGGCAGAGACTACGTACACGTAACGAAGGGCACGTTTGAGAGATACGAGCCAAGTGTCGTCAACAGGGATGGGAATGTCTCTGTAAACGTGGGGAAGAACACCGGAGCGACGGATGCTGGGAACAAGGATGCTGAGGAAGCCGCCCGCTCGGACCCCAGGCTCTCAGGCTCGTTCTATCTGGCCTCGTTCGTCATCGTCTTTTTGTCGTTGGTGGTCGCGGCGGCGGTCCTTCCCTTGTTGGCGCTGCCCATCGTGATCATAGGAGCGATCCTGGCGGTTTCCGTGATCGGCGCCCTGCAGCTACGTCAGGACAAACGGCTGTCCGATAAGAGCTTCCTTTCGCTGATGAAGCTGACGTTTGAGCAATTTCCTTTTCTGACGAAGTCGTCCCCTCGTGATCAAGGGAAGGCTGATGGGAGCGAGGAAAGCAAAGACGGACAAGATCAGGACGCCTAGCGTCGAGAGTTTCTGACTTCGGATCTTGCACGTCCGGCGCCGACGACATACCTGCCCTGCCGAAGATTCCGTCCGCGTTGCTACCATTGGGCTTCTCCGTTTAAGCAAGGGACTTCTCTGCATGGAACCATCAATTTGGGGAGATGATGTCTTTCAACTTCGGACATGTGGGGCTCTCATCGAGAGAGACTCACGTGGGCTACTCGGTTTTTGTGAGTTGTCCGATTTTGGGGATGAGCGGAGGATTGGGCGGACCAAACATGCCGTCAAAGGTCACTATGCCTTTTGAGGAGCCCCACCAGGATCCACCTTTCTCCAGCACAATCTCATCGGCTATGACGCGTATGCGATGGTAGCTTGGGTCGTCGCCATCATTACAGGCAGTGATCATCTTGAATTGACCGGCAGCGTGCACGATGAGTCCATTGCTGATGTAGACTTGTGTTGTTTGCGGCAGAGCAGATCTGTCTTGGAATTCCAGATTTCCCGCGGTATAGATTGTGACTACCCCGTTATCCGGCTTGCCCATTGTGATGCCTTGGTCGTAGTTCCACTCCGGTCCGATCTTCATGTCACCCTCACAGGCTATGGTGAAGTTCCAACTCTCCCGGTTTGGGATGTCTTCCTGCAAATCACAGTTGATCCATACTTGCATGTCTGAAGGAGAATGACCACTGTCACGAAATGCGAAGTAATAGGTGCGCCCGCCGTGGTCCCCCGGAGCAGGCACAAAGCGTCCCCTGCCAAACTCGTTGCCAAGATCATCGCTCTCTTGACCAGAAGTAGACCAATCTTCGGGATAGTAGATACGGCTGTTTGCACGTTGGGCTTCGGCTTTCAATTGGGTCCAGTCAATCTGAGGAACGGTGATTCTGTTGGTACCTTCCACAGCCTGAGGGCAGTTGGTGACGCTGCCCACAGCTTCGACGCCTGTATTCGCATCGAATGCTTCTGTGCCATTGAAGGAAATATCAGCATTGGAGTGAATGGATGCGTCGAGGAATCTCGGATAGCCGCCACCCCAGCCAGAGTGTGGTTCTACTTTGAACCCTCCATCGCCAAGAGCTACAAACGCAAGGCGCTTAAGATATGCGACGGCCTGGGCGCCGACACGAGCTTTTTCCCCATCTTCCGACTTGACTTCCAGCGTCGTCACTTCGCTGTGTAGTGTGAGCATCACGGCGTTCGGATAAATACCAGCAGGCATCTCGCCTTCATATAGCGAGGCGAATTCCGTGTATGTCGTGAAATCGGGATAGACATCATTTTCGTCGTAGTATCCGAAATCAAGCTCGGCCGTCTCGGCTCTTATACCGTTTTCCGCGAGCATTGCATTGACTGAGTCGGAGATGAGGATGGGGTCATCATCGAGGTGGAGCACTCCGGTGAGCACAGCGGAGTCGGTTGCATCTTGCAGGCGGTTCTTTTCGATTACCAGCATGCCGGTGTCAAAGCTGAGTGCAACGAAGAGGACGATGATCAACATCGCAAGCGCCACGAAAACGGCTATGCCGCCTCGTTCGCGGGCGCGCTTTCGAGCATGTGGGGGCCGGCGTCTGGGCTGTATCGTATGGTGTGGTTGAGCTTTCATTTGCATCGACAGAAGGAGAACGCTGCGAATGGTTTTTTGAGTGTGTCACATATGGATGATCACCACGCCCCCGTTCTGCGTGAGGCATCCGGTGAAGGAGCACCTGTCGTATCAGCGGTCATGCTTGCAGCATAACGTTTCTTGTAAATATCGCTTGCAAGTGCGCCCGGTAGAGTCTGGGCTGGCGTTTTATCCGACGGAGCATCGACATTGATCACCTGGGCGGCAAAGAGTTCTTCATAGGTATTGGCGTGGTCATAGCGGGCACACGTTGTGCACTCACATCCCGAACACATAGCGACGATCACGACCAGTGCAAAAACGCACAATACGATTTCACTCGCGCCGCTTCTTTTCCCAATCATTGGTCTTTCGCACATCACGATAACTCCTTCATTGTTTCATCAGGCTTGTTGCTTCCCGTCAAATGCCGGAGCTGAGCCTTAGCAGATTCTTCCTCGCCTCCTCAAACTGGGGGGCCTCCTTTAAGGCGCGTTTGTACAATGCAATCGCCTTTTCCTGCTGTAGCAATTTCTCGTAGATCACGCCCATGTTGTTCAAGGCTGCGGCTGTGGACATGATTGAACGAAAAATCGAGAGGGCCTCGTCCTCTTTCCCCATCATTCCGAGGCATATGCCAAGGTTGTTTTTGGCCAGCATGAAGTCAGGAGAAATAGCAAGGCTCTTGCGAAAGCAGTCTTCCGCCATTGCCAATTCGCCGTCGAGTAGCTGCAAGTACCCAAGGTTATTGTGAAAATCTGACCGCGCGGGATTGAGATGAAGTGCTTGCTCGAAGTTTTTTCGGGCCTTCACTTTCTCTTTGATTTCAGCATATGTCAAACCCAGACCGTTGTATGCGGGTGCATAATCTCCGTCCAGTTTCAACGCTCTCTTGAAATGACGAACTGCGTCCTCGCAACTGCCAAGTTCTCTTTTGCATACGCCCATCAGGCAGAATACTTCCGGGTTTCCAGAATTCTCCTTTCCGGCTTCCTTGAGTCGCAATAAGGCCACATCGTAGAACTCACCTTGAATCAAGTCACGGGCCAAAGCCAGATGGTTTGGCTTTGCGCTGTCCGCAAAGGAGATCGCACTTTCATTGTCCGAAGCCAGCATTTGCCGGGACTTCCATTCAGAATCTTTCAGGGCAGAGTCATTGCTCCTGCATCCGCATAGTAGACAGCAGATCACGAGGACTGTGACTGTCACGTATCTCTTGTTTTCCATAGCTGCGCCCAAGCGCCTCCTTTCAGAACAGTGACCAGTCAAAGCTATCGAACAAGCGAATGGCTGCAGGCCCCAGCACTATGAGCAGGAAAGCCGGCATGATGAGCAGAACAGTTGGAAAGACCAGCTTGGCAGATATTTTCGCTCCCTTTTCTTCTGCTATCTGACGTCGCTCTGTCCGCATGCTGTCGGCACGAACCGAGAGAGCATGCGAAATGTTTGTGCCAAACCTGCTCGACTGAATAAGGACATTCACCGTACTTGTGAGCGATTCGCTACCGTTTCTGTTTGACAGGTTTGATAGTGCCTGGTGCTTCGGAAATCCACTTTCGACCTCATAGAAGTATTGCTCGAATTCTCTTGAGAGAACGGGGGCTATACTTCTCAACTCTCGACTCACCCGGAAAAGAGCGCGATCGAAACTGAGGCCGGCATTGATGCAGATCAGCAGGACGTCCAGGGTATCAGGCAATTCTCTGAAAATACTGCGTCGTCTCGCGATCACTCTCCATTTGAGGACAAGCAGAGGCGCGAAGTAACCGGCTGTCAGCATTATGTACACAACGACGACGGTCCTTAGTGAAATCCCGCCTGCTACAGCAAGAACAACGAAACTCCCGCCACCCGCCAGAATTGCCAGTCCGAGACGAAGGCCATGATATAGCCGAAACGCCCCTGACGACCGGTATCCCGCGTAGTTGAGCATCATGGAGATGCGGTCGATCTCAGCCTGCTTTTTGGGAGCTATGACTGTTCCAAGAGCAAGCAAAGCTCTCTGCAGAGGTGTCTTAAAGCGATCCTCCGCATTCACAGTCGAGTCGCCCAGTCTCTGCATTATCTCTTTTCGTCGATAAGTTACCTCAGCCTCGTAGTAGACGTACATTACAATTCCGACGACGGAAGCAAACACAATCGCAGGTAGGACTAGAAAGATCATGCCTCCACCCTCGCCAGCAGTAACATGATTCCAAATCCCAGAGTCTCCAGGGCAATCGCCAAGAGCAGAATTTGCTTTCCCACAGGGTGTACCAGCAATTGACTAATGTATTCTGCTCTCAACAAGTACGTAAGACCTGCAAAGAGCAAAGGAAGCACACCAAGAATCGCAGCCGAAGTCCTGCCCTCCGCCGTCAGCGCCTGTACCTGCCGCCGCAGGCGGAATCTTTCTCGTATCGTATGAGAAAGACCGTCCAGAATCTTCGTGAGGTTTCCTCCAGTTTCTCGTTGTATGACAAAAGCCGAACAAAGAATCTTTACGTCCGAAACGCGCGAAAACCGCAACTCAAAGTTTCGCAGCGCAGCCTCAAACGACAATCCCATCGCCGTTTCTTCGTGTATCCTCTTGATCTCATCACCTATGGGAGAAGTAAAGCTCCGGCTGACTTCTCGCAGAGCGTCATCCAGCGACTGTCCTGCGCGCAGCGCCCGCGAGATCATGTCAATCGCGTCGGGCAGTTGTTCGACCAATGCCTCTTCTCTTCTTTTTCTTCTGCACAACAGGTACAAGAAAGGAGCTGTCGCACCTGCCGCAAACGCGAATAACATGCTCCACAGGTGGTGGACGAACAGTCCGGTGAGAATGAAGAGAATGAATCCGGCCAACAGCGATAGAGCAACAAACCGGGCAGCGGGCATTGTCGATCCCGTATCGCCGATCAGTCTTCGAAGTGGTGATAGATCTACAAATCGTCCGAAAAACTTGTCGAGCGACCCGTTGTCGTCGATGTACTGCCTCATCCCGTCTCTGAGGGGTTGATCTCCCTCTGGCATCAGCCGCGCCAGTAACTGTTCCTTCCTTTTCGTCCTTTGATCGGTGCGGAGGAAATGAAATCCCAAGATCAGGAGCAGCACCGTGATGAAGACCGCCATGGCAATGATTTCGTGCATTAAGCTTCCCATTTCACCGGGCTACGAAGATGGAACACTTTCGGCGACAGCTTGACGCCGTGAGTTCTCATGTGCTTCACGAAGATTGAAGATGCTTCGGTGGATCTGAAGGAGCCGAAGATACGCCCCTTCTCGTCGACGCCTTCCTGATCGAAAACGTAGATGTCTTGTGTCAGGATTGTATCTTCATCCAGACCGGTAACCTCAGATACAGAGATCACGCGCCGATGACCATCAGGAAGGCGAGCCAATTGGACAATCACGCTGATAGCGCTGCCGATGAGTGCTCTCGCCCCTCTCTCCGACAGAATTGACCGGCTCATACCTATCATCACCTCCATTCGAGCGAAGGCGTCACGCGGTGAGTTGGCGTGGATAGTGCTCATCGAGCCGGGGTGTCCGGTGTTCATTGCCTGAAGCATGTCGAGGACCTCGGCTCCTCGTGTCTCGCCAACAATGATTCGGTCCGGTCGCATTCGCAGACTGTTCTTGACCAAATCTGTCAGGGTTACTTCGCCTTTGGATTCGATATTTGGGGGGCGCGATTCCAGACGGACAACGTGTGGTTGATGCAGGCGAAGTTCCGCACTGTCTTCTATGGTGACGATTCTTTCCGTTGTCGGAATGTATTCAGAGAGGATGTTGAGCAGTGTTGTCTTTCCCGCCCCCGTTCCGCCGGACACGAGTACGTTGAGTTTTGTCTTGATAGCGCCGCTCAGATACTCCGCGATTTCGGGCGTTATCGTTTGGTTTGCCAGGAGATTGTCCATTTGTAGCGGTTTCTGCCCGAATTTTCTGATCGAAAGCATAGGCCCGTCGAGAGCGATAGGAGGAATGATCACATTGACCCTCGACCCGTCCGGCAGTCTTGCATCGACCATCGGAGAAGACTCATCCACACGACGGCCGATCTTGGAGACAATCTTGTCGATCACCTGCATCAGATGGTCATCATCTCGAAACTGAGTGGCCGTACGATGGAGTACTCCATCCTTTTCAACAAACACATTGCCGTAGCCGTTGACAACAACATCCTGGATCTGGTCATCAGCCATGAAAGACTCGATCGGGCCGAGGCCAAGAATCTCGTCCATCAGGTCTGATATGAGCTTCCCTCGCTCTGAGCGATTCAAAGGCAATGTCTGGCTGTTGGCAATATCCTGCTATGTCTGGCGGATTGTGGTTGCCAGTGTGTCCTTGCGCATCTCAGAAATTGATGCCAAGTCCAGCCTCTCGACCAGGCGAGTGTGAACGAGGGATTTGACCGTATTGTAGGTACCGCGGTCGACCTGGGTCCTGATCTCCTTGTCAGAAGAGGTAGGTCGACTTCCTCCGGTCTTCAGGCTTTCGGACAACTTCATTGTCTTTCACCGTCCCTTCACTTTTGAGCACGGAGACCAAAGAGAGATTTGAGGACGCCAGGCTCGCGGCTGTCTGATCCGATGCCGGCGATACGACCGCCAAGCGCTGCGATCTCCTTGTTGAGACCCGAGGAACCTGCGATGCTGTCCAGTGTCTGGCCTTTCTCGTGCGCCATAGATAGAGCGCGATGGTCATTGCTCACAATCGCGTAAACCGGCCGCTTCAGCACCCTGTTGAGATCGTCAATGGAGATATCGTCTCTTCCAGTGAATCGGTTTACGACGATCTTGGCCTTGTCACTTGAGAATCCCAAGCCCTGGAAAACTCCTATGGCTCGCTGAGCGGTCTTGATGCTTTGTACGTCCTGCTGAACAACGAGGAGTACACTGTCGGCCGACTCCAGGGCCGCCAGGGTGCGAGGCGAAAACTCGTGAGGGAGGTCCAGCAATACATAATCCGCATGTGCCTTGAGTTCTCGGATCATTCGAGAAACGTCTTCACCTGACAACTGATTTGCGTCGTAAACTTCGCCGGAAATGCCAAGCACAAAGAATCCGCGGTCGTGCTGATTTAGCGAGGAGAAGAGAAGATTGTCGTCGATTCGGTCGATGTCGGAAACGAGATCAAAAGGTGTGTACGTGCACGGGGTATCCAGGTAGTTGGTTACGTTTCCGATGTAAAGGTTCAGATCGGCGAGAATGACCTTTTCGCTTGAAATCTTACGGATGTGGTCCGCCAGGTTTACTGCGAGCGTTGTGACACCCTGACCGCCTTTTGGGCTGAAAACGGCACATACATCGCCTTCCGCGACTTTGCCATTACCACGCCCCAGAGATCTCTTGACAGATCCCAGAAGGTCACCTTCAGAACCTGGGAATACCACGTAGTCGGCGGCGCCTACCCGAAAGCCTTCTAGTATCAGGTCCGGGTCCTTTTCCTTTGCAATAAGGAAAACGGGAACGCCGGGCAGCGCGCGCCGCAGACGTCGACAGAGACCGAGTGCCGTCTCCCAGTCGTGTCGCAAATCGATGAAGACCGCTTCCGGACGTTTGGCGATGATCGCGTTGTACGCAGCTACGCTGTCGCCGTTTTTGCCTACGATTTCGATGGACGGACTCAGCGCATCCGTCATGTTCTCAATGACGTCACTATCTCTGCTGACAATAAAGCCTGTTGTCTTGTCTGGCATTGCTTCAGCCTGTGATCCTTCCGATTGTGTGTCAGTCCCACTTTCTATTGTTGCAAATCACGAACACCTTCTACTTCGCGAATCCGGTATCTCCAACAAACACTGGTGGTCTTTGTTCAAGCTGTTTTTCGGCCGCGTTCTTATCGGACGCCGTCCGATTTAGAAGAAAGAACTCCGCACTGCCAACACGCGTGTCGATCTGTTCTCCGGGAAGGCGAGGCACTTCGCTGGCATTCAAGGCTCGAACGAGTCGAGGTGTTACGACGATCACCAGTTCCGTTTCATTGCGCTGATACTCTTTGCTGGTGAAGAGCGTGCCTAGGATCGGGATTTGTCCGAGGAGCGGAACTCTGTTTACTATCCCGGTCATTTCTTCCTTCAAGAGTCCTGCCATGATGAATGTCTGTCCATCTTTCAGTTGAAGAGTGGTAGAACTCCTCCTCGTTGTAAGCGCGGGCACAGCCACTCCCCCGGACATTGTGCCAAGAACAAAGTCCGGGCCGCTGACTTCCGGCTCAACGCGCAAAGTGATAGTCTCTTTGCCTATGACTGTGGGGGTAAACCTCAGTCTGACGCCATACTCGCGATAATCAACATTCGTCGTTCCATCCTCGCCCGACATGGGGACCGGAAATTCGCCGCCCACCAGGAATTCGGCTTCCTGACCGCTCATGGTGACGAGGTTGGGCTTTGCAAGCGTCCGAGCAAGTCCCTGCCCTTTCAAGAGACTCAGGATCGCCAGGCTGTCATCGTTTACTGAATGCAGCAAGACTTGAAAAGCGGATCCGAAAGGCGATGCAATCTCGGCTTCTGAGTCAATCAATGATTTTCGAATAGCATCAATACTTGTGCCGGTGTCAGTTCCTTGCGAAGTTGCCAAAGTCCCTGTTGCACTTCCGTTGGGGAAAAGCCCCACTTTCCAGTCCTTGTTATTCAGGAAAGCCAGTCCCATTCTTTTCATCGCGGAACGCGAGACTTCTGCAATAGTCACCTCGATCTGAACCTGATGGCATCCTCGCACGACCATGAGATTCGTAATGTTCGGGACAAATCCTTCCGCGATCTGCACTACCCTTTGAAGTGATTCCAGGCTCTCAACTGTCCCTGCCAGAAAGATGCCATCGCCACCTGTCGAGACCTTGACATTCGTGTCTGGCGCCAGTTCCTTGATCTTTGCTTCGATTCCATCTTTTGCGAAGTTTGATATGTAAACGTTGATCTCATACACCGTCGCGTCATGATCCCCGTGCCAGAGTATGAGGCTCGTAGAGCCTGGTTCTTTTGTCGATGTGATCATTATCTGGGTGGGTGTAATGAGTGTCACATCGGCGATCTGTGTGTTGGCGATTGACACGCGCGTCACTGGTCTTTCTGTCTTCAGGACGGTGGCTTTACTAAACTCAACTCGGACGTGACGAACATCGTCCTCTTCAGTCATACTGCCCTCACAGAATGAGGGATACGAAACGACCACAGTTGTGATGGCGATCAAAATCAGTTTTGCTATTCGCATTTGGAGTTTCCTGCGATCTATCGGAAAGGTCCTATTCTTCTTTGTTTCCGGCATTTTGACTGTTGCTTCTGTAGAATTTCCGTCGCGTTACGTTGTTGCCGCGTATGACGTCTATGCTCATGTACTCTCGCTTTTGAGTCAGCAATTCGATCAGAAGTTGGCCGGATGTCTCGGCCTGAGCATGGTCCTTGGGGTTTCGCAGTAGAAGCCTTGTTTGACTTTTCTCTGTGGCATCTATGGCGACTGTGAGTTTTTCTGCGTCTTCCGGCGAGAGAAGCAGAGTTACCGAATCTGAATCCCCGGCTGATGAAGTGCCGACTTCCATTCCCTTGATTCTCTCGCCTATCCCGAGAATCTCAACGTTTTGAAGCAGGATTCGTGATGCCAGATGCGTCTTGCTGACTTTTCCTTCTGCCCCGGCACTTTCATCACCAGACGTCTCGAAATAGCTGAATGGACATGTCAACATGATGTCAACACGGTCGCCCGGCTTGAGTGCGTTGCCGATTGTGTCGGTGGACTTGGCCTTTATGGTAAATGCCCTCATTCCAGCGGGAATCAGCTCCTGCAATCCGGACTCAACCGGCATTGACAATTCGTAGGGCAGAACACCTTCTCGCTGAGTGAATGCGACATCTTGTGCGCCGCCAGCGGTCTTGTCCTCAGGATTCCTCAGGAGCAGCGAGATCTGACCTGCACCCCTGGCGGCTGACAGCGTCGTCGCCTGCTTGACGCTCATCAACAGCGTAACGATCCACGCGCCACTGTTTTTTCGGTAAACCTTGGGAGTATCACCAGCGTCATCGGTGATATCGAAGACCTCTACGGATTGCAGTATGATTCGGGACACTCTGCTTGAAGATTGACCGGGCAAAGCTGTGGTGGCAATGACATCCACAAGATCTCCCCTGGCAAGCCCGCGAGAAACACCGGCAACCTGATCAACAGATATGTTCACCGCCCTCATTCCCGTCGGAATTCTCGATGTGAAGCCGACAGGCGTTATGCCCGGCTTGGGTTTGCCGCTGTCCTGTTGAGTTACGGTATGGACCAACGGCTTGTGTGAGACTGTCTTTAGATACCAACGCGCCAAGCCTGCGGCGGTCAGGCCCAGGACAATCGCTATGACAAGGACGATAATGCCTCGAAGTTTGCGCATCAGGAGCAATTCCCTGTTGAATAAGTGAAATATTGACCTAAGGAAAAGGCATAACAGATTTTGCGCTCATATGCTCCGGCAGTGTTGATGCCGGCAAGAACCCGGATAGGGGATTGTATGGGTGCTCTGCAACAACAACCTCCACTCGACGTGGCAACACACCGTCCGACGGAAGAACACTAGCTGAAATGCTCGAGCTGTCCAAGTCTCCTATCCAATACGCGCTGTTTGCAGCGGCCTCGGCTACCACCACGGCCGTCATTTCGTCGCCGTCGGAGGCGATCACTGCGCACCGAGCTCCCTGGGAAACGGCGTGATTCAAAACCAACTGCGTTGTTACCATCCAGCCGCACTCAAAGATGCTGAACAACACAATCAGAAGAAACGGCAGGACCAGCGCAAATTCAATAGCGGAAGCCCCACGCTCGTGTTTTGAAGACAAATTCAAAACCATCCGGCAAACCTGCCTGTCAGAAATAAGATATACCCCATTGCTGTGGGAACGCTGAAAGGAAGTCGTCGCGATCTGGTGTCCGGCTCAACACGTTCTCGCGTGATTATCAGAGCAACAATGTCTCTCCACACGCCTCGAAGTCTCGCGAATCCTCCATGTCGAATGAGCATAACCAGAGCGATGATGCCGCCTGCGACCGCAGCAAGGAGGGATACGATGATTACCGACCTCACCCCCAACCATGCCCCAAGGCCGCCGAATAGCTTGACATCCCCTCCCCCCATGCCGCCAAGTAAGAACGGAATGAGAAGCAGCGCGATGCCAATCAGAAGACCCTTCAGCGAAAAGAGCGTTCCATCTGTAATGCCCCCCACCGCAGTGTGGAAACAGAGGGCGCATATGGCTGCTGGCACAGTGAGCAGATTGGGGATTCTCCTGTGTCTCAGATCAGTCCACAACGCAATCGCTATGACCGCGCCTCCCGCCACAAGTGCCCCACCGGCTTGCAGAGGATGTTCCAACATGATGCCACCACCTGTCTGCGCACGCACTCGGTCAGAAAAACACTATTCGCTCGCAGTACTGTTCTTGAGTTCGTTACTTGCGTCCTCAAATTTATCGCCCATTGCGCCAAACAACCCCAGGAACTTGTCCTTGAAGTCGCCGCTCAAAGCCGCGATCAGGATGATAGCGACTAGTCCTGCGATCAGAGCGTACTCGATTGCATTCGCGCCGCTTTCATCTTTCCACAGTTCTTTCAGCAAGACTTTCATTCTTGGATCTCCTTGACTCTTAGACCTTGCGGCAACCCACCAAACCAATCTCAAGGCCGCACCTCAAAAAGTCACCAACGTGTTTTCACGGACAGAACTGGCGGTCCCGCTCTAGTTCTTGGGAATTTCTTCCGGGAACGTCATAGCTGCGTGCGGTCGCCCGCCTACCCACAACATTACTCTGACCGGTTCTGTATGAGCCGTTATTTCTGTATAGGACCCGGCCACTTCCTTCATGATCTGCTTTGTCTTGGCTGATTCCTCTGGTTTGATGCGAATCCACACCTCACCTTTTTCATGAATGTCTGCCGAAAGTAGGGGCAATTCCGCCATCACAATTGCTTTGAATACTTCGTCCTTGTCAGCACTTGCGATGGCCGGCTGTTCCTGTTCTTTCGGCCTATCATTCCCGTACTCGTAGACCAATTCCTTATCGGGAGGCTCAGTTTCTGGTTGGGAATCGGTGGCAGCGGGAGGGGAATGCGCAGATTGACCCGCTGCCACAACGATCCTTGCAGATGATTCTTCGACTGCCGGACTGCTTTGTTTAGCCTCCTGCTTCTCGTGCAAGAGGAGATACATGGCGGCCACGCCGGCAATCGCAATCACTACAACAACTAGAAGTTTCCTCATCTTTCACACAGTCCAATCCAGACTTGCCCTGGCCTCGATCAATACCACGGCTCGGTTGTTCCCCACTTCACCGAAAAACTGGAAAGATCGTTAAAATTGATCGTGTCGTCGCCATTCGAGTCGACTTGGGGATCATACCCTGGAGACCCCAGACTCAATCCCCATTTCACGCTGAACACTGAGAGATCAGTGAAGTCCACAACTCCGTCATTGTTGTAATCTGCATCGGCGGAATTGCCGTAGCCGTCACCGTCTGAGTCGATCTGTCCTGCATTCATTGTCAGGTAAGCATTGTCTGCTCCGTCCGGAATGCCGTCTGTATCCGTATCAGGTGCGCTTCCAGGGTAGAACACGGAGAGTACTGGAGTTACACCGGCCATCCAGTAGTCGGTACCAGGGCTGCCGCATCCACTTCCTTCGTCCGGGTTCCACATCACGGCCAATCCCTTGCCCCAATTGCCATAGGCAACGGTAGTAGCCGAGTCGTCCCCGCACGGGTCAGGTTCGAGTGTCTTGTACTCGTTTACATCACCTTCATTGACGGGATAGCCGCTTCCGGTATTGTCTGCAGCGTTTTGGAGAACAGAGGCATCGACGATAGCTGCATAGCCAAGCTCAGAAGCACCGCCACCACCAAACGCATCGCCGCCTCCAACGTGCAGATTATTTTCCGCATCAACTCCGAGTGTGGCTGCACTCAAGATATTATCCGCAATCAGATTTCCCGAAAGTTCGTAGTCCAACGCGCTACCGCCAATTGCTGCGAGGATATCGCTATTCGTCCACAACTTGATTTCGCCGGTGCGGTTGATAGGACTCGGAGCATAGCCGACGCCCGAAATCACATTGCCGTTGTTGTCAACCGCGACGCCGCCGGATGATCCGGGGACGTTTTCGATAACAGGCACCCCGGTGTCACTCGGATCATTTGTATCCAGTGCTCCGAGATCACTCCCGGTGCCAGGTCCGGGCCACGAGCCGCCATTGACGAGAAGGTACTGATTGTCCAACCACGCAGCATCATTGTAGTTCACAGAATACTCTGTTACGCTTGCATGACCGTTCAGCACGGGCGGGCTGCTCGGGTTCAGAACACTTGTCGGAAAGACAAGCAGGTCCTTTCCGTATCCCACGCCGAGCGCGATCTTGCTCCCGTCGGGAGAAACCTTCACGAAACTCGGATCCATGGTAACGGAGGTTGTTGCCACAGGGATGAAAGTGCTGGAACCGTAGGTGTTCTGCATGTAGATCGTATGATCGTTGGCAGCAATCACCCTTCCTTTGGCTTCGTAATTTCCGATCGTGGTGGTTGTGGCAGCGGGAAAGGAGTCGATTGCGACAGACCATCCCGCCGTAATCGTCGGTAGCGTGATATCATGCTGTTGACCGGCCGGCTCATTGTAATCTGCGAAGTCGTCTGCACTTGCGAGAGAGACGGTCAATAGAATCACGCACACCACCAATAACCTGGCAAAAAACTGTTTCATGGCGTGGCTTCCTTTCTCATTCTGACTATGGCTATTCTTCTTGGACACTCTGGTTCAGAGAACCGTCCGCTCTGAAACGATGGGAGAGTGCCGGGGAGACCCTCGGCACTTCCCTCTTCCTCTGACTTCAGATACTACATCTTCTTCGCAATGCAACAGCCGCAATACCAGACACTACCAGCATGAGTGTGGCCGGTTCCGGAATGGCCTGCACATCAGAAATCGCGTCGATCTCAGTCGACCACGTGTCGGTACTGCTCTGAGAAATCATCACATACTGAATCCAGTCCAGTCCGACTTCAGAGATATCCACGCCCGCACCACCACCGGAACCGTCGTAGAGTGCGAGAAGTTGAGAATAGTTTTTCCCGTTCCAATCAATGCTCGGATCAACCGGCATCAGGAAGTTCGACTCAACTGTCCCGTCTGCCGCGTAAGGGCCGCTGGTGTTTGTATATCCCTGCGTCGGGAAAAGGTCGTCTGCGCTGACTGAGGTTATGTCGTACCACAGACTTCCGTCCTGACTCACACTGATTAGTCCGGGTTCACTCCAAGTCCCGCCCGCAATTCCGTCGGGATAGCTTACGTCAGAAAAACTGGTGTTGCCGAATATGAGAAGGTCAATTCCAAATGGATTCAGAGCATCGTCAACCACTTGATGATCGAATGCCAAGACCAACGATCCGCCAGCACCAATCGAAACGGCCTCTGTTGTCTGCCACGGACTGTTGAACATGGTGACATCCGTATCCCCCGAAGGCCATCCGGCGGTTACGCGGGCCGGCGATCCCAGCGCTGCCGTCGGATCCGTATATCCTGCCTGAGCATTGCTGCCCTCGACGTAGCTGATGACCGAGGAACCGTATGGAGAGGCAAAAGCATTTAGCGAAGACGTCATTATCACAGCGAAAGAAATTGCAGCAACAGCTTTAAAGAGACTTCTCATCCTCAAACCTCCGTTTGACAAAACTGCGGCACCGGGACTTCGTTGTACGGGAGCCGCTCTCTCTGAGAGTACATCCATGTTGTATTTATCAATCATCCATAACAGATAGTTGACTAATCGCGCAGGTATCGGCAATCGCGGCCTCACCTCCTTTCCGCTTTCAGGGAACAAAAAAACGGCTCCGTCCTCACGAGGAGAACAGAGCCGTTGAAAATCCGAGGGACCGCGAATACCAGTTTCCAGACAATATTTCAGGAAACCGACTTAGCGTTCATCGTTCCATTCCTACCTCGATCCTGATTCGCGAGGATCCAAGCGGGTACACACTCCGGCTCGTCTTCTGGCTTCCGGGCTGCTCTCCAATGTGCTCTTCCCAGACTATCAAGCCCAGTGGGCACATAAGCAGTCAACATCCCGGTTACAGCAGCGCGCCTGCGACGGATTTTCACCGTTCTTCCGCACAGCCAAAGTGGGTTGTCTTTCAAAAGAACGCCCAAATCGGTCGAGAGTATAGCCAGAAGCAAATACCTTGTCAAGGATTTTATTTCGGCGAGTCGATACATGAATTTCGTGGTGTTTTCGGCGGAAAGTATGGTGTGTAGAAGGAAAGGCGCCGTTGAAGAGGGAGCTTTTGTTTTTAGAGATGCTTCAGCCGCTATTGCGACCTTGCAATAACGGCTGCGGTACTGACACATTGTCATTGCGAGGAGTTCGCAACAGCGAACGACGCGGCAATCTCGGGGAAAAGCCGGGACACAATACTAGTTTTGTTCTGGTCAATGGAGAACAGTTACACAGCGCTCTGCAAAACTAGTTTTGTGTCCCGGTTTTTCCTGGGAATCACTCATCTCCCCGAGATTTTTGTATCGACTTATTTTCGGCTTCCCCGCCGCCAGCAACCTTGCCACAAGGATCGCTCTGTGGGAGAATGGAGCGCGATTGAATTGGTCACACACAGTGTAAGTTCTTGGACTGAGACGCAGAAGAATTTCTCGGGTGGGACATTCTGTTATGGAGTGGAGCAAAGGCTCTCGCGAATTGATACTACGATACGCGCGATCTTTCATCACCACGGTCGAGCCTCGCCGTGACGAACAACTCAGCCCCTGGCTGCACCCGGGTATTTGGTTTTGGTTGGTGTTGCTTGTTGGTTTGGCGATACGAGCCTATCTTGTCGTCTTCACGCAGGGTACATATGACGTTGAAATTTGGCAAGGACACGCAACCGGCGTAGCCGAACGAGGTCTGATTGCCTACTACCACTCAGACGTCTACATGAATCATCCCCCATTCATCAGCATCATGTTCTCCTTGTTATGGAGATTTGCGCAATTCACCGGCATTGATTTTCGTATTTTTCTGCGAGCTCCTTTTGCCATTACAGAAATCGGGACCGCGGCCTTGATGCTGGTAATCTTGCGACAAAGTCGCTATCGCTTTCTCACCGTAGCCTGCTACTGGCTCTATCCGCTGACAATGATATTTTCGTCCTATCACGGAAATACTGATTCCGTATTGCCGTTGTTCATCATGCTTTCTATCTGGCTCTTGTCGAAGGAACGCATTATCTGGGCCGGAGCTTTGCTGGGAGTGAGTCTCTGGATCAAGTTGCCCCCGTTACTGACGGTGCCGGCATTTCTATTCTGCTTGCCCCGTTGGAGATCACGACTGAAGTTTCTGCTGGCGATTGGGATTGTCGGAGGTGCTACGTATCTGCCCGCTATGCTCAAAGATCCTGGCATAGTGTTCAACAATGTGTTTTTGTATCGCGGTCGGGTGATTCAGGCGGTTGGCGATCTTATATGGGGAATCAGCGTCTTCATCCCGGATTACAGAAGTGTCTCTCCTGAATGGCAACAACGATTGCGTCTGCCGCTGTGGTTCTATTTGACGTACGATAGAACCATTT
>Ga0180434_10001365_pt1 | contig 34974 bp, 26 predicted proteins | sample SS_ome_7_FD_132453 | JGI IMG/M metagenome (GOLD analysis project Ga0180434, IMG submission 132453) | Hypersaline lake sediment archaeal communities from the Salton Sea, California, USA - SS_1_D_2 metaG | ecosystem: Environmental > Aquatic > Non-marine Saline and Alkaline > Hypersaline >... | reverse complement strand
TACTACATCGAGGTCACGCACACGCACGCCGACCGCGTGCCGCACGATTACGTCCGCAAGCAGACCCTGAAGAACGCCGAGCGGTACATCACGCCGGACCTGAAGGAACACGAGGTGGAGGTGCTGAGTGCCGAGGAGAAGGCCCTCGCGCTGGAGGCCCGCCTGTTCGAGGAGGTCCGCCAGCGCGTCGCGGCCGAGACCGACCGCCTCCAGGCCACCGCCGAGGCCCTGGCCGAGATTGACGCCCTCGTCAGCCTGGCCCGCGTGGCCGTCGAGCGCGGCTACGTCAAGCCGGAGGTGGTGGAGGAGGCGGTCCTGGAGATTCGCGACGGCCGGCACCCGGTCCTGGAGCAGGTGCTCGGCTCGGAGTTCGTGCCGAACGACGTGGCCCTCGGCGGCGAGGACGGCCCGCGCATCGCCATCATCACCGGGCCGAACATGGCGGGGAAGTCGACGTACATCCGGCAGGTGGCCCTCCAGGTGCTGATGGCCCACATGGGGTCCTGGATACCCGCCCGGTCGGCCACGGTCGGCCTGGTGGACCGCATCTTCACGCGGGTGGGCGCGGCGGATGAACTGGCGCGCGGCCGGAGCACCTTCATGGTCGAGATGAGCGAGGCCGCCAACATCCTCAACAACGCCACCCCGAGGAGCCTGGTCATCCTGGATGAGGTCGGGCGCGGCACGAGCACGTTCGACGGCGTGGCCCTGGCGTGGGCGGTGACCGAGCACCTGGCCTCCCGCCTCGGCTGCCGCACCCTCTTCGCCACGCATTACCACGAACTCACGGAACTGGCCGACGTGCTGGACGGCGTGGCCAACTTCAACGTGGCGGTCCGCGAGTGGCAGGACCAGGTCGTCTTCCTCCACAAGATCCTTGCGGGCGGCACGGACAAGAGTTACGGCGTGCACGTGGCGCGGCTGGCCGGCGTGCCGAGGGAGGTCGTGGCGCGCGCCCGGCAGATTCTCTCCGGGCTCGAGTCGGCCCACCTGGACTCCGACGGCCGGCCGCGCATCGCCCCTGCCGAGCCCGGCCCGCACGTCCGCCAGGTGCAACTGACGCTGTTCGAAGGGGAGGGCAGCGCCCTGCTGGACGAACTCCGCCGACTCGACCTCGATGCTCTTACACCCATCGAGGCCCTCAACAAACTCCGGGAACTCAAGGACAACCTGTAGCGCACCGTCCTGTTGCCGCGCGGCGGGTCTCCGCACCCGCCGCGCAAACCGCAAACCTGGAAAAGGCATGTCGAGCGCGGCGGGTCGGGAGCCCCGCCGCCCGCAACCTGCCACAATGCGCACGGCGGCCGGTTTTTTGGGTTGCCTCCGTCGCGATCTCCCGTCATACTGAAGATGTACCATAGCCGTATGACGTTGCTACACGCATAAGGGGTCCCGTCCCGTTCGGCATCCAACCTGCGTGGCCTTCGTTCCCTGGCCACGAGCGAAGAGTTTCCGACGGCCACCTGTTTTCCGGAGAACGACACGATGTTTAAGCGTACCGAGAGACTGCGCGCCCTTGGCCGGCCGATGCCGGCCGTCCTGGCGCTTCTGCTGGCCGGCGCCATGCTGATACCAGCCGCCGCACGGGCCGCAACGAACGACGAAGCCGAGTCCTCCAGCCAACAGGCGGAGGCGAAGAGCGAGGCCCCCGGCAAGGCGAAGGCCGAGACCGGGCTCACCGGCCGTAACGCCGTCCTCGCTCGAGAGGCCGGCCTAAAGCCGGAACAGAAAACGCAACTGGCCGAGACCATCGCCGAGGCCGGCCAGGCCATGGCCGAGTGGCAGACAGAGAACCGGGAAGCCATCCGGGCGGCCAACAAGGCGCTGTCGGCGGCACGGCAGGCCGGCGACCGCCAGGCCATGCAGCAGGCCCTGGCCGACGCCCAGCCGCTGATGAACGGCCGCCGCGCCATCCAGCAGAAGTACCGGCGGAAGATCATGGGCATCCTCACTCCCGAGCAGGAAGCCCGTTGGCTCGGATACGTCCTGTACGACCAGATGGTCCAGCAGGCCGACGCCCTCGGCATGACCGAGAAGCAGAAGAAACAGACCCGCACCCTGTGCGACGCTACGGCCAAGAAACTGGCGGCCCTTCCCCAGGCCGGCGAGGCCACGGACGAGGATTCCCGGAAGGCCCGGGACCTCCAGCGGTCGATGGTCGATGAGTTCATCAACGACATTCTGACCGAGGACCAGCGGAAGCAGTTGGGTCCCGGCGCCTCCGCGCCGCCGGCGGGCGCCCCGGCCGGGCCGTCCGGCAAGCCGACCGCTGAGGAGTCGGAGCCAACAGGCGAGCCCACGGACGCGAAAGACAAGCCTCCCACCCCCAAGGGCTGAGGTGGGCCCGGACATGGCGGAAGAACCGCTGCCCGGCGAGCCGGCCGGCTCCGCGGCCGTGCGTGCCCCGTCGCGGCCTCGACCTCGATGCGATGACGCCCATCGACGCCCTCAACAAACTCCGGAAACTCAAGGAGGGTCTGTAGTTCCCGCGCGGTGTCTATCTCCCTCTCCCCTGGTGGGAGAGGGCCGGGGTGAGGGTGCGTCCCGCGCGGCAGAATCCGCGCAAGGCCACATTGGCCCATACAATCGCAAAGGGGATGAAAATGACTATCGAGCAACGGCTTGAGAAGTTGGAACGCGAACTGGCGGAGTTGCAAGAGAAAGTGGCAACCGACTTCACTACCCGCGCACTAACCGTCGCGGAAGACGAGAGAGGCGAATCCTACGCCTTGATGATGGCGCACAGGCTAGGGCCATCCCTGGTCCTTTTCGGCCCCAATGGCAAGGAACGAGCCTCGCTGAGTGCGACCAAGGATGGATTGGGGCTGGTGCTATTTGACAAACGAAACAACGGTCGGGTCGCGCTAGGCCTCGGCGAGGACGAATGGCCGGCGCTGAGTCTGTACGACGAGAAGGGCGCCCGCCGCGCGCGGTTGTACGTGGGCGCGGACGGGCCGGTGCTGGGCCTGTATGACGCGAAGGGCAACCCGGTGTGGAGCGCCCCGTAGCGGAAAGAGCGTGCGAGCGTTATTCGGCCAGTTCCAGCGGCGGCTCCAATTGGCCCATAACAACCTCAGCGCCCATCGCTTTATAGGTAAATACGACTGCTTGTTCGTTCCTGAAGATCGTCTCATGAACGATCTTGCACTTCACGGGCTGCTTTGCATGGTCTGGCGGCTGATGTTCAAACGGTACAAGAGCAAGATCATTCTTCTTTGCGTATTTCTTGTACCACTCGTTGAAAGGTTGTTCACGTATGAAGCAGCCCCCGCCTGGGCTCAGAAATGAGTGTCCAAACTCATGGACATAATCCACGCCACCCCGTTCAATAATGAATCTCAGAAGAGTTGCTGGCCCGCCCCCGCGATTACGTACCTTTAATCGTGGTGGAGGAACGTTCTCATTTGATTGGCTGGCCCGCGTCACGTCAAGAAACGGCTGGCAGCTGACCAGTAGGTGGCGACGCGCGCTCTTGGCCTGCTGCTCGGCCGCCTTCGCGGACTGGTCCGCAGCTTTGGCCGATTGCTCGGCAACATCAACCGTTCGCTTTGTGGCCAGCCAAAGTAGAACGTTCGCCACCAGGATAGCGGCGGCGATAACAACGTGCGCCCACGGCGCCCAAACCTGAGCCACCGAGTCGCTCCATCCGTCAGCAGCTAGCATTAACATAGTGTTTCCCCCATAGCAGGTTCCGAAACCCAAGCCTAGGGAACGTGTGGCGGCACGTCAAGGTTGTGCGTGCGGAAGGTGAGGGCATCAGCCGTAATGCTGCACTCCACAACCGCAACCAGTTTCCCGCGCCAAAGCGGTGCGGGCCCGTGGGCCTTGGCCGTCTCCCCGTCCCATCTTTGTGTTGACACCCCCGCACTCGCCTGCCACAATACCGGCCGGCGAATGGGGACCGGCGGCGCGCCGCCGCCCAGGGAGACCATTACCATGGCCACCGACAGCCTGTACGACACGCGCGAGGTGGACGGCATCACGGTCGTCACGTTCCGCCAGAGCCAGATTCTCGATGCCATGACCATCGAGCGGATGTCCACCGGCCTCAAAGAACTGGTCGGGGGCCGGGAAGGCGGACGGTTCGTCTTCGACTTCTCCCGCGTCACGTACATGTCCTCGAGCGCCCTGGGCATGCTCATCGGCATCCAGCGACGCGTGACCCGAAAGGGGGCCCGGCTCAAACTGGCCGGCATCCAGGACGACATCATGGAAGTGTTCCGCATCACCCAACTGGACAGGGTCTTCGATATCTACAAGGGGACGGAGGCGGCCCTGGAGGCGTTCCGAAAGAACCTGTGACGCCGGCGGTGCGGCCGGCGGCGGGGCCGCGCGGCACCGCCAGTCCCGGCCGGCGGCTCCGGCCGGGCCTTTCCAACCAAATCCATGCCAGGTCCCCGGACCATTCGAGGCGCCGAGTTGCTGGACGAGGCGCACCGGTTCGTCCGTGCGGACGTCCGTCTCGCGGCCGGCCGCATCGAGCGCATCGCCCCGCATCTCGAGCCCGCCGGGGACGACCTCGACGCGGCCGGCCTCACCCTTTCGCCGGGCTTCATCGACATCCATTCCCACAGCGGCTTCTCGTCGCTCCTGTATCCGCAGGCCGAGAGCAAGGTCCTGGCCGGCGTCACGACCGACGTCTCGGGCAACTGCGGCACCTCGCCGTTCCCCCTGGTGGGCGAGGTCCTGGTCCGCCGTCGCGACGAATGGGAACCGCGCGGCCTGACAATCGACTGGGCCTCGCCGGCCGAGTACTTCGCCCTCGCGGACGCCGCGCCGTCGAGCATCCACCGGGCGATGCTGGCGGGTCACGGCACCCTCCGCGCCGCCGCCGTCGGATACGCCGACCGCCCGGCCACACGCGAGGAGCGCGCCCGGATGCGCGGCCTCCTGGCCGAGGCCCTGGAGGCCGGGGTCTTCGGCCTCTCGTCCGGTCTCCTCTATCCGCCCGGGTGCTACGCGGACGTGGAGGAACTGGCGGACCTCGCCGCCGTCTGCGCCGAGGCCGGCGGCCTGTACGCCAGCCACATCCGCAGCGAGGGCGAGAGGCTGCTCGAGGCCCTTGAGGAGTTCCTGGCGGTCGTCCGCCGCTCGGGCGTCCGCGGCCAATTGAGCCACCTGAAGGCCGCCGGACGGGCCAACTGGCCCAAAGCCCGCGAGGCCGTCCGCCGCCTCCGCCGTGCCCGCGACGACGGCCTGGCCGTCACCGCCGACCGGTACCCGTACCTGGCGAGCATGACGGACCTGGACGCCATGCTCCTGCCGCCGTGGGCCGTCGAGGGCGGCCGGGAGGACGAACTGGCCCGCCTGGCGGACCCCGCCACCCGCCGGCGCCTCGTTGAGGAGGTCCGCCGATCTCACCCGGACGCCGATGCCTTCGACAGCATCGTCGTGGCCTCCGTCGGCGGCGACGATGCGACCGGCGCCGTCGGCCGATCGCTCCACGGGCTCGGCCAGGCCGACGGACGCGACCCCGTCGAGGCGGCGCTGGACCTGCTCCTCGCCCACGACGCCCGGGTCACCGCCACGCACCGCTCCATGAGCGAGGAGAACCTGCGGCTCATCCTGGCCGAGCCGTACGTCGCCATCGGCTCCGACTCGGGGCTCCGGCACCTGCCGGACGGCGACGACGGCCCGCCCCGCGGGCTGGCCCATCCGCGTGCGTACGGCACCGTGGGGCGGTTTCTCGGCACGTACGTGCGGGAGGCGGGCCTGGTGGACTGGCAGGAAGGCATCCGCCGACTGACCGGTCTGCCCGCCGACATCCTCGGCCTCGCCGGTCGCGGACGCCTCGAAGAGGGCGCCTGGGCCGACCTCGTCCTCTTCGACCGCCGGACCATCGCCGACCGCGCGACCTATCGCCATCCGTGGGCGACGCCGGCCGGCATCCGGCACGTCTTCGTGGCCGGCGAGCCGGTCGTGCTGGACGGCCGGCACACCGGCGCCACGCCCGGCCGCCTCTTGAGGCGGGAGGATGCATGAGGCCCCGCATCGCCGTCACGGCCGGCTTGGCGGACCTGGAGGGCAAGCGGCGCATCCATCTGCCCCTCGCCTACGCCGACGCCGTCCGCGCCGCGGGCGGCGAGCCGATCCTCCTCCCGCCGCCGCGCGAGGGCGAGCCCCTGCCGCCCGTCGAGCGCCTGGCCGACGGCCTGCTCCTCTCCGGCGGCGATGACCTCGACCCGACGGCCTGGGGCGAGCCCTTGCATCCCGCAGCCCGGCCCGTCGATCCCCGCCGACAGCGGGCGGACCTGGGCCTGCTCGAGGCGGCCGACGCCGTCGGCATGCCCGTCCTCGGCATCTGCCTCGGCATGCAGGAGATGGCCGTCCATCGCGGCGGCCGCATCATCCAGCACCTGCCGGATGCGCCGGGCGAGGGCCTCGACCACGGCGGGGCGGGGCGACCACAAGTGCATCCGGTCCGCGTGGAGGCCGGGTCGCTGCTGGCGCGACTCGTCGGGGCCGAGAGCATCGAGGTCGGCAGCACGCATCACCAGGCGGTTCGCGACGCCGGCCGCGGCATGCGGACGGCGGCCTGTGCGCCGGACGACGTCATCGAGGCCGTCGAGGACGTCTCGCCCGGCCGGTTCTTCCTGGGCGTCGAGTGGCATCCGGAGCGGATGATGGACCGCCCGGCCCACGCCGCCCTGCTGGAAGGCCTGTGCGGCGCCGCCGCGGCCTATGGCTGAAGCGCCGGGTGCCACGGATTGCTTGCAATCCGTGCGAATCTCGCGCGGTGCCCAGTCTTTGGCACCGCGCGGTGGGCAAGACGACCCGCCGCGCAGCCGCCGGAGCGCCCTGATGGCCGGAACCATCCAGGCCGCCGCGCCCGTCCGCCGATACGAGCCGCTCGTGCCGGCGGCGGCGGCGCTGGTGGCGGGCGTCCTGGCGGGAGAATACCTCGGCGGGTCCATCGCCTGGTGGTGCGGCCTGGCGGTTGCGGCGGCGGTCGTCTGGACCGTCCTTGCCCGGCGGCGCGCCCGGCCGCGGACGCTCCTCGTGCCGCTGCTCCTGGTGGTGCTGGCGGCGGGCGCAGCGCGGTACCGGGTGAGCGTCGATCCCGCGCCGGACGATGTGGCTCGCCTCGTGCCCCAGGGCAGCCGCATCGCCACCGTCGAGGGCGTCGTCGTGCGTTCGCCGCACCCCGGCCGGCCGCCGACCGACGTCTTCCTCCCGTCCGTTCCCTACTACCTGCGGACGAAACTGACGCTGGAGGCCGAGCGCGCCGAGGTCGCCGGCCGGTGGGTCCCGGCCGGCGGCCGGGTGTACGTCAGCGTCCGCCGGCCCATGCCGGAGAGCGGCGCGCACGCGCCGCAGAACGGGGCAATTGTGCGGTCCGGCGCCCAGGGCGGGCCGCAGGACCGCCAGGCCATCCCCCACCTGGGCGACCGCGTCCAGGTCGTCGGCCGGCTGATGCGGCCGTTTCCGCGTTCGAATCCGGGCACGTTCGACCTGGCGAGGTACTTCCGCCGGCAGGGCGTGCGGGTCCTCGTCTCGACGGATCACTGGGAGGCGGTCCGCGTCGTCGAGCCGGCCGCCGACCCGTTCCGCTGGGTTGTCGGCGCCATGGGCCGCTGGGCGGTTCGGCGGTTCGAGGCCATCCGCAGCCCCGAGGGCCGGGCGGTGGCCTCGGCCATCGTCCTCGGACGCCGCGACCTCCTCCGATTCGACACCGGCGACGAGGGCGGCGCCGACGACATCGAGCGGGCGTTCATCGTCACGGGCACCGCGCATTTCCTGGCGGTCTCGGGGTTCAGCGTCGGCCTGGCGGCAGGAGTGGTGCTGCTGCTTGCGCGCCTGGTGGGCCTGGGTCCGAAGCCGACGGCCCTGCTCGTTGCCGTCGTCATCGGCGCTTATGCCATGATGACGGAACTGAAGCCGCCCGTCGTGCGGGCCACCATCCTTATCTGGATTTTGTGCCTCGCGTGGGCCACGGGCCGGGAACGCCAGCGGCTGAACTCGCTGGCGGCGGCGGTCCTGGTCATCCTGCTTCTCAGGCCGGGTGACCTCTTTACGGCCTCGTTCCAACTCTCCTTCGTCGTGGTGCTCGGCATGTTCTACCTGGTGACGAAGGTGGAGGCGGTGTTGTTTCGCCGCGCGTCCGACCCTTTGGCAGACGCCAAAGAACCGGCGCCTGGCACTTTCTGGCTGCCGTCCTACGCCCGGCGCACGATTACCCTGTCGCTGGCGGCGGCGCTGGTCGCCGTGCCGCTGGTCGCCAACCGGTTTCATCTGGTCGGCTGGATGGCGCCGGTGGCAAGCGTGCTGCTGACGCCGCTCGTGTTTCTGCTTATTGCCGGGAGCATGGCCCTGGTAGTCCTCGGCGCGCCCGTGCCGTGGCTGGGCGACCTGCTGGCGGCCGTGCCGGACGGCATGGCCCGGGCGATTACGGGCGTGGTGTCGGCCCTTTCGCGCGTGCCGGGGGGACATTTTTATACGTCGGGCTTCTCCGCCGGGTGGCTGCTGGTGACCTACGGTCTGCTGGCTGCGTGGGTGTTTCGCGAGCGCATTCGGCTGCCGGGGCGACGCTGCTTTCCGCGCGGCGGGTCTCCCGACCCGCCGCGCAAACCGGACACCCTCTCCCCTCGTGGGAGAGGGCAGGGTGAGGGGGACCCGCCATCACCCTCACCCCATCCCTCTCTCATCAAGGGAGAGGGGGTGCTCCTCACCCGCCGGCGGCTCGCCCTGGCCGTCCTGGCGGCGGCGGCGGCGGTGTTCCTGTGGACGCACGGCCATCGCGCGCCCGCCGGCGTCCGGGCCACGTTCGTCGCGGTCGGCAGCGGGAACACGACGCTGGTGGAACTCCCCTGCGGGCGGACCCTGCTGTACGACGCCGGCTCCTCGCTCTCCTACGCCCGGGCGGGGGAGGGCGCCACCGCCCCGACCCTGTGGTCGCGCGGCGTGGGGCGCATCGACGCCGTCTTCATCAGCCACGCCCACTTCGACCACTTCAAGGACGTCCTGCCGCTCGTCGAAAGGTTCGGCATCCGCCGGGTGTTCGTCCCGCCGACGTTTCTGCGCCGGCGGCTGACCGTGGACGATGACGTGGTGAAGCAACTGCTCGCCCGCGGCGTGGAGGTCACGTACTTCGGGGCGGGCGATGTGCTGGCCGGCACGGGCGCCACGCGCGTCCGCGGCGTGTGGCCGAGGGGCAGGGCCTCGCAGACGGACGACATCAACGACGGGTCGCTCGTCCTTTCGGTGGAGCAGGGGGACCGGCGGTTGCTCCTGACGGGCGACATCGAGCCGCCCGCCATTGCAGGGCTGATTCAGGCCGAGCCGGACCTGCGCGCGGACGCCGTCCTCTGGCCGCACCACGGCCACGCGCCGGAGGCGGCGCGGGACCTGCTGCGGCACACGGGGGCGCGGGTGGCGGTGATCTCGGCCGCCCGCGGCTGGAACCCTCGCCCGCTCCCCGCCTGGCTCGCCGCCGACGGCATCACCTGCTGCCACACCGGCCGGGACGGGACCGTGACGGTGGAGTTGTCCCCAGCCGGCGTACGGGCAGAAACGTTTCGGGAATGCGCCAATTGAATCAGCGCCGCCTGTGCGCCATCAGCCCGGCCGCCCCGAGGGCCAGCAGGGCCAGCGTCGCCGGTTCGGGGACGATCAGCAGGAACGCCCGTTCCTGGCCGACTTCGTCGTAGCCGTTACAGACGATCGACCCCGCCTCGTTGATCGCCATTGCCTCGACGAGCAGGATGTCCAGCGAGGGGTCGATGAGGTCGTTCAGATCCTCGATGACACCGCCCGTCCAGACGACCGCGTGCTCCTCGGCCGCGGGATCGCCCAGCGGGGCCGTGTCGCTCGACCCGACGATGACGCCCGCCTCGTTGATGTCCCGGGCGCCGCTGGCGCAGAGCCCGGCCGCCAGGGCCCCGAGGTCTTTCATCGGCGGGTCGGCGTCGGCGTCATACAGGAAGGCGTGGCCGGTGGTCACTGCGAAGCCGGGCAGGAGCACCTCGGAGTACCCGACGGTCAGGGCGTCGTCATTGACGGCGTTGGCCCAACTCTGGCTGCCGCCCGGCAGCGTGCCGAGGTTGACCACCGGGTCGCCCGGCCCGGGAAAGAGTGCCGCCCGCAGGCTCAGGGTGGGGTCGTGCGACCAGCCGACGATCAGGCCCCCGTTGTTGATGTCCTTGGCGTCGCTCTGAAGACCGCCCGACAGTACGCCGAGGTCGTACCACGTGCCCTCTTTCCAGAGTCCGGCGTGCGGTCCGTAAGAGGCGACGACGGCGCCGTGGTCGTTGATGCCTTCGCCGGTGGTCTCGTAGTCCGGGTCGCCGATATCGACCATGGGGCCGGGGGCGTTCCAGAGGAAGGTGGTGTCGTCGCCGACGGCATCCTCTCCCCAGCCGGTGACGGTGCCGCCCAGGTTGACGGCCGTCGCCTCGTAGTCGTCGCCGCCAAGATCGCCGAGGGACGTGAGCGAGCCTCCGCGGTACAGGACGGCCTGAAGGTCGCCCGCCGGGGGGCCGAGTTTCTGGCATCCGCCGACGACGTCGTGGTTGTCGTTGAGGTCCTCGGCCCAGGTCCGGGCCGGCGTGCCGGGGTCGTAGAGCGTCCCGAGGTTCGTTACGTTGTAGCGGATCTCGGCGCGGGCGGCGCCGGTCCCTGCCGGGGCAAGCACGACTGCCAGCGCCAGCGTCGCCAGCCGGGTGTACCATGTCATGACGGATTCCTCCCCTGGGTCTGTGCCTCCGCACGCCGGGCGGTCTGCCTGGGGGCGGACGCGTTCGCGGTTCTTCTGGGCCGGCAACGGTCCCCCGGCCGGAGCACGCCCTGCGGGGAGGGGCCGAACCCGGTCAGGCCTGGTGCCAGGGGTGAAGCAGCAAATCCCTTGCCAACGCGGCGAGACGGCCTGAAAAGTCCGACGGCGGCGCTGTGGCGGGGCAACAAAGGCGTTTTTCGGTCCTTTGCCGGATGTGCCGGTATTTCGGCCATGTTGCCGAAACGCAACGGCGGGTCGGCCTGAGACTGAGATTGGCCAATGTGAACTGACGCTAAGTGACAGGCTGACAACTGGTTGGAGAGAACGTCGCCCGCGGCGGCCGGATGTTGACGCCGATGCCCGGCCGCGTAGCGTTCGCAAAACACGGCGAGGGCAAACGCCAACACCTCACCCCGTCACCACCAGGTTATCCGCATGGATGACCTCGTCGTACGGCCGGTCGCCGAGGACCTCTCGGAACCGGCTGGAGCGCAGGCCCTTGATTTTATCGACATCCGCCGACGCGTAATTCGAAAGGCCCTGGGCCACGGTCTTGCCGTCGGGCCCCGCGACGGCGACGACGTCGCCGGGCTCGAACGTGCCCTCGACGGCCGTGATGCCGGAGGCGAGCAGGCTCTTGCGCCCCCGCACCGCCTTGGCCGCCCCTTCGTCGACGACGACCTTGCCGCGCGGACGCCGCGTGAGGCCGATCCAGCGCCGGCGGGCGGTCATTTTCTCGGCCGTCGGGACGAACAGCGTGCCGACCGGCTCGCCTGCCACCAGGTCCGCGAGGACGCGTTCGCGTCGTCCGTCGGCGATGGCGGCCATTTCGCCGGCCGCCACGACGAGGCCGGCCGCCTCCAGTTTCGTCGGCATTCCGCCGGCGCCAAGCGGGGACCGCGACCCGTCCACGGCGGCCTGCACCTCGGCCATGTCCTCGACCACGTCGAAGCGGTTGCGGCGGGCCCGGTCGCGGTACACGCCGTCCACCGTGGTCAAGAGGACCAGGAGGTCGGCCCGCAGCAGGTTGGTGACCATGGCGGCGAGGACGTCGTTTTCGCCGAAGCGGATTTCGTCCACGCTGACGGTGTCGTTCTCGTTGACGACGGGCACGGCGCCGTAGGCCTGGAGGGCGGCGATACAGTTGCGGATATTGAGATAGCGTGTGCGGTCTTCCACGTCGCCGCGGACGAGCAGAATCTGGGCGGCGTGCCGGCCGCGGCGGCGAAGGGCGGCGTCGAACCGCATCATCAGTTTCGCCTGGCCCACCGCGGCGCAGGCCTGGAGGCGGGGCAGGTCGTCGGGGCGGCGAGGCAGGTCCATCTCCCCGAGGCCGGCGGCGATGGCGCCGCTGGAGACGACGGTGATGCGGAGGCCGCCGTCCTCCAGGTCGGCCACCTGGCCGGCGATGCGGTCGATGCGGTCCTGCTCCAGCAGGCCCGATGCGTCGCACAGGACGTTGCTGCCGAGTTTGACGACGACGGAGCGGACAGGTTGCATCAGGTCGCGTCGCTCTTGGGTGCTCATGGTGCTTTCCCGGTAACGGGGGCGGTGTTGCGCGGCGGGTGCGGAGGCCCGCCGCCATTCGTGCGCGGTGCGAGCGTCATCACGCCCGGCCATGAGCGAAGCGAATGGCCGGGAAACAGTGCCGCGGTGGTTACGGAGAACCGTCGCGCCGGCTCGCGGGGCTCACCGTGCCGACGACCTCGCGGACCAGTTCAATGTTGCGGGCGGTGGCGCCCTGCATGGAGCGGATGGTCTCCCGCGCCGCCCGCCCCATTTGACGGCGGGTCCCGGGGCGGGTCAAGAGGTCCTTGAGGGCGTCGGCGAGGTCGTCCACCCCTTTCACCTCGCGTGCGGCGCCGGCGTCGAGGAAGGCGGGGGCCTCCACGGGAAAGTTGAACATCTCCGGCCCCCACAGCATCGGCCTGGCGAGCGAGCCCGGTTCCATCGGGTTCGACCCGCCCAGGGGCACCAGGCTCCGGCCGACGAAGACGACGTCCGAGAGGGCGTACCACGGCATGAGTTCGCCCATGGTGTCGCCGAGGAGGACGGGCGGTTCCTCTTCCGGGTGCCGGGTGCCACGGATTGCTTGCCAATCCGTGTTTCCCGTTCCCGCGGCACCGATTGACGAGCAATCGGCGGCACCCGGCGCGGCACCGATTGACGAGCAATCGGTGGCACCCTGCTCCGACCGCCGGAGGATCAGCAGGCCGGCCGAGCGGATCGCGTCGGCGGCGGCGTCGAAGTTCTCGGGTCGGCGCGGCACGATGACCAGGCGCAGGCGGATGCCCGCCTGCCGCACCCGCCGGTAGGCGGCGAGCAGCGTCGCTTCCTCGCCCGGTCCCGTGCTGCCGGCCACCAGGACGGGCTCGTCCGACGTGAGGCCGACCGCGCGTCCGAGCGCCTCCGCCCCTTCCACCGTGTCGGCGAAGGTGACGCCGTCGTGTTTCATCTGGCCGGTCACGCGGATGCGCGACGGGTCGGCCCCCAGCCGGACGAGCCGGTTGCGGTACACCTCCGCCTGCACGCCGATCCGTGAGACGCACCCGAACACCTGCCGCATGATCGGCCGCATGCGATGGTACCCGCGGGCGGCCCGCTCCGTGAGGCGGACGTTGACGCACACCACCGGCACGCCTCGGCGGGCGGCGGCGAAGAAGAAGTTCGGCCACCACTCCGATTCCACCTGGATGACGGCCGTCGGCCGGACCCGTCGGAAGGCGGCGGCCACGCACGGCCAGAGGTCGAGCGGAAAGTGGAAGACGGGCAAATCCGGAAACCGCTCGCGAGCCCGCTCGCGGCCGGTGAGGGTGGTGGTCGAGAAGACGATCTCCGCCTCGGGGTACGCCTGGCGCAGGGCCGGGACGAACGTGCGGGCGGCCTCCACCTCGCCGACGCTGATGGCGTGGACCCAGAGGCGCGGTCGGCCGGGGTCGAAGCGCGGCACGAGGCCCCACCGTTCGCCCAGGTTCGCCCGGTACTTGCGGCGGGTGGCGAGCAGGTAGAGGTAGTACGGCCATCCGACGGCCGCCGCCCCGGCGTAGGCGGCGTTGACCGTCAGCATCGCCGGCAGGTTGGGCCGATCCTGTGCCATGCGCCGCATGCTACCACGCGGCGGACGGGTTGACGAGGGTTCTTCGGGAAGCGGACGTAGCGCGGAGGGTCTCCGCACCCACCGCGCGCCCCTGCACGCGAAGGCGAGCGCGTGCATTTGAGTCACGGGCGGTGGGTGCGGAGACCCACCGCCCTTCCTCGGGCGCCACGGATTGCTTGCCAATCCGTGCGCTTGGGCCTCGCGAGGCGGAGGGCCCTGCCGACCGGCTGCCCGTCCTTTTGCCTTGCAACGCCTCTCGGCAGGTGCTAGATTCAGGTTCGGCGGCGGGAGCGGCACGTCGGGCGAAACATGGGCGGCGCATGGACGAGACGGTTCTGGCGACGGGCGCGACCGGCGGACCGGCGGCCGGACTTCTGGTGCCGCTCGCGGCCGGGGGCGCCCTGGCGGCCGGGGCGGCCGAGACGTCGCCGGCCCTGCCGCTCGGCGCCACGTGGCCGTTCGGCGTCTTCTTCGGCCTGGTGGGCCTGTGCGTCGGCAGTTTCCTGAACGTGTGCATCCATCGGCTGCCGGCGGGGAAAGGGCTTGTCTGGCCGGGGTCGCACTGTCCGGTGTGCCTGGCGCCCATCGCGTGGTATGATAATCTGCCGGTCGTCAGTTACTTCGTCCTTCGCGGACGGTGCCGGCGATGCGGCAGCCGGTTCTCCGTGCGGTACATGCTGGTCGAGGCCGCCACGGGCCTGGTGTTCCTGGGATACTGGCTGGCGTATTTCCGGCTGGGCGTGCGGGAGGGGGCGGACCACCTGGCCGTCTACGCCGTGCACATGGTGCTGGCCTCGGCCCTGTTGGCGTCGGGCGTGATTGATTACGAGCGGAAGGAGATTTACACTTCGGTCACGAACACGGCCCTGGCGGTGGGGTTGGCGGCCTCGCTGCTCTGGCCCCAGGTCCAGCGCGTCGGGGCGACGGACGGCCGGCTGCCCGACTGGACGGGCTGGGCCCGGACCGACGCTCTCCTGCTGGCCCTGGTGGGCGCGGCCGTGGGGGCCGGCATCATCTACGGGACGCGAGCCGTGGGGACGCTCGTCTTCCGGAAGGAGGCGATGGGCCTCGGCGACGTGTACCTGATGGCGGCGGTGGGCGGATGCCTTGGATGGGAGGCCGCAGTGCTGGTCTTCTTCACGGCGCCGTTCCTGGGGCTGATATACGGCGTGTGGCACCTGGCCCGTCGGCGGGGCAGCGAGGTGCCGTACGGCCCGTTTCTGGGGATGGCCGCAGGGCTGGTCATGCTGGTGCAGGAGGAGGTGGTGGCGTATTTCCGGCCGGGCATCGAGGCGCTGGTTTTCGGTTGACCTGCGTTCCGGCCGGGCAAGACCGTCCGAAGGCGCCAAGCGGAAAGGAGACTGACATGGGACGCCACGAAGGTCCCCGGCCGCGGGCGAGGCGGGGTCTGCTGGCAGCGGTTCTCGTCCTGGCCGCAGCCGTCGGACTCGGGTGCGAGCAGCAGCGACTCGAGGAACGCAACGCCGCCCTCCAGAAACAACTGGAGCAGGCGCTGGTGAAGAACGCGGACCTCCAGGCCGAGGCCGACCGGCTCCAGGGCGAGAACCAGCAACTGGCCAGCGAACTCGCCCGCGCCCGCGAGGCCCCTGCCAAACCCGCGCCGGCCAAGCCCGATTTCGGAAAGGACGTTGACGTCAGCGTCAAGGGCGGCGTCACCACCGTCACGCTGCCGGATACGATCCTGTTCGACGTGGGCAAGGCCACGCTGAAGTCGTCCTCCAAACGGGTCCTCGCGAAGATCGCCTCCGCCCTCAAGGGCCGATACAAGGGCCAGACCATCCGCGTGGAAGGGCACACCGACAGCCAGCCCATCCGCAAAACGAAGAAACTCTGGAAGGACAACTGGGACCTCTCCTGCAACCGCGCCATGGCGGTGGTCCGGTACCTGGTGGCCAAGGGTATCGACCCGAAACGGATTTACGCGGCCGGGTTCAGTTATTACAAGCCGGTGGCGTCGAACAAGACGGCCAAGGGCCGGAAGCAGAACCGGCGGGTGGCGATCGTCGTCTCGCCGCATTAGAGCCTATCCCGCTGCCCACCCGTCGGCCCGAGGGCGCCGCAGCCGTCCGCAGGCAAGGAGGGCGACGCAGGCAGCCGTCTCTGGGCTGGCGATACAGCCCGACGCCGCCTGCGGCCGCTGCACTCGGCCGAAGCCGGAGGGGTATCCGGATAGGCTTTTAGCACGACAACGCGACGTCAGCATTTTGCGCGATGGGTCTCAAGCCCCGCCGCGCCAATCGCCGACGTAGCATGGTCGTGTTCGTCCCCGAGCGCCGCGTGCGTTGCCGCGTGGTCATATCGAGCCTGACGCCCCGGGAGGCCCGTAGGGCCGTCTGCCGGGGGACATCGCCCCGATTCAGGCGGCCATGCGCCGCTTGAGTGGCGGAGGGCGGCCCCAGCGGCGATGGATGGCCCCGCTTTCGAGGGTGGCGATTGGCGGCTTTTCCTCGTATAATAACCTGGTAGGAGAAGTAAAGGGTGCGCGATGATCGGACCTGACGGGAACAACCCGGCCGAGGCCGACACGAGCGTCCCGGCCCGGACGGAGGAGGCGGCCGTTGCCGCGCCGGAAGCCCTCCGTCTCGAAGACATCTTCGAGAAGACGATCTATCATTTCCTGGAGCCGGTGGGCGAGTATCTGCGCGACCCCGCCGTGACGGAGGTGATGATCAACGGCCGGGACGAGATTTACGTCGAGCGCCAGGGCCGGCTGGAGTTGACCGAGGCGCAGTTTCCCAGCGAGGACGCGCTCATGGCCGCCGTCCGCAACCTGCTCCAGTACGTCGGCAAACGGGTGGACCCGGAGCGTCCGATGATGGACGCCCGGCTGCCGGACGGCTCGCGGGTGCACGTGGCCATGCCGCCCTGTTCCCGCAAAGGGACGGTCGTGACGATTCGCAAGTTCAGCCGGCAGGCGTTCGACATGGACTTCCTCATCGAGACGGGGTGCCTGACGGAACTGGCGCGCGATTTCCTGTGGCTGTGCATCGTGACGGAGAAGAACCTGCTCATCAGCGGGGGGACCTCGAGCGGCAAGACGAGCCTGCTGAACGTCCTGTCGGAGTACATCCATCACGACCGGCGGATCGTCGTCATCGAGGAATCGAGCGAACTCCAACTCCAGCAGCCGCACGTCATCGGCCTGGAAACCCGCGCGCCGGACCGCTACGGGCGGGGCGAGGTGACCATCCGCGACCTGTTCAAGAACAGCCTCCGGATGCGCCCCGACCGCGTCATCGTGGGCGAGTGCCGCAGCGGCGAGGCGCTGGACATGATCCAGGCGATGACCAGCGGCCACGCGGGGTCGATGACCACCCTGCACGCCGACTCGCCGGCCGACGCCCTGAACCGCCTGGAGACGATGGCCATGATGAGCAACGTCGCCATGCCGCTGTCGGCCTTGAGGGCGCAGGTGGCCTCGGCCATTCACGTCATCGTCCAGGTGATGCGGTTCGCCGATGGCTCCAGGCGGGTGGTCGAGATTGCCCAGGTCCTGCCCCTCTCGGAGCACGGCGAGTACCAGGTCCAGGACCTGTTCAAACTGCGGTTGCCCGAGGGCGAGAGCGAACTGGCCAAGGCCAGCCTGGCCTGGACCGGCAACCCGATCGCCTTCGCCGACGATGTGGCCGTCCAGACCCAGGTGGCAAAGATGCCAAGCCTCGCGCCCCTGGTGGACGATAAGTAACGGGATGGAGGACCGATGGCCGGGGTCAGGAAACGGATAAGCCGACTCGTCCGCACGGCGGGGCTCGCGAGGTTCCACCGCGACGAGCGCGGGGCCGGCATGCTCGAGTACGGGCTGGTGTTTGCGGCCGTGGCGGTGCCGGTCCTGGCCTTGTTCACGAAGTTGTTCGAGGTGCTGTCGGACTACTTTGCGATGATCGCGTTTTTTGTATCGTGGCCGTTTATCTGAACGGACCGTTTCAGGCACATAAGGAGGCGAGAATGATGAAACAGGTGTGGGAAAGTCTGAGAGCGCTGCATGCCGACGAGCGCGGGGCCGAGGGGCTCGAGAAGTTGCTCATTATCGCGGCCATCGTCCTGCCGCTGCTGGGGCTGTTGATCATCTTCCGCAACGAGATCCGCGCCTGGGTGACAGACATCTGGGAGCGGGCCCGCGGCGACGCCGAGGCGGACGAAGGCGACTTCTTCGGCGGCGAGTTGAACTACTAGGTCTCCGCGGCGGCGCTCGGGACGCGACCTGTAGCCGCCGGCTTGGCCGGCACGCCGCTGGATGGCGTGTCACCGTGGCGCGGCGAGTCAAGTCGCCGGCTAAAGGGTTGGCGACGCTCGGCCCGAGGCAAGGAGTGCCTGTGGCCTGGCAGTGGATCTCCGTGGGCGTCCTGGCGGTGGTGCTCGTGACGGCGGCGGTGTGCGACCTCTCGCGCGGGAAGGTCTTCAACTGGCTGACCTACCCCGCCGTCGCGGTAGGCCTGGGCCTGGCGGCCCTCCGGGGCGCCGCCGAGGGCAACGCCTGGGACGGGCTGACCGATGGGCTTCTCGGCTTCGGGTTCGGCTTCGGCGTCCTGTTTGTGGCGTACTTGCTCGGCGGGATGGGCGGCGGCGACGTGAAACTGATGGGTGCCGTGGGCGCCTTGGTCGGCTGGAACGGCCTGGCCGACTATGCCGCCCTCCACGCGATGTTCTACTCGTTCCTCTCGGCGGCCGCGATAGGCCTGGTCCTGATGATCTGGCGGGGACAGACGCGGACCGTGGTTCGGAAGATGCTGTTGGCCGTCCGCATCCTGCCACTGCCCCGCGCCACCATGGACGAGGCGGTGGGCGGCGATACGTTCCGCGTGCCGTTCGGCTTCGCCGTCGGCGTGGGGACGCTGTGGTTCCTGGCGGAAGAGGCGACGGGCCTGTCGCTGTGGGACGCCCTGAGCGGGCTGGTGTAAGCGCGTCGCCGAGGGGGGACGGCGCGCTACATTTAGCCGCCCTGCTTGCAGGGCGCGTTTCACGGCACGCGCCGGGCAAGCCCGGCGGCTAAATGTGGGCGAACACGCGCCGGGCAAGTTTACCCGCCGTAGCCCAAAGGGCGAAGGCGGGCCCGGCGGCTAACTGTGGCGTGATGCCAAAATGAAGCGTGAGTAATTGATGACCGCGCGCGAAACACGCCGACTGTGGATCCTGGGCGCCGCCGGCCTCCTGGCGACGGCGGGCCTCCTCTGGCTGGCCGTCGACGCCTTCGGCCGGGCCCCCCAGTGGGCGCGGGCGGCCGCGGGGAGCCCGCTGGCCCTCCGATGCGTCGTCCTGATCGCGATGGGCATGGTCGTGCTGGGCGGCCTGTCGGCCGTCCTGCTGCGGGCGCAGCGAGGGTCCCGGCCGCGCGCCCGCGCCCTGCACGCCGACCAGGGCGGGGCGGCGGCGGTGGAAATGGCGTTCGTCTTTCCCCTGGCGCTGATGATCTTCCTGACCATCACCCAGGCGGCGCTGCTCTTTAACGGGAACCTGGTGGTCCATTACGCGGCGTTTGCGGCGGCGCGGATGGCCACCGTCGTCGTGCCGATGGACATCAACGACGAGTATCGGAACCTCGTGTACGGTCCGGAGCAGGGCATCTCCGAGAAGCGGGAGATGATCCGCCGGGCGGCCGTGCTGGCCCTGGTGCCCGTCAGCGCCCGCCTCGAAGCGCCGCCGGCCGGCGTCGGCGAGGATTTCCTGCCGGGCGCCGAGGACATGGTCGAGGCCCAGGCCCGACGCGTCATGGGCATGGCCGAGGGTAAGGCCTCCCACGGCTGGCTGCGGCGCGTGGCCGAGCAGTACGCCTACGCGGACGGCTTCTATCAGGGGGAGGCCGGGACGCGGCCGATCACCCGGATCGACCTCGCCCCGCCCGACCACTGGCAGGACGGCAACCCGGACCCGGACTGCCCGTACCGGCACCATCGGCGGGACGAGTGGACGATGTGGGGCTGGGATTACGAGCCTTATTGCCCCTACTATCACCGGGCCCTGCCGATCTGGGATTTCTGGCACTGGGAGTTCCTGGACGTGAAACTGACCCACCAGTTCCTGCTCCAGGTGCCGTACGCCTCGCGGTTCCTGGGCCGGAAGATCCAGGTGGCCGGCATGGACGAGGGCCAGTACGCGGCCGAGATCGAGGTCGTCCAGCGTCTCTCGAACGAGGGGGGGCCGGAATTGAGGCCGCCGAACGGCCCGCGCCGCCAACCCATGTGGCAGGGCGGGGGCCGGCCGTAGAACGCCGAACCGAATCCGGAGCCATCCACCGTCATGGCCGACCAGGCTTTCTCGGGGTCGCTGACCCCCGGCACCAAGCTCGGCAAGTACGAGGTCGGCGACCAGATCGCGACCGGCGGCATGGCCGTCATCTACAAGGCCTACGACCCGTCGCTGGACCGGTCGGTGGCCATCAAGCAGATTGCGCCGCACCTGGCGCAGGACGAGCGGTTCCTGGCCCGCTTCCGCACCGAGGCCCAGACGCTGGCCAAACTCTCCGCCACCCAGGCCAACATCGTCAACGTCCACGAACTGATCCAGCAGGACGGCCAACTGTACCTGGTGATGGAGTACGTGGAGGGCACGACCCTGCGGTCGCTGATGGACCGCGGCCCCGTGCCGCTACAGACCGGCCTGGGCGTGCTGCTCTCGACGGCCCTGGGGCTCCGGGCGATGCACAAGAGCCAGATCGTGCACCGCGACCTGACGCCCACCAACATCATGATGGCCAAGGACGGGGCCCTGAAGATCACCGATTTCGGCCTCATCGGGCACTCGGGCGGCAAGACGAGCCTGCCCATGGGCACCACCCGGTACATGGCCCCGGAGATGTTCACCGGCGCGCCGGTGGACGGCCGGGCCGACGTCTACAGCCTGGGCATGATCGCCTACGAGATGTTCGCGGGTCCCGAGAAGTTCCAGGAGGTCTTCCGCGACGTGCTCCGCGACGAGCGTGCCCAGCAGGTGCGGTGGATGCACTGGCACTCCAACCCCGCCCAGACGGCGCCGCTGCTGAAGGAACTCCAGCCGGGCATCCCGCCCCTGGTCTCCAAGATCGTCGAGCGGATGATGGAGAAGGACCCCTCCAAGCGGTTCGCCTCCGCCGACCAGATCATCAAGTGGCTGCGGCGGATCTTCGTGATGCACGTCCAGGGCAAGAGCCTGACCCAGGCGGATTCGGAGTCGATGGAGCAGGAGATGGAGGCCGACGTCGCCCCGCCCGCCGGCCCGCCGACACAGCCGCCGAAGGCTCAGGCGCCGGCCGGCGGTGTCCGGCAGAGGCCGCAGCCCGCGGGAGCCGGGCAGGTGGTGCCGGCCCGTGGAGGCGCAGCGGCGGTGCCGGCGGGGGAGGCGGCGGCGGGCCTGCCCGAGACCTCGGCCGAGCAAACCGCCCCCCTGCCCGAGCGGAAGTGGACCTGGAAGCGCGTCGCCTTCTGGGGCGGCGTCATCGGCGGGCCCCTCCTCGCCATCGCCGTCGGACTGCTCATCTGGCAGGCGCACGTGACCGGCCTCCGCCTGCAGGAATATCGCAAGCAACTGACCACGGCCAAGCAGGCGTATAAGGCCGGGAACTACGAGACGGCGATGAATCTGTTCGGGCGGATAGCGGTCGAGTTCGAGGATATGCGGGATCAGGCCGCCCTGGCCGCCATGTACTCCAAGATGGCCGAGGCCGAGCACGCCCTGGAGCAGAAGGACTGGGAGAAGGCCACCGAGGCCGTCGCCACCGTCGAGGACAGCCCCGCCTCGCGCCTCAGTTGGGTGGAGAGTTTCGAGGAGCGGTTGATTGAGGCCAAGAACATCGCCAAGCGATTGAAGGAAGTGGAGGCGGCCGCCGAGGCGGGCAACTACGAGGAAGCCATTGACCTGCTCACCGGCCTTCAGCGGACCTATGAGAAACTCGACTACAGCGACCGGATCGCCAGGTTGCGGGAGAAGAAGGAACTCCGCGCCTACAACGCCCTGCTCGAAAAGGCCCGGGAGTACCTCGCCAGGAAGGATTACAACCAGGCCCAGGTCTACGCCCAACGGGCCGTCGAAATCCGGGCCGGCCCCGAGGCCAAGGAACTGCTCGCCAAGATCAAGAGCCAGAAGCAGTACGACCAGATCGTGGCCTTGGCCAAACAGGCCGAGGCCGGAAAGAACTGGTCCGAGGCCGCCGGTCTTTGGGAGAAGACCCTCGACCTCCGCCCCTCCGAGACGATCCGAAAGAAGTTTCACCATGCCAAGGCCGAAGCCCTCGCCGAGGTGGCCCGGAAACTGGAAGAGACCGGCCTGGTGCAGAAGGCCGTCAAAAAGTGGACCGAGGTCATCGAGCACAATCCCGAACACCCGGACGCCCTGGCCGCCCTCAAACGGGCCGGCCAGCAGGAGCAACTGGACGAGCACGTCAAGAACGCCGAGAAGGCCATGAAGCAGCACGAATGGGAACAGGCCATCAACAGTTACCGCCAGGCCCTGAAACTGCTCGACCCCGACAAGGAGAGCGACCGCAAGCGGAAGCAGCAGTTCGAGGGACAGATCACCCTGGCCAACTATCACATGGCGATGGCCCGCGGCAAGGAAGCCCTGGAGCGGAAGGAGTTCGACGAGGCCAAACGCCTCGCTACCAAGGCCCAGTCCTATCGGGACACCGATGACGCCGCCCGCCTCCTGGAACGCATCGAGACGCAGCGCCGGTACTACGGTCACCTGGAGGTGGGCAAGAAACTGCTCGGCGACCTCAGTTACGGCCGGGCGCTGGAGGCGTTCCAGCAGGCTCAGGAAGTCATGGACACCCAGGAGGCCCGCGACCTGATTGCCGAGACCAGGTACCGCTGGCACCTGGCCATCGGCAAGTCCTACCTCCAGGACAAACGGTACAAGGAGGCGCTGGCCCGGCTCCATTTGGCCCAGAAGGCCAAGAACACCGTCAAGGTCCAGGGCCTGATCGACATCGTCCAGCGGGCCATGGCCGAGGACGAGAAGGTTGAATCCCAGGAGTGATCCGATGAGGCCGCTCGCACGCCCGAACGCCCCGCCCCGGCGACGCCGGTCCCGACCCGGTGTCCCGTGGTGGCTGGCCCGGTTCCACCGCTCGGAGCGGGCCCAGGCCATCTTCGTCGTCGTCCTGTTCTTCTTCCTGCTGGCCGGCCTGGTGTTTCTCATCCTGAACGGCGGTCAGAAACTGAACCACAAGGTCCGGATGCAGAACGCGGCCGACGCGGTGGCGGCGACGGGGGCGGCGTGGCAGGCGCGCGGCCTGAACGTCATCGCCATGTGCAACGTGGTCGATACCCAGCTGCTGAGCCTCATCGTCCTGCTCGACACGCTCGAGACCGTCGTTCCCCCCGCCCAGGAGTGCATCGACGAGTTGTGCTCGAACCTGGGGTCGTCCAAGGCCGGGCACGACATGCAGGTGGATGAGCGCATCTCGGACTGGCTGGCGGTCGGCAACGCCACCAGCGAGCGGCAGGTCATCCGGCACCTGGGCCGGATTGTGGCCGAGGTCAACTGGCCCCGGTATCTCCGCTACGACAGCGGCGTGCTGTGGGAATGCACGAAACTGATGGATGGGTTCAGCCACGCCATGCGCGCCCTCACGCCCGTCGCCGCCCAGCGGGAGGCCATCGACGTGGCCCGGGAGAACGGGGCGGAGTTCGGCTTCGTCCTGCCCCTCTGGCCGGCGCTGCCGGTCCGGGACGGCCGGTTCCGCGACTTCGAGAACCCCATGCGTACCGGCCGCCTGCCCCCGCCGCGGGAAAGGCACGTCATCGGCGGGTTCGCCCACGTCATGAACTACCGCGGGTACTATCCGGATTATATGTACAAGGGTAAGATTCACCACGGCCACGGGCCCGTCATGGGACCCTGGTCCTACTGGCGGGAGCCGTTTACCGCCACCCGGCCCATGGGCCTGCTGGACCTCAGCCGGTTCTCCGTCCTCTTCAACCTCGTCTCCTCGAAGAAACTGGAGATGATGTTCGGCGAGGCCGACGACCGCGTCTCCCTGCGGAACTGGGAAATGCAGTACGACGTCGCCAAGGAACTTGAACCCGCCGAGGTCCGCCGGGCCTGGTGGGACCACGTCTCCTTCGACGCGCGGCACGAGTTTCCCGAGTCGGCGTTCTTCCATCGGATCGACCTGCGGCACCCTCACCGGCCCATGGTGCGGACGCGGGCGTTTCGCAGCATGGGGCATCCCGGTCTGAACGGCTATACGCGGGCCACGAAACGTTACGAGGGGACCTGCCCCCGGCTGGCGGTCTTTTACAAGGTCACCGAGCGCAAGAGCGCCCACTATCCCCAGTTGGGCATCTTCGCGCCCCATCCGCCGTTTCACGCGGACGGCAGCCGATGGGCGTACACCGACGCCGAGAAGCAGATTTACTACCACGTGGACCTGTGGCGCTTCAACGGGGCGGAACTGGAGGCCGACGAATCGCTCCATCGCGACTACCTGCCTCCCCCGGGCGCCGAGCCGTGCGCGCCCATCCTGTTCGACCCCGCCGAGGGCGACCGGACCTGGGACACGATTAACACCTACTTTACCTTCAACGGCTTTGCCTACGTCCCGGGCGGCGTGAAGGAGTGGAGCGCGGCGTTCGCCAACCCGAACCCCGTCGACAAGTTAATCGGCTACGCCCAGGCGCGGGTCTACGGACGCTACAGTTGGGACCTGTTCACCCAGCACTGGAAGGTCAAACTGATGCGGACCGACCGCTGGAAACACCTCCTGTCGGAACTGCGGGGCGGGGTCCCGGCCGGCGGCGGGCAGGTCGCCGCCGAGTTGACCCAGGAACGCCTCGAGCCCGTGGCGCGCCTCATCCAGTATTACGACGAGGACTTCGTGCGGGAGTTCACCCATTGATTACCCCGCCCTCTCATAACCGCAAGGTTGCGCGGCGGGTCCGGACCGGCCGGCGAAGAGGCCGGCCGGGCAACGCCCTGCTGGAGTTCGTCCTCACCCTGCCGATCCTCTTCTTCCTGACCGGCCTGACGATGTTCCTGTCGTTCGGCATGCTCTCGAAGCAGAAGACGCTGGTCGATGCCCGCCGGGCGGTGTGGCGGTCCGCCGGCCACGGCCACTGGACGGCGATGCGGCTCGAGGGGCACACCACCGGCGTGGTGGAGGACGACGGCACGAACCGTCCGCGCGGTACGGGCGAGGAACTCACCCGCCTCCGCCACGACATCGAGGGCGAGATCCTTGCCCATACCTCCGATCCCGACGCCAGCGATTACTGGGGCCGCATCCGGGACAACCTTCCCGGCCGGCACGAGGCGCACGCCAGCCGCTCCTTCGCCGACAAGGTCACGGGCAACATGTGGGGCTTTCTCCGCAAGCGGACCCGGTCCGAGCACTGGCGGGATACCAGCCCGTGGCACTTTCACCATCTGGATGCCTGGAAGATCGCCCGCAGCGGGCCGCTCAGCGAAATCTTCGAGGCCTTCCGTCGGCACCTGGAAACGGCGCAGGTGGCGCCGCACTTCGAGGCCACCCGCGACGACATCATGAACCGATGGTGGCACGGCGACCCGTACGAGGACCCGAGCGCGCAGTAGGCCCGGCCGGCCCTCGGCCGGGGCCCGGAGACAGGCTATGAATAGGCCGGAACAACGTCAATCGGCCCAGCCGTCGGAGCAGGAGCGCCGCCGCCGTCGTCCGTGGACGATAGCCGTTCGCGCCGCGCTGATTGCCGTCGTGGTTCTCGCGATGGTCCTCTTGGCGCACGTGCTCCGGCACCCGTCGGGCCTGGGCGGGCCGGGGGGAGGCGGCGCCGGCCGGTCCGCCCCGGACCCGACCTGGCCGCCCCAGGTCGAACCCTCCGGCGCGCCGCCCCCGGCCGACCCGGCGCCCACCACGGCCGAGGAGGCCGACGACGACCTCCGCCGCGTCATGGCGGGCCTCATCATGGCCGCCCTCGCCGAGGGCGAGGACGGGGCCGACCCCGATCCCGCCGCCGCGCAGAAGCGGATTGCGGACCTCTTCGCCCTGCCGTATGATTACCCCCGGAGCGAGGCGCCGGCCGAGCTGGTGCCCGAGGAGGCCCGGGTCCTGATGGTCTTCGGGAACCCGGTCCGCCCCGGTTGCCGCATGGTCCTCGTTCGCCTGCCCGGAAGCATCGACGCGGCGCTGGAGGCGTTCCATCGGCACTACGAGTCGCTGGGGTGGGAATGCGAGCCCTTGCAGAGCCCGCGGGCCGAGGCCGCCGCCCAGCCGGACCGGGGCTGGCTGGTCCACTTTCGCCGGCTCCGCCAGGGACGGACGGTCCGCCGGCGCATCATCTACGCCCGGGCCCGGTCCGGGGGCGAGGAGACGCTCGTGGCCATCTACGACCCCAACTACGGAGGCGGGTGAGGTCCCCCGGCGGACGAAGGAGTATCCATGGCCAAGGCGAGGGAGAACCCCTGGATTCCCAGCGGGGGCGTGTTGATCGTGGCCGTGCTGGCCGCCATCCTGGCCGCCGTCCTGCTCAACGTCTACATCGGCCTGATCGAGGCGCCGTACGAGAAGACGGTGACGTTCCTGGCGCTGAAGACCGACGTGGCCAAGGGCGAGGCCCTGGAGCGGGGGCATCTCAAGCCGGTTGAGGTTCCCCAGGCCCTGGACCAGGGCGATGCGTTCGAGCGGTTTGCCCGCGCAGGGGACATCGAAACGGTGACGGGCCGGGACGCCCGGGCCCAGGAGGACCTGCACAAGGGCAACTGGCTGACCTTCGCCGACGTGGGAAAGGAGAGCGGGGTGCCGGTGCTCGAAGACCTGCCCGAAGGGTACGAGATGATGACGATCGAGATCGAGCCCGAGCCGAGCGTGGTCACGGGCGTCTTCGTCAACATCCGCGGGCGGTTCGACATGAATCCGGAAGAGCGGAAGGAGCAGATCGAGGTCCTCGACGTGCTCTACGACGTGCAGGTCAAGGCGGTGGAGGGGTTGGCCAAGGCGCGCGAGGACCGCAGGCGGGCCGCCGACAACATCCAGATCTGCCTGCCGGAGGACCACGTGAAGCGGCTGTACCAGATCAAGGAGCGGATGGCCTCGGACCGGTTCCTGGTGGCGGTCCGCCGGACGCCGGAGGACGTCAATCCCGAGCCGACCTTCGCCCCCGAGGCCCTCGACCTGATCCGGAAGGCGGAACCGGAGCCCCTCATCCCGTGAGCCCGCCGCCGGGAGATGCGGCATGCGTGTGATCGCTTACAGCCAGTTGAGCGACGTGCGGCAGGAGGTGGACCTCTCGGGCGACCTCCTGCGCATCGGGCGTGACCCCAACAACGATCTGGAACTGGCCAGCCCGTTCGTCTCGCGGGAGCATGCCCGGCTCATCAGGCACGACGGCGAGATCTTCATCGAGAACGTGGGGCTGAACGGCACCCTGGTCGACGGCGAGATGGTCGGCGTGGGCGAACAGGTGAAGGTGACGCCGGGGCAGGAAATCCACATCGGCGAGTGGGCGCTGTACCTGTCGGCCGAGGAATCGCCCAAGGCCGCCCAGGGGAAGGTCAAGTTCCGCCGAGAGAAGTCCCCCCTGGCCAAGGCGATGGAGGTCGAGAAGCAGGTCCACGCCGAACTCCTCCGCCGACTCAATCTCCGCACCGTCGAGGTCGAGGCCCAGGACGATCCCCGCTACGTCGAGCACATCAAGGCGCACCTCTCGGCCGCCCTCGACGACTTCATCAACCAGATCACCGACGAGACCGGCTGGTTCCTGGTGGAGCAGCAACTGAAGCGCGACGTGGTGACCGAGATTTCGCGCCGGGCCGGCAGCAAGATGCGGCCGCCGATCCTGAAGGCCGGCGACGCCGTCCTCGACCAGCAGTTGGAATCCGCCATGGTCCGCCTGCGGGACCTGCTGATCGAGGACCTCGGTCTGAAGTTCGGGCCGGAGCACGTCAAGCAGGACATCGACATCGTCGAGGAACACTTCCACGAGGCCTTCAACCGCGAGGCGCCCCAGGTCACCGAATCGCTGTGGGTCTACATCGTCCGCCGCTACATCATGAAGGACATCCTCGACATCGTCGTCGGTCTCGGTCCCATCCAGGACCTGCTGGACATGCCCAACGTGACCGAGGTCATGGTGGTCGGCCCGAACAAGATTTACATCGAGGAAAACGGCGTCATCCGCAACACGGGCCGGTCGTTCTTCTCCGAGGAGGTCGTGCTGACGGTCATCGAGCGGATCGTCACGCCCCTGGGCCGGCGCATCGACCGGTCCACGCCGATCGTGGACGCCCGGCTGCCGGACGGCAGCCGCGTCAACGCCACCATCGCGCCTTTGAGCCTGGTGGGGCCGGTGCTGACGATCCGCAAGTTCTCCGAGACGCCGTTCACCATCGACGATCTTGTAAGTTTCGGCACGATCACGCCGTTCGCGGCGAACTTTCTGCGGGCGTGCGTCCTGGGGCGCAAGAACGTCCTCGTGGCGGGCGGGACGGCGTCGGGCAAGACCACGCTGCTCAACGTCCTCAGCGCCTTCATCCCGCCGCACGAACGCATCATCACCATCGAGGACTCCGCCGAGTTGCAGATGCACCAGGAGCACGTCGTCCGCGCCGAGACCCGCCAGGCCAACGTCGAGGGCAAGGGCCGGTTTACCATCCGCATGCTCGTGCAGAACGCGCTGCGGCAGCGGCCGGACCGCATCCTCGTCGGCGAGGTCCGCGGCGCCGAGGCCCTGGATATGCTCCAGGCGATGAACACCGGCCACGACGGCTCGCTGACCACCATCCACGCCAACAGTCCCCAGGACGCGATGAAGCGGCTGGAGGGACTCGTCCTGGAGGCCGTCGACATGCCCGTCCGCGCCATCCGCGAACAGATCGTGACGGCCCTGGACCTCATCGTCCACCTGACGCGGTTCGCCGACGGCCGGCGGCAGGTGACCGCCATCAGCGAGGTGGCCGGCATCGACCGCGACGAGGGCTACATCGTCGTCGAGGACATCTTCGTGCGGCCGGTCCGCGGGAAGAAGCGCGGCGAGCGGGGCGAACTCATGCACACCGGCTACATCCCCGTCTTCGCCCGCGACCTGCTTCACAAGGGACTCCTGACCGTCGACGCCTTCATGTAATGTGCGCCACCATGCTGACCCACAGTCTTCCCCTGGCCGAGGCCAACCTCCTTCTCCGCAGCGGGGCCACCCTGGCGGCGGCGGTGGCGGTCTTCGCCGGCGTCATTTCGCTCCGCTTTCCCCTCGGCCGCATCATCCGCCAGCACGAGGCCCGGTTTCACGAGGCCCTGGTGGAACTGTTCCTGTTCGACGTGACGCCGAGGCAACTGACCTTCGGCATGTTCGTGGCGGCGGGGGTGGCCGGCCTCGTTCTTGCCCTGATGGCCTGGAACGCCGGCGCCGCGGGACTGGGGACCTTTCTCATGTTCGCCGCCGGCGCCGCCGGCGGCTGGTGGGTGCCGCGCCTGGTCATCTTCGTCCTCCAGCGCCGCCGCCGCGACCGCCTGAACGAGCAGTTGATTGACGGCCTGGTGACCCTGTCGAACGGCATGCGGGCGGGGTTGAACCTCGTCCAGTCCATGCGCCTGGTCGAGGACAACGCCGAGCCGCCCATCAGCCAGGAGTTCGGCCTCATGCTCCGCGAGTTCGAGCACGGCGCCAGCGTGGACGAGGTCATGCGCCGCGCCTCGGCCCGGATCAAGTTGCACCATTACCGGCTCCTGTTTGCCGCCATGCAGACGGCGCGGATGCGCGGCGGGAACCTGCCCGACACGCTGGACCGGCTGGGCGAATCCCTGCGCGAAATCATGCGGCTGGAAGAGAAGGTCAAGGCCCTGACCGCCCAGAACAAGATGTCCGCCGTCATGATGGGGTGCATGCCGGCCGCCATCCTCGGCATCTACTACCTGATCGAGCCTTCCTGGGTCGCCACGCTCTTCAGCCGGGAGAACGACTGGGGCCTGCTCCTGCTGGCCGTCGCCGTCCTCCTGAACGTGGCGGGGTTCCTGTGGATTCGCAAAATCGTGACGTTTGAGATCTAGCGCGATAACGCGGTGCCAGCATGTTGCGCCGTGGGTCTCCGTACCCACCGCGCGAGGAGGGGGCTGTGGGGCTGCGCGGCGGGTGCGGAGACCCGCCGCGCCCAAGAGGGCGTCCTCGTGTTAGGTCCCGACGCCGGAGAACCCTTGCGAAAGGACGTTCCGCCGTGCTGACCCTCATCGTCTTCATGAACCTGCTCGTCGCCGCCTCGGTCTTCTTCCTGGTGACGGCGCTGTTTCGCGCGCCGGTCGATACGGCGGACGAGTCGGTCTTCCAGACCAACGTGGACAACGTCGAGCGCAACACCCTGTTCGAGGTGGCGACGCTTCGCCCGTTCCTGGTGCCGTTGTATCAACTGGCCCGTCGGCTCAACGTGCCGCGCTTCAAGCAGCACGTCCTGCATCTCCTGCTGGCGCTCGGCAATCCGAACCAGTACAGCCCGGACGAGTACGTCGTGGTGTGCCTGGTGTGGGGCATCGTGGGCGGGTTCGGCCTGTGGTTCGGCGCCGCGCTCGTGCTGAGCGGCGTGGGGCCGGTGGCCTCGATCGTGTACGTCGTGCTCGGTTTCGGCGTGGGGTTCTTCGTGGCCTATCTGTGGCTGCGGGAACGGGCGCTGCGCCGCCTGCGAGCCATCTCCAAGCGTCTGCCCTACACGCTCGACCTGGTCGCGATGGCCATGGACGCCGGCGCCACCTTTTACGAGGCGTGCCAGTCGGTCATCCAGGACGAGCCGGACGACCCGTTGAACCAGGAACTGGGTATCCTGGTCCGGGAGATCGACTTCGGCCGGAGCCGCCAGGATGCCCTGACCCATCTGGGCCAGCGCATCCGCGTGGACGGGCTGGACGGCATCATCTCGGCCGCGCTCCAGGCCGAGCACCTCGGCACGCCCTTGGCCGACGTCCTCAAACTCCAGGCCAACCTCCTGCGGATGCGCCGCAGCATGCGCGCCGAACGCCGCGCCGGCGAGGCCTCCGTCAAGATGCTCGTGCCCATGATGCTCATCCTCATGGCGGTGGTGGTCGTCATCTTCGCCCCCATGATCATCCGCGTCCTCGAGGGCACGTACCTGGAATGAGTCCCTGCCGCCGGCGGGCCCGGCGCCCTCGAGCGCCGTCACGCCCGCCCTTGAGCGCGGCGAAAGGGCCGGAAAGGGTGGCGGTGCCTCATGAGACTCCGGACCAAACTGCTCCTGGCGGCCGTGGTCGTGGCGGCGCTGGTCGTCACGCCGGCGGTCTCCTTCTATGCCATCCACTCGGTGGACGCCCCGCCGCCGGAGGACGCCGACCTGCGGGTCGCCGACCCCCAGGTCCCGCCCGGGGAGAACGCCTTTCCGCTCATCCGGCGGGCGGCGAAGGCGGTCTTCTGGCTGAAGGAAGACCAGTGGCTGGACGGCAAACCGCCCGAAGGCGCCGACGCCGGCGGCCTGGCCGGGGAGGAGGCGCAGCGCTGGTGGGAAGCGGAGTATCCGGGCGAGGCCGAATCGGGCCGGAAGCCGGACCCTCTGCACCTGCCGGACCCGAGTTTCCCCCTGGGGTTCTGAAGGGTGCCGGGCCGGGGGGCGGCGAAGCCTGCAACTTGCGGCTTCCTCCCCCCCTCACCCTACCCTCTCCCACGAGGGGAGAGGGAGTGTGAAACGGCCTCTCATCCCTTTCGGCCGGCGGGCGGGGTCAGGTCGATGGCCAGGTGGTACGCCTCGCCGTCGTACTCCGACTCCACGTGGTAGCCGCTGTTGTAGAAGACGGCGAGCATGGCCTTGTTGGTGGGCAGGACGCTGGCCCGGAACCGCCGGATGTCCTGCCGCCGGGCTGCTTGGACCAGGTAGTCCAGCAGCAGCGAGCCCATGCCCTTCTGCTGCCATTCGTCCTGGACGATGAAGGCGATCTCGGCCTCCCGGGTCCTGGGTTCCAGGAAGTACTGGGCGACGGCGACGATCTCTTCCTCGCCGGCGGGTCCCGGCACGACGCCGACGATGGCCAGTTCGTTCTGGTAGTCGATGTTGGTCAGTTTCTGCACGTCCTTATGGGGGAAGCGGACGGTGGCGGTGAAGAAGCGGGAGCGGACGGACTCGGTGCTCAGGGAGTAGAGCATCTCGGCCATGGCGGGTTCGTCGGCGGGCTTGACCGGCCGGAAGAACACCTCCGTGCCGTCGCGAAGCGTGTCGTACCGCTCGAGTTCCTCCGGGTAACGGATCTGTTCCCAGGCCAGTTCCACCTGGTCCTCCGGCAGGTAGTTCTGCTGCTTGGCGAACTGGATGAGGTCCTTGCGGAACTTGGGGTGGGCCACGTTGATGAGCGAGAGCACCCGCTCGCGGATGCTCTTGCCGTGCAGGTACGCGATGCCGTACTCGGTCACCACGTAGTGCACGTCGCCGCGGGTGGTCACGACGCCGGCGCCCTCGGTCAGGTGGGGGACGATGCGGGAGACCTCGCCGTCCCGGGCGGTGGAGGGCATGGCGATGATGGGTTTGCCTTCCCGGCTTCGGGCGGTGCCGCGGATGAAGTCCACCTGCCCGCCGATGCCGCTGTAGAACCGGTACCCGAGCGAATCGCTGCACACCTGGCCCGTCAGGTCGATCTCCAGCCCCAGGTTGATGGCGACCATCTTGTCGTGCCGGCTGATGACGTAGGGGTCGTTGACGTACTCGGTGGGATGGAACTCGAAGAACGGATTGTTATCCACGTAATCGTACAGGCGCTGGGAGCCCATGCAGAAACTGGCCACCACCTTGCCGCGGTTGATGGTCTTCTTCGTGCAGGTGATGGCGCCGCACTCGACGAGGTCGATGATCCAGTCGCTGAACATCTCGGTGTGGATGCCCAGTTCCTTCTTCTGGCAGAGGAACTCGGCCAGGGCCTGCGGGATGCGCCCGATGCCGCACTCGATCGTGCTGCCGTCGTCCACCAGCCGCGCAATGTTCTCGCCGATGCGGCGCAGGGTCTCGTCCGGCTCGCGGATGGGCACGGTGATGACCGGCTCGTCGCAAGGGACCATCATGTCGATGTGGCTGGCGTGCAGGAAGGCGTCGCCGAGGGTGCGCGGCATCTTGGCGTTGACCTGGGCGATGATGTAGCGGGCGTTGGCGGCGGCGGACTTCACGATGTCCACCGACACGCCCAGGCTGCACAGACCGTTGGCGTCCGGCGGCGAGACGCTGATCAGCGCCGCGTCGATGGGGATGCGGCCGGACTCGAACTCCTCCGGAATGTCCGACAGGAAGATGGGCGTGTAGTCGCCGATGCCCTGGTCCAGGGCGTGGCGGACGTTGTCGGCGACGAACAACGAGTTCAACTTGAACTTGCCCCGGAACCGCTCGTCGGCGTAGGGCGCCGAGCCCATCGTCAGCAGGTGGATGATGTGCGCGTCGGTGATGTGCTGCCCGTGCTCCACCAGGGCCTGGACCAGGTGCTGCGGCTGCCCGCAGGCCGACCCGATGAAGATGCTGTTGCCGGCCTTGATGAGGTTCATGGCCTCGGCGGCGGTGCCCACCTGGTTGGCGTATTTGCCCTGCCAGTCGGGTTCGGGCATGATAAGTCCTTTGTTGACGGCACGCGCCGGGCACGCCCGGCGGCTAAATGCGGCGGCGCGCGTGCTTCATTTAGCCGGCGAGTTTACTCGCCGCGAGGGTGCCGGCGCCCTACGGCTCGGCCACGCTGATGCGGGCATCGACGGCAATGGGGGTGGTGCCTTCCGGTCCTACCACGTACGGGTTGATGTCCATTTCCTGGATGTGCGGAAACTCCGTGACCAACTGGCTGAGGCGCTGGAGTCCCTCGGCGATGGCGTCGACGTCCACGCCCTCCTTCCCGCGGACGCCGCGAAGAATCTGGTACGTCTTGGTCCGGACGAGCATCTGCCTGGCCTCCTCCGCCGTCAGCGGCGCCAGGGAAAACGAGACGTCCTTCAGCGCCTCGACCATGACGCCGCCCATCCCGAACATCATGATGGGGCCGAAACGCGGGTCCCGGTTCATGCCCAGGATGACCTCCTGGCCCTGGCGGCACATCTGCTGGACCAGGACGCCCAGGATGTCCGCGTCCGGCACCTTCTTGGGGATGCGGTACATCATCAGGTCGAAGGCGTCCTTGACGTCCTGGGCGTCGGTCAGGCCCAACTTCACGCCGTCCACGTCCGACTTGTGGAGGATGTCCGGCGACCAGATCTTCAGGACCACCGGGTATCCGATCTGGTCGGCGATGCCGGCGGCCTGCTCGGCCGTGTTCGCCACCTTGCCTTTGGGGGTGACGAAGCCGTAGGCCTCCAGGATTTCCTTCGACTCCATCTCGCCGATCTCGCGCTGGTCGCGCCGCAGGCGCCGCTCCACGATGCGCTCCACCTTCCGGCGGTTCACGGAGAAGAGCCGGACGACCCGTTTGGGCCTCTCCCGCCACCGGACGTGGTCGGCCATGACGCGGATGGTGGTGACGGCGCTCTCGGGCGAATCGTATTCCGGAATGCCGCCGGCCCGGAGGATCCGGCGCGCCTCCTCCACCTGGCCCGCGCCCAGGAAACAGGCGAGCACCGGCTTGCCGGCCTTCTCCTGGGCGACGTGCACGACCGCCTCGGCCGAGCCGGCGCAGTCGGTCATGGCCTGCGGCGTGAGAAGGACCAGCAGCACGTCCACGCCCGGGTCGTCGAGGACGGCCCGAAGGGCCAGGTCATAGCGGTCGGCGAGGGCGTCGCCCAGGACGTCAATCGGGTTGTGGACGTTGGCCGCCGCCGGCAGGCCGTCGGCGAGTGCCGCGACGGTCTCGTCGCTCAGCGAGGCGAACTCGAGACCCTTCTGCTCGACGGCATCGGCGGCCATGATGCCCGCGCCGCCGGCGTTGGTGATGACGGCCACCCGCTGCCCCTGGGGCAGGGGCTGCCAGGCGAGGGCCTGGGCGAAATCGAACTGTTCCTTGATGGACGTGCACCGGATGATGCCGGACCGCTGGAAGACGGCCTCGTAAGCCTCCTCGCCGCCGGCCAGCGACCCGGTGTGCGACGTGGCCGCCGCCGCCCCCGCCTCCGTGCCGCCCGACTTCACCAGCAGGATCGGCTTGGTGGCGGAGATGCGTTCGGCCTCCCGCACGAACGCGTCGCCGTGGGTGATGCTCTCCAGGTAGCCGGCGATGACCTCGGTGTCGGGGTCTTTGCCCAGCGCCTTCATCACGTCCAACTCGTCCACGTCGGCCTTGTTGCCGATGGAGACCAGCGCGCTGAACCCGATGCCG